>WNET01001059.1_pt1 | contig 10801 bp, 13 predicted proteins | sample 5399911 | NCBI WGS metagenome assembly WNET01 (sample SAMN13153333, study PRJNA577476) | soil metagenome | isolation source: 40 cm grassland meadow soil pre-rain plot 2 | place: USA:California | collected 2015-09-08 | reverse complement strand
GGAGTTCTTCGACGGCGGCGTGGACTGGGAAGGCACCTTCGTCGACGAGCACGCGCCGAACCTGCTCACCGATTTGCCGCCGGCGATTCTCAATTTCCCCGACTATGTGACTTCCAAGTTCGATTCCGCCAGCACAGCGGCCAAGAACATCCGAGGCGCCGGCTATCCGCCCGACATCAACGCCGAGCCGCTGACGATGTGGAATCGATATTCGAACTCGTTCTGGGAGGTGACGCAGTGCCAGTGGCAGAAGCGGCTCGATCCCACCTACGACACCTACGGAAGCGGTACGGGAACCTACGACTACCTGAGCCGCCTTTCGGTCTCGGACGTCGGTGCGCAATTCGCCGCCTTCGCCACGACTGGAAAGATCCGGCGTCCGCTCGTTACCGTCGCCGGCACGATGGACGCATTGCTGCCGATCGACCACCACGCGCGCGCGTACGCGCGCAAGGTCGCGTCCGCGTCAAAACACAAGCGGACCAACGACGAGCGGGACGACGGCCGGCCCGCGTATCGCCTCTACGAGATCCAGAACGGCAACCATATCGAAACGTACCAGGACTTTTTCCCGCAGCTCGAGCTGATCATGCCGCACGCGCAGCGCGCCTTCGATCTGCTGGTAAACCAGGTCGAGCGCGACGTTCCGTTGCCGCCCGACCAGTGCGTTCCGCGCGGAAGGAGCATCGCCGACTCGCCGGTCCAGGCGGGTCATTGCGCGAGCCTCTTCGTGCCCTGAAGCGGCGCTATTCGCCGCTGCCCGGCAGCCTGGCGCGCAGATCGCGCAGCTCTTCTTCGAGATCGCGGACGCGCTCGAGCAGCGTGACTACCAGGGCCACTCCGTGCGGGTCCAGCTCGAAGTCCCTGCGCAGGCGGCGCGCGCTCCGCGCAACGACCAGCCGGTCCGCGCCGAAGCTCCAGTGTCCTGCGTCCGAGTCGACCGGCGCGAGCACTCCGTAATCCACCAGTTCACGCAACTCGGTTTCGGACAGCCCCGACAGCTCGCAGAGTTCCTCGAGCAGGAGCTCATGCCGCTCGTGCAGCCACATCGCCTGTTCGGTTTTCACTTCGCTGCCTCCTGCTCGAAATGTCCGCGCGGGTTGAAGGTCGAGGCCTCGGCGAGCTCCTTGAAGAGCGCGCGCTCGCGCTCGCTCGCCACGGTCGGCACCGCGATCTGGACGATCGCGAAGAGGTCGCCCTCTCCCCCATGCGGCTTGGGGAGGCCGCGCCCGGCGAGCCGCAGTTGCCGGCCGGCATGCGTCCCTAGCGGGACCTTGAGGCGCACCGATCCGCCCAGCGTGGGCACCTGCACGCTGGTGCCGAGCACGGCTTCCCATGGCGCGAGCGGAAGATCGAGGAAGAGGTCGTGGCCGCTCACGCGAAACAGCCGATGCGGATGCAGTGCGATATTGAGATACAGGTCGCCGTCGCGTCCGCCGTTCATCCCCTTGCCTCCCTTGCCGGGCAGGCGCAGGCGCTGGCCGTCCGTGGCGCCCTTGGGGATGCGCGCCTTGAAGGCGCGCCGCACGCGGTGGGCGAAACCGCTCTCGTCGTACTCGGGTACGGTCAGCTCGAGGTCCACCTCGGTGCCGCGGTAGGCTTCCTCGAGCGTGATGTGTGCGGTGACCTCGTAGTCTTCCCCGGGAACGGGAACCTTGCCGCCGCGCCGTCCGGCGCGGTGCGTGCCACCCATCATGCCGGCGAAAAGATCCCCCAGATCGATATCGTCGAACGAGAACGGACCCTCGCCGAATTGCCGCTCCCACCCCGGGGGCGGCCGGAACTCCTGTCCGGGACGATGGCTGCCGAGCTGATCGTAGGCGGCGCGTTTCTCCGGGTCCCTCAGGGTTTCATAGGCTTCGCCGAGCTCCTTGAACTTCTCCTCGGCGTCGCGTTCCTTGGAAACGTCCGGATGATACTTTCTGGCGAGCTTCCGGTACGCGTTCTTGATCTCCTCGGCGCTCGCCTTGCGGTCGACGCCCATCACGCCATAGTAGTCTTTGTATTTCATCCGCGCTTTGGAGCCCGTCGGGCACGGAACTCGACAAGAGTACCTCCCCCGGGCCGGCTTGACCGGGACTCTCGCCGCGTCCGCCGCTTTACTCTACCTCTAACGCAGGCGTCCCTTGTTCGACTTGGGCTGGGGCGCTTGAAAAACGTAACCCTTTTCTCTGGCATCCGCCAGGCACCCCTCGTAATTCTTGTAGGCGCGGTGAGATTCCGAGACGACCGTCCGGTCTGCGGAAATCTGCTGCCACCTCCAGGCGTGGGTGGGGTCGCTGTAGAAGCGCCAAATGATGTTCATCTGCAGGAATTCTCCCCTGGTGCGATCGCGAGCGGTTACAACGCCTTCAGATTCTCGGCCGAGGTCTTGCCGTTCTTGCCCGTGACCAGTTCGTATCCCACCTTCTGGCCCTCGTTCAAGGTGGACAGGCCGGCCTTCTCCACCGCCGAGACATGCACGAACACGTCCTTCGAACCATCGTCTGCCTGGATGAAGCCAAAACCCTTCGATGCGTTGAACCACTTCACTTTTCCGGTTGGCACAAGACTCTCCTGACGAAAGAAATTGGATTGAAGGCCCGCCCGTGCCGTCACCATGGCCCGGAGCGACGCAAGATAGTTTAGTCCAATTCGCCGCCGCTGCGCTCACCGACACGGGGTCTGCCGTTATACTCGCCCGTTGCAGGAGGAGTCCCCGGCGCACTGCGCCGCAACACCCGCTCAAGGAGGATGTCATGAAACGCCTGCTTTTTGGCCTGATGCTGCTTGCCTCACCCGTATTGGCACAGGATGCGGTGCCGCAGATTCCGTTCGACGGGACCGACCCGCTCAAGCTGCCGAAGGACCTGTATCTGGGCGAAGTCACCGGCGTCGCGGTGAGTTCGAAGGGGCACGTCTTCGTCCTGTCGCGCGGCAACACCACGGGCCCGGCCTACTCCGCCGCCGCGGCGCAGCTGCTCGAGTTCGATCCCGAAGGAAATTTCGTGCGGGAGATCGGCAAGAACCTGTACGCCTGGTCGTTCGGCCATACCGTCCGCGTGGACCCGAACGACAACATCTGGGTCACGGACAAGGGATCGGACATGGTGGTCAAGTTCAACCCCCGGGGCCGTGTCGCGATGGTGTTCGGGCGCAAGCAGGAAGCATCGGACAGGGAAACGGCGCCGCTCGAGCGTCCCAATCCGCCTCTGCCTCATGAAGACGGGCGCTTCAGACAGGTGACCGACGTCGCCTTCGACGCGGCCGGCAACGCCTATATCAGCGACGGATACGTCAATTCTCGCGTCGCCAAGGTGGACAGGAACGGCAAATGGCTGAAATCGTGGGGCAGCAAGGGCGCGAAGCCCGGCGAGTTCAACACGCCGCACTCGATCGCCGCCGACGCGAAGGGCAACATCTACGTCGCGGACCGCGGCAACCGGCGCATCCAGGTGTTCGACGGCGAGGGGACGTTCCAGCGCGAGTTCACGATCGACGCGCCCTACGATGCGCAGGCGCGCCCCGCGATCGGCAACCTGCCGGATCTCGCGAAGATCGAGGCGGGGGGCGGGCCGAAGACGATGATGCCCGGCGCGCCGTGGGCGGTGTGCATCACGCCCGGGCCGAAGCAGGTGCTCTACGCTTCCGACGCGTTCCCGGGCCGCGTGTTCAAGCTGTCCCTGGACGGAAAGCTGCTCGGCGTGCTCGGCGAATCCGGGAAGCAGCTGAAGCAGTTCGGCTGGATACACGAGATCGCCTGCCCGTCGGAGAACGTGCTCTACGTCGCGGAGCTGCTCAACTGGCGCGTGCAGAAACTGGTGCTGCAGCCGAAGAAGTAGCGCCGGAGCATCTATCGACCGGAGCGATCGTTCTCATCGATAAATACAGGCTACCGCGATGAGCAACGGAACGATATCTTCGGAGCGTGTCTTTCGGCTTCAGCTGTCGTAGGCTTTTCTCGCCGTCACGCAGGCTCCGCGCGACGGCGCTCTTCCTTTTTTTCCTGCTCGGGTCCGCGGCCGCGGAGGATGCGCCCGGGTACCCGAAGTTCGGTTTGCTGCGCGAGCGCGATCTCACGCCTTTCGGTTTTCTGCGCCTGGACATGCGTCCCGCGCACGCCGTGTGGGCTCCGACGGGCGGCTGGGGCGTCGAAGTCCTTCTCGGCTACCAGAATACCTGGGCGATGAGCCCGAACGTCGAGCAATACCTCAAGTCGCTGCCCGGACGCCGCCGCCTCGGGCCCGCGGACGTCGCGGCGATCCGCGCCTTGCCCGGCGAGGCCTATCTCGTCGATCTCGAGCTCGGACTCGTCGACGTGACCCTGCATCGGAAGCTGGCCGATCATTGGAGCGTCAACGCCACCTTCAGCGCCGTGAACTACAGCGGCGGTTTCATGGACGGCGCGATCGAGAGCTTCCACAAGACTTTCGGCTTCGACTCGTACGGCAGGCCCGCGGTCGAGCGCAACACCGTCAACGTCATCCTCGATCTCAAGAATGCGCAGACGGTGTTCCTGAACGCTCACCTGGACGGGGGACTGCTCGATCCCACGTTCGCTCTGCGCTATTCGGTCGCGGCGGCGCCCTCGCCCTGGAATCTCGTGCTGGAAAGCGCCGTGAAGGTCCCGATAGACGGGCAGCGGGATTTTCTGTCGACCGGCCACGCCGACGTCGGCCTGCAGGCGACGCTGCAGCGCTTCGCCGGACGCCACGCGGCTTACCTGAGCGCGGCCGCGGTGCGCACCCGGGGCAGCGTCCTCACGGCGACAGACCGGACGGAGATCGTGCCCACCTACATCTTCGGCTATGAATACAGCTATAGCCGGAAGACCAATATCGTCGCTCAATACTACGTAAGCCCGAGCGTGTTCACGCACGAGGACACCGATCTGCCGGGGCTGCTCAAGACCAAGTATCAGATCTCGGTCGGCCTGCGCCATCGCGTCGACGCGTCGGTATGGACGTTCGCGATCACGGAAAACATGCGCAACTTCGACAATACGCCCGACATCGGCTTCCAGATCGGCTGGGCCTACAGCCCGGCGTTCATGCGTTGACGGGCGGCTACGCCTGCGGCGGCCACGGTGCCGAAGGCCATGCCTTGGCCGATCGACTAGCTAGGAACTGACTGGCTCCCTGCGCTGGGAGTTGGAACTAGCCTCTCTGCGCGCTTCCGCCCATTTCAGCAAGGCGTCGAGCGCCGGGCACAACGCTTGTCCCCACTCTGTGAGGCGATACTCCACCTTGGGCGGAACCTGGTTATGGACCGTGCGTTGCACGATTCCATCAGCTTCCAAGCGGCGAAGCTGTTGTGCGAGCATCTTCTGAGAGATCGCTGAAATCGCGCGTTCCAGGTCGGAAAATCTCATGACCTTGCCGCCGAACAGATGGAAGAGGATCAGGAGCTTCCAGCGGCCTTCGACGAACTTGAAAGCCTGCTCGATGCCCTGCGCAGCCGAGATCGGCGTGTGTTCGATGCGCTCACCTTCAGGTGAGTGACTTACTTTTTCGTGCGTTCTTGTCATTTGGTTAGCTTAAGCCCATCTTCCGGGTCAGGCAACGAAAGCACAAGGATGCATATGACGAAGACAGAAGCCGAACCGCGAGTCCATTTACCAAAACCCATCGCTGTCTATCTCGCCGCAGATGGAGGTGACAGCGAAGCCCTTTCCCGGTGTTTCGCTGAAGACGCCATCGTGCGGGACGAGGGCCAAACGTACAGAGGCTTGGTAGCGATCAAGCAATGGAAGGCGGAGGCCAGGAAGAAATACCAGTACACGATCGAGCCGCTCGCGTCCGCCCGCAACGGCGTGAAGACCATCGTTACCAACCGGCTCACCGGGAATTTCCCCGGCAGCCCCGTCGACCTTCAATTCGTCTTCGAGCTCGACGGCAACAAGATCGTGTCGCTGGAGATTCATCCATGAGCGACGATCTTGCACTGAAGGGCCGCCGCGCGCTGGTCACGGGCGGCACCCAGGGGATCGGCGCAGCGGTGGTCGCGCGCCTGCGCGAGTTCGGGGCGAGGGTCCTCACCACCGCTCGCGCGACGCCAGCCAAACTCGCCGATGCCAATCTGTTTGTCGCGGCGGATATTGCCAGCGCCGAAGGCTGCGTGACCGTGGTCAACGCGGTCCGCGATCGCCTCGACGGCGTCGACATCATCGTGCATGTCGTCGGCGGCTCATCGGCGCCGGCGGGCGGCTTCGCGGCGCTCGACGACAAGCAGTGGCAGCGCGCCCTCGACCAGAACCTGTTCCCGGCGGTCCGGCTGGATCGCGCGTTGTTGCCGGCGATGCTCGAGCAGGGCGCGGGCGTGATCATCCATATCACTTCGATCCAGCGGCAGTTGCCGCTCCCCGACGCCACCATCGCGTATGCCGCGGCGAAGGCCGCGCTCTCCAATTACAGCAAAGCCTTGTCCAAGGAAGTGAGCCCGAAGGGCATCCGCGTGGTCAGGGTTTCCCCCGGCTGGGTCGAGACGGAAGCCGCCGTGCGCCTGGTAACGGAACTGGCGAAGAAAACGGGCACCGACTACGAAGGTGCACGCCAGGGTTTGATGAAATCGCTCGGTGGCATCCCGATCGGGCGACCGGCAAAGCCTTCGGAAGTCGCGGACCTCGTCGCCTTTCTCGCCTCGCCGCGCGCCGCTGCCATCACCGGCGCGGAGTTCGTCATTGACGGCGGAACCGTGCCTACCGTCTGACTTGCCGACGTTTCAGTCGCGTGATTCGCTGTGCCGGACCCTACAGCCCGGCGTTCATGCGCTGATCCGCTTCGACTTGAGGCGCTCGATCAGCCAGCGCCCGGCTGGGCCGGGCGGCGTGTCTGTTCGGAACACTGCTGACATCACCATGACGAGGTTGGCGTCAGGTATATCCTCAATCCCAATTTTAACCAGCGATCCATTTGCCAAATCGGTTTCGATCACGCCCACGGGCATGCCGCCCCAGCCCAGACCTGCACGTAAAAAGGCGTGCTTCGCGCCAAGGTCGGCGAGCCGCCAGGTGTTCGCCGAAAAGACGCCGAAGTCTTTTCCTTGCGACAGTTCGGAACGGTCAGTGAGAACCAGTTGCCTATGTTGCGCAAGGACATGCGCTGGAATCGGTCCTTTGAGTGACGCCAAAGGATGCGTGGGGGACGCGACAAAAAGCATTTTCACGACGAGCAGGCGCTCACGTGTGAGCTGTGGAGGCGCCGTGGGCAGAGTCCCCATCACCCCAAAGGCGCAGCGACTCTCTATCACCGGCTGCAAAACGGCACCCAGTGCTTCGACATGAAGCGTAAGCGGCGTTGCCGGGAATTCCGCCTGAAAGGCCGCGACGGCGCTGGTGAGCCGGTCGAGCGGAAACATGACGTCCACCACGACGCTCAGCTCGGGCTCGAGGCCGTCCGACAAGCCCTTCGCGCGCGCCTTGAAAGCATCCATCCGGTTTACGACCGCTCGCGCTTCCGCGAGAAGCGCCACGCCCTGCTTGGTCAAGACCGGTGAGCGGCTCGACCGATCGAACAATTTGACGCCGAGCTGGGCCTCCAGATTCGCAAGCGTCTGACTGACGACGGATTGCGCTCTTCGCAAGCGACGACCGCCCGCCGAGAAGCTTCCTTCATCGGCTGCCGCGATAAACGTGCGGATCTGATCGAGTGAAACGCCGTCAAGCATCTATCGACATGAGCGATGGTTCGTATCTAGAAATATAGGCTACCACGATGGGCAACGGGGCGATATCGTATTGTGAATCCGTCCAAAGGAAGCGACATGAATATGCACGCAACGACTCACTTAAAGACCACTGCAGAAGCGCGCGCCCGCCGCGTCGTCCACCGTACGCGGGGAAATTCGCATGGGTCCATCACACGGCTCGTGAGCCCGTCCGACGTGGGCGAGCTGATCAAGCCCTTCGTGTTCCTGGATTATTTCGAGATCGACCCGCAGCGCATGCCGCCGATCGGCTTTCATCCGCATTCCGGGATCGCGACGGTGACCGTGGTCCTCGAGGGACAGATCTCCTATGAAGAGACTTCCGGAACCAAAGGCATCATCGATCCCGGCGGGGTTGAATGGATGCGCGCAAGCGGCGGTGTATGGCATACCGGAGGCGCGGTGGGGACCGTCCGCGTCAAGGGCTATCAGCTCTGGGTCGCTCTGCCGCCGGAGATGGAGAACATCGCATCCGAAGCACGCTATCTCGGGCGCGAGCATTTCCAGTCGCATGGCCCGGCGCGCGTCATCCTCGGCCGCCTCGGTGAAGCCGCGAGCAAGGTGCCCGCGCCGGGGACGATGAACTATCTGGATGTCGCGCTGAAGAAAGGCGAGAAGTGGCGCTACGAGCCCCCGGAAAAGCACACAGTCGCCTGGATCGCAGTGCATCGAGGAAAGCTGGCAACGCCTGAGATCGTGGACAAGGGCGAGCTGGCGGTGTTCGAAGAGTCGAACGGGGCCCTCGAATTCGAAGCGCTCGAAGACACGGGCTTTATCCTGGGTTCGGCCATCAAGCATCCTCACGAGCTCGTGCTCGGCAATTACTCCGTTCATACGAGCCAGACTGCGCTCGATAGAGGCGAAGCGAAAATCACGGAAATCGGCAAGCGCCTCCGCACGGAAGGTCGCCTTTAGCCGTGGCAAAACCCAAAATCCGGCGAGGGTGAGACGACCCATGATTCAAAATACCCAGATCGTCTACGCGAAGCCTCCCGCCGATGGCGCGCTGCCGGATCCGGCAGGCACCTTCAACGTCGTCCATACGCCCTTCGACACCGAAGCGATGAACCTCAAGGCAGGCGAAGTCCTGGTCGAAAATCATTACCTCTCGATCGATCCCTACCATCGCTTCGGCTTGTACGATCCGGCCGTCACGCGCTCCCAGTTCCCGGCGACCAAGCCGGGGACCATCATTTCCACGTACGGGGTCTCACGCGTGCTGCGGTCCGCCAACCCCAAGTATGCAGTGGGTGACCTGCTCTATTCGTGGGTGCGTTGGGAGAGGTTCACGGTCGTCGATGAGCCGAACCTCCAGTACCTGCAGAAGGTGAAGGCGGGTATCGATCCAGTCCACTATCTCGGCCCTCTCGGCGCGCCCGGCCTGACCGGATATGCCGGGATCACTCGAATCGCAAAACCCAAAGAGGGCGAGACCATCGTTGTCTCCGCAACGACGGGCGCGGTGGGCATGGTCGCGTCGCAATTGGCGAAGCGACTGGGCCTGACCGTGGTCGGCATGGCGGGCTCCGACGAGAAGGTGCGCTACCTGGTCGATGAGCTCGGCCTCGATGCCGCCTTCAACTACCGAACGGCGGCCTCGCTCGAGGACGCTTTGAAGAAGCACTGCCCCCAGGGGATCGACATCTTCTTCGATCTAGTCGGGGGAAAGATACTGGACGCCGCCTTGACGCAGATGAAGCTCGGCGGGCGGATCCCGAGCGCCGGCATGGTCTCCCAGTACAACCTGCCGCACGACAAGCGCTACGGATTGAAGAACCTGCACAGCATCCTCGGCATGGACATCACGATTCAGTCCTACCGCAGCTCGTCGTGGGAGCATCTGGTCGCCGAGATGCGGGAGGAGTTCGAAGCGCCACTTTCAGACGGAAGAATGAAGTTCAAGACCCACGTCGCAGAAGGGTTGGAGAACTTGCCGGCAGCGTTCTACGGCATGTTCACGGGTGAGAGCTTCGGTAAGACCGTAGTCAAAGTGTGATGACTAACAGAAAGGGTTAAAAGCATGACCGTCATTTCCGTCATTGTGGGAAGCACCCGCGAGGGCCGTTTCTCGGAAAAGCCCGCGAAGTGGATCTTGCAACACCTGAAGAAGCGCAAGGGTGTCGATGCTCGGCTTCTCGATCTGCGCGACTTTCCAATGCCGTTCTTCGATCAGCCATTGACGCCGGCCATGCCGGGTCGCCCGCCTTACAAGAACGAGGTCGTGCAGAGATGGACCGCCGCGATCGCGCAGTCCGACGGCTTCGTCTTCGTCACCCCAGAGTACAATTACGGCCCCTCCGCGGTGCTCAAGAACGCGATCGACTGGGTCTATCCCGAGTGGAATCGCAAGGCGGCTGGCTTCGTGAGCTATGGCTCCGCCATGGGCGCCCGCAGCGTCCAGCAGCTGCGCCAGACGGCGATCGAGATTCAGCTCGCCCCGATTCGCTCATCGGTCCACATCCCTGTCGCCACCCTGTGGGCTCACTACACGGACGGCGATGTCGACGCTGGACTGGCCGAGCTGGAGGCGCCTGCCGGGGCGCTGATCGACGATCTGCTGTGGTGGACCGCGGCCTTGAAGACGGCGCGCGCGCGTCCTACCGCCCACAAGGAGTGATATATGGCCCATGCAATGGGATGGAGCCTTACGTGATGGCCGTGCTGCCGGCGGGCGACACCGTCCGCGTGGAATAGAAGGCGAGAAGGACCGGGTGCCGCTGCCGAGGTCCCTCCCGCTTTAGCGGCCGCGCAGCAGGGCACTAACCGAGTTGTTCACAAAATCTGTGCATAGCTTGTGGATGGCTTGACGGGTTTCCGCGCGCGTTCTGCGAGAAATCCCGCGCGCGAACGCAGTGCTCAAATCTTAGGCGCGATCCGGCGGACTGTCGCCTGGAAGCGACAAACGGCCGTTACCGGCAGCCTCGAGAGGGTATTTTCAGTGATGAAGATGGCGGCGACTCTGTGCGCTGGCGCACATAGAACACGTAAACCCTCACGGGAAATGTCAGGTGATTCCCCTCGCATTAGGAATTTCCAATTTGACGCGCAGCTAGGACGGCGTAGATTTCATTTTCCGTATCTGGCGCGCTGCAGGCTGATTGGTGGAGGCGGCGGGAAT
>WNET01001051.1_pt1 | contig 10835 bp, 8 predicted proteins | sample 5399911 | NCBI WGS metagenome assembly WNET01 (sample SAMN13153333, study PRJNA577476) | soil metagenome | isolation source: 40 cm grassland meadow soil pre-rain plot 2 | place: USA:California | collected 2015-09-08 | reverse complement strand
CCGACGACGATCGCGCCGAGGCCGGACCAGGAGTCGAGCCAGCCGTGGAGCATTGACGAGCTCAAGGGCCGATTGCTCCACCAAGATCACCGCGGGACGCGCCGACATCCGACCCGACCCTCGTAACTTCCGACCGCCGATCGTCGCGCGGCTCTGCTGGCCCGTCAATTTCACACCGTTTTCATCGCGGCGACTCGTCTGTGAGCGAGTAATCTTCTGCGAACGACGTCTTCAGCGCCCGCCACGCCGCCTCCTGCACCGCACGCCACGGCGTCAGTCACCACGTCAGCACCTGCCCGACCCACGGGTTCAAAACGTGGCTCCGGTGAAGGAACGTCGCACGCCAACCGCTCCTATCGTGGGTCAGCGTCAGGTCGTAGCCGTGCCGCTGCATCCCGACGACGACGAGCCCGAGACCGGACCAGGAGTCGAGCCAGGCGTGGAGGATGGCAAGCTCGGGCGCGTCAGTCTTCACGCGCATAGCGGCGAGGGCGGCGAGCAGGAGAGCGCGACGAGGGGCGGTGTTCATCGGCGGGGTGGCGCGTCAGGCCGGGACAGCAGGCACCGCTGCGCGACCTTTCAGGCCACCGTGATCGTGATCTGGCTCCACCCATGGGTGAAGTCGATGTTGAAGGTGCCCTCGACGTCGGCGGCGTTCTGGGCATCCACTCTGATACGGACGGTGTAGAGCCCTGGCGGGAATATTGTCTGCACCCCGGAAGGCACCGGGTGGCTGAAGAATCGCAGCTGTTGCGGGGCTGACTGAAGCGCATAGCAGAGGTCCAGCCGACGACGAACATCGTGCTCAATATCACGAGGGTTCCAGTTCCAGTCCAGTTCGTGGGCCCATTTGAGAACCACGGGAGCGACGAAGCCTGGGGCGGGAGCCGTCCGGCCATCTGCGTCTCGCTGTAAGACAGCCGTCAAGCGTCCACGGCATTTGCGGGCCACGTCGTGGCCGTGATTCCGTACCATCACATGACAGAAGTAGCCGGGCACGCCTCCAGCGTCGGTGACAGTCCTGATCATGTACGTTTGAGCCGCATCGAAGTAGACACGGAGGCGGGGGCGCCGGGCGAAGCGCCAGAGAGACGGCACCCATCCACCCACCGACTTTGCGGCGGCAAGCACATCCAACATCTTCCTGAGACTACGGCGGGCGCCCCGGTGATAGTCAAGGGTTTGCTGGCGCACCTGGGCCGTCTGGTGGAGCATGAAGGCCGAGGACTGGTGGCCAAGGCTCTAGGTTCTAGATTTTGGGGCCACACCACCTTGCCCGTGGGTCCCTCCAGGAAACCTGGGCCAACAGAATGAGCGCCAGCTTCAAGTGACGCGCACACGGCCAAGCTTGGCCCGCGTGAAGGGGGGGCGGGCGACTTGCGGGCTCGTTGCAGGTCGTATGGCAACGGTCTGGGTCTCACTCGGTCGCAGCGGCGACGACACCGCACCCCACGGGAAGCCGCATGAACATTGGCCGTGATTATCTGACTACCGCCAATCCGTCGAAGCGCAGTTGTCGCGAGGGTGGAATGGTGAGGCCAAGCGCCCTCGACGCTGGAGGCCGCGCGCCAAACACCAGGCTCCTGCCGCCCTACGATTCATTTGACTGGTGGCCCCTGATGCTGTCCACGCGTCAGGTCGTCGGACACGGCACGCGGGCTCTGTGATTGCGTTTCCCTGAATTTAGCCGCCGCGCTTCGCAGCGCGGGACGCAGTTCGGCCCAGGACTTTTCGATCGCCGGTTTGATCTCGTCCCACGACTCACCAGCCGTCCTCTTCAGCGCCTTGAGCCGCTCGGTGGCTTCCGTCCCCTTCACCCTGAGCTGTTGGGCCAGTCGCTTCGCCTCCTCAATGAGAGAGATGGCTGCCGTGACGAGGATCATTCGTCCCGTCATCGTTGCCCTCCTTTCCCGCTGCCAGAGACGGTGCGCGAGCGGGCGTGGTGGCCGGTAATGGCAAGAGCCGTACCAGCGTTAGAGCCTTCGACAGCGCAGGGAATACGCGGCTCTAGGGATCACGCCAGTCAACGCCACTTGGACAAGCTGGCCCGGATGTCGCGCGGCTGACAAAGGGCCCACTGCGGACTCCGAAGCTCATCGACAAGTGCTCAGTGAAGCCATCCGCTGAGGATCGCGAATGACGATGGAACACGGGTTATACCTCGGTACGAGAAGCCGGACTCGTCCCGACACTCGGAAAGCTATGGTCGGGGCGCTGAAGGCAGGCTTGATCGTGATGGCAGTCTTCGCCGATAGGATCGCGCCCTACTCCTACGACGAGTCGGTCCCTGGATCTCGCAAGAAGCCACCGAGTGTCCGGTTCATGGGCACTGACAACATCGGGCGGGACATGTGGAGCCGTGCGGTGAGGCACGCTCGGAGACTCTCGACAGCGGGTCGGAGGCAGGACAGTAAACCTTGGGCCCATCCGGCCCACCACGGAAAGAGACGGAGTTCAAGGTAGGGCGGCGAGCGGCCTGACGGGACGGGCCCGAGCATGGCGACCTGGTTGGGCTGGATCAGGCCGCCCGCCGGACATGGCGATGGTGCCGGCCCCCGACTTCGCGAATCTGCACGACCACGCCGCGCTCCGGTCGCTCGATTGGCCCACGGTCGGCATCTTTGTCGAGCGAGCGGTGAGTTCGCGCCCGATGATAAGTACGTGAGGTAGCGGGTCAGGATGCGGCGGAGGTGCCGTTCGCCAAGGACGAGGACATGATCCAGATCGGTAGAGGGAGAGGCGATCGACGCCCTGCACGAGCGCGAGATTGAAGGTGAGCTTTAGCTCGACGACGACCGGCGGCTCACGGCCGCCCGTGGCGTCGCCGCTTGACCGCGCGGTACAGATCCACCTCGCACGTCACGCGCTCGACGGTCGCACGCGGCCGGTCGACGTCGCGCTCCGTCTCGCGGCGCGCGGTTCGTCAGCGCCGGGGAACGACGCGGGCCGCTCGGCCTGGAATACGAACGCCCGTGCCGCTCGCCGGCCACGCGTCGACGGTCTCGGAGCTTGCGGGCGCCGGCCGTGCCGTCGTCTCCAGCGCCAGAGGCTGATCTCGCGTGCCACGGTCGCGATGAGACGATAGCGGACGAACGACGAGACCGGCCGCACTGCCATGGCGAAGGCTGCCAGAAGCGTACGCGTCATCGTGCCGCCTCTTGCCATCGTGCTCACCCTACGGCCCGGTGCCGTCGATCGCGAAAGAAAAAGTGACGGAGAGACGCGTCAGGGCGTCGCGACGCGCAGCGTCCGCACGATCTCCCGGCTGCTGCTCCCGGCTGGCGGTCGCCTCGCACGGTGGCGTAACCCCATCTCGCCCCTCACGGGCCGAGGCGGGATGCGAGATGGTCAGCCGTGCCGAGGCGCGACGCCGCCTAACGACACCCCGAGGGTCGCTCTATATCCGATTGGGCGATATTGACGCCTCGCCGTCGTTCAGCTACGGTGCCGCGCGTGACTGACACCCGCTGGCAACACCCTTGGCTCCGCGTCCAGCGCCTCATCCGTTCCATCCTTGAGGTGCGCCGGGACACGATCACACGCCCGGTGATGAAGGCGACGCTGACGAAGGCGCGGCGGGAGCGGGAGAAGATCCGGCGCGCCGGATGGTGGAACTGACCTGAAGGCATGGTCTTCGAGGACCGCTCGCCCGACAGTCGGGTGCGTCGTCGCGCCAGACGCCGGGCCGTCTTCCCCGTCGCGAGCGTCGTGATCGCGATCCTGCTCGCCTCGGGCGTGGCGGTGGTCCGCGGGCGGTGGTGAGCTGAGATGGCTGGACCGTCTCGTCGCGGCTCGGATCCTGAGCCGACCCTTTCGATCTTCCCCGACCAGCTCCATATCGGCGACCGCTTCGACGATGCGGAGACGGGGGACGAGCCCCATGAGTGGGAAGTCGCGTCCCGCCCCGTCACGTTCAAGAAGGGCCATGAGGTGCGCGCTCGCGTCCAACGGCCCGGGAATCCCGCGACGGCTCGAGAGAAGTACTGGGCGGCCCACGAGAAGATCACGGTCCGACGGGTGACGGCATCGCCGACGCGGCCTACGGCGGAGCCCGACGGCGACGGCACCGACGTCGAATCGCTGCGCCGCGAGCTCCGGCGGCTGCGTGCCGAGGTTTTGGGGCTTCAGGAAGAGAAGCAAGACCTCGAGCGGCGGAACGCCGACTTGACGCGCGAGCTTGAGGAGACCCAGAAGAAGATCCCGCGGCGGATGTCGACGTCGTAGAACGAGCTGAGAAAGGACGTCCAATGGCCAGGATCAAGCACATCGCCATTCGCACTCCGTACCCCGAGAAGACCGCGGCCTTCTACAAGGACGTGTTCGGCCTGAAGGAGGTCGGCCAGGCGCGAGCGGGCGAGAGTCCCCGGGACGCGGCGGGCTACACGGGCATTCACCATCTGGGCTTCATGGTCGACGACATCGGATCTTGCCCGCTCGGCCCCCACGTGCAGGAATCGAGACGATGCAGCGCCAGCAGATCGAGCAGGCGGACGCCGTCTTCACGCGGCTGGTCGAGGCGGCGCCGCAGTTCGCCGATGGAACAAGCGCCCGACGGTGTGCTACATGGCGAAGAACGACGCCGGCTCGATCGCCGACTGCCGCGAGGCGCTCGCGCGCAATCCCAATCACTTCGGCGACGCTCTCGGCCCAGCGCTTCTGCCGTCTGGCGCTCAGCGCGTTCCGCGAAGCCGCCGATCTGTTCCAGCGCACGCTCGCTGTCCATCCGCACCTCGAGAGCGGCCGCGCGAATCTGGGAACGGCGTGAACGGCTGGTGAAGTGGAACTGACCCGCGCGTGATCGCGTACCTGGTACAGCGGCTCGCCTGGGCGCTGGTGCTCCTCGTCGTCACCACGCTGGCGGTCTTCGTCGTGGTGCACCTGTCCGGCGATCCGACCGCCCTCTACGTGGGTCCCGAGGGCACGCGGGCGGATTACGAGATGGTGCGCGCGGCGCTCGGCTTCGATCGCCCGCTGCCCGATCAATACGGGCGCTTCCTCGCGCGCGCCGTCCGCGCCGACTTCGGCCGCTCGCTGCGCCACCAGCAGCCGACTCTGCCGCTCGTGCTCGAGCGCTTCCCCGCCACGCTGAGGCTGGCCCTCGCGGCTATGCTGCTCGCCATGCTGCTCGCCGTGCCGCTCGGCATCCTGTCGGCCCTGCGTCGCAACTCGCTCCTCGACAGCTGCGCGATGACGTTCGCGCTGTCCGGCCAGTGCATGCCCACCTTCTGGCTTGGCATCCTCTTGATCCTGGTGTTCGGCGTGAACCTCGGCTGGGTGCCCGTCTACGGCGGCGAGGGCCTGCGCGCGCTCGCGCTGCCGGCGGTGACGCTGGGCGTCTGGGCGATGGCGCGCACGGCACGCATCACGCGCTCGAGCATGCTCGAGGTGCTGCCCCAGGACTTTCTGCGCACGGCGCGCGCGAAGGGAATCAGCGAGTGGGGCGTGATCCTCCGCCACGGGCTGCGCAACGGCGCCATCCCGATCGTGACGGCGCTGGGGCTCGAGCTGGGCAACCTCCTCGGCGGCGCCGTCATCACGGAGGCGGTCTTCGCCTATCCCGGCATCGGGCGACTCGCGGTCGAGGCCGTGGTCAACAAGGACATCCCCCTGCTGCAGGCCGTCGTGTTCACGATCGCGACGGCGCTCATCCTCCTGAACGTCGCGGTGGACCTCCTTTATATGGTCCTCGACCCGCGGGTGCGTCTTGCCTGAATGGTGGGCGCTGCATCGCCGCACGCGGACGTTCCTCGCCGCGCCGAGCGCGCGCTTCGGCCTGGTCGTGCTGGTCGGCGTGCTGCTCTGCGCGCTGCTCCCCGAGCGCCTGGCGCCCGCGGACCCCAACGAGCAGCAGCTCCTTGCGCGCTTCACGCCGCCCGCCACGCGGACGGGCGATGGCACGCTGGCGGCGCTCGGCACCGATCAGCTCGGCCGCGACATCCTCAGCCGGGTCATTCACGGCGCCCGTACCTCCGTGCTGATCGGAATGTCGGCGGCGCTGCTGGCGGGCACGGTCGGCACGAGTCTCGGCTTGACGGCCGGCATCCGTGGTGGCATGTCTGATCACCTCATCATGCGCCTGGCTGACATGCAGTTCGCGTTTCCCTTCATCCTGCTCGCCATCACCGTCATCGGCGTGCTCGGGCCGAGCATCCGCAACATCATCCTGGTGGTGGGGTTGAGCAACTGGGCGACGTACGCGCGGGTCGTGCGCGCGGAGACGCTCGCCGTCCGCGAGCGGACGTACGTGGACGCCGCGCGCTCGCTCGGCCTGTCCCGGCCGCGCATCCTCTGGCGCCACATCCTGCCCAACGTGAGCGCCTCGCTGATCGTCGTCGCGACCTTCGGCGTGGCGGGCGCGATCCTCACCGAGGCCGGGCTCTCGTTCCTCGGCCTCGGCGTGCCGCTGGCGATCCCGTCGTGGGGCGGCATGCTCGCCGAGGGCCGGCAGTTCGTCGACACGCGCTACTGGCTCGCGCTCTTCCCCGGCGCGGCCCTCTTCGTCACCGTCATGGCCATCAACCTGCTGGGCGACGCGCTGCGGGACGCGCTCGATCCTTATCTGGTAGCTCGACGGGCCGTCGGCCAACTCTAAGGAGACACGCAATGCCATTCGCGAAGCGCGGTCCGTGGGGAGCCGTTGCCGTCCTGGTTCTTCTCGGCCTGCTCGTGCCCGGCGCCGCGGCACAGCCGAAGCCGGTGGTGGTCGTCCAGTCGGGCGAGGCGGCGACGCTCGACTGGCACATGCACTGCGACAAGAACGCCCACGAGCCCGACCGGCAGATCTTCGACACGCTGCTGCGGCGCGACCTCAAGACGCTCAAGCTCGAGGGCAACCTCGCCGAGTCGTGGCGCCTGCTCACCGACACGACCTGGCAGTTCAAGCTGCGCCGCGGGATCAAGTTCCACAACGGCGAGCCGTTCGACGCCGCTGCGGTCAAGTTCAGCGTCGAGCGGATGCTGAACCCGGCGCAGGGCGCCCCCGGCCGCACCAGCATCGCCTCCATCGATCACGTGGACGTCGTCGATCCGTACACGGTCAACGTCGTGACGAAGACGCCGTTCCCGCTGCTGCCGGTGCGGATGAGCCCGGGGCACTGCGGCACCGTAGGGATCCTGCCGCCGAAGTACGTCGCGCAGGTCGGCGACGCCGGCTTCGCGGTGAAGCCCGTGGGCACCGGTCCCTACCGCTTGGTGGAGTGGGTGAAGGACGAGCGGCTCGTGCTGGACGCCAACAAGGACTACCACCGCGGCGCGCCCGCGATCGAGCGGCTCGTCTTCCGTCCCGTGCCCGAGCTGACCACGCGGGTCGCCGCGCTGCTCTCCGGCCAGGCCGACCTCGTCAGCGACGTCCCGCCCGACCAGGTCGCGAAGATCAAGGCCAGCGGCGTGGCCCGCGTCGAGGTCAGCACGCTCGGCGGCTTCGTCATCATGGTGAAGATGACCAACTACCTGATGCCCGGGCCGTGGCAGGACGCGCGCGTGCGAAAGGCGATCAACTACGCGATCGATCTGGACACGATCATCAAGACCGTGCTGGAGGGCTACGGCCAGCCGCTCGGCGTGCCGCTCGAGAAGGAGGCGTTCGGCTTCAACCCGGCCATCAAGTGGTGGGGCTACGACCCCGAGCGCGCGAAGGCGCTGCTGCGGGAGGCCGGTTACGCCAACGGGTTCGAGATGATCCTGCACGCGCCCAACCGTCGCTACATGAACGACATCGAGGTCATGCAGGCGATGGCGGCGATGCTCGGCAAGGTCGGCATCAAGGCCACCGTGCAGGTGTGGGAGCAGAGCGTCTACACGACCAAATGGCGCAAGCGCGAGCTGCTGCCCGCCTACATGGTGGCGTGGGGCGGCGCAGGCGTCTTCGACGGCGACCTGCTCGTCAACTCGCTCCACAGCAAGTCGGCGCTGGCGATCCACAAGAACGAGGCGCTCGACAAGATCCTGGAGGAGGCGCAGGGCACGAACGATCCCGAGCGGCGCCGGGCGCTCTATTTCAAGGCGCAGGAGATCATCTTCGAGGACGCGCCGATCATCAAGGCCTACCAGCAGGCCCACATCTTCGGGATCAGCAACCGGCTCGACTGGAAGCCCTGGATCGACAACATGCTCTTCCTCTACGACGCGCGGCTGAAGTGATGAACCCGGCGTTCCCACGCCTGTTCAGCCCGATCACGATCGGGCACGCCACGGCGAAGAACCGCATCGTCTCCACGCCGCACGGCGCGGCCTTCGGCGAGAAAGGCGGGATCACCGAGCGCTACATCCGCTATCACGAGGAGAAGGCCAGGGGCGGCTGCGGCGTGGTGATGATGTTCGGCTCCTCAAGCATCCACCAGACCTCGATCAACGATTGGGGCGAGGTCAACAACTGGGACGACGGCATCGTCCCGCAGTTCCGGCAGATGAGCGAGGCGATCCACCGCCACGGCGCGCTCTGCCTCTCGCAGATCTCTCACCGCGGACGGCGCGGCCACTCCTGGTACTCTGGTGTGCCGCTGTGGGCGCCCTCCGACACGCGCGAGGAACGGCACCGCGAGTGGCCGCACGTCATGAGCCGGGCCGAGATCCACGAGGTGATCGACGCGTGGGCAGCGGCGGCGGTGCGGCTCAAGAAGGGCGGCTACGACGGCTGCGACATCCCGCTCTACGGCGGCCACCTACTCGAGAACTTCATCTCCCCGCTCGCCAACACGCGGACCGACGAGTACGGCGGCAGCCTCGACAACCGCCTGCGGCTGCCGCGCCAGGTCCTGCGCGCGGTGCGCGAGGCGGTGGGCCGCGACTTCATCATCGGCCTGCGGCACAGCGGCGACCACTACGTCGAGGGCGGCCTGAGCCGGGAGGAGCTGCTCGAGATCGCGCGGCAGCTCGACGCCGTCGGCATCGCCGACTACTGGATGGTGAGCGGGTCCAACACCGAGACGCTGAAGTTCGAGGCGATGGTCACGCCCTCGCACTATCACCCGCGCGGCGTCTTCAACGATCTCGCTGCGCTCACGAAGAGCGTCGTCCGCGTGCCCGTCATCGTGGCCGGCCGCGTGGTCACCGCCGATCAGGCGGAGGCCGCGCTGGCCGCCGGCGTGTGCGACCTGGTCGGCATGACGCGCGCGCTGATCGCCGATCCCGAGATGCCGAAGAAGGTCAGCGAGGGCCGCGTCGACGACGTGCGCGTGTGTGTCGGGGCCGCCGAGGGCTGCATCGGCCGCCTGCGGCAGGGCAAGTCGATCACGTGCGTGCAGAATCCGGCGATCGGCCGCGAGGCCGAGCTGATGGAGATCCGCCCGGCGTCGAGACCACGACGCGTGGTCGTGGTCGGCGGCGGCGTGGCCGGGCTCGAGGCCGCCCGCGTCGCCGCGCTACGCGGTCACCAGACGATCCTGCTCGAGGCGACCAGCGCCGTCGGCGGCCAAGTCCTCGCGGTGGCCAGGGCGCCGAAGCGCGAGGACTACGCGTCGATCGCGACGTGGCTCGTGGACCAGGCGAAGAAGGCCGGGGCCGAGATCCGGCTCAACACGCCGGCCTCCGGGGCCGACGTCCTCGCCCTCAAGCCCGACGCCGTCGTCCTCGCCACCGGCGCCACGCAGCGCGTGCCCGACATCCCGGGCGTGAGGCTGCCGCACGTCGCGACGACGGTCGACGTCCTGACGGGCCGCACGGCGCCCGGCCGCCGCGTCGTCGTCGTCGACGAGGAGGGCTACTTCGCGGCGCCCACGACGGCGGACTTCCTGGCCGAGCGCGGGGCGCAGGTCACCATCGTGTGCCGCTACTTCATGGTCGGCGAGGACATCGACGAGGGCACGCGCTCCGACCTCTACGCGCGGCTGTTCGCGCGCGGCGTGACGCTGATCCCGATGACAGTCGCGCGGGAGATCCTGCCGCAGGGCGTCCGCACACGCCACACGTTCTCGAACGCTGAGGCGACGCTCGCGGCCGACTCCGTGGTCCTCGCCTTCGGCGGCAAGGCGAACGATCCGCTCTCGCGCGAGCTCGAGGGCAAGGTGGCGGACCTCAAGGTGATCGGCGACGCGTACTCCCCGCGCCGCGTCCACGACGCCATCCTCGACGGCACGCGCGCCGCGCGCATGCTGTGAGTCCTCAAACTCGGCCCGACTCCGAGCGACCGAACTCCCTGAAGGTGTCCTCCGTGCTGACGGGCATCGGCACCGCCGTGCAGACTATCGGTGCCTTGCAGCCGGCCTATCAGGCGCTCAAGACCGCCGCCGCTGCTTTCGGTCTTCCTTTGCCGTAGCAGAGACCCGCAGGGGCCGCGGTGACTCTACGCCGCGACTTCTCGGGGACGCCGGGCCAGCCGGCCACCCGGCGCCCACGTCAGCGCCGACACCGGCCAGTCGGGACAAACGCGCTGACCACCGCCGCACGCCAGGACCGAGACCAGTCCTCAAGGAGCCGCGCGCAGGCTTCTATACGAAGCCGCAACCCTGCCCCGCGCGAGTGTCGGCGTCGTTGCCGAACGGCGCCCGAAATCGAAACTATCAACCGGGTCCCGCGGTTTTTCCTGGGGCGAGAGGCGAGCGGGAGCCCCGCTTGCCAGGTTCAAGTCCAAGGGCTCTTGCTAGGGTGACGAGGGCCTTCCTCGGCGCGCCCGCTCGGACGAGGCGGGGGAGTTGGTTGCGCCTGGGTTGCGAGTGATGCCGTCCGCTGCCGCGATCTGCAACCTCATGAGCCGCAAGATCGCAGCACTTTAGAGGGGTGAAGGCAACTCATAACCCAAAGGTCGCTGGTTCAAATCCAGCCCCCGTAACCATCCAGAGACAGCGCAACACCGTCTCGCCCACCCTACCGGCCCCTGAGCTAAAGGGGCACCCTCTCAG
>WNET01001045.1_pt1 | contig 10871 bp, 12 predicted proteins | sample 5399911 | NCBI WGS metagenome assembly WNET01 (sample SAMN13153333, study PRJNA577476) | soil metagenome | isolation source: 40 cm grassland meadow soil pre-rain plot 2 | place: USA:California | collected 2015-09-08 | reverse complement strand
GATCAGCGCCGCCTCCTCCAGCTCCCTGGGTACGGTCTTGAAGTACCCGATCAGAAGCCAGGCGCAGAAGGGCACCAGCAGCGTCGGATAGGTCAGCATCACGGCGCTGAGGCTGTCGCCGAGCTTCATCCGATTGATCAAGTCGGCCATGGGCACGAACAGCAGCGTCTGCGGCACCAGGTAGGCCACCGCCACCGAGATCGCGAGCAGCCCCGCAGCGGGAAAGCGCATTCGCGCCAGCGGGTAGGCGAGCATCACGCCGAGCAGCAAGGAGATGAGCGTCGAGACGAGCGCCACCAGCATCGTGTTCCCGATCCAGACGACGAAATTCGTCTCCTTGAACAGGTCGATGTAGTGGACCAGCGAGGGATGGCGGATCCACATCGGATTGGCGGCGGGATCGTACAGCTCCGCGTTGGCCTTGAGCGAGGTGGCGGCCATCCAGGCGAAGGGGAACAAAGCGAACACGAACAGCGCCGCCAGCGGGACCCACAGGCCGAGGAGCCGCCGGGGCCAAGTCAGCTCGCCGACCACGTCAGGCCTTCCTCACGTAGGAGCTCATCGCCACCAGCACGAGCCCCAGCATCGGCACCATGGCCAGCGCGGCGGCCGAGCCCAGGCCCATCTGTCCACCGCCCATGCTGATGCTGTACGCGTAGGTGGCCATCAGGTGGGTGGCGTTGGCGGGTCCGCCGCCGGTCAGCACGTAGACCAGCTGAAAGTCGAAGAAAGTGAAGATGATCGAAAACGTGGTGACGATGAAGATCACCGGCATGAGCAACGGCAGCGTGACGTAGCGGAAGCGCTGCCAGGAGCCGGCGCCGTCGATCGTGGCGGTCTCCATCAGCTCGGTGGGAATGGTCTGGAGCCCCGCCAGGATCGTGATGCCGAAGAACGGCAGCCCCCGCCACGTGTTCACGAGAATCACGGACACCAGGGCGAGCGTGGGATTGCCCAGCCACGACGGGCCCTGCGTGACCAGCCCCACGTACATGAGTATGCGGTTGAACATGCCCATGCCCGGATCGAGGATCCACTGCCAGGCCACCGTGCTGAGCACCGTCGGCACGATGAACGGCAGCAGCAACAGCGCGCGGGTCACACCCTTCATCCGAAAGTTCTGGTGCATCACGAGCGCCATGCCCAGCCCGCCCACGAGCTTGAGCACCGTGGCCGCGCCGGTGAAGCGGAAGGTGTTCCACACCGCCTGCCAGAAGATGGAATCGCTCCAGAGGTTGACGAAGTTGCCCAGGCCCACGAAGGTGGCCGGCTGGGCTACCGGGCGCCTGACGAAGCTCAGGTAGACGCCGTAGCAGAACGGGTACCCGAGAAACGCCAGCAGGAACAGCAACGGCGGCGTGAGCATCAGCCAGCTGAATACGGCCTCGCGCTCCAGCCACTCGCGTAGCTGAAAGGCGCGCCGGACCGGCACGGCCCGTGCGGCGGGCCGTGCCGCTTCGAGGACTGGGTTCGTACTCACCCGTAGATCTGCTTGAGCCCCGTGGCGGCGTCCGCGATGGCGGCCTTGGTGGGCACGCCCGTGCAGGCCTTGGCGAACATGTCGATCACGATCCACTTGTTGACCACTTCGCCCGCCTTGCGGTCCGCGGGCGCCGGCCAGGACACCAGCTTCCCGGTTTCAAGCACGCGCTGGTCGGGCTTGAAGCGCGGCTCCTTGTCCCACTCGGGATCGCGGTCGTACGCATGGAGAAACGGGGCGTGGTACATGAAGGCGGACCTGTACCATGCCGCGACCTGTTTCGGATCCATCAGCCAGCGCAGGAAGTGCTTGGCCGCTTCGGGGTCCGGCGTGTGGTTGAAGATCCCATGCGTGACGGGCACCAGGCTGTGGAAGCGTCCCTTCGGCCCCTTGGGGTTCAGCGCATGGTCGATCACCTTGCCCATGTCCGGCAGATCGCGCTTGGCCGAGATCAGAATGGACATGGCGTTGTTGGTGCAGGAGATCTGGCTCGTCAGGAACGCCTTGTTGTTGGCCGGGTCGAGCCAGCCGACGCAGTCGTCGATGCAGGCATCCTTGTACAGCTTGCGCACGTAGTCCACGGCGCGCGCCGTCTCGGCGGAGTCCAGCGTGATCGTCTTGCCATCCTTGGCGACGACCTGCCCGCCGAAACCCCACAGGAGCGGCAGGAGCCAGGAGTTGTTGTCGGCGAAGCCATGGCCCATGGACATGCCGTACGGGTGGCCGGCTTTTTTCAGCTTGGTGCCGGCCTCCAGGAACTCCTCCCAGGTATCGGGGAAGGTGTGTATCCCGGCGGCGTCGAACCAATCTCGGCGGTAGACCATCGTCTGGCCGATGTTGCCGAAGGGCACGGACTTCCACTTGCCCCCCCACACCGAGAGGCTCTTGATCTCCGGGTACCAGCCGCCCTGCTGTTTGCCCACTTCCTCGGCGATGTCCGACACGTCCAGCAGCGCCTCCCGGTACAGCCACTCCTGCTGGACCCAGCCCGCGTCCACGGGCGCCTTGCTCTCCACGATGGACACCAGACGGGGCACCGCCGATCCGCCGGCCGCGACGATCTCGTAGACGAGCTTGATGCCCGTGTCCTGCTGGTAGCGGGGTATGAGCACGTTCTTGAAATAGTCGTCGAATTCCTTCACGTACGAGCTTTCGCGCAGGAAGGTGATCTGTGCGGGCTTGGCGCTGGCCTTACGCAGACGCCAGTCCGCGCCGACGGTGGCGCCGGCGGCGCCAGCCACGGAGAGCTTGAGGAAATCGCGCCGTGACGTGGACCCACGAAAACAGTCGGAGCGAGCCATTTGTCCCTCCCCATCCTGCCAAACCCTGGTGGCGGTGCGGCCCCCTTGGTCGATGCGCCCGAGGATTCGCCCGAAGAGGCGCCGTGTCAAGTGATGAAATGAAAGCGCTGCGCCTCCGCACACGGTCAGATTACCGTGTGCGTTGGACAGAACACTCAGCGGCCTCAGCCGCGGGAGGAGGCGCAGCAGATGGAATATATCGCGTTCGATGCCCACAAGTACTACACGCTCGCGTCGGTGGCCCGGCCGGACGGCCAGGTGGTGCGAGAGGAGCGTATCGAGCATGACCGCGGCGCGTTGCGCCAATTCCTGGAACGCTGCGAGCCTGGATCGTCCGTGGTGGTCGCTCAGCCTGAGCACTGCGCGCCACAGACCCGCGTTCCTTGACTGTCGCAGCAGCCCGAGGGTAGAGTCGGTCCGACCAATCGGTCCGACGGGGGGCCCGAACCGTGCACTTTTCCGATCGTGACTTAGCGCCCGTCTGGGAGAAGGTCCAGGCCCGCGAGCGCCTCAGTCGAGAGGACGGCCTCCGTCTCTTCGAGACGGACGATTTCCTGGGCGTGGGGCGCATGGCCGACCACGTCAAGTCGCGCCGTGAGGGCGACCGCGTCTACTTCGTCATCAACCGCTACATCTCGCCCACGAACGTCTGCGTGCTCTCCTGCACCTTCTGCGGGTTCGCCCGGAAGAAAGGCGAGGAGGGCGCCTTCGAGTACACGCCCGAGGACATCGTTGGGATGGTCAGCGAGGAGGTGCGCGAGGTCCACATCGTCGGCGGTCACCACCCCGATTGGCCCTTCGAGTACTACGAGCGCGTGATCGCCGCGCTCCGCGCCGCGCGTCCCGAGGTCCAGATCAAGGCGTTCACCGCGGCGGAGATCGACTACTTCTGGCGCCGCTGGAAGATCGAGCCGAAGGAGGCGCTCGCACGGCTCAAGGCCGCCGGGCTCCAGACGATGCCGGGCGGCGGCGCCGAGATCTTCTCGCCGCGCGTGGCGAAGCTCCTCCACTACACGGGCAAGGCTGACGCGGAGCGCTGGTGCGAGATCCACTCCATCGCGCACTCGCTCGGCATCAAGACCAATGCGACGATGCTCTACGGTCACATCGAGACCTTCGCCGAGCGCGTGGACCATCTCCTGCGCCTCCGCGAGCAGCAGGACGCCTCGGCCGGGTTCCTCACGTTCATTCCCCTCCCCTACCAGGTCGGGACGACGCGCGTCGTGCCTCGGCCAACGCCCCCCACCGACAAGCTCCGCACCACCGCCGTGGCGCGCCTGCTCCTCGACAACTTCCCGCACGTCGAGGCGTACTGGGTGCTCCTCGGCGAGGCGACGGCGTCGGTCGCGCTCCACTTCGGCGCCGACGACGTCAACGGCACGCTCGAGGACGAGCGCGTGCAGCACATGGCGGGCGCCCAGACGCCGGCCGGCCTCGCGCGCGAGCAGCTCTGTCGCATGATCCGCGACGCCGGCAAGGTCCCGGTCGAGCGCGACGCCCTGTACAACGTGCTCCAGGTCTGGAACTAAGTGCTGGTCGAGATCCGGGACAAGGCGCTCGGCGGGAAGCGGCTCGGAAGGGACGAGGGCCGGTGGCTCCTGAGCGAGGCGCCGCTCCTCGAGGTGGGCGCCCTCGCCAACGAGGTCAGATTCGCGCGGATCCCGGACAAGGTCGTCACGTTCGTGATCGACTCGAACCCGAACTACACGAACGTGTGCGTCACCGACTGCCAGTTCTGCGCCTTCTACCGCAAGCCAGGCGACCCGGAGGCGTACACGCTGACCGTCGAGGAGGTCCTGGCCAAGGTCGAGTCGGCGGCCGCGCGAGGCGCGACGACCGTGCTGCTCCAGGGCGGGCACAACCCGGTGCTCCCGCTGGACTACTACACGACGCTCGTCCGGGAGACGCGCCGGCGCTTCCCGCAGGTGACGCCCCACTTCTTCACCGCCTCCGAGATCCAGACGATCGCGCAGGTGAGCCGCCTCACGGTGGGCGGCGTGCTCGACCGGCTCTGGGAGGCCGGGCAGCGGACGCTCCCGGGGGGCGGGGCCGAGGTGCTTTCAGAACGCGTCAGGACGCGGATCGCGCCCAAGAAGGGCGGTCCCTCTGCCTGGCTCGAGGTCCACCGCGAGGCCCACCGGCGCGGCTTCAAGTCCACCGCGACGATGATGTACGGCCACGTCGAGCAGCCCGACGATCTTCTCGACCATCTCGACGCGATCCGCGAGCTCCAGGACGAGTGGGGCGGCTTCACCGCGTTCGTGCCGTGGTCGTTCAAGCCGGGCAACACGCTGCTCGAGAGGTGGATCAAGCAGGTGAAAGGCCCGAACACTTACTTGCGGATGCTCGCCGTGGCGCGCGTCTACCTCGACAACTTTCCCCACATCCAGGCCTCGTGGTTCTCCGAGGGCAAGCCCACGGGGCAGATCGCCCTCCACTTCGGCGCCGACGACTGGGGCGGTACGCTTTTCGAGGAGAACGTGCACAAGGCGGCGGCCTACGTGAACACGATCACCGTCGAGGAGATCACGGCCCTGATCCGCGAGGTCGGTTTCACGCCGGCCCAGCGCACCACGACCTACGAGATTCTCAAGACGTGGTAGCGGCTCAGATCGGATCGATCGGCGGGACCTCAGAGATCAACCCCTTCCGCTGCGCCTCCCCGAAGAGCCGCTCGACGGCGGCGCGCCCCTCGCTGCCGAGCGTGAGCGTCAGGTCGTTGACGTACATCAGGACGAACCGGCGGCACGTCTCCTTGTCGATCCCGCGCCCGTAGCGCATCGCGTACTCGAGCGCCTCGTCCACGTTCCTCTGCGCCCACGCGATCGAGTCGCGCAGCCCTTGCGAGAGCCGCCGATGCAAATCCTCACCGAGGTCGCGCCGCATGACGTTGACGCCGAGCGGGAGCGGCAGGCCGGTCTCGCGCGCCCACACCTCGCCGAGGTCGAGCACCTTCACGAGCCCCATCCGTGCGTGGGTGATCTGGCCCTCGTGGATCAGGAGCCCGACATCGGCCTGGCCCTCGAGGACGGCCGTCGGAATCTTGTCGAAGGCCACCTCGATCAGCGGCGGGTCGCCGACGTAGAGGCGCAGAAGGAGCGCCGCGGTCGTGTGGCTGCCGGGGATCGCTACCACCTTCTCCGCGATCGCGCGCGGGTCCAGCGGCTCACGCGCCACGAGGATCGGGCCGTAGCCCTTCCCCATCGAGGCGCCCGGATCCATCATCCGGTACCGGTCGGCGACGAGGAGATACGTTGCGAAGGAGACCGCGGTCACCTCGAGCTCGGCAGTCCGCGCGCGGCGGTTCAGCGACTCGATGTCCTCGAGCACGTGCTCGATCCCGACGCCCGGGATCCGTACCTTCCCCGTCGTGAGCGCGTAGAACATGAACGCGTCGTCGGGATCGGGGCTGTGGCCGATTCGTATCGTCTGCATCCCGGGCTCCGTGATGTCGGGCTAGCGGCCTGCGGCGCTCGTGGGCGTGCCCGCGCTATTCGGCATCGGGAGCGAAGCCGAGCCGGAAGTCCCCGGCGCGGATCGCGCGGATGATCGCGTCGCGCTCCGGCGTCGCGTCCACCTCGATCCACGCCCGCCCGAAGTGCACCGGCCGGTGGGCGTCGTCGGTGGCGATCTTCACCAGCGGGATCTCCGGCGACGCGTAGAGCGGCCGGTGGTGGCCGGTGTCGGTCACCTCCAGGGCGTCGAGAACGAGGCCGTCGCGCTGGATCGTTCGCGCGCGCTCGATCGTCTGCGCGACCGAGAGCTTGCAGCGCGCCGGGTGGTTGAGGACGTGGAGCACCTCGCGGTCGCCCAGCACGCGGCCGATGTGCTGCTCGAACCCCGTGTAGTTGAGCTCGACCCCGTGGAAGAGGAGGAGGCGGGTGCGGAGCCGCGGCAGCGCGCGCCAGTAGCTCGAGCCGATCAAGTCCTCGTGGTCCGTGATGGCGAGGAAGTCGTAGCCGAGCGCCTCATACTCGACGAGCAGTTCCTGCGGCGTCTTCACGCCGTCCGAGTACGTCGTGTGCGCGTGGAGGTTGCCGCGCAGCCAGCCCATCAGCCCGGACGCGCCATCCGGTCAGCGCGCGGCGGGCTTGGTGACGCGGGCGGGCGGCGGCCCGTCCCAGGTCACGGCGAAGCCGATCGCGAACCAGCCGTTGATCTCTCCCCAGCCACTCACGGGGCTCCCGACTGGCGTGTTCGGTGCGGTCCATCCAGCGACGCCGATCCGGCCGGTCGAGGCGGGCGTCACACGCGCGGAGCTGAGGCCGCGGATGAAGCCCGGCTCGTAGGGGACGCGGCCGCCCTTGGGATAGTTGTCCGCGTCGATCGGGCGGCCTTCCCCCGAGAGGCCCGGCGCGATCACCGCCGGCTCGCGCTCACGCCTGCCCGGCGCCGGCGCAGGCTTCTCGATCTCCACCTGCTGGGCGGCGGCCGGGGCCGCGACGAGCAGCGCTAAGGCGACGACAACGACGACCCTCATGAAGGGATCCTACCTCAGCGCCGGGCCGTCGCCTAGCGGAACCTCGGCCCCAGCGCCTGAGCCCGCGGCGAGCGGCATCGCGCCAATGATATTCTGGCGCCATGTCGAAAGGCGCTGCGCTCGCTGTCCTGGGACTCGCCGCGGCGGCGTGCGCCTCCGCGCGCGGCGTCGAGCCGGTGCCGATCCGCGCCGCCGACTTCAGGCCTGCCCAGATCCGCCAGCCCGCCTTCCTCGTGCGGCTCACCTTCGCGGGACAGCGCTCCGACCGGGAGCGTGAGGCTCTGCCCGTCGAGTACGAGGGCGCCCTGCTCGAAGGGCTCAACGCGCGCGCGGTGCTAGCGAGAGACGTGCAGGTCGTCGCCGGACGCAACGCGAAGCTCGACGCGCGCGCGGCGCTCGAGCGGGCGCGCGCGCTGGGCGCCGATCACGCGATCGTCGTGGACGTCCGCGTCAGCGCGGACGAACCGATCTTCTGTCGCGGGAGCCGCCGGCCGTTCCGCGCGCCGGCAACCGTCTGGAGCCAGTCGGTTCAGGTGCTCAGGACGAGCGACGGGGCGACGCGGCTCACGATCGCGGACGACGCCGGGCTCGCGATCACCGACTGGGACGTCGACTGCGACGACCCGCGCGCCTCCCGCCGGCTCCCGACCGGCGAAGCCGTCGCGAGCGCGGTGGCGCGGCTCCTCACGCGCGTCGTCGGGCCCTAGAGCCCCTATTCCGGGAGCGCGACGTTGCCGTCGGGCTCTCGGGCATTGCCGCTGGGCTCGCGACTGCGGATCGCCGTCACCAGGCGCCCCTCGGCGTCGCGCACCTCGAACTCCTCGGCCAGGCCCGCGCCGACGAGCTGCTGGACGAGCGCCTCGCGCTCCGAGCCGACCGGCGGGAGCGCGTGCGACTTCCAGCGCATCACGAAGTACCCGCGGCTCACGTGCGGCAGGCGCGCCTCGGCGCGCTGGAGCTCCTCGAGGCCGCGCTCGAGCTGCGAGCTCGCCGCCAGGCCCGCGGCAGGCGGCGCGAGGCGCGAGGCCGCCGCCCGTCCGGGAGCGCGCTCATGAGGACGCCGCTCGACGCGGAACGCCGACACGCCGTCGCTCAGGTGGATGTGGCCGAAGCACCTGACGCGCAGGTCCTTCGACAGATCTTCGGCGGACCACGTCGCCACCCACACCTGCTTGCCGAGCGCGTTTGCGGCCTCGACGGCCGGCACGAAGTCGTCGTCGCCCGAGACGAGCACCGCCGCATCGAAGGCGTTCGACGCGGCGTAGTGGATCAGGTCCGCGACCAGGCGCGTGTCCACGCGCTTCTCGGTCGTGTACTCGTACTCCTGTCCGCACGCGGGGCAGCGCCCCGCGCGCCGCACCCGCGGCTCGCGCTTGACGAAGTAGCCGGGACGGAGCTCGAGCCCCTTCAAAAACCCCTCGACGAGCGGCGGCGCGTCCGACGAGACACCGACGTAGTAGTAGGCGCCGGAGAACAGCGCATTGGGGCCCCCGACCTGCTGCGTGATCCACGCCGCGAGCCGGTCGTAGTCCACGCGGAGCGACTCGTCGTAGCGCAAGAGGGATCGGTAGAAGTTCTGACCGTCAAAGAAAATCGCGATCTTCATCACGCACGCTCCAATGCAAAGGCTTGTGAATGGTGGACGATACTGGACTCGAACCAGTGACCTCTGGCATGTGAGGCCAGCGCTCTGCCAACTGAGCTAATCGTCCGTGTCCGGGAAGTTACACACTGACAGGACGCGAGTCAACCGCATGCTTTCAGCCCCACATCGAACGCGCGCGAGCCCATTGCGGCGAGTGACGACGGATAGTTCGTGACCAAGGCGATCAGTTTGGACCCAGCCCGAGAGACGAAAACTAGGGAGCGCGAAAGGCTAAGCTCGCGGGAATTGACGCTTTTCCTGCATGGTGACCTCTGGCATTGGCCTTGCCCGCCCAGAGGGTGTGATAACGAAACACCGCTGCTTGTCTTCGAAAGTATCCGGAAAAGCGCTGCTCCAGAGTCACGCGCCCCTAAAGGACGAGCGTGGTATCGCGCTTCCGATGGCGATGATCGTCATGGCAATCCTGACCTCCCTCATGATCGCCTTCGCCATCCTCGCCACGAGCGAGTCGCAGATCGCCGGCAATCAGATGGCGAGCGCCCAGGCACGCGCGATGGCCGAGTCGGGTGTGGAGCGTGCGCTGTGGGCAATGACGACGGGAGAGAGCAATCCCGGCGCGAACGGCGTGCTCGTGCTCGACGCGAGCTACAACCTGCCGAACCCGATGCCGGCGGCCTACGCCGGCTCCTTCGTCGCCTTGAACGATCCGGTCCAGGGGAGCCAAATCGGAGGCTTCAAGTTGAACGTCGCCACCTGTCCGGGCGATCCGATCTGCCCCGCGGGCTTCGTCACCCAGATCAACGAGAAGTTCGTGCAGGCCGTCGGCTACGTCCCGGACGCCACCAACCCGATCGCGATCAAGAAGATCACGACGGTCGTCACGCGGCTCAAGTGGATCAGCCCCATCTGTGCCCTCTGCGCCGGCGGCGAGAACCCTCCCGACACCACGACCAACGTTCAGATCAGCGGCAACGCGACGATCAATGCCAACACGGGCCAGAATTGCCCCGGAGTAACGCCGCAAGCGGCTGTGTCGAGTAACGGAACGGCCGTCACGGGTGGGTCAGCAACCCTGATTCCGCCCTCCGAATATGCCCAAAGCCCGTTCCCGTGTCCTAGCGGCGCCAATTGCAACGTCACCTTCCCGAACACCATGACCCTGACCGATTCCGACATGGCGACGCTCAAGGCGCTCGCGAAGGCGAGCGGCCCTGGGCACTACTTCAACGATGGAGACCAGCACTGGACGTCGCCGCCGCTCAACGGCCTCATCTTCGTCGACACGCCCTCGGGCAATCCCCTCACGGTGAACTCGCCGGACTCGGACAAGATCGAGGTCCAGATCAGCGGCAACTGGCAGAGCTCGATATGGAGCGGCTGGCTCGTCATCGCGGGCTCGGTGCGCATCGACGGCAACGTGAGCATGAAGGGGTTGATCTACGCGCAGAACGACGCCACGCTCCACGCCACAGGAACCGGCTCCATCCAGGGCGCGGTGATCTCGACGAACCGGGTGGACAGCGTGTCGACAACCGTCGATTCGGTTGATATCGGGAACGCTCCCATCAGCTACAACTGTCCATTCGTCCGGAACGGGGGCGGGAACCTCAGTCAAGGCTGGCTCGTGAAGCCCGGAAGCTATCGAGAGACCTCGGGCTCGTGAGCCCACCGCTCGCGCTGGCCTGGGCCCGCGAGCCCGCGCCAGTGACGATCGCGATCTTGCCCTTCAGTCGATTGCTCACGGCCTCGCTGCGTCCGCCAGCACGGTGTACGGATTCCCTCCGGTGGCGCCCGAGGTTAGTAAATTCCTCCGACCACGGGGTGAGGCATGAGCGAACGTGACCTGCAAGCCGAATTCGAGCGCCTCAAGGCGGAGAACGAACGCCTGAAAGCCCAGCAAACAAGTCGGGTCTCACTCAAGGTCAGCCAGAAGGGGGCGTGTTCGCGGTTCATGTGGGCCCACACCCAACGCAGCCGGGTGCAGCTGAGTCCACGATAGCGAAG
>WNET01004139.1_pt1 | contig 10876 bp, 9 predicted proteins | sample 5399911 | NCBI WGS metagenome assembly WNET01 (sample SAMN13153333, study PRJNA577476) | soil metagenome | isolation source: 40 cm grassland meadow soil pre-rain plot 2 | place: USA:California | collected 2015-09-08 | reverse complement strand
GCTGGAGGATGCGATCGGTGAGTTCTCCCGCGCGCTCGAGCTCGACCCGAAGATGCAGGTCGCGCAGCGCAATCTCGAGATCGCCTACCACAACTCGGGCTATTACGACCGCCGCGTCGCCGAGCTGCGGGAGCGCTTGCGGCAGGCCCCGGACGACCGCGACGCGCGCTGGGAGCTGGGCCGCGCCTACGCGATCCTGGGCCAGCACGCGGAGGCGGTGGCCGAGTTCGAGCAGCTGCTCGGGCACCGCCCCAAGGACGTGGCGGCAATCCTCCAGCTCGGGCTGGCTGAGAAGAACCGCGGGCGGCCGGAGGTGGCGACCGAGTGGTTCGTGCGCGCGCGGGAGCTCGATCCCGACTCGAGCATCGTGTGGTTCTACCTCGGCGAGATCTACTACAACCGGGGCCTGAACACCGAGGCGCTGCAGGCGCTCGAGAAGGCGGTGGCGCTGAACCCCGACAACGCGCACGCGCACTATCTGATGGCGTTCGTGCTCGGCGACATGGGACGCCACCAGGAGGCGCGCGCCGCTTCGAAGCGCGCCATCCAGCTCAACCCGCCGCTCGCTCGAGCGCAGACCAACCTCTCGCTCGAGCGCTACAACGCCGAGCGCCGGAGCCAGCAGCTGCGGGCGCGCGAAAGCCCGGAGCCCCAGGTGGTCGAGGGGAACGAGCTCGCGCACTACAACCTCGGGCTCGCGTTCCGCCAGAAGGGCTACTACAACGAGGCGCTGCGTGCCTATCGGATGGCGCTGGAGCGCGGCGAGGACCGCCGCCTCACGCTCCAGGCGATGGCGGAGGTCCACCTCCTCAAGCGCGACTTCGGGGCGGCGCTCGAGCTGTACGAGACGCTGATCCGCGAGGTCCCGGACTCGCCCAAGCTGTGGAACGAGCGGGGCGTGGTCCTCCACCAGGCGGGCCGCGCCGACGACGCGCTTGCCTCCTACCGCCAGGCGGTGGAGGTGGACCCCAAGTACGCGCTGGCGTGGAACAACCTGGGCGTGGTGGTCGCGCACGCGGGCGATACCGAGGAGGCGATCGAGGCATTGCGCACGGCGCTGCAGCTGCGGGGCGGCTTCTCGGCCGCCCGGCTCAACCTGGCGCTGTTGCTGTACCAGCTGCGGCGCTTCCAACTGTCGCTCGAGGCCTACCGCCAGGTTCTGGCGACCGAGCCGCGCTCCGCCGCGGCCTGGAACGGGATCGGCCTCGTGCTGGTGGAGCTGAAGCGCTTCGCCGACGCGCGCAACGCGTTCGTGCGCGCGGTCGAGACGGACCCCGAGCACGCGGGCGCCCACTACAACCTGAGCTTCACCCTCTCGAACTTGGGCGACTTCGACGGCGCGCTCCGCGCCACCAAGCGGGCGCTCGAGCTCGACCCTTACTACGTGTCGCAGAAATTCCAGCTCACGATCGACCTGCAGTACGAGAAGGCGACCATCGGCATCGCACCGGAGATCTCCGCCGACGTCACGGCGGAGACGCTGGGTGAGAACTTCGCCTTCGACGAGCGCCTGCTCGACAACATCTTCCAGGAGCTGCAGCCCGCACCCGCCACCGAGCCCGCGCCTCCCCGGGTGGACGATCCGCTCGCGCTGGCACGGGACTACGTGAGCAAGGGCCTCATGGACGTCGCGGCGGCGGAGGCGGTGCGCGCGGTGCAGCGCGGCGCCGACCGCGCCGAAGCCGCCGTGCTGCTGGGCGACATCTTCGCGCGGCGGGGCCTGCACGGCGAGGCGTTGGAGCGCTATCACGAGGCGCGGGGGCTCGCCCCGGACCGCCCCAACGCACGGCTCGGCGAGGTGAAGGCGCTGTTCGCCCTGGGGCGCACCGCCGAGGCGGCGGCGCTCGCGGAGGAGCTGTTGCCGCTCGCCCCGGACGACGTCGAGGCCCTGGTCGTCGCGGCGCGGGGCCGCGCCGCGGCGGGGGATGCCGCCGGCGCCCTCACCGCCCTGAGGCAAGCGCAAACGCGCGCGCCCGACCGCGCCGATCTCCACAAGCTCCAGGGCGACGTCGCCCTCAAGGTAGGCGACAAGGGCGGCGCCCTCGCGGCCTACCGCGGCGCCCTCGAGCTCGACCCGGGCTACGTGCAGGTGTGGGTCGACCTCGGCCGCCTGCACGAGGAGCGCGAGGAGTGGCGGGAGGCGCAGGAGGCGTACGAGCGGGCGCTCGAGGTGCTGCCCACCCTCAGCGACGCGAACCTCGCCCTGGCGGACCTGTTGCGGCGCTCGGGGCAGGTGCCGCAGGCGATCCGGCGGCTCGCCGAGACGCTGGAGCAGGATCCCTATGACCTGCCGGCCCTGCTGCTTCTGGGACGCGCCCTGCTCGACGACAAGCGCCACGAGGCGGCACTGGAGGCGTTCCGCCGGGCGCTCAAGTTCGACCCCGACCAGGTGGAGGCCGTGTTTCAGCTGGGCGTCGCGCTGGCGCGGCTGCACCGCTACGCCGAGGCGGTCCAGGCGTGGGAGCGGGTCACGCGGCTCGACCCGAGCGGGCCGTTCGCGCAGCGCGCGCGCATGCATGCCCGCACGGCGCTCGACCTGCAACACATCTTCGCCTCCGACGCGGCGTAGCCATGGCGATCGAAGGCCCGCTGCGCGAGCTCGGCATCCATGATGTCTTCCAGCTGCTCGACCTGAGCCGGAAGACCGGCGTGCTGCGCGTCACCTCCGAGGTGCGGCACAACGCCGGGACGATCCACTTCGAGGACGGCACCGTCGTCTACGCCGAAATCCGCAGCAACCCGCACCCGCTCGGCAGCCTGCTGCTCCGCACGGGGAAGATCGCGGAGGCGGATCTCGAGCGCGCGCGCGACATGCAGCAGCGCCAGGGGGACAAGCGGCGACTGGGCGAGATCCTGGTGGCGCTCGGCGCCATCACGCCGCGCGAGCTGGAGCGCCAGCTTCGCTTCCAGGTCGAGGAAGTGATCTTCGAGGTGATGAGCTGGCGGGAGGGCTACTTCTCGTTCGTGGAGGGGCCGCTGCTCGACGTCCCCCCCGCGGCGACCGTGCGGATCCCGACGGAAGCGCTGCTGATGGAGGGGGCGCGCCGCATCGACGAGTGGTCGCGCATCGAGAGCCGCATCCCCCACCTCGGCGTGATCGCGGCGCTCGCACCGCCGCCGTCCGACGGCGGGGGCGAGCTCGACCTGCTGCCGCCCGAGTGGGAGGTGCTCGCGGCGGTGGACGGACAGCGCGACGTGCGCGCCATCGCGCGGGAGCTCGGGCGGTCGGAGTTCGACGTGGCGAAGACCCTGTTCGGGCTGGAGAGCGCCGGGGTCGTGGTGTTGGCGGACCCGGGCACGCTGCGCCGCGAGCGCACCAGCGGCGCCGCGGACCTCGCCGCGCTCGTGGCCCAGGCCGAGGAGGCGCTCGCCCGCAAGGACCTGGAGGCGGCCCGCGCAGCGGCCGAGCAGGCGGGGAGCCTGTATCCGCACGACCCCGTCGTGCACCTGCTGTTGGGCCGGGCGCACCTCGCCGCAGGCCGTGCGGCCGAGGCCGTGGACGAGCTGCGCCGCGGGCTGACGCTCGACCCGCTGCTCGCGGCCGGGCACCGCTACCTCGGGTACGCCCTGGCCGCGATCGGGCGTTTTGCCGAAGCGGTCGAGCAGTGGAGCCGGTGGGAGCGCCTCGCCGCGCGGTCGGAGACGGAGCTCGCGCAGCAGGGCGAAGTGCGACGCGCCAAGACCGCGGCGCAAACGCTCGCGGACAGCAGAGCGGGGTTCCATGGCTGACGAGATCAAGACGCTCTCGGCCGAGCTGGCGCGCGATCCGCAGAGCCTCGTGTTCCTGCGGCTCGCCGATCTGCTGCGACAGCGGGGGCAGCTCGACGCCGCTCACCGGGTCCGCATCCTCGCCGACAAGCGCGACTACGAGCGCGCCTTCGACGAGTGGGACATGGCCCGGCGCATCGCGCCCGGCCACATGGGCGCGCTCAAGGGGCTCGCCTTCCTCTATTTCAAGGTCGGCGACGTGGCGCAGGCGGTCGCTCACCTGGAGGAGGCGGAGCGCGTGGCGCCGGACGACTTCACGATCCAGCAGGCGCTCGCGATGGTCCGGGGCCAGCCCATGGGCAGCGCGGCGGCCCGGCCGGCCGGGCACGCCGCGGCCCTGCGGCCGGACGCGCCCCCGTCCCCCCCCGTGCCCGAGGAGCCGATGGCGCCGCCCGCCGGGCCGCTCGAGGACCGTCGCGTGTTCGCCGGGCTCGAGGGCGCGCAGGAGGGGCTGCTGCTGCTCGACGCCGCGGGCCGCGTGCTGGGCGGGGCGCTGCGCGACTGGAACGGCGCCGACGTGACCGAGGCGGTCGCCGCCTACCTGGCCGGCGTCTCGCTGGAGGCGGGGCGCACGGCGAAGCTGCTCGGATTCGGCGCCTGGACCGGACTCGCGGCCGAGGGCCAGCTCGGGCACGTCCACCTCGCCCAACCCGGGCCCGACGCCCTCCTGCTGGTGGTGCGCGACCGGTCGGTCCCGATGGGGCGGCTGGCGATCATCGCGCAGCGGGCCGCCATGGCCGCGCGGCGCTGGCTGGAGCAGCAGGCGTGACCGCCACCGGCTACGCCCGCTCGCTCGACCTCGTCACCCGCGTGCGCGGGGTGCGCGGGGCGATGATCGTCTCGAGCGACGACGGGCTCGTCGTGGCGGAGCATCTGATGGAGGGGATCAAGGGGTCGGCCGTCGCCGCCCTCGCCGCCAGCCTGGCCAACCGGCTGCGCCGGGCGATGGCGGCCGCGGGCGTGGGCGCGAGCGTGTTCTGGCATCTGCAGGGCGAGCAGGGGGCCCTGCTGGTCGTGCCCGCGGCCTCGGGGATCGTCGTGGTGGCGGTGGCCGAGCCCGACGTCAACGTCGGTCTGGTGCGCCTGGAGCTGCTGCGCGCCGCGGAGGCCGTGCGATGACGACGCGCGCCGTCGAGGCCTGGACGCTCCAGCCCCTCGTCAAGTTCACGAAGGAGGCGGAGGCGCGCCTGGTCCTCGTGATGACGTCGGCGGGGCAGGTGATGGCCCAACACGGCTTCTCCCGGGCGGTGGAGGTGATGTCGGCCGCGGCGCTCGGAGCCGCCATCATTGCCTCCACGGCCGCGATGGCGAAGGAGCTGAAGCAGCCGCCGTTCGCCGCCCTGACTCACCAGGGCGAGCGGCACGGCATCTTCCTGGCGGGCTTCGGCACGGCGCGTGGGATGCTCGTGGTGCTCGTCGTCTACGACCTCGAAGTTTCGTCGGTCGGCTTGGTGCAGTTATTCTTCGAGCAGCTCGTCGCGGATCTCCAGGCGGCGTGTCCGAAGGAAGGCGTGCCCAAGCAGGTGCTCGCAGCGGACTTCGAGCGCGAGTTGAGCGACAGCCTCAACACGCTGTTCGGGAGGTAGGCCCTTGTCGCTGGTCAACTTCACGACGCGCGAGATCACCTGCAAGATCGTCTACTACGGGCCCGGACGCTCCGGCAAGACGACCACGCTGTTCTTCGACTTCCTGCCGATCGACCTGGGCCAGATCTCCGGGTTCGCGACCCGGTTCCAGCTCTACACGGTCCCGGGCCAGGTCTATTACAACGCGACGCGCCGGCTCGTGCTGCAGGGCGCCGACGGGGTCGTGTTCGTCGCCGACAGCCAGGCGCGCCAGCTCGACGAGAACGTGGAGAGCCTCCAGAACCTGCAGAGCAACCTGCTGGAGCACGGTGTGGACGTCCGCGCCGTGCCGCTCGCCATGCAGTACAACAAGCAGGACTTGCCGCGGGAGCTGATCCTCTCGCCGGCGGACCTCGACGACGCCCTCAACTTCCGCGGCGTGCCGAGCTTCGCGGCCGACGCGCTGCACGGCACGGGCGTATTCGAGACGCTGAAGGGGATCTCCGAGCTGGTGCTGAAGCGGCTCGCCGCCGGGAGTACGGCGTGACGACCGCGCTCAATCCCAAATACGCGTTCGACACCTTCGTGGTGGGGGCGGCGAACCGCCTCGCCGTCACCGCCGGGCGCACCGTCGCCGAGACGCCCGGGTCGGCCTACAACCCGCTGTTCGTCTACAGCGGCTCGGGGCTCGGCAAGACGCATCTCCTCATGGCGATCGGCCAGGCCGCGAAGAAGCTCGCCCCGGGGCTCAACATCGAGTATCTGACGCTCGACGAATACGTGGAGGCGTTTCACGCCGCCATCGCGGCCGGCCAGGGCGACGCGTTCCGGCGTCGCTTCCAGGGAGTGGACGTGCTGCTGGTGGACGACGTGCAGTTCCTCGCGAAGCGCAAGGAGATGCAGTCCGAGCTGCTGCGGCTCACCGAGGCGCTGCAGGTGGCCGCGCACCAGATCGTGCTGACGAGCGACCGGCCACCGGGCGAGATCGCGGATCTGGACGAGCGCCTGATCTCGCGGTTCTCGGGCGGGCTGGTCGTCGATATCGGGCCGCCGGACTACGAGACGCGGGTCGCGATCCTGCGGCGGAAGGCGGAGGAGCGCGCCGCGCGGTTCGCGCCGGGCGTGCTCGAGACCGTGGCGGGGGCGGCGTTCGACAACGTGCGGGAGCTGATGGGCGCGCTGAACCGGCTGGTCGCCTACCAGGCCGTCAACGAGACGCAGATCAACGCGGCGACGGCGAAGCAGCTGCTCGGCTTGAAAGCGGAGGCCGCGGTACCGGCGGGCGCCGCCGTGGCGCGCGGCGCCGCGCCGGCCGGCGACGAGTTCGGGCAGTTCCTCGCCGACGTGACCGTGGGGCTCGGCAAGGCCGTCGAGGCGTGGCGGGCGCGGGTCGCGGAGGCGATCCTGCGGTGGGAGGGCGAAGGCTACCGCACGCGACGCCTCGAGGCGCTGCTCGAGCAGCAAGCGCCGGCCGCGGTGGATGACGCGATCGACGCCTACGAGAAGGACGTCGAGCGTCTGAAGGTGCTGGAGACCGAGGTGGCGCAGCTCGATCCGCAGGCCTCGGGACAGAGCCAGTTCCGCGATCCGGAGCGCCTCGCCGATGCGGAGGCGGCGGCGGCAGAAGTGCGCACGGGCGCGGCGCCGCCGCCGGGTCCCTCGGCGGCGTTCGCGCTCGCGACCTACGCCGTCGGCCCGTCGAACGACGTGGCGGTGAGCGCCGCGCGCGACGTGATCAAGCGGCCCGGGAAGAAGTACAATCCGCTCGTCCTGGTCGGGAAGAGCGGGCTCGGGAAAACCCATCTGCTGAACGCGATCGGCCTGGAGCTCGCCCGCGCCAGGGGAGCGGTGGTGGCATGCCTCTCGACTCAGGCGTTCATCGACGAGCTGATCGCCGCGATCGACGGCGACCGGGTGGACTGGTGGCGCGCGCGCTACCGGCGCGCGACGGCACTGCTGCTCGACGACGTTCACCTGCTCGCGGGGAAGGATCGCACCCAGGAAGAGTTGTTCAACCTCTTCAACCTGCTCCTCGACAAGGAGCGCCAGCTCGTCTTCACGGCGCCCGCGCCACCCGGCGCCCTCGAGGGACTGGAGGAGCGCATCGTCACCCGTCTGGGCGGCGGGCTCGTGGCCGAGATCTCCGAGCCGGACCGCGAACTGAAGCGACACTTCTTGGAGCAGGCGCTGGCCCAGCCGGGCACCCCGCCTGACGCGGCCCTGCTCGATTATCTGGCGGATCGCCCGGTCGACTCCGTGCGCAGCCTCATTCCCGTGCTGCAACGCGTGGTGAGCAGCGCCGCGGCGCAAGACGTGCCGCTCACCGCCGGGCTGGCGCGCGACGTGCTGGAGGGACAGCCGCGCGAGGCGCGGCGCTCCGGCGGGCTGCGCACCAGCGGGATCGTGGTCTCGAGCCTGGGCGGGGTGAAGAGCCGCGAGAAGATGGTGTGGGATTGGCCGGACGTCGCCGACCGCCTGATCGAGGAATACCGCTAGCATGGCGATCAAAGGCTCGCTCAAGGAGGCTTCGCTCCCCGACGTGCTGCAGCTGTTGGCGCTGGGGCAGAAGACCGGGTGTCTCTCGATCGCGGATCGTTCCAACTTCGGCTACATCTACTTCGACAAGGGGCGCATCTGCTACGCCTCGATCGTCAACCGGCGCGACCGGCTCGGCGACATTCTGGTGAAGCACCAGAAGATCACGTCCGACCAGCTCGACGCCGCCATCCACCGGCAATCGAAGGAGCGCGACAAGAAGCTGGGCGAAATCCTGGTCGGGATGGGAGTGATCAGCCAGGAGGACCTGGAGCGCTACATGCGGGTCCAGATCGAAGAATCGGTCTACTATCTCTTCACCTGGACCCAGGGGACCTTCAACTTCGAGAGCGAGGTGCGGCCGGAGCGCCAGGACTTCCTGGTCAACATCAACCCGGAGTCGCTGCTGCTCGAAGGCGCGCGCCGGGTGGACGAGTGGAGCCTGATCGAGAAGAAGATCCCCTCGTTCGACCTGATCTTCACCGTCGACAAGGACCGGCTCGCGATCAGCGAGGCCGCGCTCACCGAAACGCAGCAGCGCGTGCTGCCGTTGCTCGACGGCGCGCGCGACATGAACCAGGTGATCGAGGACTCCGGGCTCGGGGAATTCGAGATCGGCAAGGCCCTGTACGGCCTGATCACCGCCGGATTCGTGCATCGTGCGGGCCGCACCGCGTCGGCGGTGGACCGGCACATCACCGACGCCCGCGTCGAGGAGCACCGCAACCTGGGCATCGCCTTCTACAAGACCGGGATGCTGGACGAGGCGGCACGCGAGTTTCGGCGGGTGGCGGAGCTGCGGCCCGGCGAGGCGAACGCCCACTTCTTCATCGGGCTCGTCGCCCTGAAGCAGGCGCGCTGGCGTGAAGCGATGGAGGCCCTGCGGCTCGCGGCCGAGAAGGGGGGTGGTCGGCCCGCGGTGTTCCACAACCTCGCCTACGCCTACGAGCAGCTCGGCCGGCTGAAGGAGGCGGAGGCTGCCTACGCGGAGGCGGCGGCGCGTGCCCGCACGGACGTCCGCGTGTACCTGGGGTGGGGCATCGTCGCCCTGAAGCAGGGCGACTACGCGAGCGCCGCCGGCCGGCTCGACCGCGCGAAGGAGCTCGCGGGCGAGACGCCGTCCGCCGCGTGGTACTGGGCGCGCGCCCTGGCGGCCGCGGGGGCGGGGGACTTCGAGCTCGCCGAGCAGCTGGCCGGGGAGGCAGCCGCCGCCTACCCGACGCACGCCGTGCTGCTCAACAACCTGGCCGTGCTGAAGGAGCTGGCCGGCGACCTCGAGGCCGCGGAGGAGCTGGTGCGCACCGCCCGCAAGAACGAGCCGTCGCTGCCGCAGCTGTCCAAGAACCTGGCCGACCTCGCCTACCGCGGGTCGCGCTACGACGAGGCGTGGGACGCCTACAGCCGCGCCGTGGAGCTCGCCCCCGACCTCGGGGACGACGTGTACTTCAAGCTCGGCAACATCGCCTACAAGCGGAACGACCGGGAGCTGGCGGCCCAGCTGTGGCGCAAGGCGCTGGAGCTCAACCCCAAGCACGAGCTCGTCAAGGCCAATCTGGACACGCTGAGCGCGCTGTCGTGACGCCGGAGCAGGACGCGCGGGCCTTTCGGGCGCTCACCCGGAAGATCTCCGACGCGCGGGGCGTCGTCTGCGAGGCCTACAAGGAGAAGTGCCTGCGGCGCCGCATCGCGGTGCGCATGCGGGCGCGCGGCGTCCACACCTTCGAGGACTACGCGCGGCTGCTCGACGGCGACGCGGGCGAATACGACCTGCTGCTCGACGCTCTCACGATCAACGTGACGAAGTTCTTCCGCAACGCCGAGACGTGGCGCGCGCTCGCGCCCTACCTCGTCGAGCTGTGGGAGCGGCGCCGCGGCGAGGTGCGGGTCTGGTCGGCGGGGTGCGCGTCGGGCGAGGAGCCCTATACGATCGCGGTCGCGCTGGCCGAGACGGGGCGGCGGCTCGACCAGGAGGGCCGGCTTGGCCGGGCGCGCGTGGATGCGACCGACGTGGACCGCACCAGCCTCGAGCGCACGCGCGCCGCGGCCTTCCCCGAGAGCGCCTTCAGCGAAACGCCGGCGGAGCTCGTGCGACGCTACTTCACCGCCGACGCGCCGCGCCGCCCGGGCCCGGCGCTGCAGCGCCTCGTGCGCGTGCTGAAACACGACCTCACGTGCGAGCCGCCGCCCGCGCCCCCGTACGACCTGATCGTGTGCCGCAACGTGGTGATCTACTTCGATCGACCGACGCAGGAGCGGCTCTTCCTGGCGTTCGCCGAGGCCCTCGCGCCAGGAGGCGTCCTGCTGCTCGGCAAGGTCGAGACGCTGTTCGGGGCGGCGCGGGAGCGCCTCGTGCTCGAGGAGCCGCGGGAGCGGATCTACCGCCGGCCGGCATGAGTCCCGCCCCGAAGGAGACCATCGTAAAGGTGGCGGAGTGGGCCGCGGAGCGCGGCGATGCGGTCATCGTCACGCTCGGGCTCGGGTCCTGCGTCGCCATCATGCTGCACGACGCGGCCGCCGGCGCCGGGGGGATGGCCCACATCCTGTTGCCGTCGCGCAGCCTCGCGCACGACGCCACCAATCCCGCGAAGTTTCCCGACACGGCGGTGCCGTTCCTCGTCGAGCGGCTGCGGGCGCTCGGGGCCGACCCCCGGCGCCTCGTCGCGAAGCTCGCGGGCGGGGCGAGCATGTTCGCCCAGCTGATGACGCCGGGCAGCGTGCAAATGGGCGAGCGCAACGTCGTCGCCGCGCGCGACGCCCTGCGCGCCGCCTCCATCCCGCTGGCGCGCCAGGCCGTGGGCGGCGGCGCGGGCCGCTCCGTCCGCTTCCACGTGGTCGACGGCCACGTCGAGATCCGGACCGTGGGGAGCGATGCCGTCGTCATCTGAGCGCCGCGGCTCCACCCCGCGCGTCCTCGTGGTGGACGACAGCGCCTTGATGCGGCGCGTGCTGAGCGACGTGCTGCGCGGGTTCGACGTGATCGCGACGGCACGGGACGGGTTCGACGCCGT
>WNET01001133.1_pt1 | contig 10922 bp, 10 predicted proteins | sample 5399911 | NCBI WGS metagenome assembly WNET01 (sample SAMN13153333, study PRJNA577476) | soil metagenome | isolation source: 40 cm grassland meadow soil pre-rain plot 2 | place: USA:California | collected 2015-09-08 | reverse complement strand
AAGGCTGCGAACATCTTGATCGATCGCGACGGGCGCGTGATGATGACGGATTTCGGCGTCGCGTTGCGTGCGGCCGACGTCACCCTGACCGCGGACGGTGCGGTGATCGGGACGCCCGGTTACATGAGCCCGGAGCAATGCGCCGGGCAGCGCGCCACTCCGCAGGGCGACCACTACTCGCTCGGTATGGTGGCCTTCCAGATGCTGACCGGCACGTTGCCATTCCAGGCCGACACGCTCGCGGGCATCATGCACCACCATTTCTTCACCCCGCTGCCCGACGTGAACGTGGTCCGCGACGATATTCCCCCAGAGCTCGCCCAGATCATTGCGCGACTCGCCGCGAAGAAGCCCGCGGAACGCTATCCCACGACCCGCGACCTCCTGACGGAGATCGAGTCCATGCCGTTGGACACCGCGGCGCGTCGCGAGGCCGAACAACTGTTGCGACGGCTCGCACAAGGCGACCCGGTCGCCGCGGTCACGACCCGCTCGCTGCCGGCGCTCCCGGATTCGCCGACACTGCAGTTCGACGTTGGGAAGCGACCGCGCGCTCGCCGCTCCACGTCGTGGAAGCAGCGCGCATGGGCGGCTGTCGCGAGCGCGGCTGTCGTGCTGGGTCTGGCCGGGTGGGTGGTGTTTCGTCCCGCCGCCCGCGAGGGACACGATTCGCTCGGTGGTGGCGTCGTGCGGCAGGATTCCGTGGGGACGCAGGTGCACCCAACCCCTGTTCCTGCGCGCCCGCGTCCCCTTGCCACCGGGTTGTTACGACTGCTGACCACCCCGAGCGACGCCGAGATCCTCATCGACGGCCGCGTGCGTGGCACCGGTGCCGTCCTCGACTTGCCGCTGGCGGCCGGCAGTCGCCGCCTGCAGATCCGTGCGCGCGGGTACATCACATTCGACACGACCATCACCATCTCGGCCGACAGCACCATATTGCTCGGCCGCATCGCCCTGCGGATCACCGAGCAGAAGCCGTGAGCCGGCGCGCGGCCGCACTCGGGCTCGCGTTCCTGCTGATCGTTCCCACCACTACCGCCGCGCAAGCTGGCACCGCCGAGCTGCTACAGCAGGCGCGTCAGCTGTACGAGCGGCTCGAGATCGAACGCGCACTGCCGATCCTGCGTCAGATCGTGTCGCCGGAGTGGCCGCTCGAGGTGACCAACGCGCAGCGCGTCGAAGCGTACAAGTATCTCGGTGCCGCGCTGGTTCTCAGGGGCAAGCAGGATTCCGCGGTCCTCTATTTCCGCGCGGCACTGGAGCGCGACGCGTTCGCCGATCTCGATCCGGCGCTGTTCACGCCGGCGCAGGAGGGTACGTTTGCGATCGCACGCCGGCGGACGTTCTCTGTGGGCCTCCGGCCGATTCCGGAAACGCGCGTCGATCCGCGCACTGGCCGATTGTCCGTCACCGTCGTGACGACACATGCCGCTCTGCTGCGTGCGACGCTCCGCGTGCTCGGTGGCACGGAGTACGTGGTGCTGTATAACGGGCCGAACGACGGCGCACGCGAGCTCGGATGGAACGGTCTCGGGCCGGACGGCCAGCTGGCGCCTCCGGGGCGTTACGATCTGTCGGTGGTGGGGCGCAGCCAGCTGGGCGCGCAGGCGGATTCACTGCGCATATATGTGGATGTCCGCCACGAGGTCGAGCCGTTCGAAGACACGCTGCCAATGCTGGGGACGGCGGAGCTGCTCCCCGAACGACACACGGAGTCCACGGCCGGGAACGATCTCCTCAAGGGGTTGGGGGTCGCGGGCGGAGCGCTTGCCGTCGGCAGCCTGCTGGCGAACGATCGGCTCGGCACGGGGCACGACGGCCGGATCATGGTGGGGGTGGCCACGGTGGGCGGGATCGCCGCGTTCTTCTATCGTCGCGAGCACCGTGAAATTCCGCGAAATGTCGCGCTCAACACTGCGCGCCGCGCTGACCGGGACGGCGCCAATGCGGCAATCCGCTCGCGCAACACCGACCGCATCGCTCGCACGATACTCCTGATTACACCGGCCAGCGCACCCGCGGTACGGCCATGAGCCGGGCGGGTCCGATGGTGCTCGCCGGATTGCTTCTGCCGGCGATTGTCTCGGCACAAGGGATCGAGTTGAGCGGCCTCATCACGGTGGCCCATGGCGATCACCGCGTCGACGCCGGTCTCGGCGTGGAGCGCGCGACGGGACTGCTCGTGGGCGGTGTGGTGCGCCTGGAACGCCGGGGCATCGCGCTCGAGCTGTCGGGCGTAACCGGGCACCTCACGGCGGTGCAGGGAAGCGGTGGCATCGATCGGGATGTCTCGCAACTCGGTGCACTCGCACAGTTCGCGCCACTCCCGTGGCTGGTGCTCGAGAGCGGCGTCACGTTTCGCAGCTTTGGCACGGTAGTGGCACGGCAGCGGTGGACGTTGGTGCGTGCCGGTGCCGAGGCCCGAGTCCCGCTGAGCGGCGAGACCTTCTGGGCTCTGGGTCACGCGCACCTCCTGCCGATGGTCTCCGTCAACGGCCTGCCCAATGCCGCGACGTCGTTCGATGCCGGGACGGGACTCGCGTATCGGCGCGGTCGATTCGTCTTCGACCTCACGTACACGTTGGAGCGCTGTGACTTTCCGTCGCAGGGAAGTACGCGTCGCAGCGAGCAGCTGGGCACTATCGCACTTCGCGGCGGTGTGGAGTTGCGACCGCATTAAGGTCGACCCCGCGCGGCGTGACGCGAGTCACCCGTTCGCCGACCTGCGACGCCAATGTGGAACGCACACGACACGCGATCACCTGTCCGGAACGCGTCAAGCGGCAATCGCGTGCAACCTTTCCGGCAATCGCTGCGTCTTACCCTCTGACTGATTCGAACATGTCTCTAGCTGGAGGATGAGATGCGCGGCCTGACCCTGTTGATCGCGACGATCCTGACCTTCGGATACGGCTTCGCCGCCCAAGCCGCCATGACCCTCGAGCGCGCGCAGACCTATGCCCGCGTGACTCGAACGGTTGAAACCGTGAACCCGGTGCCAGATGCGAACCGCGTCTGGTACGGGGGGATGCTGGACCCGATTATCGTCGAGGCTCCTGCCCCTCCGGCCCTGAAATGCTCGGTTGCCTAGGGATTCGCACCGCCCGCGCCGCGCGCGCCGCCCGCCCAGTTCCGGCGGGCGGTCGCGTATTCGGGCGAAACTTGTAAGATTGAGGGTGCGTACCAACACATAACCATGGACATGTCACTCGATCAGTCGGCCACACCTACTCGGCGTTTCTGGCGCACGTGGCGTCGCGAGATCATCCGCGGCGGCGTGCTGTTCGGGCTCGTCGTCGGGACCGGTCTCTTCATCCGCAGCGTCCGCATTCGCGTCCCGTCCCCGCTGGGCGCCCTCGGGTCGTTCGGCGATTTCAACTGGGGCGACGGAGACGGCGGCGATCTCTTCGGGCGCGGCCGCCAGGTTGGCGATGCGTGGGAATACCGGGCGCTCATCAAGCCGACGCAGCACGTCTGGATTCGCAACACGAACGGTCCGATCGAGGTGGTCGCGGGAACGGGCGACAGCCTCGTGATCAATGCCGAGAAGAGCTGGCGCAACTCCGACCCGCAGAGCGTGCAGCTGATTCCGGTGCTCACCGAGCGCGGACTGACCGTCTGCGCCGTGTGGGAAGCGCGCGACCAACGCTGCAACGAGGGCGGCGACTATCGCATGAACGGCGTGAAGAAGAACGACGTCGCGGTGCGCTTTACTGTGCAGCTGCCGCGGAACGTTCCCGTCGATGTGTCGACCGTGAACGGCGGGCTGGAAATCGACGGCGTGAGCGCGCCGGTCGAAGCCGCGACGGTCAACGGCCGCATCGCGGTGAATACGTCGACCGGTCCGGTTCAGGCGACGACGGTCAACGGCAGCATCGAAGCGAACATGCAGGCGCTCACGTGGGGCGATGTCCGGCTCACCACCGTGAACGGTTCGGTGAGCGCGGGGCTGCCGCACCAAATCAACGCGAACGTCGATGCCGAAACCGTCAACGGCCGCGTCGAGACCGACTTCCCGGTGAAGATCACCGGCAAGATCAGCACGCGGCACCTCCGCGGCACGATCGGGACCGGCGGTCCGACGTTGAAGCTCATCACCGTCAATGGGTCCATCACGCTACACGAAGCAGATGCGAGCCCCAACCCCAGTCCCAATCCGCACTCCCATCCGGGGCACTGGCCGCACCCGCGGACGCCGCCCCCGGCGGAGCGGCCCTAGATCGTCGTAGCGGGCGCGCTCCGCCCGATACTGTAGGGCCACCGGGCGGGATTCAACGTCGCCAGTCCGTAAAACATGAGACACGCGCCCGTGAGCGCGATGTTCTTCCAGAAGTGCGCCGCTTGATTCGCTGCCATCATCGGATCGGCAATTCCCCAAAACTTGTGCACCGTGAACGCCGCGGGGATGAGAAATGCCGCGATGAGCAGCGATCCCCACTGCGCCTTTACACCCAGCAGGATGCTCAGTCCGCCCGCGAGGATCATCACGCCGGAGAGGGCGGTGAGCAGCGTCGGGGCGGGTACGCCGGACGCTCCCGCGTATTGCGCATACATGCTGAGTTTGGTGAGGTGATTGAAGCCGGAGTAGATAAAGAAGAAAGAGAACACCACCCGTCCGATTAGCAGCACTATACCGCCCATGCGTTCATCCTCCCAGGTAGCGCGCGACTTCCGCGGGGAACGTGCGTACATCGACCGGTTTCGTGATGTAACCGTCGAATCCTGCGGCGCTGGCGCGCGTGCGGTCTTCCGGCAGCGCGTGCGCCGTCAATGCAACGACCTTCCAGGAGCGTTCGGGCAGCCCCTTGAGTTCCTCGAGCAGCGCGTAGCCATCGCGACCCGGCAGCTGAATATCGAGCAACACGAGGTCGGGTGTTGGCTGGTGCGTACGTAAGACGTCGGTCAACCGGTCGCCATTGGGCAATCCAACGACTTGATGTCCTTTGATTGTAAGCAGCGTCGTCAGCAGCTTCAGATTGTCCGGCTGATCTTCGACGATGACGATAATGGCCACACTCACCGTGCCTGCGGCAGGGTGAACCAGAACGTACTGCCTTTTCCCATCTCGCTTTCGACGCCGATGGCGCCGCCGTGTAGCTCGATCAGCCGCCGCGACAGCGCCAGCCCCAATCCTGTCCCTTCATACTGGCGGCTGGCCGACGCGTCCAGCTGTGAGAATTCCTGGAACAGTTTGGGCTGATCGTCAGCCGCAATGCCGATCCCCGTGTCGGTGACCGCAATCCGCACTTCCGACCCGCCGTCCACCGGCCCGGCCGCGACGGTAACCTTGCCGCCGTCCGGCGTGAACTTGATCGCATTCGAGAGCAGGTTGAGCAGCACCTGGCGCACGCGACCCCGGTCTGCCTGGACGCGCAGCCCCGGTGGGGTCGGGCTGACGACCATCGCGTGCCGATGCTTTTGCACCTGCGCCTCGACGCTCCCGGTCGTTTCGGTCAACAATGCCGCGAGATCGACTGCCTCCGGCTTCAGCTCCATCCGCCCCGCGGCGATGCGCTGCAGGTCGAGCAGCTCGTTGATCAGCTCGAGCAAATGCCGGCCGTTGCGCGCCACCGTTTCGAGGAAATCGCGCTGCTGCTCGGACAGAGAGGGGCCCAGCTCCTCGGTGAGCAACAGGTCCGTGAATCCGATGATGCTGTTGAGCGGTGTCCGCAGCTCGTGCGAAATGTTCGACAAAAACAGATCCTTGGACTTCATCACCGCGTCGAGATCGGCGTTCAGCTGCTCCAGGCGCTTGGCGGTCTGGCGCACTTCGACGGCCAGGCGCCGGGTGTTGTGATGGGCCGCGCCGCGCTCGCACGCGATCGCGAGATTGGGCGCCGCCTGGTCGAGCGCCGCCCGTTCGTCCGCGCCGAACGTCGTGCCGGGCGCGACGCCGAGGACGCCGACGAGCTTGGTCCCAGCCCGGAGCGGGACGAGCACCAGTCCCTGCGGCATGGGGGCGTTCAAGCGGAGCTGGTGCCGCACCGGTTGCACTGCCTCGCCATGGTAGTGGATGGCCTGATTCGCCTCGCCGATGAGATCGCGCATCGTCGCCCGGGGGACGGGACGGGATTCCACGTCGCGTGAGACCGTCGGCGCCCATTCGTTGGCGTCGTAGGCGGGCTGGTACAGGACGATGGCCGTCGCCCGCGTCGCGCCGGCGATTACGCCGAGCGCCTGCCCCAGTCCCGTCGCCGAGTCGTCCGATGAGGTATTGAGGGCCGCGAGGAGCTGAGACAGGTACACCTGCAGTTCTTCCCGCCACGCCAGCGCCTTGGCCATGTGGTTCACGCCGCGCGCGATCGCGCCGAACTCGCCCGGCTGATCTTCGGGCAACGGCTCCACGAACTGACCCTCGGCCACGCGCTGCAGTGCCTGCGCGATCCGAGAGAACGGAGCGGCCAGACGGCGGCGATTGTACCAGAAGCCCAGGCCCAGCACCGTGACCATCGCGGCGAACAGCACGGTGGCGGCCACGGCGGCCTGCACGGCATCGTCGCCGGCATCGACAGCCAGCTCCGCCGCGGCGGTGGCTTCGGCGGCGATGAGGGGGGAGGGACCGAGGCGCTGAATGCGGTCGAGTCGCTGGGCCAGCTCGACCATGGCCATCTGCGTGGCGCGGGCGCTGCGCCACGTCGCGACCTGCGTAACGAGGCCCACGAGTGCCACCGCGATGAACGTCGCGGCGAAGAGGCGGGTGATGCTCGGCGTCGCCCGCATGGGGCTCCATAATATGCGGGTGACGTGTACCTTCCAAGCCGTGCGGCCCCACACCCTCGGCCTGATAGGGCTCGGCGCGATTGGCGGCTCGATTGCCCGTCAGGTCAAACAGCCGGGCAGCGGCGAGGGAATCGTCGTGGTGGGATGGTCTCCCGAACCCGCCGAGCGTGCCCTGGCCGCGCAACAGGGCGCGCTCGATGATGCCCCCGCCCGCGCCACCGATGTGGCGCGCGTGGCCGATCTCCTCATCCTCGCCGCCCCACCTGCCGCCAACATCGCCCAGCTTGAGACCATCGTTCCGCACCTGAAGCCGGATGCCGTCGTCACGGACGTCGGTTCGGTGAAGCGGTCGATCGTCGCGCGCGCCGAAAAGATCGGACTGCACGAGCGCTTCGCGGGGAGTCATCCCCTCGCCGGGACGCATCGGCACGGATTCGAGGCGTCTCGTCCCGATCTGTTTCGCGGGGCGGTCGTCTACGTGACGCCGTGCCGGGACGGGGAGCAGGCGGTCCGGGAGGTCGTGGACTTCTGGCAGACGGTGCTCGAAGCGGAGCCGGTGGTGCTCGACGCGGACCAGCACGACGCGCAGCTCGCCGTCACGAGTCACTTGCCGCAAATCGTCGCATCGGTGCTCGGTGATTTCCTCGCGCAGCACGCGCCGCCTGGAGCGTCGATCGGCCCCGGCGCGGCCGATACGACCCGCCTGGCCGCCAGCGAGCCGGGGCTGTGGACGGAAATCCTGCTCATGAACCGCGACGAGATCCTGCCGGCCTTGCGCGGGCTGGAGGAATCACTGGGAACCGTCGAGCGCGCGCTCGAGGTCGGTGATGCGGCAGCGCTCACGGCCTGGCTGACGCGCGCGGCGAAGTGGCGGCGACGCATCGGTGGCTCCTAAGGCCCCCCCCCGCCTTGGCGGCGTCGTTCGGCCGCCGGGCGACAAGAGCATCTCGCATCGCGTGCTCATGTTGGCGGCGCTCGCTCGCGGCAAAAGCGAGCTCAGTGGGTTGCTGACCGGTGACGACGTGAAGAGCTCAGCGCGCGTTCTGCGCCAGCTCGGCGCCGACATTTCCACGATCCGAGATTCGATGGTGAAGGTTTCCGGCGCACGGCTCACGGCGCCCGGCGCACGCCTCAACTGCGGGAATTCAGGCACCACCGCTCGTCTCATGCTTGGGATCCTTGCGGGCCAGAAGTTCGCTGCGACGCTGACCGGCGACGCCTCGCTGCGCCGGCGCCCGATGCGGCGGGTGACCGAGCCTCTCAAGCAGATGGGTGCGGATATAAATGAAAGAGGCGACGGGCTTCCCCTGACGATCCGGGGGGGCACGCTGCGTGGCCTCACCTACGCGAGCCCCGTCGCGAGCGCGCAGGTCAAGAGTGCGATCCTGTTCGCGGGGCTGACGGGACAGGTCCCGGTCGCGATTACCGAACCGTACCGGTCCCGGGATCACACGGAGCGACTCTTCGCGCATCTGGGTCTAGGTATTCACGAACGTGATGGTGCCATCAGCTATCAGCCGTCTGCCGTCAGCATTCCTGCATTCCAAATCTCTGTCCCCGGGGATCCTTCGTCCGCGGCATTCCTGGTTGCGGCGGGGGTGCTCGCCAGTGCCGGTGAGCTGCTGATCGAAAACGTCGGCGTTAATCCTACTCGAACGGGATTCATTGTCGTGTTGGAACGGATGGGTGCGCAGGTCGAACGCGTGAACCTGCGGGATGAAGGGGGGGAGCCGGTGGCCGATTTGCTCGTGCGACCGGCGCAACTGCGCAGCACGGAAGTCACGGCGGCCGAGATCCCGACATTGGTCGATGAGGTACCGATCCTCGCGGTGCTCGCGAGTCGCGCACGCGGTGCGACCGTGTTCCGCGAGGTCGGCGAGCTGCGCGTCAAGGAGAGCAATCGGCTCGACCTAATCGCCGCGAATTTACGAGCCGTGGGAGTGAAGGCCGAGGCTCAGAACAACGATCTACACGTTGAGGGGTCGGAGCGCCCGCCTCGTGGAAAGGTGGAGACGGCATCCGACCATAGGCTTGCCATGGCGTTTGCGGTGCTGGACACGGTCGAAGGGGCGGACGTAAAGCTGTCGGAAAGGAAATCGGTGGCAATTTCGTATCCCGGGTTCTTCGACGACCTCGGGAAAACCGGCGCACGGCGTACGGCGCACGGCGGACGCTGATGCTCAGAGTCATCGCGATCGATGGGCCGGCGGCGTCAGGGAAGAGCTCGACGGCCGGCCTGGTCGCCAAGCGGCTCGGCTGGGCGCATCTCGACTCGGGGGCGCTGTATCGGGCGCTCACACTCGCGGCGCTCGACAACATCGGGGAAGGGGGACGGGGGAAGGGAGACGCGTGGTCCGGTTCACGGATTGTCGCCGTGGCCGAGAGGCTGCCAGTGCGGCTCGTGCTCGTCAGCGAGGAGTTCAGGCCCGAAGTTGCGGGTGTGGACGTGGAAGGGGCGATCCGCAGCGAGCGGGTGACGCGCCATGTATCGGCGCTGGCCGCCATCCCGGAAGTACGGACCTGGGTGAACGCCCAGCAAAGAAGGGCGGTGGAGGGTGTGAAGGTTGGTGGAGGATCTGAAGGCGTGGTCGTGGACGGGCGGGATATTGGGACCGTCGTGTTTCCGGAGGCCCCACTGAAGATCTTTTTGACGGCGACGCCGGACGAACGAGCCCGGCGGCGGCTGTCGCAGCGGGGCGAGGCCGTGGATGGCGAGGTGGTGCGCCGCGAAAGCCAGGCGCTGGCAGCCCGGGATGCGGCCGATTCCAACCGCCGGATCGCCCCTCTCAAACCCGCCCCCGATGCGGTGTTGCTCGACACGACCGCCCTGACGCTGGAGCAGCAGGTGGCGCGGGTAGTTGAACTGGCGCGGGGCTTGTTCCCTGGGTAGGTTTCCGCCCTGTTTCACAGGCTAAAGCCTGTGCTCGGCAAACACTGTCCTGAAGGACATTGAATGACGAGGTAACCTCAAACTCACAACAAAACCGGTGCACTGAATGCTCGTAGAAGCACGTGATGTAGAAGAGTTCGAAGAAGACATTCCCACTCGTAAACCTCCCCGCCCGCAACTCCGCGTCCGTTCCGGTCTCGACGAGGAATATTCGTCCGACGAGATCGAGAAAATGACCCTGCTGTACGAGGGGACGCTGTCGAATATCCAAGAAGGCGAAATCGTCAAATCGAAAGTGCTGCGCGTGACCGACACCGCCGTCATCCTCGACGTCGGCTTCAAGTCCGAAGGCGCGGTGCCGATCGACGAGTTCAAGGATGCGAAGAGCCTCAAGGAAGGCGACGAGATCGAGGTGTTTCTCGAGCACCTCGAGGACCAGGAAGGCGCCGTCGTCCTGTCGAAGAAGAAGGCCGACTTCATGCGCGTCTGGGAACGGATCCGGGAAGCGCACGAGAAGGATGAAGGCGTCACCGGTACGCTCGTGAAAAAGATCAAAGGCGGCGTCGTCGTGGATCTGATGGGCGTGGACGCGTTCCTGCCCGGCAGCCAGATCGCGCTGCGGCGCGTGCCGAACATCGACGAGCTGCTCGGCCAGAGCTTCGAGTTCGAGTTCAAGATCATCAAGCTCAACAAGCGGCGCCGCAACATCGTGGTGTCGCGCCGCGTGCTGCTCGAGGCCGAGCGCAAGACCAAGCGCGACGTCCTGATGAAAGAGCTGTCGGTCAACCAGGTCCGCAAAGGCGTCGTCAAGAACATCACCGACTTCGGCGCCTTCATCGACCTCGGGGGCGTCGACGGCCTGCTGCACATCACCGACATGAGCTACGGTCGCGTGTCGCACCCGTCCGAGATGGTGCAGATCGGCCAGGAGCTCGAGGTCAAGGTCCTCGACATCGATTGGGAGCGCGAGCGCATCTCGCTCGGCCTGAAACAGCTGCAGCCGTATCCGTGGCAGAACGTCGCGGCGAAGTATCCGGTTGGCACGCGCGTGCAGGGCAAAGTCGTGTCGATCACGAATTACGGTGCGTTCGTCGAGCTCGAGCCGGGCATCGAAGGCCTGGTGCACATCTCCGAGATGAGCTGGACGCGCAACGTCCGGCATCCGTCGAAGCTCGTGTCGATCGGCGAGTCGATCGAAGCCGTCGTGCTCAAGGTCGACGAGACGGAAGAAAAGGTCTCGCTCGGCATGAAGCAGACCGAGCAGGATCCGTGGATGGCGCTGCCGCAGAAGTATCCGGTCGGCACGCGG
>WNET01001029.1_pt1 | contig 10940 bp, 10 predicted proteins | sample 5399911 | NCBI WGS metagenome assembly WNET01 (sample SAMN13153333, study PRJNA577476) | soil metagenome | isolation source: 40 cm grassland meadow soil pre-rain plot 2 | place: USA:California | collected 2015-09-08 | reverse complement strand
GGCTTATCAGACCTCGCCCCGGACCGGCGCGGGCAATGCGTGGTCAACTATCTCGGTAGACGCCGAGCACGACCTCGTGTTCATCCCCACGGGGAGCGCGAGCCCGGACTACTTTGGTGGTTTCCGAAAAGGCGACAACAAGTGGGCGAATTCCGTGGTGGCGTTGCGAGCGAGCACGGGCGAGTTTGTGTGGGGATTCCAGGTGGTACATCACGACCTGTGGGATTACGACGTAGCGTGTCAACCAACTCTGTTTACCTGGAAAGGCGGGACACTTGCGGTCGCGATCACAACGAAGATGGGCCGCGTGTTCGTCCTGAACCGGCTGACGGGTGCGCCGTTCTTGCCTATCCAAGAACGTCCGGTGCCGAAAAGCGATATCCCCGGAGAAGAGGCCTGGCCGACGCAGCCGGCGTCAACGATTTCGCTGGTTCCGGAAAAATTATCGCCCGAGGACGCTTGGGGGAAAGACGCTGAAGAGAAACAATGGTGTACGGAGAAAATCAGAGCCGCGCGAACCGGAGAAATCTTTACGCCGCCGAGCTTGCAAGGCACGCTGGTCTTCCCGAGTAACGTCGGCGGCGTGAACTGGGGCAGCGCCGCGTACGACCCGCAACGGCACTTGCTGTTCGTGGACACGAACCGTTTGCCGATTTTCGTTAAGCTCATCCCGAAGGACGAACTTGCGGAAGCGCGAAAGAACGCGAGCGATCTCGACCGGCTGCACGGTGAATTCGCGCGGCAGACGGGCGCACCCTTCGCCATGTTTCGCACCCCGCTGCTGGCGCCGAGCGGACTTCCCTGCAATGCGCCGCCCTGGGGGACTGTAGCGGCCGTGGATCTCTTCGAGGGAAAAAAAGTTTGGGACGTGCCGCTCGGCAGTTTTATTCCGGGGATGAACACGGGAACGATCACGCTCGGTGGACCAATGGCGACGGCGGGCGGGCTGGTGTTCACGGCAGCGACGATGGACAACGGCTTGCGCGCGTTTGATTCGGAGACTGGCAGAGAGCTGTGGAAATACGATCTTCCCGCGGGCGGACAAGCTACGCCGATGACTTACACCCTGAAGGGCAAGCAGTATCTGGTGATTGCCGCCGGCGGCCACGGAAAGCTTGGAACCAAGCAAGGCGACTATGTGATCTCCTTCACGCTGCCATGAGCAAATTGGAGGAATGGAACGTTTTCAGAGCGCGTGCGTATCTGCGGATGCCCAAATGAATATCAGTGCTGAACCGGCTCCCGCTCTTGAAAACGAAAAGGCATCCTTTCTCGCAGATGGAATGTTGATTGTTGTGCTCCTTGCAGTCGCGAATTTTCTATTGCATCTCTACTTCAACAATCGCTACGGCTACTTCCGCGACGAATTCGATTACATGTCCTGCGGTGATCACCTTGCGTGGGGATACGTCGACCAGCCCCCGCTCATCCCTTTCCTGATCCACATCTGCCGCGCCCTGCTGGGTGACTCCCTGCGCAGCATTCGCTTTATCCCGGCACTGGCCTCCTCCCTGTTGATCGTACAGACTGCCGCAATTGCCCGCGAACTGGGAGGACGCCGTTACGCCCTCCTCCTCAGCGCCGTCTGCGCGCTCATTGCGCCGCAATACCTCTCCAACGGAAGCCTGCTGGGGACAAACTGTCTCGAACCCAACTTGTGGATGGGTTGCGCCTACTTCGCCATCCTGGCCATCCAGCGAAATAGTCCACGATACTGGCTCTGGTTTGGCGTGGTCGCGGGTCTTGGCCTTGAAGAAAAATACTCCATTGCTCTCTTCGGCCTCGGCATCGTCGTCGGCCTGCTGTTGACGGAGCAACGTCGAGTCTTCCTCAACAAGTGGATCTGGCTCGGCGGGCTCGCTGCCCTCCTCATCTTCCTTCCCAATGTGCTCTGGAACATCAAGTACGACTGGCCGTTCATTCAACTCATTCGGGGCATCCGCGCGGAAGGCCGCGACGTGGTGCTGGGGCCGTTTTCCTACTTCTTCCAGCAGACACTGCTTGTAAACCCCCTCACTGCTCCGATCTGGCTCGCGGGACTGTTCGCTTTGCTGTTCTCTATGCGACTCAAGCCCTACCGCGCGCTGGGTTGGTGCTATCTGGTCTGCTACACGATCTTTTTCATGCTGCACGGCAAGAACTACTACCTCGCTCCGGTTTATCCCACGTTGCTGGCCTCCGGCGCTGTTGTAATTGAGTCCGCGATTCATCGCACGGCGAATGCCCGCCCGTATCACCGATGGTTGAAACTGGTCATCGCGCTCGTCCTACTGGCCAGCGGAGCACACCTTACTCCGGTGGTGGTGCCGGTTCTTTCTCCTGACGGCTTTCTGGCTTACACGAAATATCTTCCTTTCAAGCTCCCGGTCATGGAACACGCCCACGCGAGGGCCGCCCTGCCGCAGTGGTACTCTGACCAGTTCGGCTGGAAAGAAATCGTCGATGAAACTGCTGTCGCCTGGAATCGAATCCCCGCCGCGGAGCGCCAGGGCTGCGGCATCTTCGCCCAGGACTACGGCCAGGCCGGCGCCATCGATTTCTTTGGCCGCCGCGCCGGACTGCCGCCAGCCCTCAGCGGCCATCAGACTTATTTTCTCTGGGGCCCGCGCGGCTACTCCGGCAACTGCATGATTGTCCTGGACGACAGAAGAGAGGTTCTCGAACGTCTCTGGGAACACGTGGAGTACGTTGGCACATCTGCTGACAACCCCTACGCGTTGGAAAAACAAATAGACGTCTTCCTTTGCAAGGGCGCGAAATTCGGAACCCTCACCCAGCTCTGGCCGAAATTGAAGAGATGGCGCTAGGCGCCATTCACGACCTGCGCGCCGCCAACTTCGATCCTGCACCTAGCCCGAATATCATTGCCCTTCGTTTGCCGCGCGTCCCAGAGGTAGTTTTGCTTTCTACGATACAATCGTTCCCGGGAAAATGACCGAACCAAAAGCCCATGGCCGAGGGCTGCGGCTCATCGCGGCCTTCAAGCTATTGAAGGGCGTGGCGCTTCTTGCGCTGGGCATCGGCGCTCTCAAACTTCTGCACAAGGACGTCGAAGCCATTATCGTTCACTGGATCAACGTTTTTCAGGTTGATCCCCACAGCCACTACTTACAACTGCTTCTTGAGAAATTATCGATTCTGGACGACCGGCGACTGAAGCAGCTCAGTGTCGCCACATTCATTTATTCGGCTATTTTTATGACCGAAGGCGTCGGCCTGGCATGGCGCCAGCGCTGGGCTGAGTATCTTACGATTGTCACAACGGCTTCCCTGCTCCCGCTGGAAGTCTACGAACTTGCCAAGCACGCCAGCATCGGCAAGGGCCTGGCGCTGGTGATCAATCTAGCCGTGGTTGTTTACCTGGTCGTGGAGATTCGCAGGTCCAGGAAGCCGTCCTGACGGCTTCTCGCGCCCGGGGTCTGCTTCAGGAGCACTGCGAAACTCTACGGAATCGTCAGCGTGTACCCTTCGCGCACGAAGGTGGCGGCTTCCTGGCCGTGGTACCGGTAGATGACGATCAGGTATTTATCTGCGCCAACGGCGGGGTCGCCACCCAGGGCATTGTTGGTCACTACGAAACTCATTGCTCCGTCGCGGACCCGGGCGCGCAGCATGTCTGTCACGTTGACGGTCCGTCCTTGAATGCCATAGTAGGCGCGGATGATCTTAAGGCCATTCCAGTCATCGCGATAGCGGTCGCCGTACCCTGCGGGACGGTCATCCCAATCATCGCGGCGAGGATTCATCATGCGCACGTCAAACATGTGCACTTCCACGAAGCCGCCTTCCCTGTAAGTAAATTCGCGCTCTTCATTCTGGCGATTTCTTGCGATGATGCGGAGCGACTTGTTGGCTCCCACGGCGGGATCCCCTCCCATGGTCTGGTTGGTGACCGCAACCCGCCCATTCACGCCGCCGCGTCCGACGAGATCCTTAAGAATATCCGTGACGTCGTTGCGCTGGTTTTTGAAGCCGTACTCCGCGCGCACGATCTGCCAGCCTTCTTCTTGTGCGACCACTCCGGCGCTAAAAATGCCGGCGCCAATTGCGAGGATGACCACAGCGATGACAAACACCCCAGTTCGATTTGTGAGCTTCATTCAAGACTCCTTCAGGGCGAAGGCCCTCCGTACTCTTTTTCTCACTTTAACCCCGGTGGCGTTTCCCGTTAATGCCAAATCAAGACGCGATTGTCGTGAACGTCTACAGCGTCGGACTAGAGTTCGCGCGTTGCACTTCGCGAGCAAAGGCGGCTAAACTTCGAGGCCTATGAAACGCAGATTCTTCGTCCTGGCTACCATCATCCTTTTTGGCCTCCCCGTACTCGCCGATCAACCCAAGGCCCTTTTCTACCTGACGCGTGAGCACAAGTCCGTACGCTCTTTCCTGGCTCATGCCGACAAAGTCGACATCCTCGTTCCCACGTGGTATTCCGTTGATGCGAATGGCCTTGTCTCCGGTGGCCCCGATTCGCTCGTACTCGAAACGGCCCGCCAGCACCATGTCTCCGTCATGCCAATCGTCGTTAACGGCGGATTCTCGCAAGAGGACATTCATAAACTACTTATGAATAAAGCGGGCTACCAAGCCATGGCCAGCAGACTCATGGCCGCCTGTAAGGAGAACGGCTACCTTGGTATCCAGTTGGACTTCGAAAACATCCACTGGACGGACCGCAACGCGCTCTCCACCATGGTTGCCGATGTCGCTTCGGAGTTTCATAACGCCAAACTACAACTCACCATCGCCACCGTGCCGAATGCTCCCGGCGCACCTGGCGAAGGCGGATTTTCCAATTGGATCTACGAGAATTGGCGTGGCGCGTACGATTTGCGATCCCTGGCGCAAAGCGTCGATCTCATTTGCCTGATGACCTATGACCAGCACACGCGCTGGACGGCGCCGGGTCCCGTTGCCGGATGGTCGTGGACCACCGGGAACCTCGATTACGCTTTCAAGTTTGTGCCCAGGGAGAAGCTTTCGCTGGGCATCCCGCTCTATGGCTATCATTGGTTCGCTGGCGCGCCCACAAAGGCTCCTCCGCAGCCCGGCTTCCCTGCGACGGACAAGCCCAATCCAAGCGCCGAGTACATCGCCACCGACGACGCCATGGATCTCGCAAGGGCCTATGGAGGCCGCGTGGAATGGGATCCGACCGACCGTTCTTCCTGGTTTTTCTTCTACCGCGACGACCTGCGCGAATGGATTTTTTTCACCGACGCGCACACCTTCCGCGAGCGCTATACGCTGGTCAAAGACCGCAGCCTGCAGGGGTTTTGCTCCTGGGTTCTCGGGACGGAAGACCCTGCCATCTGGGATCTTCTGCCTTCCCACAAGTGAAGGCTCGCAGTACGTGCTCGTTTCTGTTGCTCCGATTTGCAAATCTGGAAGTCTTCCCTCATCATTACTAGTTTGTTTGGGGACGCAGCACGCTTCTGCTGCAACAATTCTTGTTCTGAATTCATTCTTTCCGTCGATCGCATTCTGATCGTTCAATAAAAAGGAGCGGCATGGAAAAGCCTTCCAAAATCGCGCCCGCCAAAGGAAAACTGGGGATTCTGCTTCCCGGCATGGGCGCTGTCAGCACCACCTTTATGGCCGGAGTCGAGCTGATCCGCAAAGGCAAATCGCAGCCCGTGGGCTCACTCACGCAGATGGGCACCATTCGCTTGGGCAAGCGCACGGACGCGCGTTCGCCGCTCATTAAGAAATTCGTCCCTCTCGCGGAACTATCGGACCTCACGTTTGGCGGCTGGGATATCTTCAAGGACAACGCGTACCAGTCCGCGGCCAATGCCGGTGTCTTGAATCCGCAGGACCTGGAAAAGGTGAAGCCCTTCCTTTCTACCATCAAGCCCATGAAGGCTGCGTTCGACCACGATTTCGTCAAGATGATCGACGGTCCAAACATCAAGAAGGGCAAGAACAAGTATGAGATGGCGCTGCAAATCAAGGAAGACATCGCCAGCTTTCGCAAGGCTTCGCGCGCTTCGCGGCTGGTGACCTGCTGGTGCGCGTCAACGGAATCGTTCGTCAAGCCCGAAGAAGTGCATTCCACGCCGGAGAAGTTCGTCGAGGCTATGCAATCCAATCATCCCGCGATTGCGCCTTCGATGCTTTACGCCTGGGCCTCGGTGACCAGCGGCGTGCCTTTCGCCAACGGCGCGCCAAACCTGACCGTCGATATCCCTGCGATCCAGAAGCTAGCACATGACCACAACGTGGCCATCTGCGGGAAAGATTTCAAGACCGGGCAGACGCTGATGAAGACCATCCTCGCGCCGGGGTTCAAGGCGCGCATGCTGGGACTGGAAGGCTGGTTTTCCACCAACATCCTTGGCAACCGCGATGGAGAAGTTCTGGAGGATCCGGGCTCGTTCAAAACGAAGGAAGAGTCCAAGCTTAGCGTGCTGGAATATATTCTTCAGCCGCAGTTATATCCACAACTCTACGGCAAGATGTGCCACAAGGTGCGCATCAACTACTACCCGCCGCGTGGCGATAACAAAGAAGGATGGGACAACATCGACATCTTCGGCTGGCTTGGCTATCCGATGCAAATCAAGGTGGATTTCCTCTGCCGCGATTCTATTCTGGCCGCGCCGATCGTTCTCGATCTTGTTCTGTTCCTGGACCTGGCGCAACGCGCGGGAATGCGAGGTATTCAGGAGTGGCTCAGCTTTTACTTCAAATCACCGATGACCGCGCCGGGGCTGTACCCCGAGCACGACCTCTTCATTCAATCCATGAAGCTGAAGAACACCCTGCGGTGGATGAAGGGCGAGGACCTCATCACCCACCTCGGCCAGGAGTATTACGATTAGTTCAAGCTAGCCGGCGTGGGCGGCAGCGGATTTTGCTTCGACGGCGTCGAGCACGCGAGCCGAGTAAATCAAGGCAGCCCCGGCGTTCATACTGACGGCAACGCCCAGGGCTTCGGAAATCTCCTCCCTGGTTGCGCCAGCCTTCAAAGCAGCATCGGTGTGGAACACAATGCAACCGTCGCAGCGGGTGGTGACGGCAACAGCGAGGGAAATTAACTGGCGCGTCTTCTCCCCGAGCTTGGTAGTCTTCGAGTTGGCGGCACTCAATGTCTGATAACCGCGAAGGGTGTCAGGCGAGAGCTTGCCAAACTCACCCACTCTGCCGCCGATTTCCTTATGGTACTGATTCCAATCCATGACCATGGTGATTTCTCCTGTTCTGATTTTGAGAAGTTCGAATCGCGCGCGATTATACTCCCGGCTCGCGCGAATATGATATCTTCTCCAGTTCACCCGAACCTGCCAATTGGTAAGGCGGTCGTAGCGGCGTGGCGCACCCCTCTCCTCGTGTGCCGCCGGAGCAGTGGAACTTATTCCAAGGAGCCGTATTCATGAAGAGTTCGTATAACGGGAAGCCTGTTCCCACGGAAGGCAAGCCAATCGGCTACAGCGGCGGCGAGTTGCAAGTGCCGGACACACCGATTATTCCATTCATAGAGGGCGATGGCACTGGGCGCGACATCTGGAAAGCGTCGCGGCGGGTGTTCGACGCGGCAGTGGAGCACGCTTATGGCGGCAAACGCCGCGTGGCTTGGTTCGAAGTGTTCGCCGGCGAGAAGGCCTTTAAGACCTTCAACGAGTGGCTGCCGAACGATACGGTCGAGGCGATTCGTGATTTTCGTGTCGCTATCAAAGGACCGCTTACCACCCCAGTCGGAGGCGGCATCCGTTCTCTGAACGTCGCGCTGCGTCAGCTCTTGGACCTTTACTCCTGCGAACGGCCGGTACGATATTTTAAAGGTGTGCCGTCTCCGGTTCGCGAGCCGGAAAAAATGGACGTGTTCATCTTTCGCGAGAATACCGAAGATGTTTATATCGGCATCGAGTGGAAATCCGGATCGCCCGAAGCGAAAAAACTCCTCGAGTTTTTGAACCACGAAATGCTGAAAGACGGCAAGAAGCAGATTCGCTGGGATTCCGGCGTGGGCATCAAGCCGATTTCTCCGACGGGAACGAAACGCCTGGTGCGCCGCGCCATCAAGTACGCTCTGGCGAACAAGCGCAAGAGCGTAACGCTAGTGCACAAGGGCAACATTCAGAAGTTTACCGAAGGCGGCTTCCGCGACTGGGGCTACGAATTGGCACGCGAAGAGTTTCGTGCGCAGACGATCACGGAACGCGAAAGTTGGATCGTCGGCAATCTTGACAAGAATCCCTCGCTAACCGTCGAGCAGAATGCATCGATGATCGAGCCCGGTTTGGAACAAGCCACGGATTCCTTCAAGAAAACGGTCTACGCCGAAGTAAAGCAGACCCTCGATTCGATTTACGCGACCCATGGCAAAGGACAGTGGAAGCAAAAACTCATGATCAACGACCGCATCGCCGATTCCGTCTTTCAGCAAGTGTTGATGCGCGCGGATGAGTACAGCGTCTTGGCGACTTCCAATTTGAACGGTGATTATTTGTCGGATGCCTGCGCGGCACAGGTTGGCGGACTGGGCATGGCGCCGGGCTCAAATATCGGCGACGGCTTCGGCGTTTTCGAAGCCACGCACGGCACTGCCCCGAAGTACGCGGACAAGGACGTTATCAATCCCAGTTCGGTCATGCTCTCGGGCGCGATGATGTTTGAGTTTTTGGGCTGGAAGGAAGCAGCTACGCTGATCGAGGATGGCATCGCGCGCACCATTCAGCAGAAACGGGTGACATACGACCTCGAGCGCCTAATGCCGGGCGCCGCAAAAGTGGGCACGTGGGCGTTTGCGTCCGCCATCATTGAAAACATGAAGGGCGCCGCTGTGGCGCGCTAGTCAAGGAATTTGGCTGGATATAAGGAGAGGCATGATCAGAAAAAAAGTAACCGTCGTAGGCGGCGGATTCGTGGGCTCGACCACGGCGCAGCGCATCATCGATATGGAGCTGGCCGACGTAGTGCTGACGGACATTCTGGATGGCCCGCCAGCCGGCAAAGCGCTGGACATGATGGAGTCCGGTCCGATTACGCGAACGGATTCGCGCGCCACCGGCATTTCCACGGCGAACGGCGATTATTCCGCAACGGCAGGAAGCGACGTCGTCGTGATTACCGCGGGCTTTCCGCGCAAGCCCGGGATGAGCCGCGACGACTTGTTGAAAGCCAACTACGACGTAGTAAAGGCCGTCGTCGAACAAATCGTTAAGCATTCTCCAAAATGCATCATCATCGTGGTGACGAATCCCCTGGATGCCATGGCCCAGGCGGCACTGAAAGTCAGCGGCTTCCCGAAAAACCGTGTGCTCGGGATGGCTGGCGTCCTAGATTCCGCGCGGATGAGTACGTTCGTAGCAATGGAGTGCAAGGTCAGTGTGGAAAACGTGCACTCTTTCGTGCTCGGCGGTCATGGCGACGACATGGTGCCGCTGCCGCGCTATTCGACGGTGGCGGGAATTCCCCTCCCCGATCTCCTGCCCAAGGAGCGAATCGACGCCATCGTGGAACGTACACGCAAGGGCGGCGCCGAGATCGTGAACTTGCTGAAAACCGGTTCTGCTTACTACGCTCCCTCTGCCGCAGCGGTCGAAATGGTGGAAGCGATTCTCAAGGACAAGAAGAAAATTCTTCCCTGCGCCGTTTATCTCGACGGCGAATACGGAATCAAGGGACTCTTCGTGGGCGTGCCTGTTAAGCTCGGCGCAAACGGCGTCGAAGAAATCATTCAGATCAAGCTGACCTCGGAAGAAAATGCCGCGCTCCAAAAATCATCTACCTCGGTGCGCGAACTCGTGACCGTCCTTGGGTTGTGATCTTGGAGTACATGAATCGCAGATAAAGCGATGATCATACGCCGGATGATGCCGTTGATTGCGGGCCTGACGCTACTACTGGCGGTCACATTCGCCCAAATCAAAGACACCACCGGAAATCCTGTTCGCGTAGCTCTCGTCAAGATGCCCTACGTGGGCGAGCGCAATGTCCCCGAACTCTCTGGCGGTCCTGATTATCTTGAGCAAGGCGGCCTTCGCCAGCTCCTCGAAGATCAAGGAGTTCAAGCAAGTCTCTCCCCTCCCGTGGCTCTCTCCGCCGACGAGGACAAGGCCTGCGGTTCCTGGAACCGCCTCGCACTGGCCAACGGCGATCTCGCGAAAATCGTTGCAGACGAGCGGCGCAACGGGCACTTTCCGGTCGGGCTGCTCGCGAACTGCAGTTCAATTCTCGGAATGCTCAGCGGACTGCAGCATTCCGGCCCTACCGCGAAGCCCCTGCGCGTGGGTATGGTCTTCGTTGACGCCCATGGTGATTTCAACACGCCTGAGACAACTCTGAGCGGCATGCTCGGTGGGATGCCTGTGGCCATCGCCTCCGGCCAGTTCCTCACGCGGATGCGTCTCAAAGCCGGTCTGGAGCCGCCTCTTCCAACGCGGTACATTGTCGAGATTTGTGTGCGCGACACCGACCCGCTCGAACAGGAACTCCTCGACCGCTCCGAGATTCAACAGCTTACTTTAGAGGACGTTCGTACACGTTCGTCGAATCTGCACGGCGCGATGAAAAGGCTCTCAGACGCCACGGATGTCATCTACATCCACGTGGATATGGATGGGCTCGATCCGCGCGAAGTACCCGGCCACCCCCCTGACGGTCCCCGGTGGACCGACTAGCATAGAATTGGCCGCCGCTTTGACGGAGATGTTCAAATACGAGAAGGTGGCCGCGTTCGGCGTGGCATCAACGCCCTACGGCGAGAAGGACCAAACGGGCATTTCGCGCCAGGCCGCGTACAATTTGATTCTCGGGGCAGCGAAGGGCGTCCAGCAACGGAGACCAAAGTAGGTTCGGTTCAGTTCAGTTCGGTACGCCGCTATAACTCCAAGATCGTGTGGTAGCTCTCACCAGCCGAAGAGCTTGCTCGCGCCGTATACCAAAGCTAGCGTAAATCCCGCAATCACCACTTCGCCTATGGCTCCCACTGCAAA
>WNET01001028.1_pt1 | contig 10953 bp, 13 predicted proteins | sample 5399911 | NCBI WGS metagenome assembly WNET01 (sample SAMN13153333, study PRJNA577476) | soil metagenome | isolation source: 40 cm grassland meadow soil pre-rain plot 2 | place: USA:California | collected 2015-09-08 | reverse complement strand
GGCCGGGCCCTGCGCGTTCCGCCAGACCGACATGGAGAAAGCGCTCGCGTCAAAGTTCGCGCCCGAGTCGGTCGCCAACATCAAGGTGAAGGCCGACGGCCTCAACAGCGACCTGCACGCGAGCCCGGAGTACCGCGCGCACCTGATCACCGTCATGGCCAAGCGCGCCGTCGAGGCGGCGATGAGATAGCAGCCCAAGCCCTTCATGGCGCGCCCGCTTCCGAACTCCATCGACGAGACGCAGAAGCTCCTCGCTTCGGGCGACTACGTCGCCGATCGCAGCCTCGCCACCTCTCTTTTCCTCGCCCTCGCCATGCGCCGGCCGCTGTTCCTGGAGGGCGAGGCCGGGGTCGGCAAGACCGAGATCGGCAAGGTCATCGCCCAGGGCCTGGGCCGGGAGCTCATCCGCCTGCAGTGCTACGAGGGTCTGGACATCGCGCAGGCTGCCTACGAGTGGAACTACTCGCGGCAGATGATCGAAATCCGGCTGGCCGAAGCAGCGGGAGAAAAGTCGAAGGAGAAGCTCGCGGCCGATATTTACTCCGAGAAATTCTTGATTAAAAGACCTTTAGCGCGCGCGCTGGAAGGCCATTCGCCGGTCCTGCTCATCGACGAGCTCGACCGGACCGACGAGCCCTTCGAGGCCTACCTGCTCGAGGTGCTGTCGGACTGGCAGATCACGATTCCCGAGGTCGGCACGCTGCGCGCCTCCGAGCCGCCGATCGTGGTCATCACCTCCAACCGCACGCGCGAGATCCACGACGCGGTGAAGCGGCGCTGCTTCTACCACTGGGTGGACTTCCCGGACGCGCCGCGCGAGCTCGAGATTCTGCACCGCAAGGCGCCGAAAGCGCGCGAGGCGCTGTCCAAGGAAGTGGTCGCTTTCGTGCAGCGGCTGCGAAAAAGCGATCTGTTCAAGCTGCCAGGGGTCGCCGAGACGATCGACTGGGCCAACTGCCTGGTGGCGCTCGACCGCGTCGCGCTCGATCCCGAAACCGTCAACAACACCCTGGGCGTGCTGCTCAAGTACCGCGACGACCTCGAGCGGGTCGCCGGCGAGGAAGCGGCGCGCCTGGTCGGCGAGGCGAGGGCCGCGGCCGCTGCTTGAGCATCGCATGAGAGCGATGTCTTTTTTCCGCCGGCTGCTCGGCGGCAAGCACGACGGGGTCGAACGGCCGGCGCAAAACCTGCTTTCGCTGTGCGACGCGTTGCTGAGCGAACGCGGCGAATATGCGAGCGCGTCGCTCGCGCGCGGGGCCCTCGTCGCGTACCAGGGCCTGGACGAGCGCCAGCGCGACGCGTTCTACGACGCCCTGGCGCGGCAGTACTCGCCTTCGGCAGAGGCGGTCAGCCGCGCGGCGGCGGCGTACCAGGCCGAGCCTACGCCCGAGAACCTGCTGCGCCTGCAGAACAGCGTCGAGCCGGCGCGTCAGGAGCTGTTCCGCCGGCTCAACATGGCCCCCGGCGGCACCGCCGCGCTGGTCGAGATGCGCAGGCGGCTGCTGACGGGGCTCGAGGCGCACCCGCACTGGCGCGCCATCGACCTGGACCTGCTGCACCTGCTGCGCTCCTGGTTCAACCGCGGCTTCCTGCGCCTCGAGCGCATCGACTGGCGCACCTCCGCCCTGGTGCTCGAAAAGCTGATCCAGTACGAGGCGGTGCATGCGATCCACGGCTGGCGCGACCTGCGCCGCCGGCTCGAATCCGACCGCCGCTGCTTCGCCTTTTTCCATCCGCAGCTGCCCGACGAGCCGATCATTTTCATCGAGGTGGCCCTGGCGCGCGGCATGAGCGCGCACGTGCAGCCGCTGCTCGACGTCGGCTCGCCGGTGGGGACGCTCGCGAACGTCGACTGCGCCATGTTCTACTCGATCACCAACTGCCAGGAGGGGCTGCGCGGGATCTCGTTCGGCAACCTGCTGATCAAGCAGGTCGCCGAGGACCTGAAGCGCGAGTTCCCGCACCTGCGCCGCTTCGCGACGCTGTCGCCGATCCCCGGCTTCCGCCGCTGGCTCGACGAGAACCGCATGCGCGTCGCCGTCGGCGCCGAGGGCAAGGAGCGGCTCGCGCTGCTGTCGCGGCTCGAGGATCCCGCCTGGCATCTTGGCGAAGTGCCCGAAGCTCTGCAGAGCCTGCTGATGCGCCTTTGCGCGTACTACCTGCTCAACGCCAAGCAGGGCCTCGAGCCGCTCGACGCGGTGGCGCGCTTTCATCTGGGCAACGGCGCGGCGCTCGAGCGCCTGAACTGGATGGGCGACTCCTCCGAGCAGGGCATGTCGCGCTCCGCGGGCCTGATGGTGAACTACGTCTACTGGCTCGCCGAGGTCGAGCGCAACCACGAGCGCTACTTCCGCGAGCACCACATCGTCGCCTCGCCGCTGGTCGAAAAGCTGGCGCGCGAGTGCCCGCTCGGCCGCGACGCTGAAAAAGGCGCCGCGGCTTGAGCGAGGGCCGGCTGGCGGAAAACGTCATGCATTTCGCCCGCCTGCTGCGGGCGGCCGGCCTGCGCATCGGTTCGGACCGGGTGATCGACTGCGTGCGCGCGCTGGAGATCACCGGCGCGAACCACGAAGTCATGCGGCGCGACGACTGGTACTGGACGATGTCGGCAGTGCTCCTGTCGCGGCAGGAGCAGCGGCCGATCTTCGACCAGGCGTTCCAGATCTTCTGGCGCGACCCCAAGCTCACCGAGGCGATGATGCAGATGCTGCTGCCGCAGGCCTACGGCCGCGCCGCAAGACCCGAGCAGCAGCAGAGCCAGCGCCTCACCGACGCGCTCTTCAGCCAGCAGCGCGAGGCGCGCGACAAGGAGGCCGAGCGCCTGGACATCGAAGCGCGGCTCACCTTCTCGTCGCGCGAGGTGCTGCAGCGCATGGACTTCGACACCATGTCGGCCGCGGAGCTCGCCGAGGCGAAGAAGATGATCGCCCAGCTGCGTCTGCCGCTGCCGATGATCCGCACCAGAAGATTCCGGCCCGAGCGCGCCGGCCGGCGCATCGATCTGCGCGCCACGCTGCGCGAGTCGCTGCGCGAAGGCGGCGACATCATCGCGCTGGTGCGCGCCGCGCCCGGCGAGCTGCATCCGCCGCTGGTCGTGCTGTGCGACATCTCGGGCTCGATGAACCCGTATTCGCGGATGTTCCTGCATTTTCTCCACGCCATCACCAACGACCGCGACCGGGTGAGCGTGTTCGTGTTCGGCACCCGGCTGACCAACATCACCCGGCAGCTGCGCCACCGCGACGTCGACGTGGCGATGGCCAAGGTCGCCGACGCGATCAAGGACTGGTCGGGCGGCACGCGCATCGGCGCGTCGCTGCGCGAGTTCAATTTCAAGTGGGCCCGCCGCACGCTCGGGCAGAACGCGTGCGTGCTGCTCGTCTCCGACGGCCTCGACCGCGAGGCCGGCGAGGGCCTCGGCGAGGAAATGGAGCGGCTCGCGAAATCGAGCCGCTACCTCGTATGGCTCAATCCGCTCCTGCGCTACGACAAGTTCGAAGCGCGGCCGGCGGGCGTGCGCGCGATCCTGCCGCACGTCGATCTGTTCCTGCCGGTGCATAATCTGAAGAGCCTCGTCGACCTCGCGAAAACGCTGAACGGCCCGATGACCCGGCAAAATCTGGAGGAGCGCGCATGGAAATGAAGGGCGAGCAGCTGATCCCGGCGCCGCAGCAGGCGGTCTGGGACGCGCTCAACGACCCCGGGGTGCTGAAGGCCTGCGTGCCGGGCTGCGAGTCGATCGAGAAGAGCGGCGACAACGAGTATCAGGTGCTGATGGTGGCGCGCGTCGGCCCGGTGAGCGCCAAGTTCAAGGGCAGGCTGACGCTCTCCGACATCAACCCGCCCAGCTCCTACTCGATCTCTTTCGAAGGCCAGGGCGGTGCCGCGGGATTCGCGAAGGGCAGCGCCCAAGTGAGCTTGTCTTCCGAGGGCGCTCATACCAGGCTGTCTTACGAAGTGAAGGCGAACGTCGGCGGCAAGCTGGCGCAGATCGGCTCGCGCCTGGTCGACGCGGCGGCGAAAAAAGTCGCCGACGACTTCTTCAGGAATTTCAATGAAAACTTCGCTTCTGCGGCGCCCAGCGACCCTGGCCTGCCCGGCGTGTCGGACACGACGCTGCGTTTTCTCGCCGCGGGCGCGCTGGTGGTGTTTGTCATATCCATGTACTTCTTCCTCACCTAGAAGATGAGTGTTGTCTCGCGCATGGACCAGGCGGTCAACGCGTTCGTCGCGCGCTGCGCGTGGTTCCACCAGCCGATGACCAGGGGCCGGGCGCGCATGTTCGCGCTGCAGCACCGGCTCAACACCCGGCAGCGCAACTCCGTGCTCAAGCTCAAAGTGGCAACCAATTGCAGCGACTGGGACACGCGCATGCGCATCATCCAGGCCTGCAGCGAGGAGGTGATCGCCGACCACGAGCACGGCGGCGGCCGGCCGCACTGGAAGATCCTCGAGGACCTCGGCCTGCGCATCGGCCTGAAGCGGCGCGCGCTGCAGGACGCGCAGCCGCTGCCTTCGACCGAGCTCGCCTGGGCGGCGTGGGAAGGGCTGATGGCGAATCGCCACTGGCTCGAAGGCATCGTCGCCAACACCTGCGCCGAGCGCATCAATGTGCCGGGCTACGGCAGCGGGCTGTTCAGAAAGCACGGCTGGTTCGGCATCGAGCGGCTGCGCTGGGGAAAGCTGTTCGGCCTCGCGCACGACGAGCTCGAGTTCTTCGAGCTGCACACCGAGGCCGACATCGAGCACTCGGACACCGGCTGGCGCGCGGTGGAGAAATTCGCGAGGCAACTGCGCATGGAAGACGCCGTGGTCAAGGCCTGCGAGCGCAACCTGTACGTGTGGGAGCACTACCTCGATGGGATCGCTGCGGCCGGCGATGCTTCGCGTCCTTAAGGGATTTCCGGCAATCGCCGTTGCTCTGCTTGCGTCGGTCGCCGCCGCGCAGTACCCCTCGAAACCTGTCCGCCTGCTGGTGCCGATCCCGCCCGGCGGCGGGCCGGACCTAGTGGGGCGCCTCATCGCGGCGCGCCTCACCGACACGCTGGGTCAGCCGGTGGTGGTCGAGAACCGCGTCGGCGGCAACGGCGTGGTGGCGGGCGAAGCGGTGGCGAAGGCGGCGCCCGACGGCTATACGCTGCTGGTCGGCATGGACAGCCTGCTCGCGATCAACCCGCATCTCTACGAGCGCATGCCGTTCGATCCCTTGAGCGATCTCGCCCCGGTGGCAAGCCTGGTGTCGAACGGCTTCTTCCTGGTGGTGAATCCGCAGCTGCCGGTGCACAACCTCGCCGAGTTCATCGAGTACGCGAAGCGCGCGAACCCGCCGCTCCACTACGCCTCGGGCGGCAACGGCAGCCAGCACCACCTGACGATGGAGCGGCTGAAGGGACGCGCCGGGATTGCGCTCGCGCACATCCCGTACAAGGGCGGCGCGCCGGCGACCACCGCGACCGTGTCCGGCGAAGTGGCGGCGATGATGTCGGGGACTTCCACCGCGCCGCAGATCAAGGCCGGGCGCCTGCGCGTGCTCGCGTACACCGGGCCGAAGCGCTCGAGCCTGCTGCCCGAGGTGCCGACCATCGCCGAAACCTACCCGGATTTCGAGATGACGCAGTGGTACGGCCTGTTCGCGCCGCCTGGCACCCCGGAGGCTGTTCTGGCGCGGCTGCGCGCCGAGGTGAACCGCGTCCTCAAGGAACCCGAGATCCGCGAGCGCCTGCACAACGCGGGCGGAGTGGAGGCCTGGATCACCACGCCCGGGGAATTTGCCGCGGCGATCCGCGACGATCACGCCAAGTACGCGCGGCTGGTCCGGGAAATCGGCGCGCGAATCGATTAAAGTGGCGGCATGTCCGCGCCCGAGCGACGCCCTGCCGCGATCCTGTACGTCGAGCTGCGCAACTTCACGCGGCTCTCCGAAACCCTGGAGGCGCCGCAGGTGCTGCAGCTCGCCAACGAGTTCTTCTCCTTCACGGGGAAGCACATCGGCGAGCGCGGCGGCCGCGTGCTGTCCCTGCACAACGACTCGGTGATCGCCTCGTTCAGCGGGGAAGACCGGCTGGAATTCAGCATTTACGCGCTCAAGGCAGCACAGCAGATCCAGCGCGAGTTCGAACCGATCGGCGAGCGCTGGCAGAGCGACTACGCCCTGCCCGCCGCGGTGGCCCTCGGTCTGCACGTGGGCGACACCGTGTTCGGCATGGCGGGCCCCGACGACAGCCAGGACTACGTCGCTTTCGGCGACTGCGTCAGCATCGCCGAGCGCCTGGTGCACCGCGCGCGCGCCGGCGAGATCGTGCTGTCGCTTGCGTTCATGCGGGCGATCGGCGCCACGGTCAAGACGCTGGGCGCCGAGGAATTGCCGCCGCTCGAGCTCTCGCGCCGGCCGCCGATCGCGATCTACGGCATCGTGCTGAACACCCGGCTGGACTTTACTTAGCGCTCAGGGCTTCGCGCATCGCCTGCGCGAGCGCTTCGGGGGGATGGGCGCCCGAGACGCCGAGCTTGCGGTCGAAGATGAAGGTCGGCACCGCCGAAATCCCGAGCCCGCGCATCTCTTCTTCCAGCGCGGCGACTTCCTTCGCGTCAGCCTCCTGCGGCCAGCCAGAAACCCCGCTGCGCTTCGCAATCTCCTCCAGCACTTTGGGATCGCCGACGTCTTTGGCCTGTTCGAAGTAGGCGCGGAAAAGCTCGTCGACCACCGCCTGGCCGGCGCCCTGGCGCTGAGCGAGCTCGATCAGGCGGTGCGCAGCAAGGGTGCTCGGCGTGCGCGCCATGCGCTCGAACGCGAACTCGATGCCCTCGCCGCGTCCTTCCGCGGCGACGCGGGCGTCGAGCTGGCGGCTCCGCTCGATCGAGCCGAATTTCGCCTTGCGGTACTCCGCGCGAGGCATCCCACTCTGCGGCATCTCGGGGTTCAGCTGGAAGGGCAGGTAGCGAACGCTCACCTGCGCTTCGTCGCCCAGAAGCACGAGCGCCTTTTCAAGGCGCCGCTTCCCGATGTAGCACCACGGGCAAACGACGTCGGAAACCACCTCGATGCGCAACGGCTTTCGCACTATCGCTTCTTAGCGGGAATCGTCCAGAGGTAGATCGTCCGCCCGTTAAGCTCGACCTTCTTGTCGGGCCTCCACTTGCCCATGTCGAACTGGTGCGAAACGATGCGCGACCCCGGCTTGAGCTGCTCCATCAGCCGGGGCATCAGCTTCACGTTGAGGTCCGGCAGCAGGTAGAGCGTCACCACCGTGGCCTCGTGAAAGTCGGCCTGGAACAGGTCCTCGTTGCGGAACTTCACCAGGCTGGTCACGCCGTTCTTTTTCGCGTTCTCGTTGGCCTCCTGGATGCGCTCCGGGTCGATGTCGATGCCGACCGCGCGCACTCCGAACTTCTTCGCCGCCGTGACCGGGATGCGCCCGTCGCCCGAGCCGAGGTCGTAGAGCACGTCGCCCTTCCTGACGTTGGCAAGCCGCAGCATCTCGTCCACCACCTCCTGCGGCGTGGGCACGAAGATGACGTCGGGTGCCTGGTTGCGGCGCGGCTGCGCCTGGGCAAGCTGGTAAAGGGGTTGCGGCTCCAGCGCAGCCGCCGGCGCCGCGGCGATCAGGGCCGCGGTGATCGAGATCAGGGTTCGCATGAGGCAAATTATGCCTCAGCGAACAAAGGGATCCGACTTAAGGCGAAAGACCGGTCGCGAAGCGGCTCGAGGTCACCGCCGCGTCGACCTCGCGCTCCTCGCCAGCCTTGATGTCCTTGGGAGGCAAGACTCGCACGCCGGGCTGGACCTGCGGCTCGACCAGCGCTTCCTCCAGATCGCCGGTGCCGTGGACTTCGATCCGCGCCCATGTAATCAAGAGGATGGCAGCCAACATGGCGATCACAGCGATGATCGCGGTAATCGGATGCTCAGGCTGGGGATCAGGAGCGCCGCCGAAGTCGTCGTGAGTGCAGGCGTGTCCCATACGGTTTGGACCTCCGGGCAGCCCCCATGTTCGAAACTGATCTAGTCGCCGGCGATTGTCATGTTCTCAACCAGGATCGAGCCGCTCGACCGGCCGCTCCGCACGAGCACGTCGCTGCCTACCGCAACGATACCCCTGAACATGTCTTTCAGGTTGCCGGCAATCGTGATTTCCTCTACAGGATGGCGAATTTCGCCGCCCTCGACCCAGTAGCCTGCCGCGCCGCGCGAGTAATCGCCCGTCACGAGGTTCACGCCCTGGCCCATCAGCTCGGTGACGAGAAGCCCGCGCTGGAGTTTCTTCAGCATGCCGGCGAAGTCCGGTCCCTCGGAGCGCACCACGAGGTTGTGGTGACCGCCAGCATTGCCGGTGGTTTTCAGGCCGAGCTTGCGCGCCGAATAGCTGCCGAGGAAATAGCCTTCGACGACGCCGTCGCGCACGACGGCGCGGCTGTGCGTCGCAACGCCTTCCTCGTCGAACGGCGTGCTCGCCGTCTCCTGCTTCTCGTGCGGGCGCTCATCGATGCGCACCAGCGGCGAGAACACCTGTCTTCCGAGGCTGTCGACGAGGAACGAGGTCTTGCGGTACAGGTTGCCGCCGTTCACGGCCGAGACGAAATGGCCGATCAGCTGCAGCGCGGCCGGCGCCTCGAACAGCACCGGCGCCTGGCAGGTCGCAATCTTGCGCGCGCCCAGGCGCGCCACCGCGCGCTGGCCGGCGTAGCGTCCCAGCGCCTGCGGCTCGGCGAGCTTCGCTGGCACGCGGGCGGCGCTGAACCAGTCGTCGCGCTGCATCAGGCCCTTGTCCTCGGCGATCACCGAGCACGAGATCCAGTGGCGCGAGCCGGGATAGCCGCCCACGAAACCGAGGCTGTTCGCGAAGACGAACTGCGACTGGTGAGCGGCGACGGTCGCACCTTCCGAGTTGCGGATTTTCTTCGAAACCGAAAAGGCCGCCGTCTCGCAGCGCCGCGCGATGTCGATCGCCTCCTCCGTGGACAAATCCCACGGGTGGAACAGATCGAGGTCGGGCTGCTCGCGCGCGAGCAGCTCCGCATCCGGCAATCCGGCGCATTCGTCTTCTGCGGTATGGCGTGCGATGGCGAGCGCGGCATCGACCGTCTGCTCCAGCGCCGCGCGGGAGAAATCCGACGTGCTGGCGTGGCCGCGGCGCACTTTCGGCCGTTCGCCGAGATAGATGGAGACGCCGACGCTGCGGTCGCGGTTATGTTCGATGGTGTCGGGCTGGCCTTTGCGCACCGTCACCGTGAGGCCATAGGCCTCGGAGACGTCGCAATCGCAGCCGTTTGCGCCGGCGTGCCTGGCGCGCTCCAGCACCACTTGCGCGAGGCTGCGCAGCTCGCCGGGGTCGCAGCTGAAACCGTGGCGCTTCGGCATGGGGGCGCTATGATAACAGCGCGTGCAGGACGAAATCGTCAGCAAGACCCGCAGGAAGCGCGAGATGCACGAGCTGCAGGCGCTCGGCGTGGCGCTGGTCGGGCTCCCCGAAACACAATTGAGATCAATGGCGCTCGCCGACGATCTGCTGGAAGCCGTGCTGGAGGCGAAGCGCATCAAGAGCCACGAGGCCAGGCGTCGGCAGATGCAGTACATCGGTCGCTTGATGCGCGACATCGATCCGGGCGCGATCCGCAGCCGTCTCGGCGAGATCGAAGGCAGCTCCGCGCAGGCCAGCGCGGCTCACCGCCGCCTCGAAACTTTGCGCGAGCGCCTGCTGAGCGACGACGCGGCGCTCACCGACTTCGCTGCGGAGCATCCGGGCGCCGACCTTCAGACGTTGCGCACCTTGATAAGGAATTCGCGCAAGCAGCTGCTGGAGGGCAACCGCACGCGGGCCTACCGCGAGCTGTTCCGCTTCATCCGGCTGTGCAGCGAAGCCAAATGAAAGAACAACTGATCGTCGGCCTGGTCTCCATCAGCGACCGCGCCTCGGCCGGCGTCTACCGCGACGAGGGCATCCCGTCGCTCAAGGAGTGGCTGCATTCCGCGATCGCCTCGCCCGCCTGGCGCGACGAAACGCGCCTCATCGCCGACGAGATGGCGATCATCGAATCGACGCTGGTCGAGCTGGTCGACGAGAAGCGCTGCCACCTCGTGCTCACCACCGGCGGTACCGGACCCGCCCGGCGCGACGTGACGCCCGAAGCCACGCTCGCCATCGCCGACAAGCTCATGCCCGGCTTCGGTGAGCAGATGCGCTCGCTCAGCCTGAAATTCGTGCCGACCGCGATCCTGTCGCGGCAGGTGGCGGTGATCCGCAAGCAGGCGCTGATCATCAACCTGCCGGGCCAGCCGAAATCGATCCGCGAGACGCTGCAGGGATTGCCCGACGCGCCGGGAATCTTTGCCGCGGTCCCGTATTGCATCGACCTGATCGGCGGCCCCTACATCGAGACCAACGAAGCCGTGGTCAAGGCCTTCCGGCCGAAGTCGGCGATCAGGAAAAAGTAAGACTACTCCGCTTTAATCCCGGCCGCCTTGATGAGTGGCCACCACTTTTCGATCTCGGCCTTGTGGTGCGCGCCGAGAGCCTCAGGCGTCTGCTGCTCGCGCGGCGGGATTTCCTGGCCGAGGTTTTCCAGGCGCTTGCGCACCGCAGGATCGGCAAGCGCTTCGGTGATGGCCGAGTTCAACTTGGCCACGACATCTTTCGGCGTCGCCCTGGGCGCCCAGATGGCGTGCCAGACGGCCATGTAAAAACCGGGCAGCCCGGCCTCGTCGACCGTCGGAATATCGGGCGCTGCGGCCAGGCGCGTCCTCGCGGTCACGGCGTAAGGCTTAACCCTTCCCGCGCGGGAATTCGGCACGGCAGACGCAGCCTGATCGAAGTAAAGGTCGATGTGCCCCGCAAACAAATCCTGCATTGCCGGCGCGGCGCCGCGATAGTGAATGATCTGCGCTTGGGTAGCGGTGAGTTTCTTGAAGTAGACGGCGCTGACATGCGCCGGCGTACCTGCTCCACCGGTGCCGAT
>WNET01003169.1_pt1 | contig 10968 bp, 14 predicted proteins | sample 5399911 | NCBI WGS metagenome assembly WNET01 (sample SAMN13153333, study PRJNA577476) | soil metagenome | isolation source: 40 cm grassland meadow soil pre-rain plot 2 | place: USA:California | collected 2015-09-08 | reverse complement strand
CACCTCCGGCCCGCAAGATTTGAAAGATGGAAACAAAATCAAAATCAAGGGACAGTCATGAGCACTGCTACTGCAACTAATGTCGCTACTCAAACCAGGGTCGTCCAGGCGCGAAATGTCAGCAAGGTGTTCAAACGCGATGCCTTCGAGGTGAAAGCGTTGGACGATGTCTCCATCGAGATTTCCGGTGGCGAATTTCTCGCGCTCATGGGGCCGTCCGGCTCTGGGAAGACCACGCTGCTGAACATGATCGCGGCCATCGATCGCCCGACTGCAGGCGAGTTGCTGGTTCTGGGGGAGAACGTTTTCCGGTTCAATGACAAACAGTCGGCCAACTGGCGCAATGCGCACATCGGCTACGTTTTCCAGACGTTCAACCTGATCCCTGTACTCACCGCCTTTGAGAACGTGGAACTTCCTCTGCTGCTGACCAAGCTCAACGCGCAGCAGCGCCGTGATCACGTGATGACCGCGTTGAAGCTCGTCGGCCTGGAAGACCGCGCCGACCATCTCCCCAAGCAGCTTTCGGGCGGACAAGAGCAGCGCGTCGCCATTGCTCGCGCCATCGTCAGCGACCCGACCCTATTGCTCGCAGACGAACCTACCGGCGACCTCGACAGCCACTCTGCTACTGAGATTCTGGAGATTCTCAAACGCCTGAACGAGGACTTCCGTAAGACGATTGTGATGGTGACCCACGACCCGCACGCCGCCTCTTACGCGCACGTTACGCGGCATCTGGAAAAGGGCATGCTGCTGCCGGGGTGACCGTAGATTGTCTTGTGAGTCAGCAGAATCTACGGCTTTGCCAAAGGAATGCTCGTAAACCGGTTCAACTGAGCAATGGGGCGTATGATCAAGGCATGGACAATAAGTACATTTCTGAGCGGGTGAGCAGCATCCGGCAGGAGATTGAAGAATTGCGGAACTTGAACGAGAAATACCGGGCTCACAACGAACACGCAGTAATAGAAAAATCAGCGCACCAGAATCGCGAGCTTCGCCTCAGCCAGATCAAACAAGAACTGGCCATCATGCTGAAGGGCTGCGGATTGCAGCTTCCAACGCCCTAGATTCCAGGAGCTCCCTAATCAAAAAGAGGGCAGCCGCGTTGGCCGCCCCCTTGCGCACGAAGTTGGAATTACGCAGGCCGGACGTTCTCAGCCTGCCAGCCCTTCGGTCCCTTGGTGACATCGAACTGCACTGTCTGGCCTTCTTGCAGGCTGCGGAAGCCGCCCGCTTGGATTGCCGAAAAATGCACGAATACATCTTCGCCGGTCTGACGGCTAATAAAGCCGTAGCCCTTGGCGTCATTGAACCACTTTACTGTTCCTGTTTCCATGTTTGTACTGTTCTACCTTTCGATTTTTTCTACGTTTGAAGGAGTCGGAGGTACTGTGCAGGGGACTAGCTGTTTAGGCGAGAGCTGCTCATGAACCGATTCGGTCTTACGCACTCTAATGTTACGCTGCAATGGCAAGATGAGCAAGCGGCATGTTATTTCGGGAATGACAGTGTAACAGCGGATTTGTACTGCGTCTGAGACTTCGTTTTGGGCGCGGCCTTGCCGGTGCAATTTGGATTCGCTGTTCCCGCTGTGGTTTTTTCTTGCGCGGCTTGGGCCGACGCGGCGCACGCCGGCTCGCTTCCCTTTACTGAGACGATAAGTGAACTGCCGCCGGGAGCTCCGGTGGGCACAGTGCCGGAATTCGCCTGAGCGCTCAACTGCCTACTTCCCTGTGATCCGTGTGCTTGCACCTGCGCCGGCGCAACTTGTTGTATTCGTCCGGCAAGCTGGTTGCTCCCCTGGTTTAACGCCCGGCCCAGAATCGACCCAGCCTTTACCGTGGATGCGCTGGAAGCGGCGTGGGCGAGAGCAGCTTCCGCAGCGGCCTGGGCGTGCGCAGAAATAGAAAATACTCCAAGAATCGCGGCGAGTCCGAGCAGCGTGCGCGAGTTCATAGGCTTCCGTGTCTCAGGAAGCGTAACCCTAAGCTGCCGGTGGGTCAATGGCAAACCATCCTGCAGGGCGTGGGCAGAACACCCGCCTGCCTCGGCCAAATTTACAAGCACAACGGCGACATGATGGCCAAAAACCATCTCCTGATGCTTGCTGCCACGAAAAAGTTGCATTTTCCCTGAGCCTGGATGTAAGATGCACATTGAACGCGACAGTAAGCGTTCGATCACGTCGCAGTACCGCCCTTTCTTCCACAGGTTCATAGAAGCCAACAGAATGTATGAGGTGAACCAGTCCGCCTCGTTCCCGGTTCCGGAGGAGCCCCCTATGGCGTGGTACGCATATTGCATCACTGAGCAACAGACCCTAAGCAACGGTACGCGGTCCCGGCGCCCTTTCCTGCTGGAAGGGATTCAAGGAGTGAACGGCGCCGCCGTCCTTGGCTATCCCAGCGGAGAATTCAGCGTAGTTGTAAGCGAGTACGAGCGCAACGGCTCACCGCTCGGCGACAAGCACGTTTTGGAGCATGCGCGGGTGGTTAGCGTGTGCTTCCGCAGCGGAACTGTTCTGCCCTTTCGTTTCGGAACGATTTTCGATTCCGAGGAAGCTCTACGGCAGGCGGTCCGCGCCAATCGGCGGACCTTTGGCCTGTCCGTGGCTCGCCTGAAAGGCAAAGCCGAGATGCACCTCAAACTGGTGGTGCGGGATGGGTCATTACGCGCGGCTCTGGAGAATGTCATACTGCCGGATACAGTGGGCGGGGAGTATTTGATCAAGCTGAGGGAAAAGGCGTCACGTGATCGCGAGCGCCAGACCAAGGCAAGGGCCCTGTCCGTCCAAGTACATAAAATGTTCAATCCGCTTGAGGAAGAGATTAGCTGCAAGCGGGTGGATGCCAGCGGCATGCTGATCGATATTGCTCACTTGATTGAGTCGAAATCCGTCGAGAAATACCAAAATCGCTACAGCAGTGCCGCAAAGCAATTGAAGAATTGCGAAATCTCCGTCAGCGGGCCCTGGCCGCCGTATCATTTTTTGCCCGGGAAACTGAGGACGGTGGCGGGTAATTCGTAGAGCTCCCGGAAGTCGGACGGCGCGCGGCAGACTCGTCCTTCATTCATTTACGGAAGGCGAGGACGTCCGCTATTTCATCGAGGAGTTATCAGCTAACGATAATCTTATCCGCCCTGCTTCAACTCAACCAGCACTTGCCGTGCAATCTCTTTTAATGTCTCAAAAACCCCGCCGCCCTGGAAAGCAATAGCCTCCAGCACCGGCTCGTTCTTGCGTCGGAGCTGTTGGGCGAGATTATCAACGGGCAGCACGTTTGGCAGGTCTCGTTTGTTCAGTTGCAGGACATACGGAATCTTTCTGAAGTCGTAGCCGTGCTCCTTGAGGTTCGCCATGAGATTTTCAAGCGCCTCGACATTAGCGTCCATGCGCTCTTCCTGCGAATCGGCCACGAAAACGATGCCATCCACCCCGCGCAAAATCAACTTGCGGCTAGCATCGTAGAATACCTGGCCCGGAACCGTATAGAGGTGAATGCGAGTCTTGAAGCCGCGGACCGAGCCGAGATCCAGAGGAAGGAAGTCGAAGAACAAAGTACGCTCAGTCTCGGTGGCCAGCGAGATCATCTTGCCTTTCTGTTGCTCGGCCGTTTTCTGATAGATGTACTGCAGATTTGTCGTCTTGCCGCCCAATCCGGCGCCATAGTAGACGATCTTGCAATTGATCTCGCGGGCGGCAAAGTTGATAAAGCTCAAAACGTTCCTCAACGCGCACGGCAGACGTTCACGTGCGAACGCTTCCGCATCAGGATTTTGGCTTGTTGCTGCTGGTTTTATACCACACGCTGCAGCATCACTGGCAGGTTACTCTGGTTACTAGGAAGCGGCGCTTGTGTAGGGGCAGGTGTCCTCACCTGCCCAGCCGAGCGCAGCTCGACCCTACCACCGGAGCTGCCCACAACCAGCGATATTCCTCTGGTGATTGCGCCAGTCCCTTCCTGACAGGATTATTCAAAATATACGCGATTTTTCGTCCAGCTTTTCCGATATTCGCAACACCCGATCGAATGATTCTTCTTGCCAGACTCGTTCGGCCCTGCCCAGCTCACGGTTTATTAAATGTGCAGAAGCGCCCTTGATCGCCTTTGTTATTCGCGCGAGCGAGAACATCTCTAGTTTTTGCATGTCGATTTTAGGAACAAAGACCATATGCACGTGATCGGGCATGACCACGACAGCGTTTAGTTCGACCGTCCACTGATTCGCTCGCATGCACGTCTCCATTACGATAGAACGCGCCCAGGCAGGCAACATCCATCCGTTGGTGCGTGCAGAACGTCAAGAAATGTGGCTTGTTGTCGCGCTGAAGGTGAGGTAAATTGCGGCGGTAAAAAGATTTCGGCACCGTATTCGAATGAATTCTACCGCCGTGCTTCGCCCGGCTGCCCAGACGAGGACGTCTGGGCCTACGTATGTTGTGCCGAAATGGGAATAATGCAAGGCTACTTTTTCACCTTGCCAGCCCGACCGGATAATACCCTTCCTTCGCCACCACGGTCAGATCAGGTCTGGCCACTTTGACTTCGATTTCACGGTGCGCGCTGCTCGGGGTGGCGCGGGTCACGTATCCGAGGGTGTATTGATTTCGCGCGTCGCCAATCAGCTGAGCGTATGTGCTTTCGATTGCCTGGCGCGAGAAGCCGTTGAAGACTTCGCCACCGGTAGCACTGGCGTATTTCGGAAGAATGTCGCTGTAGCCCAGCTTCGGGAGATGCAGTCTTTGCAGACGGCCATAGATCGGTGCGGCTGAGCTTTCCACAGCCACCCCATACACCATGATGTTGTAGGAAAGCAGAACTTTCAGCGTATCGCTGTAGCTGGCGATGCTGCGCGATTCACGACCGTCGCTAATAATGAAAATCACTTTCCGCCGCGTCCGATCGCGCCTGCTCAAATCCACCGCCGCCGCCAGGATGGCATCGTTGAGCACGTGCGATTCTTTGGGCGGCGTAATCACACGCGGCGTGCTTGGGTCGATGGGAACATTGTTCACGGTCGGCCCTTGCGGCCCTAACGGCCCGCCAGTTACAGGCGGACCGTTGTTGCGGCCGCTAACCGTCTTCAATTCGTTCAAAGTTGCCGTCAGCTGTTTGCCCGCGGCAGAGAAATCTGACACTTTTGAGACGGCACTGCTGTAGGTGTAGATCGAGACTTCATCAAACTGGCTGAACGCTCCTTCCAGCGCAGGAAACGTTTGTTTGACCTTTTCCAGAGCAACGTCGGGGAGACCCGTATCAACGATCACCGCTGCAGATAGCGCAAAAGGGTCGGTCGTGAAGAAATTCAGCTTTTGCTTTTTCCCGTCTTCATAAACCGAAAAATCCCTGGGCAGGAGTCCATTGACCAGGCGGCCAGAACCGTCCTTCACCATGACCGGGACCAGCACCTGGTTAACGTTGGTTACGATCTTGTAAAGATCGTCGGTAGCTCCACCTTGCCCCGGTGTTGCGCCTCCTTCAGGGACGGTCGTGATATTCATCGGAGGACGTGGTGGCGGCGCTTCGGCAGCCGGAGCTGGGGCGTTTTCAGGATTTGCCTCGCCGGGGGGTGTTTGGTTGGGCGGGGCAGGCTTGCTCTCGGGCGCAGCATTGGGGAACGGCTGGGGTGGATGCACCGTCGAAGGGGCGTCCGGAATCTCTTGCTTCTGCTCAGGTTGCTGCGCCAGTGTCAGGGGAACCAGAGCGAACGCCAGTATTGCCAGCCAACCAGCCCTCGCTCGTCTGCAGATCACTGGAAACACAGCCATCTCCCGTCGGCAACTTCCCCTATTTCGGATGCTGAGACTTTAAATTTTGTGCATCTAATCTTGTGGAATAGACTAACAAAAAGCCCCAGAGAATATCTCATATGCTGAGACCCCATATTTTTCCGGCGTTTGCCCGGCTGCTTCTCTCATTCCTTTTTGTCCCCGGAGCCTTGCTAGCGCAAGACCTTCCCAAGCTCTCCTCTCCGATGATTTTCAGGTGTCCGAAGATGGCAAACCGCAGACCATCAAGTACTTTGCGGCTGAATCCAATCTGCCGTTGACACTGGGAATTCTGATTGACGCGAGCGGCAGCCAGCAGCGTGTCCTCGATATGGAGAAAGAAGTCGGTGGCGACTTCCTCAGTCAGATCCTCCGTGAGAAGGATCTCGCGTTCGTGATCAGCTTCGACGTAAACGTAGACCTGCTACAGGACTTCACGAGTTCTGTCCACTCCCTGAAAACAGCACTGAATAGCGCAAAGATTAATACTGGAGGCGGCGCAGGAACTATTCCGGGACTCGGCGGCGGGCCGGTGCCGTCTTCTACGATTCCCCGCGGAACATTGCTTTACGATGCCATTTACCTCGCCGCCCACGACGAACTGGCGCAGCAGGTTGGACGCAAAGCCATGATTATTCTTACCGACGGCGAAGATCAGGGCAGCCAGTTGAAGATCCAGGACGCGGTTGAAGCGGCGCAAAAATCCGACAGCATCGTCTACGTGCTGCTGTGCGCCGACCGCGGCTTCTATGGCTTTGGCGGCTACTCCGGCGAAGGCCAAATGAAAAAGCTGACGCAGGAAACTGGCGGTCGCGTAATTGAGGTAGGCAACAAGATGGATAAACTCAAACAGGCCTTCGACCAGGTTGCGCAGGAGCTGCGCAGCCAGTACAACGTGGGCTATACGCCGACAAACGCTGCCCTGGACGGCACCTTCCGCAAAGTCGAAATCCACGCCAACAGCAAAGACTATAAAATTCAGGCGCGCACGGGATATTACGCAACACCGCGAAAAGACTGACGCGCTGCCAGGACACCAGTAACTACTCTAACCGGAACGCGCGTCTGCTAAGCTGCGGGCAATAAGGGTTGGTTAGGCGATCTTCTTTGCGCGTCGCCCGGCCTGAGCTTCCTCGTACAGCGCCGCATAGCCCGCCACCATCCGCTCCAAAGAGAAATTCTCCTGCACGTATTGCCGGAGATCTCGAGGATTCATCGGGTTAGTTTGAAGGTTGCTAACGCGTCTTGCGAGCTGCGAGACGGAGCGGCAGACGTATCCGGAAACTCCGTCACGCACGATCTCCGGCACAGAGCCGCCGGGCAGCGCCAACACCGGTGTGCCACAGGCCATGGCTTCGACCATCACCAGGCCAAACGGTTCGTTCCATTTAATCGGAAACAGCATGGCCATGGAATTTCCGAGCAGCTCGTTTTTGGCATTGAGGTCTGCCAGCCCAATGTATTCGATAAAATTCCCGTCCAGGTGCGGCTTGATTTTGGCTTCGAAATATTCGCGGTACATGGGCTGGATGTCGCCTGCGATCTTCAGCGGTATCCCCGAGCGCTTTGCAACTTCGATCGCCAGATGAGTTCCCTTAATAGGAGCGATGCGGCCGATGAAACTCAAGTACGGATGCTTGGTCTCAGTCAGGCGGTACTGAGAGAGATCGATGCCGTGGTGAATCGTGCGGAGACGAGGCATCGTCTCCTGCCGGCATTGGAATTCGCTGATGCACGCGTAATGCACGTCGGGATAATGCGTGTAGAATTCGCTCAGTTTCGGATCGTGAGCGCCGTGAAGCGTGCAGACCATGGGGGCGTCAACAAAACGCGAGCATGCCAGACCCTGCGCCGATTGCAGATGAATAACGTCGCAGGTTTGCGCTGCGTCCTGCACTGCCCAGGATGTGTGATGCAACTCCTTCAGCCACGTATAGTGATCCTGCTTAATCGGCCATTGTGAGCGCTGATAGATGTGACGACGCTCGACACTGACGCCCGATTCTCCGTTTGTGTAAACGACAACTTCGATTCCGGTTTTTTGAAGCCCCTCGGCCAATTGAGCAATAAAGAGCTCGGTCCCACCGTAGTCGGCAGGCGGGACCGCGATGAAGGGCGGCGCTATGAGGGCGATTTTCAATGCCGCAGGTTAATCATTAAGACAAACGAAACTTTGATGCCGGGGACAGGCCACCCTTTGCTCCTTCAGCAATTAGGGTTCAGAGGCAACTCCTGAGAGTTCTTTATGGAATCTGCTTCCAGCACGTCAGATCACCACCGCCTCTCTGTGCTCTCCGAAGACGCGCCGAAGCGTATCAGAAATTTCGCCAACGGTAGCGGAGGCTTCGATAGCCTGGAGGATGCGTGGCATGAGGTTTGCACCCGAGCGGGCTGCTTCTTCCACTGATTTGAGCGCAGCTTCCCAGGGCTGCTGATCGCGGCGGGCCCGCAACCCGCGTACGCGCTCCACTTGTTTGCGTTCGAGAGTCTCGTCGGCTTGGAAGGTGGGAATTGGTTTTTCCTCATCAACCGTAAACTTATTTACGCCCACGACTGTAGCCTCCCCACGGTCCACTTGCTGCTGGTATTCGTAGGCGGCGTTCTGGATTTCCTGCTGCACATAGCCGCGCTCGAGGGCGCGAATCATCCCGCCGAGTGCATCGATTTTTTCAAGGTACGTAGCCGCGCGAGTCTCGATTTCATTGGTAAGAGTCTCCACAAAATATGAGCCAGCCAGAGGATCGACCGTCTGCGGCGCGCCGGATTCGTAGGCGATGATCTGCTGAGTGCGCAGCGCGATGCGTGCAGCTTGCTCGGTCGGCAGCGCAAGCGCCTCGTCATACGAATTTGTATGCAACGACTGCGTACCGCCGAGAACCGCTGCCATAGCTTGAATCGCCGTACGCACAATGTTGTTTTCCGGCTGCTGCGCTGTAAGCGTGGAGCCGGCGGTCTGGGTGTGGAAGCGCAGCATCCACGAGCGCGGGTTCTTCGCCTTGAACTGCTCTCGCATAATTCGCGCCCACATTCGCCGCGCAGCCCGGAATTTGGCGACTTCTTCCAGAAAATTATTATGAGCGTTGAAAAAGAAGGAAACCCGGGGAGCGAAGTTGTCGATATCGAGCCCTGCCTCGATCGCAGCCTTCACGTAAGCAATGCCGTTGCCTAAGGTGAAAGCTATTTCCTGTACTGCCGTCGATCCGGCCTCGCGCATGTGATAGCCAGAAATCGAAATTGGATTCCACTCCGGAACGTTTTCGCTTGCCCACGAAAACATGTCGGTGATGATGCGCATTGCTTGAGCCGGAGGGAAAATGTAAGTGCCGCGTGCGATGTACTCCTTTAAGACATCGTTCTGCACGGTGCCGGAGAGCCGGCGGACATCAGCGCCTTGTCGCCGGGCCACGGCCACATAAAGTGCCAGCAAAATTGAGGCCGTGGCATTGATGGTCATCGAGGTCGAGATCTTTGTCAGATCGATGCCATCAAAGAGCTGCTGCATATCTTCGATCGAATCAATCGCCACTCCCACTTTGCCGACTTCGCCCAATGCGAGCGGGCTATCGGAATCGAGGCCGATTTGCGTGGGAAGATCGAATGCGACCGAAAGACCTGTGGTGCCGTGAGCTAGGAGATATTTGTAACGTTTATTGGACTCTTCGGCATCACCCATGCCGGCGTACTGGCGCATGGTCCAGAGCCGGCCGCGATACATCGTCGGCTGAATACCGCGAGTGAAGGGATATTGGCCGGGATAGCCCACTCGCGCTTCGAGATCGTGGCCATCCAGATCGCCAGGAGTGCAGAGCGGCTGAACCGGAATTTTTGACGAGGTCTGCGGATCAGCGCGTTTAGTTTTCTCAGCCATCGAGCCAAATCAAAAGATCACTTCTTCTTTTGCACTCTCCAAAAAGAGCTCACCCCGAACCAGGCGAACATCACCGTGAAGGCGATCGCAAGCAGCACTCTTCCTGAACTGGTGCGCCCAGCTTGGTACTTGGTCCACTCGCGGACGAAGGCGAGCGCTCCGATGCCTGACAAAACCAGAAAGACAAATCCCGTGACCTCCAACCAGAGCTGCCCCAGAACGCGGCCGAAGTGAGCTGCGGTGGTTCGCCCGGCGTTCAGGAGCGCGCCCAAGGTGCGAGTGCGTCCGGCCTGCTGGACGGCAACTCGAGCCAAAATGCTGAGTTTACGGGCTGTCGAGAGGGCCGCCATCTCCAGCGTCGATTTTACCAATGTTCGGAGGTACAATAGCGCTGCATAAAGCCCTGAAACATGGGGCCACGGATCGCATCTAAGTAACCAAGACCAGGGCTGTGCGCCTTTGGGACAGCCGGCGAGGCTGCCCAGCGCTACGGGGGTTATGTGGACCAGCAACTGAAGCAGTTAATGAAGGAATTAGGCGAAGCCATTAACGAGTCGCTGGCTGACTCAGATCAAATCGCCGAAGTCGTCTCCAAGATTAAAGACGGAGGCTACGACATTTTCCTGGTGCTGGAAGCCACGATCGGCGTCAGCAAGCCCGGAGAGAAGTCTCCAGACAAAACGTCAATGGTCACTACCCTTACCAGCAATCCTGAGTTCAAGGTCAGCGACCAGGATATGAAGTTCCTCAAGTCCCTGCGGATTAAGATCGAAGACGATGCTGCCTGACAATCATGCCTGAATTACTGCGGTGGGGTAGGGGCTTGCCGCACCTGCTTTTGATTCGGCTTTTTGGCGACGTTACTCACAGAAGAATCGACACAGTCCGCGGTTGAACAATGCGAAACCACATCTCCATTGATTCCTCCCGGTGACAGGTCCGCGTCCACTTCCAGGCTCCCACCTGCTGCAGAAATCATCTTTTTCCATGGACCATAACCTGCCAGACGCAGCGAGATCAGATGCTGTCCCGACGGAACGATGACTCGGAAAGGGGTGTTTCCAATGAAGGCGCCGTCAAGATCAATTTCGGCTCCAAACGGTTCGGAGAAGATGTTCAATTCCGTCGGCTGGCTCGGGACTGGAGTCGCCGCAATTACCGGCACAGCAGCTTCCGCGTTATCGACACTTGGCTTTCGCGATACGAATCGGCTCTCATCGAGCAGCAGATCTCCACTGATGTAGGCCGTCACTGCGGTACCCTTGGGAATAATAAGGTCCCTCCCATTCACTACTGGGTATGGCGGCGCTGAAGGCATAAAGGT
>WNET01001023.1_pt1 | contig 10983 bp, 8 predicted proteins | sample 5399911 | NCBI WGS metagenome assembly WNET01 (sample SAMN13153333, study PRJNA577476) | soil metagenome | isolation source: 40 cm grassland meadow soil pre-rain plot 2 | place: USA:California | collected 2015-09-08 | reverse complement strand
CTCAAAGTGCTTCTCTCAACTCTTTTCCACCGTTGAGGGGGCTTTGCTTCGTGCCCTTTAACAGCACGCCCCACCCGGACGCCAAACTTTCATCGAATTAGTTGACACCTCGGGCTAATAGCTCGGACGCGTGTTGTTGCTGTCGCGATTTCCATATCTCATACGCGTAGTCCGCCAGTCTGGCCGCGTCGGTAGCAAAGCCGGAAACGTATAGTAGCTTCTAGAGGTACACGCGCTTCATCGCGTCGGCGGGATAGCGGGTGCCGGCCCCGGCGCCGGCCGGCGCGGCGTCCGAGATTCGCTTGACGTCGTCCTTTGAAAGCCTGATGCCGAGAGCGGCGAGGTTTTCATCCACGCGCTGCTTCCGCTTGGTGCCGGGGATCGGCACGATGTCGCTGCCCTGCGCGAGCAGCCAGGCGAGCACGAGCTGCGCGGGCGTGCATTTCTTCTCGCGCGCGATCGATTCCAGCCGCGAGACGAGCTGCACGTTCCTGTCCAGGTTCTCTCCCTGGAAGCGCGGGTGCTGCAGGCGCCGGTCGCCCTCGGGGACGTCGGCCTTGCCGTGGACGGTGCCGGTGAGCATGCTGCGCCCGAGCGGCGCGTAGGGGACGAAGCCGATGCCGAGCTCGCGCGTGGTGCGCAGGGTCTCCTCGCCCTCGGTGCGATAAAGCAGCGAATATTCGTTCTGCACCGCGGCGATCGGATGGATCTTGTGCGCGCGGCGGATGGTCGCAGGACGCGCCTCGGACAGTCCCAGCGCCCGCACCTTGCCCTGCTCGACGAGCCGCTTCATCGCGCCGACCGTTTCCTCGATCGGCGTGTTCGGATCGACGCGGTGCTGGTAGTAGAGGTCGATTACGTCGATGCCCAGGCGCTTCAGGCTCGCTTCGCAGGCCTGCATGACGTACTCGGGCCGGCCGTCGACGCCCTGCTTGCCGCTCGCGTCTTTCGTCTGCCCGAACTTGGTCGCGACGATCGCCTTGTCGCGCCAGCCTTTCAGCGCGCGACCGAGGAGCTGCTCGTTGTGGCCCCAGCCGTACATGTCGGCCGAGTCGAGGAGGTTGATGCCTTTGTCGAGCGCGTAGTGAATGAGGCTGATCGACTCTTCGTCATTCGCGTTCCCGTAGACGCCCGACATCGACATGAGCCCGAGGCCGACGGCGGAGACTTCGAGCGGGCTGCGTCCAATCTTGCGCTTTTCCATGGTTTGCATTATTCCATTTGCCGATGGCAGGAAAACGTGGTCTGTCCCTGATTTTCAAAACAAATCGAAGTATTCGCGGTGCTCCCAGTCGCTCACTTCGAGGTTGAAGCGGGCGATCTCGGCTTCCTTGATCGTGCAGTAGTAGTCGATGAACTTCTCACCAAAGCCGCTTTTCAGGCAAGCATCGTCTTTCAGGGCGACGAGCGCTTCGCTCAAGCTGCGGGGGAGAAGATCCGCTTTCGCCTCGTAGGGCGTGTCGGCGCAGGGCGGCAATGCGAGCTTGCGATCGATGCCGTCGAGCCCCGAGTAGATCTGCGAAGCGAAGTAGAGATAGGGATTCGCCGCCGGCTCGCCGATGCGGTTCTCGATGCGCGTGCCGGGGTCGCCTGGCCTGCCGACGACGCGCAGCATCGCGCCGCGGTTCTCCTTCCCCCAGACGACGCGATCGGGCGCGAGCGAATAGGGACGGTATCTCTTGTAGCCGTTGATCGTCGGCGTGCTGAGCGCGCTCGATGCTCGCGCGTGCGCCAGAAGCCCGGCGAGGTAGGCCTTTCCGACCTCGGATAAATCCTCCTTGTCCGAAACAAACGCATTGATCCCGTTTTTTCTGAGCGACTGGTGGAGATGCCAGCCGCTCGACATGACGTTGGGCAGCTTCGGCCGGCACATGAAGGTGGCGTGGTAGCCATGGCGGCGCGCGCTCTGCTTTACCGCGCTGCGCAGCAGCAGCATCGCGTCGGCCGCCTCGAGGCCGGGCAGCGGCGAAAGCGTGAACTCGAGCTGGCTGGGGCCGAACTCGACCTCGAACGACCTCAGCGGCAGGCCGAGGGATTCCAGATCCTTTCGCAGGATCTGCACGACCGGGTCGATGAGATCGTAGCGCTGCTCCGTGAGGTACTGGTAGCCGGTGGAGAGGAGCTCGACCTCCGGCGGCGACCCGGGCTGCCCGGCGTCGGACGGCTTGAGGCTCGGGTTCACAATCCTGAAGACGTGGAACTCCACTTCGAGGCCGGCGATGAACTCGTAAGATAATTTTTCCAGCGCTTTCCTTAAAACCTGCCGAGTACAGAAAGGCACCGGCTTTCCGTCCTGGAAGCGCAGGTCGCAAAGAAACCATCCCGTGTCGGGTGCCCAGGGCAGCACGCGGAACGTCGAGGGATCGGGAATCATCAATACGTCGGCCGCGCCCTGCATCTGCGGCATGCCGACGCCGCCGCCCGGCGTGAAGGCCGCAAACACGGTCTTGTGCGCCGTGTCCTTGAGGAGCAGCGTGCTCGTCACGGTGACGCCGCGCTCGAGCGCCGCCTCGACCTGCGAAACCGCCAGCGTCTTGCCGCGAAGAACGCCGTGCTGGTCGGCAAACGAAAAACGCACCGCCTTCAGGCCGTCAAGCTTGAGGCTGCCCATTGACTCTGCTTGCGGCGCTTGGCGTCCGATTCCTTCCAGTACTCTTCCATGTGGCCGGTCGGCCCGATGCCGTCGATGGCGGGCGGCCCGGTCAGCGTGCCTGCCTTGTCGGCGTCGAGCACCATCAGGGGGGTCTCGCCGGATTCGTTTTTCCTGATTGCATCCAGAAGGAGACGGCGGTAGAGCACGATGCCCTTGTCGGTCGTGCCGAGGTTCTCGCGCGTGCGGTCCTGGATGCGGCCCTGCGATTCGCAGGCCCACTGGTCGTGGATGTTGATGTCGAAGCCCATGCCGGTGAACGTGGCGCCGCGCTGCTCATCGGCGTTGAATCCCCAGCCGCTGGCGCGGTTGTGGATCGGCCGGTAGTCGGGCGCGGGATAAGTCTTGAGGCGCTGGCTGCGCATCGTGTCCTTGTCGACCGGCCCGCCGAAGCTGGTGAAGATCGAGTACCAGTAGCAGCCGGTGTCGTCGACCGGCACGTGCCACTGCGAGATCGTCATCTCGGCGTTCATCGGGATGACGAAGGCCTGCGGGAACAGGATGTTGGTGACGCGGATGTGGGTGTGCGCGTCGCTGATCCTGCGCAGCGTCTGCAGCCGCATGCCATAGTCGGTGCGCTCGACGCGAATTTCAGGCCGGTCGTGCTCGCGCAGCAGCTTGCTGATCGGCATCTGCGAGTCGGCCGGCGTGCCGCGGAACTGCCGGCCGTAGCTCGCCGCGGGGTTCTCGTCCTCGAAGAAGCGGTGCAGCCAGGAGGCATGCGCCGGGTCGATGCCGACCTCGAGCGCCTGCAGCCAGTTGCAGTCCCAGTACCCCTTGAACGCGAACGTGTACTCGTCCGGCGCGACGAAGCAGTCGAAGCGCGGAAACGCCGGCGCCTCGCCGGAGCCCAGATAGGCGAAGAGGATGCCGCTTCTTTCCGTCACCGGATACGCGCGCAGCCGGATGTGCTCGCAAAGGCGGCTGCCCGCGGGCTCGGCTGGCGTCTGGAGGCAATTGCCGCCGACGTCGTAAAGCCAGCCGTGGAACGAGCAGCGCAGACCGCCGTCCTCCAGCCTGCCATAAGCGAGGTCCGCGCCGCGGTGCGCGCAGTGCCGCTCGAGCAGGCCGTATCTATCCTTTTCCTTGAACAGGACCAGGTCTTCGCCGAGGAGCCGCACTGCCTTCACGGGACGAGGGCCTTTCAATTCTTCGGTCAGCGCGACGGGCTGCCAGTAGTTGCGCAGCAGCTTGCCGGCCGGCGTCCCCGCGCCGATGCGGGTCATCAGCTCGTTCTGCTCGGCGCTGATCATGTTCCTAGAATACCTCGCGCCCAGCGCACTGCGCGGCGCATCTCGCGCGCCTTGACCTGCGCTTTCAGGCGGATCCAGTCCGCGGTTTTCTCGGCCTGGTAGTAGGCGCCCGGCTCCAGGCTCGCCCGGGTCAGCGCGGTCAGCTCCTCGGCCCGCGCGGCGTCGGCAGCAGGCGCGGCCGCCTCGGGCAGCACGTAGGCGCGGCCGCGCGGCGAAGCCTTCGCCAGGATCGCCGGCAGATTGGCCCGCACGAACTGCCAGGCGAGATCACCTTGTCCGCTGTCATGGCCGCTGCGCGAGATGTCGAAGACGGCGTCGCCCGGGGGGAGCTCATCGGTCGCGAGCAGCAGCCCGAGCCAGCGTCGCAGAAGGTCCGGATCCGAGACATGGCGCAGCGCCGAGCGCACTTGACCTGTGACCTCGGCGTCGGTCGCGCTGCGCTCCCAGCGCAGCAAGGCCTCGAACGTCGCCTCGTCTGCGTAGCGGCCGACGACGTTGAGCAGCGCCGGCCGGACCGCCGCGTCGATCGGCTTCGACTCGCGCGCGGCGAAGCGGGCCTGCGCTTCGCGCACGGTCGCCGCGTCACCGGCCCTGCCGAGCGCATCCACGAGCAGCCGGCGCAGGAGGGCGCGGTCGGCTCCTTCGTTCGGCTGCGCGCTCCAGCCGACGCGCGCGAAGGGCTTGCCCAGGACGCGCGCTACCGCGCGGTCGAAGGCTGCCTGGTCGGCGGTGGCGTCGATCAGCTCGCGCAGGAAGCGCAGCGCCTCGATCACGTGCTCCCAGATCCTGGGATCGTCCTCGTCGCCCAAAGCGTCGACGAGCGCGAGATATTGCCCGGCGCCCAGCCCTCCGGCCTGCATCAGCGCGAAGGAGTCCGCGAGCACGCGCAGCCGGTCCGACGCCTCGAGCCGTCCCAGCTCCCGTGTGAGGTGGCTGAAGCTGCGCTTGTCGTACTGCACGCGGTAATAGCCGTCCCCGACGTTGACGCGGATCAGGCCGCAGCGCGCGAGCCGCAGCCGCTGCGGCTCGCGCTCCAGGAGCACGGTCTGGCGCTTGCCGGCCGCGTCCGCAAGCGTCACCGGCACCTTCCAGGTCAGGCGCGCTGCTCTAGGATCGTTCAGCGTGAAGCGCTCCTGCATGAGCGTCGCCACGGCCTGGCCGTTCGCGCAGCGCTGCACGACCTTGACTACCGGAAAGCCCGGCTGCTCGGTCCAGGGCGCCGCGAGCGTCGCCACCTCGCGCCCGGACGCCTCGGACAGGTGGTGCCACAGGTCCGCGGTCGTGGTGTTCGAGTACTGATGTGCCCGCATGTAGCGGCGGATGCCGTCGCGGAAAACTTCCTCGCCGAGGTAGCTCTCGAGCATGCCGATGAAAGCTTCGCCCTTGCTGTAGGTGATGGAGTCGAAGACGTCCATAGCGCGGGCGTCGTCGGTGACCGGCGTCTGGATCGCGTGCGTCGTCCTGCGCGCGTCGTCGGTCATCGCCTCCTGCCGCCAGAGCGCGCTGCGCAGCCGGGCGTTCCAATCCGGGTGGAAGCGCTGCGCGGTCTTGGTCGCCATCCACGTGGCGAACCCCTCGTTCAGCCACAGGTTGTCCCACCACGCCATCGTGACCAGGTTGCCGAACCACTGGTGCGCGACCTCGTGCGCGATGATGCCGTAGACCTGCTGCTGCTGGCGCAGCGACGGCTCGGTCTCGTCGTACAGCAAGCGGGCCTCGTTGTAGTAGATCGCGCCCCAGTTCTCCATCGCGCCGAAAATGCCGCCCGGCACCGCCACCTGGTCGAGCTTCGGCAGGGCATAGCGAACGCCGAAATACTCGTTGAAGAAAGGCACGATCTGCTTGGTCGCCTGCATTGCGTAGCGCGCGCGGCCGGATTTGCCCCTGACGGTATAGATGCGAAGCGCGATGCCCTCGACGCTGTCCTCCAGGACCTCCAGCTCGCCGACGAACAGCGCCACCAGATAAGTAGGCAAGGGCAGCGAGCGGGCAAAGGTCACTTCCTTCTTGCCGCCGGGCAGGGCCGTGACCGCGGACACCGGCATGTTCGAGACCGCGGTCAGCGGCTCGTCGACCACCGCCGTGATCTCGAAGCTGGCGCGAAACACGGGCTCGTCCCAGCCCGGGAAGAGCCTGCGCGCGTGCACCGGTTCCATGTGGGTGGCGAGCATGATTTTGTCGACCAGCTGCCCGTCCTCGCGCTGCTTGTAGCGCACCTGGTGCAGGCCTTGCGTGTGCCTCGCGATCCTGCCCGTATAGTCGATGTCGAGCCGGTAGCGGCCTGCCGCGATAGGGCCCGTCGCGGGCGCGAGCCTGACCGTCTCGCGCTGCTGGTCGAATTTCGCTGCAAGGCGCGTTGACGCGGCGCTCGAATAGAGGCGCGCTACGTCGAAATCCAGGTCGACGGCGTTGAGCTCGATCGCCGCCACCGGCCGGGCAACCTCGATCTCGATCTGCGCGCGGCCCTCGAAGCTCTCGTGCGTGGCCGCCGGCACGATGCGCAGCGCGTAGTGCTTCGGCACCACGTCCTTCGGCAGCTTTCCGGGCGTGGAATCAAAGGAGAAACGCGGCTCGGCGCCGGCCGCAGCGGCGCAAAAAAGCAAAGCCGCCGCAAGGGCAAGCGCTCGATTCACGTCACGCGCTTATTGAGTTGCCTTTGCGACGCGCGAGCAGGGCGTCGAGGCCGAACCGGCCGGAGCCGCTGAGCGCGACGCGCCCGAGCAGCAAGATCACGTCCCGCCTAGACTCCGAGGTAGCGATGTTGGACATCCTGGCTTGCGGCAAGCTGGGCCGAGGTCCCGGTCCACACCACGCGGCCCTTTTCCAGCACATAGTGTACGTCCGCGACGCGGGTCAGCGCCTTCACATCCTTGTCGATGACGAGAATCGACAGCCCTTCGGCCTTCAGCCGCTCGATCGAGCGGTAGATCTCGGAGCGCACCAGCGGCGCCAGGCCCTCGGTCGCCTCGTCGAGGATCAGCAGCCGCGGATTGGTCATCAGCGCCCTGCCGATGGCGAGCATCTGCTGCTCGCCGCCCGACAATTGGTTGCCGTAATTGTTCTGGCGTTCCCGCAACTGACCGAAGAATTTGTAAACCCTTTCCAGCGTCCACGGATCCTTCCTGGCGTGGCGATTGGCGGCTGTGGCGAGGAGGTTCTCGCGCACCGTGAGGTTGGGAAATACCTGGCGGCCTTCGGGGACCAGGCCGATCCCGGCCTGGGCGATACGGTACGACGGCAGGCCCACAAGTGATGCGTTTTGAAAGGAAATCGTTCCCTGCTTCGGTCGAACGATGCCCATGATCGAGCGCACCGTGGTGGTCTTGCCCATGCCGTTGCGTCCGAGCAAGGTCGCTACCTGTCCGGGGTGGATTTCGAGGTTGACTCCAAAAAGCACCTGGCTGCGCCCATAGGCGGTCTGCAGGTCGCGCACTTCGAGCATCAGGCTTCCTCTCCCAGGTATGCTCTTCGCACCTCCTCGTTGATTTTTATTTTTTCAGGCGAATCGCTGGCGATGACGCGGCCGTAAACCAGCACCGCGATCCGGTCGGCGAGCCGGAACACCGCGTCCATGTCGTGCTCGACCAGGACGATCGTCTGGCGGCGCTTGAGCGAGGACAGCAGGCCGATCATGCGCTGCGACTCGTCGTGTCCCATGCCGGCCATGGGCTCGTCGAGGAGCAGCAGCCGGGGCCGCGTGGCGAGCGCCATGGCCACTTCGAGCGAGCGCTGCTCGCCGTGGGCGAGATTGCCGGCAAGGACGTTCATTCTTTCCTCGAGGCCGACTTCTTCGAGCACCTGGCGCGCCGGCCCGGTGAGCGCGCGATCGCGGCGCGCGTCGCGCCAGAAGCGGAAGCTGTGCCCCGAGCGCGCTTGCACCGCGAGCGCGACGTTCTCGAGCGCCGTGAAACCGGGATAGACGCTGGTGATCTGGAACGAGCGCGCCAGGCCCTTGCGCGCGCGCCTGGGCGCCGGCAGGCGGGTGATGTCCTCGCCCGCGAAGCGGATGGTCCCGGCGTCGGGGCGCAGGGTACCCGCGAGCTGGTTGATGAAGGTGGTCTTGCCGGCGCCGTTGGGCCCGATGAGCGCGTGCGTCTCGCCCTCGGCGACATGGAAATCGATGCCGTCGCTCGCGCGCAGCGCGCCGAAGCTCTTGCAAAGGCCTTTTACCTCAAGCATCGGGCTTGAAGAAGATGCCGGCCAGCCCGCGGCGGAAGAAGATCACTGAAAGGACCAGCAGCGGGCCGAGGATCACCTGCCAGTGCTGCGTCCACGCGGAAAGCAGGTCCTCGAGCAGGAGCAGCGCGAAGCTGCCGAGCAGCGGGCCGGCGCTCGTGCCCATGCCGCCGAGGATCACCATGAACATGATCTCGCCCGAGCGGGTCCAGTGCATGAAATCCGGCGTCAGGTAACTGGTCTGATTGACGAGCAGGGCGCCGGCCAGCCCGCCCATCGCGCCCGCGATGACGAATGCCGCCAGCCGGTAGGGATAGGGCGAGAAGCCGATGGCGCGCGAGCGCGCTTCGTTCGACTTTGCGGCGCGGATCACCATGCCGAAGCGCGATTCGACGATCCGATGCGTCAAATACAAAATCAAGATCGTCAAGAACAAGACAAAGTAATAGAACTGCACTGGGTCGCCCAGATCGATCAGGGGGAACCGGCTTTTCACTTTCAGCCGCATGCCGTCGTCGCCGCCGAATACGTCGAGCGAGATGCCGAGGTAATACAGCATCTGCGTGAAGGCGAGGGTGATCATGATGAAGTAGATGCCGCTCGCGCGGACCGACACCGCGCCGATCGCCGCCGCGACGAGCGCGGACGCGCCGACGGCCACGGCGAATTGCAGCCAGCCGTTGAAGATGCCATAGAAGGCGAGAATACCCACGGCATAGCCGCCGATGCCCAGGTAGGCGGCATGGCCGAAGGACATCATGCCGCCATAGCCGAGGATCAGGTTGAGGCTGATCGCCGCGATGGCGAAGATCATGATGCGGCGCACGAGGTCCAGATAGAACGGCTGGTTCAGGGCCAGCACGATGGGCGGCAGGGCGACCAGGGTCAGGACGGCCACACCCCAAAGCAGAATCCTGCGGTTCATCGCGTCGCAAAAAGCCCGGAGGGCCGGACGGCAAGCACCACCGCCATCAGCAGGTAGATCAGGATCGACGCGAGCGCCGGACCGGCCGATTCTGCGGCGGTCGGCGAGATCAGGGTGCCGAGCAGCGGCTTGAGGAAGGCGCGCCCCAGCGTGTCGACGATGCCGACGATGATCGCGCCGGCCAGCGCGCCGCGGATCGAGCCGATGCCGCCGATGACGATCACCACGAATACCTGGATCAGGATCAGCTCGCCCATGCCGGGCTGCACCGCGTAGATCGGTCCCGCCATCAGGCCGGCGAGCCCGGCGAGCGCGGCGCCGAAGCCGAACACCACGGTATAGAGCAGGCGGATGTTGACGCCGAGCGCCGCCACCATCGTGCGGTTCGAGGCGCCGGCGCGGATCAGCATGCCCAGGCGGGTGTGCGTGACCACGTACCAGAGAAGAATTGCTACCAGGAGGCCGACCGCAATGACCACGGCCCGATAGACCGGATAGCGTGACCCGGAGAACAGCTCGATGTGGCCCTGCAGCCACGACGGCAGCGACGTATAGAGCGCTGCGCGGCCCCAGATGATCGCCACCAGCTCGTTGAAGAACAGGATCAGGCCGAAGGTGGCGAGCACCTGGTCGAGGTGGTCGCGCTCGTAGAGAGTGCGCAGCGCCACCACCTCGACGAGCATGCCGACCATCAGGGTGGCGACGAAGCCGAGCAGCACGCCGAGCAGGTAGTTGCCGGTCCACTGCGTAGCGGCGACCGCGAGGTAGGCGCCGATCATGTACAGCGAGCCGTGCGCCAGGTTGACGAGATTCATGATGCCGAACACCAGCGTCAGCCCGGCGGCCATGAGGAACAGCATCACCCCGAACTGCAGGCCGTTCAGCAGCTGCTCGAAGAGGAGGGCCAGGGTCAAGAAAAACGGGGACAGACCCCGTTTATTTTTTTACACAAGTCTCGGCGGGAAAAATAAATGGGGTCTGTCCCCATTTTTCACTTTTTCACCACTTCATCTTGCAGTCTTGGTAGTACGAGTCCTTGTGGTCCTGGAAGATGGTCTTCTGGATGCGCATTTCGATGTCGCCGCTCGCGGCCTTCTCGGCGCGCAGCAGGTAGAAGTTCTGGATCGGATGGTGGTTGACGTTGTAGGTGAAGCGGCCGCGGATCGAATCGAAGTCCGCTTTGCGCATCGCCGCCACCAGCGCCCTGGTGTCCTTGAGGTTGCCCTTGGTCGCCTTCACCGCCGAGTCGATCAGCATGATGCCGTCGTAGCTCTGCGCGCCGTAGAACACCGGCAGCTTGCCGTACTTTTTCCTGTAATCGGCGACGTATTTCTGGTTGGCGGGGTTCTTCAGATCGGGGCTCCAGAAGCGCGTCTCCCAGTTGCCGAGCGCGGCTTCCTTCACGGCAGGAAGCGAGATCTCGTCCACGGTATACACCGAGTAGAGCGGGAGCTGGCCGCGCAATCCCGCCTGGTCGTACTGCTTGAGGAACTGGATGCCCATCCCGCCCGGATAGAACACGAACACCGCCTTCGGGTTCTTCGAGCGCAGCTGGCTGATCTCGGCCTGGTAGTCCTGCTGCCCGAGCTTGGTGTAGATCTCCTCGACGATGCGGCCCTTGTAGTAGCGCTTGAGGCCGGCGACCATGTCCTTGCCCGCCTGGTAGTTCGGCGCCATCACGTACAGGTCGTTCACGCTGCTGTCCTGGAGGAACTTGCCCATCGCCTCGGGCGTCTGGTCGTTGTTCCACGAGGTCGAGAAATAGAGCTCGCTGCACTGGGATCCGGCGAGCGGGCTCGCCCCGGCATTGGTGCCGACCATGATCTTGCCGGCGCCGGTCACCACCGGAACGACCGCGAGCATCACATTGGACCAGATGATGCCGGAGACGAAATCGACTTGGTGCTTCTTCAGCATCTCCTCGGCGAGCTGCACGCCGACGTCGGGCTTGGTCTGGTCGTCGCCGTAGATGATCTCGG
>WNET01001021.1_pt1 | contig 10993 bp, 10 predicted proteins | sample 5399911 | NCBI WGS metagenome assembly WNET01 (sample SAMN13153333, study PRJNA577476) | soil metagenome | isolation source: 40 cm grassland meadow soil pre-rain plot 2 | place: USA:California | collected 2015-09-08 | reverse complement strand
CACGAGGCGTCGTCGCTCGACGGCGCCAACGGTTGGAAGCGCTTCTGGTACGTGACGTGGCCGCTCCTCAAGCCGGTGACGATCGTGGTCGTCGTCTTCTCGGTCATCCAGACCTTCTCCGACTTCCAGCTGATCTATGTGCTCACGGGTGGCGGGCCGGCGAACTCCACGCACCTGCTCGCGACGTACGCGTACCAGGTCGGTGTGGCGACGGGCCTCCTCGGCGAGGGCGCCGCGATCTCGCTCTTCATGCTCCCGGTGCTCTTCGTCGTCGTCTGGCTGCAGCTCCGCTACCTCCGCAGAATGGAGGGCGCGTAGGCGATGCTGATCGAGCGCAAGTGGAAGCGGTGGGTGTACTTCTACATCCCCCTCACGGTCTTCGTCGTGGGGACGCTCTTCCCCTTCTACTGGATGCTGATCACCGCCATCCGCCCAGACGCCGAGCTGTACCGCTCGTGGCGCGCGGCGACCAACACGCCCTTCTGGACCCTGCAGCCGACGCTGGAGCACTTCCGGGACCTGATGGCGAAGACGACGTTCCCGCAGTGGCTGTGGAACACGTTCTTCATCGCGGTGGTCTCCACGGCGATCTCGCTCTTCTGCGGCCTCCTGGCGGGGTACGCGCTGGCGCGGCTCCGGTTCCCGATGGCGGGGACGCTGGGGACCTCGATCTTCGTGACCTACCTGGTGCCGCCGACGCTCCTCTTCATCCCGCTCGCGAACATCATCCGTACCTTCCAGCTCGGCGACACGCCCTGGGCGTTGATCCTGACCTACCCGACCTTCCTGATCCCGTTCTGTACGTGGCTCCTGATGGGGTACTTCAAAACGATTCCGAAGGAGCTGGAGGAGTGCGCACGGATCGACGGCGCGACGCGCTTCGGCGCGATGCTCCGGATCATCTTCCCGATCGCCGTGCCCGGCATCCTGTCCGCCGGCATCTTCGCGTTCACGCTGTCGTGGAACGAGTTCATCTACGCGCTCGTCTTCCTCTCGTCACCCGAGAAGAAAACGGTGCCCGTCGGTGTCGTCTCCGAGCTCATCCGCGGCGACATCTACTTCTGGGGCCAGCTGATGGCGGGCGCGCTGCTCGGCTCGATCCCCGTCGCCCTCGTCTACTCGTTCTTCGTGGAGTACTACGTCACGGGCCTGACCGGGTCCGTGAAAGGCTGAAGGGAGAGGGAGAGACACCATGGCGCAGGTGATGATGAAGGACCTCAACAAGAAGTACGACGAGGTGCACGCCGTCAAGGACGTGAACCTCCACATCCGCGACAAGGAGTTCATCGTCCTCGTCGGCCCCTCGGGGTGCGGCAAATCGACGACGCTCCGGATGGTCGCGGGGCTCGAGGAGATCACGGCGGGCGAGATCACGATCGGCGACCGGGTCGTCAACGATCTTCCGCCGAAGGACCGCGACATCGCCATGGTGTTCCAGAACTACGCGCTCTACCCGCACATGACCGTCTACGACAACATGGCCTTCGGCCTGAAGATGCGGAAGTTCCCGAAGGTCGAGATCCAGAAGCGCGTGCAGGAGGCGGCCGAGATCCTCGGCATCCAGGAGCTCCTCAAGCGCAAGCCCCGGCAGCTCTCCGGCGGCCAGCGGCAGCGGGTCGCGGTCGGGCGCGCGATCGTGCGTCACCCGCAGGTGTTCCTCTTCGACGAGCCGCTCTCGAACCTGGACGCCAAGCTCCGCGTCCAGATGCGCGTCGAGCTGAAGCGGCTCCACGAGCGGCTCGAGACCACCGCCATCTACGTGACCCACGACCAGGTCGAGGCGATGACGCTCGGCGATCGGGTCGTCGTCATGAAGGACGGCTGGATCCAGCAGGTCGGCGAGCCGCTCGAGCTGTACGGGAAGCCGGCGAACAAGTTCGTCGCCGGGTTCATCGGCTCGCCCGCGATGAACTTCGTCGACGTGAAGGTCGCCGACGCCAACGGCGCCCTCTGGGCCGAGACCCAGGGGCTGCGCGTGAAGGTGCCGCCTATCCACACGAGCCGCCTCGTGCCCTACAAGGGGCAGCAGGTCACGCTGGGGATCCGGCCCGAAGACCTCCAATTGGCCTCCGGGAGCGACCCGAGCGAGTACGTCTTCGACGCCGTGGTGGACGTCGTCGAGCCGCTCGGCTCCGAGATCCTGCTCGACCTCCGCGCGGGGAACAGCACGATCATCGCCCGTGTCGAGCCGACCGTTCGCCTGAAGGTCCACGAGAAGACGCGGCTGGCGCTCACGCCCGACCGCGCGCACTTCTTCGACCTCAAGACCGAGCTGGCGATCTGACGTTGTAACGGGGACCGCGGGGTCGGTGCGACTCGGTGGGTGGCCTGACACAGGTGCGACCCGGCTCCGTTCCTCATCACGCTTCGCGTTCCAGCGGAGGCCGCGGGGTCGGTGCGACTCGGTGGGTGGCCTGACACAGGTGCGACCCGGCTCCGTTCCTCATCACGCTTCGCGTTCCAGCGGAGGCCGCGGGGCCGGTGCGACTCGGTGGGTGGCCTGACACAGGTGCGACCCGGCTCCGTTCCTCATCGCCCGAAGCAGGCGCTGGCCGGCTCCGTACGGCGGCGCGAGATCCTCGTCGCCTACGCGCTGCTCACCCCGGCGGTCCTGCTCGTGCTCGGCGTCCTCGCCTACCCGGTCGCCTGGGAGGTCTGGATCAGCCTCACGAGCTTCGCCAGCCGCGCCGAGAGCCGCTCGTTTGTCGGCGTCGCGAACTACCGGACCATGCTGGCCGACGCCTTCTTCTGGCGCGCGCTCGCCACGACCGTCGTCTACTTCGTCGTCACCACCCTCGCCAAGCTCGCGGTCGGCGTGGCGCTGGCCCTCCTGCTCGCGCGGCCCTGTCGGGGGCGCGCGCTCGTGTTCCTGGCGGTGTTCCTCCCGTGGGCATATCCGGGCGGCGTGACGGTCGTGGCCTGGTACTGGATGCTCAACCCGCCGCTCATCACGTCGTACAGCGTGGCCGTGGGACACTGGAAGCACGCTGTGGACGGGGTCGCCGGCGCCGGCGCCTACACGTTCGCCTCCGTCGCGCTCTTCAACATCTGGCGAGGCGCGTCGTTCACCGCGGTGTTCCTCCTGGCCGGGCTCAACGCGATCCCCAGGGAGCTGTTCGACTACGCCCGGCTCGAGACCCGGAGCGCCGCGCAGCGCTTCCGCCACGTGACGCTGCCGCTCCTGCGTCCGTTTCTGGCGCTGGCCGTGTTCCTCTCGTTCACCACCGCCTTCGCCGACCTGGCCAACGTGTGGATGCTCACGGGCGGCCGCGTCATCTTTCCGGTCGTCGGCACCTACGCCTACTGGCTCGGGATCCGGAGCGGGGAGTTTGCCGAGGCGGCCGCCTGGTCGCTGTCGCTCGTGCCGCTCCTGCTGCTCGCGCTGGCCGTCCTCTTCCGCTGGTTCGACCCCCCGCGGGAGGCGCCCGCGTGAGCCGCGGACGGCTCGCGCGCTGGGGCCACGGGGCGGCGCTGGCGCTCGTCGCCGTCTACAGCGTCTTCCCGATCTACTTCATCACCGTGCAATCGCTGAAGACGCCCCAGGAGGATGTCTTCGGCAGCCCGTTCTACGTGGCCGACCCGACCGTCGAGAACTACGCGGAGCTGTTCGCTGGCCCCGGGGCGCGCGTCCGCGGCTTCGTCGTGCTGCCCCGGGTGCCCTTCGTCCGCTGGCTCGCCAACTCCGCCGTCGTGCTCGGCGCGAGCCTCGTGGTCACCCTCGTGGCGGGCGTGCTCGCCGCCTACGCGCTGGGTCGACTCCAGCCCCCGGGCTGGCTCTGGTGGCGGCGCGCGCTCTTCGCGACCTACGTCGTGCCCCACACGATCCTGTTCATCCCCCTCTACCAGGTGCTCATCGCCCTCGGTCTCGACGACAGTCACGGCGCGCTCATCCTCATCTACTCGACGATGGCGCTGCCCTTCTGCGTCTGGATCCTCTCCGCGTACTACCGTCACCTCCCGCGGGAGATCGAGGAGTCGGCGCTGGTCGAGGGCGCCACGCCGGCCACCGCCTTTCTCAGGATCGTGCTGCCGATGAGCCGGAACGTGCTCGTCGCGGCGGCGCTCTTCACCGTCGGCACCGTCGGCAACGACTTCATGTTCGCGTCGATCTTCCTGCTCGATCCGACGCGGCAGACGGTGGCGGCCGGGCTCGGCGTGATGGACGTGAGCCTCGAGGAGCTGGTCGCAGTGGCGGGCGTGAACCTCGCCGCCATCCCCGTCGCGACCGCCTGCGCGCTCTTCGCGCGGGGGTACGTGCGCGGCCTCACCGCTGCGATGGTGGAGGGCGCGTGAGCCCTCAACCCCGCTTGTGCTTGGCGTAGATCCGCCGGTACTCCCCCATCGCCCACTTCACGGCGTCGTCCGGGCTCTGGCCGCGGGCCACCCGTGTGCACATGTCCGGGAGCACGAACGTCGCCACGACCTCCTGGATCGCGGGCGTGAACGGCCCGGGGTGGCCGGCGAAAGAGACGAAGTTGGGAAAGTCCTGGAGGACCTGCAGCTTGGGGTCGGTGCCGATCACGGGCATCGGCTTCCGGTAGGCGTCCCGAAGGAACGGCATGTTGTACCCGCGGCTGCCAACCATGGCGTCCTTCCAGTTGTCGGCGAGATGGATGACGAACTCCTTCGCGGCCTCCGCGTTCTTCGAGAACTTCCAGATGGCGTAGGCGTTCGGATTCGAGATGGCGACGCGCTTGCCGGGGAGGCCCTGCGGCTCGAGCCCGACGTGCGTGTGCGCGAAGACCGTGGGATTGGTGTCCTCCGTCGTCCGGTAGGCCGAGATCGCATCGTGGATCCAGCACGCGACGCCCGACGCGAGGTATCGGTTGTCCGACGCGTCGTCCCAGGAGAAGACTTCGGGCGTCATCGCCTCGTCGAACATCGCCTTCAGGAACTTGAGCCCCTCGCGCGTTTCCCTGGAGTCGAGCAAGATCTGTTGACCGGACGGGTCGGCCTCCTGCGCTCCGTGGCCGAAGAGGATGGAGCGCAGGAACAGGTTCGCGTCGTTACAGTGGGAGAACGCGAGCCCGGTGGGGTGGCCCTTGGCCTTCAGCGTCCGGCCGGCAACCCGCGCCAGCTCCCACGTGTCCGGCGACTGGAGGTTGTTCTGGTCGAACAAGTCCTTGCGCCAGAGTAGCGGGGCGAGGATGTAGAAGTCCGGCACTGCGTGCCACCGCCCTTCGACCAAGGCGACGGGCATCGCCGCCGGGAGCCAGCCGCCCCATCGCGTGCCGATCCGCTCGGCGATGTCGCTGACATCGACGAGATTCCGGTAGTAGAGCCCCGTGAGGATCGTGCCCACGAAGTAGATCAGATCGTGGCCGCTCCCCGCCGCGAACTCGGCGGCCAGCCGCGACGGAAGCTCGAGGTGCGGGATCCGATCGATCCGCACCCGGACCCCGTTCTTGTCTCCCCACTCCTGGGCAAACTTGTCGAACCAGACGTCGTAGGCGGGGACGAAATGGCTCCACTGGAGGATCCGAAGGCTCGTCCCCCGGATCTGGGCCGGCGCCTGGCGGGCCCCCAGCATGGTGGCGATCGAGGCGCCAGCGATCCCGAGGCCAGTCTGCCTCAGGAACGCGCGGCGGTTCGTGTCTGACGGAGCCGGGGTTTCGGTGTCGTCGTTCATGCCTGGATCACCTCGCTCGGGTCCGGACGGTGAACGAGCGGAACGTGTGGGGAGTCTAGGCGGCGCCTGCCGTGTTGTCAACACGCACGCACGACCCGCCTGGTCAGCGGGCCGGGATCGGGAGCCTCACGATCCGGTGGAAGGACGACTCGGCGACGTAGAGCCAGCCGCGTTGGTCGAGGGCGATGCCCTGGGGATCGGCCATCTTGCTGGCGAGCGTCGTCACGACGCCATCCGACGACACCTGGAAGACGCTCCCGACGTGGAATCCTCCGCTGACGAAGACCGTTCCGTCCGGCGCCGCCACCATGTGGGTGCGGTTGTACTGACCGCGCGGGAGTCGTGTGAAGAGCCCGAACGCGCCGTCGCGGCCGAGGCGGAACAGCTCACCGCTCGACGTGAGAAGCACGAGGTCGTCAGTGGCCAGCGCCACCAGGGAGATCATGTGCGGCAGCGCGAGCCCACTCGCCCGGCCACCCCAGGCGCGGGGGAACAGCGGAGCCAGGTGCCCGAGGCGCCGCGGCAGCGGGACTGCAGGGTCGAAGGTGAGTCGGAAGACCAGCGGGCCCCGATAGTCTTCCTCGCGGAGCTGTTCGAGGCCGGGGGGTGGCCGCTCCTCGGGCTGCGAGAGAAACGGATCGGCGTAGTCGACGATCACGAGGCGGCCCCGCCGGTCGAACGCGAGCGTCCCGCCGCCGGCGAGGCGGCGGAGCCCCGTCGCATAGAGCGTCAGCCGCTCGTCAGGAGAGAGCCGCCAGATCCGCGTCCCGTTCTCCTCGCCGAGGAAGAGGTCGCCCGATCGCGGGTCGAGCGCGAGGCTCCCGAGCGTCGCCGCCGAGGAGACGGCCAGCGGGATCCGGATCCGCGGCTGGCGCGACAGGTCCACGGGGAGATCGGCGTCCAGGGGGACGCGATAGATCTCGGCGGCGGCGTCCCCGCGCGCGCCGGGGCTCAGGACGATGAGGCTCGGCCCGTCCGCGACGAGCTGGAGGGGACGCGGCACCCCTGTGGCGACGAGGTCGCCTTCGGTCTGCGCGCGCGACGGGCCGGCAAGCGTAGCCAAGACGAGAAGCACCGCCCCGGCGAGGCGCGCAGAGCCCCTCACGGCTCCCCTCGGCGCGCTAGTCTTCCTTCGCCTGCTCCCACGTCTTGGCGCCCGGCGCGGCGACGAACAGCATGAGGTATCGGGCGGGCGCCTGGCCGGTGTTCATGATGTTGTACCAGAGGCCGGCCGGGCCGGCGTACGACTGTCCCTCGCCGTGGTACTGGATCCCAGAGACGCCGATCGGCCCGCCCTCGGTCTCGATCACGAGCGTGCCTTCGAGCACGTAGATGAACGACGGGGCGAGGTTCTTCTGCTTCCCGCTCTGGCCGCCGGGCGCCAACTCGACAACCTGGCCGGAGAGAGCAGCTGGAACCGATACCGCGACGCTGGCAATCGCCCCGGTAGAGCCCACGAGGCCCCGGCTCTTGACGCCCGTCGGCTGTGCCGGCTTCGCGTCCTGCGCGTACGCGCCCCCCACGAGAATGAGCAGCCCGACCACGACTGCGACCGTGCCCTTGAGTTTCATCGATCTCCTCCGCCAATGCCGCATGCACTCCCCGAACGCGTCACTTGATCGCGGCTCCCGTGATGCCCGTGATGAACTTGTCGAGGAAGAGGTTGTAGACGATCGCGACCGGTACCCCGACGAGCAGCGCGCCCGCCATGAGCGAGCCCCAGAAGTACACGTCGCCCCGGATCAGCTCCGTCGCCACGCCGAGCGGCACCGGCTTCTGCTCGGAGATGGAGACGAAGGCGAGCGAGTAGAGGAAGTCCTGCATGGACAGCGTGAACGAGAAGATCACCGACGTGATCACCCCCGGCCAGCTCACCGGCAGCACCACGCGCAGGAGCGCGCCGAACTGGCCGCACCCGTCGATCATCGCCGCCTCCTCGATCTCGAACGGCACCGTCTTGAAGAACCCCATGAGGAGCCAGGTGCAGAACGGGATCGTGAAGGTCGGGTACACGACGACCAGCGACCACCAGGTGTCCTGGAGGCCGAGCTCGCTCACGACCCGCGAGAGCGGGATGAACAGGATGATCGCCGGGACGAGGTACGTCATGAAGATGGCGATCCCCAGATTTTCGGCGAACGGCAACCGGAGCCGCGCGAGCGCGTAGCCCGCGGGCACGGCCGTCAGCAGCGTGATCGCCGAGACGAAGAGCGAGATACTCAGCGTGTTGACCAGCCAGTCGCCGTAGAACGTCCGCTGGAACAGGAACTCGAAGTTCTTCAGCGTCGGCGGCAGGTGGAACCAGAACGGCACGACGTCCATCCGATAGAGGTCCGGTTCCTGCTTCAAGGCGGTGATCAGCATCCAGAGGATCGGGAACACCGCGATGACCAGGTACGGGGTCAGCCCGACGTAGATGAGGGTGTGGCGACGGATCTCCTTGGCGCGGCGGCTCCAGGGCGCCCGTTGGGCGACGACCACCATCAGTACTGCCTTCGGCGGAGGGTGCGGAGCAGGAGGACCATGGCCGGCAGCAGCAGCGGGAAGAGGAAGAGCGAGATCGCGGCCCCCCGGCCGAGCGCGCCACCGCGGATCCCGGTGTTGTAGGCGAGCGTCGGCAGGATCTCGGTCGCGCCGTCGGGCCCGCCGTTCGTCAGCAGGTAGACGATGCTGAGGTCGGAGAGCGTGAAGACCGTGTCGAACGCCGCGCCGACGAAGAGGATCGGCGCGATCATCGGCACGATGATCTTCCGGAAGCGCTGCATGAAGGTGGCCCCGTCCACCTTCGCCGCGTCGATGATCTCGGGGCTCACCGAGGTCATCCCCGCCAGCAGGACGATCGCGCTGAACGGGAAGCTCCGCCAGACGTTGACGAACATCACGGACGCGAGCGCGAGCATCGGCTGCCCGAGCCATACCGGCCAGTCCGGGGTCCCGTACTCGCCGATGAGCCCGAGGCCGCTCAGCGCCCAGTTGAGGACGCTGAACTGCGAGTCGAACATCCACTTCCAGCCGAGGACGCTGATCGCGATCGGGATGGTAAACGGGATGACCACGAGGCCGCGCACCACGCGCCGGCCCTTGAACGGCTGCACGAGCAGGAACGCGAGCGTGGTCCCGAGGAACCCCTTCATCACCGCCGCGCCGACGGTGAAGACCAGCGTGTTGCGCACCGCGGTCCAGAACACCCCGGTCTCGAGCGCGGAGGTGAAGTTCTCCAGGCCGACGAACCGGGCGACCGGCGCACCGACCGACGCGTCGCTGAGGGCCAGGTAGAGCGAGAAGAGGAAGGGCGCGCCAAACAGGACGCCGACGTAGAGCACCGCCGGGGCGAGCAGCGTGTAGCCGAAGAGGTAGCGGCGAACGCTCGGGGTGCGCCACCAGGGCAACGCCTTCGCGCGGCCGCCGACCGGCACCGAGAGCGAAGCCCCGGGCGACCTGCCGCCGCCCGAGGCGAGGTGCCCCATGTGGTTACGCGGCCTTGTGCTTGGCGTAGATCCGCCGGATCTCCCCCACGCCCCACTTCATGGTCTCGTCGATGCTCGCGCCGCGCGCCACGCGCGTGAACATGTCGGGGACGATGAACGTGGTGAGCACCTCCTGCGCGGCGGGCGTCATCGGCCCGGGGTGGCCGAAGAACGCTGTGATCTTGTCCTGCTCCTGGAGCGTCCCGAGCTTCGCGTCCTGCCCGAGCCCCGGCATCGGCTTGTCGTACCGGCGGCGGAGGAACGGCATGTTGTAGCCGCGGCTCGCCCCCATCGCCTCCTTCTGGCTGTTCGCGACGGCCATGATGAACTCCTTGGCCGCGGGGACGTTCTTCGAGAACTTCCAGATCGCCCACACGTTCGGCTCACCGACGTTCCAGGTGCCGCCCGGCCCCGCCGCCTCGGGCAGGACGTACGTCTCCTTGAAGACCTTGGGGTTCGTGTCCTCGGTGGTGCGGAACGCCGAGATCGAGTCGTGGATCCAGCTGGCGACCCCGGAGGCTAGATACCGGTTGTCCGAGGCGTCGTCCCAGGAGAAGACCTCCGGGGTCATGCCCTCGTCGAAGAGCGCCTTCGCGAAGCGGAGCGCCTCCCGCGTCTCCTTCGAGTCGATCAGGATGTTCTCGCCGGATGGATCGGTCTCGGCCCCGCCGAAGCTGAAGAGCACCGAGCGCCAGTTGAGGTTGGCGTCCGCGCACTGCGAGAACTGGATGCCCGTCGGGTGGCCCTTGGGCTTGAGCGTGCGCGCGGCGACCCGCGCCAGCTCCCAGGTGTCCGGCGCCTTGAGGTTGTTGGCGTCGAAGAGATCCTTGCGATAGAGCATCGGGAGCAGGATGTAGAACATCGGGATGCCGTACTGCTTGCCCTCGACCTCGACGAGCGGCTTGGCCGTCGGGATCCAGCCCCCACGCTTCTTGCCGATCGAGTCGTAGATGTCGCTGACGTCGGCCAGGCTCTTGTAATAGAGCCGCGTCAGGATCGACGAGCCGTTCATGATGATGTCGTGGCCCGCCCCGGCGGCGAACTCGGCGGCCATCCTCGCCGGCAGCTCGAGATGCGGAATGTGGTCGACGCGGACCTTGACGCCGTTCTTGTCACCCCAGTCCTTCACGAACTTGTTGTCGAACCACGCGTCGTAGGCCGGGATGAAATGGCTCCACTGGAGGATCCGGAGGGTCGTCCCTTTGATCTGCGCCGGCGCCTGACGGGCATCGAGCATCGTGAGCAGCGCGCTCGTCGTCACGCCGGCCCCGGCAACGGTGAGGAATCGCCGACGGCTGACGGTAGAGGGGGTGAGGGCCGGTTGTGAAACACTCATCGCAGACCTCCTTGAGGAACGGCCAAGTGTCTAGAGAAGAACCTCCGAACGCAGGAACAGTGGGTGTTTCTAATCATGTACGGCAACTCTTGTCAAGTCACGAACCCGGTAGTCGCCGACGGCGTCACGGAACCGCTCAGCCCGGACGCCCTCGATCTCGACCAGCGTCACCTCCGCCATGTACGCCACCTGGGTGCCCGGATCGAGGTGACCGACCATGCTCGCCCGTGTATCCCAGTGATAGAACGTGACGTGGGCGTGGACCTCGCTGCCGATGACGCTCCCCTGGAGCGATCCCATCTCGAGCGCCCCCTCGAAGGTCTGGTACTTCTCTTCGGGAGGAAAGCCGAAGCGGGCGAAGGTGTGGATGTTCGCGCGCTGCAGCGAGCCGATCCCGCTGACGATCGTGGCGGTCTCGATGCCCTCTTTCTGGACCACGTCCTGGAGGCCCTCGAGGAGGAAATCATCGCGTTCGAAGATCGCCAGGATGATCCTCGGCGCGCCCTCCGACACGAAGTAGTGCATCGCCGCCCTCCGACCGAGCGTTGGGCCAGCACCCTA
>WNET01001016.1_pt1 | contig 11021 bp, 9 predicted proteins | sample 5399911 | NCBI WGS metagenome assembly WNET01 (sample SAMN13153333, study PRJNA577476) | soil metagenome | isolation source: 40 cm grassland meadow soil pre-rain plot 2 | place: USA:California | collected 2015-09-08 | reverse complement strand
CTGGAGCCGGGCGTGGACGGGCTCCTGCACATCTCGCAGATGGCCCATCGCCCGATCGCCACCCCGGGCGAGGTCGTCAACGTCGGCGACGAGCTGACGCTGCTGGTGATCCGCGTCGATCCTCACGCGCGGCGCATCGGGCTGTCGCTGAAGGAGCTCGCGCACGCGGTGGCGCCTCCGCCCGAGGCGATGGACGATCGCGGCGGCGGCGGCCGCAAGGGCAAGCGCGGCAAGAGCCGGGATTACGACTACGACGACGAGGAATAGGTGAGCCGTCGGCTGACGGTCCTCACGGCCACCCTGCTGGTGTTCGTCGGAGTGGTAGGGCTCTTCTTGCTCGCTGCCGGGTCGTGGGGTCGTGGCGGCGGCGGCGAGGGCGGCGGCTCGCTGTTCGGTCCGAAGGTCGCCATCGTCGAGCTCGAGGGACTCATCGCCGAGACCGACGACCTCGTCCGCGAGCTGCGCCAGCATCGCGAGAACCCCAGCATCAAGGCCGTCGTCATCCGGATCAACAGCCCGGGCGGCGTGGTGGGCCCGACCCAGGAGGTCTACGACGCGATCCGCCGCGTGCGCGAGGCGGGCAAGCCCGTGGTGGCCTCGCTCGGCGCCGTCGCGGCGTCCGGCGGCTACTACATCGCCGTCGCCGCCGACCAGATCTACGCGAATCCCGGCTCGCTCACGGGGTCCATCGGCGTGATCATGCAGCTCGCGAACCTCGACTCGCTGATGAAGAAGGTCGGCGTCGAGTACGTCGTCGTGAAGGCGGGCGCCTTCAAGGACATCGGCAACCTCTCGCGCCCGATGACGTCCGAGGAGCGGCGCGTGCTGCAGACGCTGCTCGACGACGTGCACGGCCAGTTCATCGACGCGGTGGCCAAGGGCCGCAAGCTGCCGCGCGAGCAGGTCGTGCAGTTCGCCGACGGGCGCGTATTCTCGGGTACGCAGGCCCTGCAGCTCAAGATGGTGGACGCGCTCGGGAGCCTGGAAGACGCGGTCAACGCCGCCGCCAAGCTCGCGAACTTGCCGACGCCGCCGTCGGTGGAGCGGCCCCGCCGAAGGTTCTCGATCATCGAATTACTGAGGAACGAATTGGGTCTCCCGGCCCCTGGGAGCCTCCTGCGACCGAGCCTGCCGGTGTTCAAGACGCCTCTATACCTGATGGACTGACGGCTAACTCCCTAATGACGTTGACATTCTTCAAACGGCCGTGGTAGGTTCCCAGCGAGGGGAGCCACCACGATGACGAAAGCCGACCTCATCGACGAAGTCTCGAAGCTCTCGAATCTCACGAAGAAAGAGACCGAGACGATCGTCAACACGATCTTCGACAACATCACCGACGCGCTGGCGAAGGGCGACAAGGTGGAGTTGCGGGGGTTCGGCAGCTTCAGGATCCGCCACCGGAACTCGCGCAAGGGCCGAAATCCGAAGACCGGCAGCGCCGTGGACGTTCCCCAGAAGCGCGTTCCCTTCTTCAAGGTCGGCAAGCGCCTGCGAGAGCTCGTCAACGCGTGAGGGCCCGCCTGGCGTTTTGAAGCGCCTGTGGGCTCCCTGGCGGATGGCCTGGATTCGGGGCGCGCACCCCGCCGCCGGCTGCGTCTTCTGCAACGCTCGTGACGGCGCCGACGACCGCGCCTCGCTCGTGCTGCTCCGCGGCCCCCACGCCTTCCTGGTCCTCAACGCCTATCCCTACACGCCCGGGCACCTCATGGCGGTGACGAATCGCCACGTGGGCGCCCTCGGCGAGGCGCGGCCCGAGGAGCTGACCGACGCGCTGACGCTCGTGCAGCGCGCGGTGTCGGCGCTGAGCCTCGAGTACCGCGCCGAGGGCTTCAACGTCGGCCTGAACCAGGGCCGCGTGGCGGGGGCGGGGATCGAGGACCATCTGCACGTGCACGTCGTGCCGCGCTGGGGCGGCGATCACAACTTCGTGACGGTCGTGGGCGACACGCGCGTCCTGCCCGAAGACCTGGCGACCACGTGGGAGCGCCTGCGGAGCCGCGTGGCGTGAGCGCAGGAGGCTCCGCCGTGGACACGCCGATGATGCAGCAGTACCGCGAGCTCAAGCGCCGCTTCCCCGATCACCTGCTCCTGTTCCGGCTCGGCGACTTCTACGAGCTGTTCCTGGAAGACGCCGAGCTGGGCGCGCGGCTGCTGTCGATCACGCTCACCTCGCGGCAGGGCTCGCCGATGGCCGGCATCCCCCACCACTCGGCCGACGGCTACATCGCGCGGCTCGTCCAGGCCGGCCAGAAGATCGCCATCTGCGAGCAGATGGAGGCGCCCGGCAAGGGCAAGAAGCTCCTGAAGCGCGCCGTCGTGCGCGTGATCACGCCGGGCACGCTGACCGACACCGCCTACCTCTCGGGCGGCGCCAACAACTACCTGCTCGCCGTCGCGACGCAGGGCGGTGCGATCGGCGTCGCGCTGCTCGACGTGTCCACGGGCGAGTTCGTGGCGGGCGAGGACGCCGAGCCCGAGGGCGGCGTGCTGGCGGCGGCGCTGCTGCGGCGGCCGAGCGAGATCCTCGTCTCCGAGGCGCTGCGCGGCAGCGGGACGCTCCTCACGCGGCTGCAGGCCACCGGCGCCGCGCTCACCTTCGGCGATCCCGCCGTGTTCGCCGGCCGCCGCGGGGCGGCCGAGCTCGCCGCGCATTTCGGCGCCGGCTCGCTGGAGGCATTCGGGGTGGGCGATCTGACTGTCGGACTCCAGGCGGCGGCCGCCGCGCTGGCCTACGCGCGCTCGACCCAGGGCGAGCGGCTCGGCCACCTGGTGCGTCTCGGCCGTCTGACGGCCGCCGAGTGCCTCACGCTCGACGAGACGGCGGTCGAAACGCTGGAGCTGCTGCGCGCGGCCGATGGCAGCGTGCGCAACTCGCTCGTCGGCGTGCTCGACGAGACGGTCACGCCGATGGGCGCGCGCCTGCTGCGCCAGTGGCTGCTGCAGCCGCTGCGCGACCCCGCGCGGATCCGCGAGCGTCAGGATGCCCTCGGGGTCCTCGTCGCGGCGCCCGAGACGCGCGCGAAGCTCCGCGCGCTGCTGCGCGGGATCGGGGACCTCGAGCGCCTCACCAGCCGCGCCACGCTCGGCGTCGCCCACGCCCGCGACCTCGTCGCCCTGCGCGGTGGCCTGGCGCCGATCGACGGGGTGCGCGCGGTCTGCGCCGCGCTCGCGGCGCCGCTCGTCGAGGGGGCGCGAGACGCCCTGGCCGATCTCGACGACCTCCGCGCGCTCCTGGAGGCCGCGCTGGCCGACGAGCCGCCCCTCACGCTGAGCGACGGCGGCGTGATCCGCGAGACCTGGAACGAGGCGCTGCACGCCATCGTGAGCGACGCGGCGGAGGCGCGGCGCTGGATCGCCGGGCTCGAGGAGCGCGAGCGGGCGAAGACGGGACTCTCGAGCCTGCGCGTGCGCTTCAACCGCGTCTTCGGCTACGGCATCGAGGTGAGCCACGCCCAGTCCGGGAGGGTTCCCGCCGACTATGTGCGCCGCCAGACGCTCACGGGCACCGAGCGCTACGTCACGCCCGAGCTGAAGGACTACGAGGGCAAGGTGCTCGGCGCCGAGGAGCGCCGGCGTCGGCTCGAGCAGGAGCTGTTCGAGGACGTGCGCGGGCGTGTGGCCGCGCGCTCGGCGCCGCTGCTCGCCACCGCGCGGGCCCTCGCGCTGCTGGACGTCCTCGCCGCTCTCGCGGAGGTCGCGCACGTGCGGGATCACGTGCGTCCCGAGGTCGACGGGGGCGACGCGCTCGAGATCGTGGAGGGCCGCCACCCCGTGCTGGAGGCGCGCTCGGGCGAACCGGTGACTCCGAACGACATCGCGCTTAACGCGGAAACACGAATCGTCATTCTCACGGGACCCAATATGGCGGGGAAATCCGTCTACCTGCGCCAGACCGGTCTTATAGCCATCCTCGCCCAGATGGGCGCGTGGGTGCCCGCACGCTCGGCGCGCATCGGCGTGGTGGACCGCGTGTTCACGCGCGTCGGCGCCCAGGACAACCTCGCGCGCGGCCAGTCGACCTTCCTCGTCGAGATGGTCGAGGCGGCGTCGATTCTCAACAACGTCACGCCGAGGAGCCTCGTGCTGCTCGACGAGGTCGGCCGCGGCACCTCGACGTTCGACGGCCTGGCCATCGCGTGGGCGGTGGTGGAGGACCTGCACGATCGGATCCCGGGCGCGAAGGTGCTGTTCGCCACCCACTTCCACGAGCTGACGCAGCTGGCGGGGCGGCTAGCCGCGGTGCGCAACTTCCACGTGGCCGTGCGGGAGTGGAACGACGAGATCGTGTTCCTGCACAAGGTGCGCGCCGGGGGCACCGACCGCTCGTACGGCATCCAGGTCGCGCGCCTCGCGGGGCTGCCGCTGCCCGTGATCGCGCGCGCCAAGGCGCTGCTCGCGCGCTTCGAGGAGCAGGGCCAGGCCACCGCCGAAGCCGCCGACGCCGTGCAGCTCGGGCTCTTCGCGGCGGCCGCGGCGCCCGATCCGGTCGCCGCCGAGATCGCGGCGCTCGACCTCGCCCACGTCACGCCGATCGAGGCGCTCAATCTTCTCGCGAAGTGGCAGCAGCGGCTGCAACGGCCCTCGTGACCCGCATTCGACGGCTCCCCGATCACCTGGTCAACAAGATCGCCGCCGGCGAGGTCGTCGAGCGCCCGGCGTCGGCCGCCAAGGAGCTGGTCGAGAACGCGCTCGACGCCGGCGCCTCCGCCGTCGCGGTGGACCTGCGCGACGGCGGCGCGGCGCTCGTGCGTGTGACCGACGACGGCGTGGGCATGACGGCCGAGGAATTGCCGCTGGCCCTCGAGCGCCACGCGACGTCGAAGCTGCCGAGCGACGCGGACCTCGACGCCATCGCGACCCTCGGCTTTCGCGGCGAGGCGCTGGCGGCGATCGCGGCCGTCTCGCGGTTCACGGTGACGAGCCGCGCGCGCGGCAGCGAGGAGGGGCTGCGGCTGGGGGGCGAGGGCGGCGTGATCGCTCAGCGGCTGGCGGTGCCCGGACAGACGGGGACGAGCGTCGAGGTGCGCGACCTCTTCTTCAACACGCCCGCGCGGCTCAAGTTCCTCAAGTCGGCGACGACCGAGCTCGGGGCCACCCTGCGCGCGCTCACGCAACTCGCGCTCGCGCATCCCGAGGTGCAGTTCCGCGTCGCCCACAACGGCCGCGCCTCGCTGACGGCCCCGGCGGCGAAGGACGTGCGCGAGCGGGCCGGCGCCATCTGGGGCTGGCCACTCGCCCAGCGGCTCCTGCGCGTGGACCGCACCGAGCACGGTCTCCGCGTCCACGGGTTCGCGAGCCCGCCCGACCTCACGCGCGGCGGCCGCGACGACATCGTGATCATCGTCAACGGCCGGCCGGTGCGCGATCCCGCGCTGCTCCAGGCCACGCTCGCCGCCTATCGCCCGCTGCTCGCCCGCGACCGCTTTCCGCTGGTCGTGCTGGCCATCGACATGCCGCCCCAGGACGTTGACGCCAACGTGCACCCGACCAAGGCGTGGGTGCGCTTCCGCAATCCGCGGCTCGTGCAGGAGATGCTGGTGGCGGCGCTGCACGCCGCGCTCCGCGCGCCCGACGTCGTTCCGACGATGGGCGCGGCGGGCAGCGCGACGTGGAGCGGCCCGACCACCGCCGACGCCGGTGGCGAGCAGCAGCAACACGCGCTCTTCGCCGAGACGCCCGCCGCCTACGCGCCCGGACGCTTCGGCCGCGTGCTCGGCCAGGTGCAGGACACGTTCATCGTCGCCACCACCGACGACGAGGTCTTCTTCCTCGACCAGCACGTCGTGCACGAGCGCGTGCTCTTCGAGCGGCTCGAGACCGAGCTGGCCGCCGGAGCGCCGCCCTCGCAGGCGCTCCTGTTTCCGGAGACGGTGGACCTGCCGCCGGCCGCGCGCGCGCTGCTCGAGCGCTGGCGCCCGACGCTCGAGCGGCTGGGCTTCGCGTTCGAGCCGCGGCCGGGCGGCGCGCTGGCCGTCAACGCGGTGCCGGCGCTGCTCAAGGGCGACGAGCCCCGGCGCCTGCTGGAAGCCGCGGTGGACGAGCTCGGCGGGCCGAAGGCCGACGCGCCGGCGATGGAGCGCGCGCTCGCGTTCGTGGCGTGCCGCGGCGCGATCAAGGCCAACACGCCGCTGACGCGCGAGGAGATGGAGCGCCTCGTCGGCGACCTCGGCCAGACGCGCACGCCGTACTTCTGCCCCCACGGCCGGCCGATCGTGAGCCGCGTGTCGCTGCACGACATCCGCCGCGAGCTGAAGAGAACATGGTAGTGCGAGCCGAGGCCGTCCGACGGCCGAGGCGAGCCTGTGATGGAGCTGGGCGTGCGAGCCGAGGCCGTTCGACGGCCGAGGCGAGCCTGTGATGGAGCTGGTAGTGCGAGCCGAGGCCGAAGGGTAGACTGCCACTGATGTCCGACAAGCCTCCGCTCCTCGTCATCGCGGGTCCCACCGGTGTCGGCAAGACGGCCGCCGCGGTCGCGCTCGCGGCGCGGCTGCCGATCGAGGTCGTGTCGGCGGACTCGCGCCAGGTCTACCGCGGCATGGATGTCGCGACCGGCAAGCCGACCGCCGATGAGCTGCGCGCCGTGCGCCATCACCTGGTGGACGTCGTGGATCCAGACGATCGCTACGACGCCGCGCGCTTCGCCCGCGACGCGCGGGCCGCGATCGACGCGATCCGCCAGCGCGGCCGGCTGCCGGCCGTCGTGGGCGGCACCGGGCTCTACATCCGCGCGCTCCTGCGCGGGCTCGATCCCGCGACGCCGGCGGACCCGGCCTTCCGCGCCGAGCTCGCAGAGGTCGCGGCTCGCGAGGGACGGGCGGCGCTGCATGGGCGGCTCGCCGCCCAGGAGCCCGCGCTGGCCCGGCGGCTGCACCCGAACGACCACGTGAGGATCATTCGCGCGCTCGAGCTGGTGCGGGCGGGCAGCCCCGCGGGCGAGGCTCAGACGCGCTGGCGTGAGGGCGACGCCGAGTGGGACGTCGTCTACGTCGGGCTCACGCTGGATCGCGCGAGGCTCGACGACCGTCTGCGTCGGCGCGCGCAGCGCATGGTCGCCGCCGGCCTCGAGGACGAGGTCCGTGGTCTCCTCGCGCGCGGCTACGTGCCGACGCTGCCGGCGATGCAGGGTCTCGGCTACCGCGAGTTCGTCCGCGTGGTCCAGGAGCGACTCGACGTGGAGGAGGCGCGGCGGCTCATGCAGCGCGACACGCTGCGCTACGCGCGGCGGCAGTGGACCTGGTTTGCCCGCGAGCCGGAGTTGCAGTGGATCGACGTCGAGGCCGCGGAGGCGGCCGGCGGCGTGGCGGCGGCGATCGAGGCGAGACTCAAGCAGGAGGGCCGGATCGGGTGAGACAACGGGTGAGAGACGGCGCGCACGGCGGCAACGGCCGCGGCCACGAGGTGGGGCGCGTGCGCGAGCATGCGATGCTGGCGGCGCTGCGGCGCCCCAAGCAGCGGCGCGTCGACGTCGAGGAGTCGCTGGAGGAGCTGGCGGGGCTCGCCACGGCGGCCGGCGCGAGCGTCGGCGAGCGGGTGATCCAGGAGCGGCCGGCGGCGACGCCCTCGCTCTACTTCGGCAGCGGCAAGGTCGAGGAAATGGCCGAGGCCGCGCGCACAGGCGGCGTCAATCTGTTCATCTCCGACGATCCGCTCTCGCCGATCCAGGAGCGCAACCTCAGCGAGTCGCTCGGCATCAAGGTGATCGACCGCACCGCGCTCATCCTCGACATCTTCGCCCAGCGCGCGCGCAGCGCCGAGGGCAAGCTCCAGGTCGAGCTGGCGCAGCTCACGTACCTGCTGCCGCGGCTCGTCGGCCAGTGGAAGCACCTCGAGCGCCTGGGCGGCGGCATCGGCACGCGCGGTCCCGGTGAGACGCAGCTCGAGTCCGACCGCCGCGTGATCCGCCAGCGCGTGCAGAAGCTCAAGCGCGAGCTCGAAGGCGTGCAGGCGCACCGCCGGCTGCAGCGCGCCAGTCGGCGGCGCGCGGGCGTGCCCATCGTCGCGCTCGTCGGCTACACCAACGCCGGCAAGACGACGCTGCTGAACCGCCTCACCGGCTCGCACCTCACCGCGGCCGACCAGCTGTTCGTCACGCTCGACCCGGCCGCGCGCCTCGTCGAGCGGCCGGGCCGCCGGCCGTTCATCCTGACCGACACCGTCGGCTTCATCCGCAAGCTGCCGCACGAGCTGGTGGCGGCGTTCCGCGCGACGCTGGAGGAGCTGACGGAGGCCGACGTGCTCGTGCACGTGGTGGACGCCAGCCAGGGAGCGCTCGAGGAGCACATGGCGGCGGTGGACTCGCTGCTGCGCGAGCTGGAGGTGGCGGCGGACCGGCCGACCGTCCTCGCGCTGAACAAGGTCGACCGGCTCGACGAGGCGCACGCCGCCGCGGTCCTCGCCGGTCGCCGCTCCGCCGTCGCGCTGTCGGCGGCGACGGGTGAGGGCGTGGAAACGCTGCTCGATGCGATCGAGAAGGCGCTGCCCGTGTCTGGCGCGGTGACGCTGCGCATCCCGCACGGCGACGGCGCCGCGCTGGCGCTCTGCTACGAGCGTGGGCGCGTGCTGACGCGCGCCGACACGCCGGGCCACGTCACCCTGGAGGTCGAGCTGGCCGGCCCGGCGCTCGCGGCCCTCGGGGCCTACCGGGTCGAGCGCGTGCTAGACTGAAGCCTTCGATGGGGCTTGCTAACTGGCTGACCGTACTACGCATTCTCTTGATCCCGGTCTTCGTCTCGCTGCTCGTCTATCGCAAGCCCGGCCCGGCGCTGGTCGTGTTCGTGGCGGCGGCGCTGACCGACCTCCTCGACGGTTACGTCGCGCGGCGCCACGGCCTTTCGAGCCGCCTCGGCGCCTTCCTCGATCCGATGGCCGACAAGCTGCTGCTCGTGTCGTCCTTCGTGACGCTCACGTGGCTCAAGGCGCTGCCGTTCTGGATCGCCGCCGTGGTCATCAGCCGTGACCTCATCCTCATGGTCGGCGCGCTCGTCATCCACATGGCGGGCGGCCGCATCTACCCGCGGCCGACGCGGGCGGGCAAGATCGCGACCTTCTTTCAGATCCTCACCGTGCTGACGGGGCTGGCGACTCGCTTCGTGCAGGTCGGCCCCGCGCTGATCGCGGTCATGTGGCTGGCGGCGGCGTTCACGATCATCTCCGGGCTGCAGTACATCGTGCAGGGCATGCGCTTCCTGAACACCGCTCACGCGGCGGAGCGGGAGGCCGATGAAGCCTCGTTCCTCCGCTGAGGGCGTCGTCGTCGCCGCGGTGCACGCCCGAACGGCGGCCGCGGCGGCCGGGCTGCGGCCCGGCGACCGCGTCCTCGCCATCAACGGCCACGCGCTGCGCGACGCCATCGACTTCCGGTTCCACGGGGGCGACGAGCGGCTCGCGCTGAGCGTCGAGCGCGACGGCGCCCGGCACGCGCTGCGGCTCGCGCGCCGGCCCGGCGCCGACCTCGGCGTCGAGCTCGAGGCGCCACGGGCGGACGAGATCGCCACCTGCGCCAACAAGTGCGTGTTCTGCTTCATCCACCAGCTGCCGAAGGGCATGCGCAAGAGCCTCTACGTCAAGGACGACGACTTCCGGCTCTCGTTCCTGCACGGCAACTACATCACGCTGACGGATCTGGACGAGGCCGAGCTCGAGCGGATCGTCGAGCAGCGCCTGTCGCCGCTCTACGTGTCCGTGCACGCGACCGACCCGACGCTGCGGTGGGAGTTGCTCGGCCGCCCGCGCCGCCATGCGGAGATCCTGCCGCGGCTCGAGCGGCTGGCGAAGGCCGGCATCCGCATGCACGCGCAGATCGTGCTGTGCCCGGATCTCAACGACGGCGCGCAGCTCGAGCGCACGGTGCGCGAACTGGCGCCCCTGCACCCATCGGTGGCCACGACGGCCATCGTGCCGGTCGGCCTCACGCGCCACCGCGAGCGGCTGCCCGCGCTGCGCACGCTCACGGACGACGAGGCGCGAGCGCTCGTGGCGACCGTGGCGGCGTGGCAACGCGAGTTCCTCGAACAACTCGGCAGTCGCTTCGTGTTCCTCGGCGACGAGGTTTATCTGCAGGCGGGCGCGCCGCTGCCCGACGCCGACGCCTACGAGGGCTTCGCCATCGCCGAGGACGGCATCGGTCTCGTGCGGCGCTTCGAGGACGGTCTCGCGCGCACCCTGCGCCGGCGTCGCCCGCTGAGCGTGCCACGCGACGTGACGCTCGTCAGCGGCGCGCTCTACGCGCCGCGACTCGAGCGCCTGCTGGCGTCGATCCCGGGCGCGATCGCGCGCGTGGCCGCGGTGCCGAACGAGTTCTTCGGCGGCAGCGTGTCGGTCGCGGGGCTGCTGACCGGTCGTGACGTCGCGCGGCATCTGGCCACGCTGCCCGCGCTCGGGGAGGCCGTCGTCGTCCCCGCGGTGGCGCTGCGCGAGCGTGACGGCGTGTTCCTCGACGACATGACGTGCGGCGATCTCGCCGCCGCCCTCGGCGTGCCCGTGCGCGTCGTCGAGCCCGCGCCGGCGGCGCTGCTGTCCGCGGTATGCTGCGCCCCGTAATCGCGATCGTCGGCCGGCCGAACGTCGGCAAGTCCACGCTGTTCAATCGCCTGATCGGTCGACGCCAGGCCCTCGTGCGTGACGTGCCGGGTGTCACGCGCGATCGTCTCTACGGGCAGATCCACTTCGAGCGCTGGCAGGCGACGGTCATCGACACCGGCGGCTTCGATCCCGGCTCCACCGAGCCGCTGGTCGAGGGCGTGCGCCGCCAGGTGCTGGTGGCCATGGAGGACGCCGATCTCATCGCGTTCGTCGTCGACGCGCGCGCGGGCGCGACGGCGCTGGATCTTGAAATCGCGCGCCTGCTGCGAAAGGCCAACAAGCCGGTGGTCCTCGTCGCCAACAAGATCGACGACCAGGGCCAGGAATCGGCGCTGGCCGACCTCTACCGTCTCGGCGCCGGTGAGCCGCTCGGCGTGTCGGCCGAGCACGGCCGCGGCGTCGCGGAGATGCTCGAGACGCTGCGCGAGCGCGCGCCC
>WNET01001014.1_pt1 | contig 11041 bp, 12 predicted proteins | sample 5399911 | NCBI WGS metagenome assembly WNET01 (sample SAMN13153333, study PRJNA577476) | soil metagenome | isolation source: 40 cm grassland meadow soil pre-rain plot 2 | place: USA:California | collected 2015-09-08 | reverse complement strand
GTCAGATCAGGCGACGCTCCCGCCCCGCTCGTGGCGCCAGGTCCAGGCCCAGAGAGAGGTCGGGAGAGTCATCGGCTCAAGGGTAGGCTGCACGTGGGCAAGCGTCAAGTGTCACGTGCCACCTCGCGCTTCGTGAGCGCGAAGAGCTGCTCGTAGAACGCGCGCAGACCGTCTGCGGACAGCGGCCCGCGGTTGGCACGCACGAGGTCGCGGAGGATCCACTCTTCACGCTCCGGATCGACGAAGTCGATTCCGCGCGACTCCTTGTACGCCTTTAGCTGGGCGACGAGGCGGAGCCGGGCGTTGACGGCTTCGACGAGCGCACGGTCGTTGTCCGAGATCTTGTCCCGGAACTGCTGAATGACAGGGTCGGTGTCGCCGCGCAAGGCGAAACTAGACTAGCCAGTACCCCTTCCAGCAATGAGCCCATCACTTCCGACGGCCGCTGACCGGCGCCAGGCGTTGTCCTCAGTCGCCCCAATGCTGACAAGCATTGGGGCTCCCTGCGTCCTACCCTGGCTTGCTCAGCGACCCCCGGAAGCGGGGGCGCATTACCGGAAGGGGCACTAGCGATGTCCACGAACGGCTCGCCCGAGCTGCTGATCGTCATGGGCCCGGAAGCGACACCGGACCAGACGGATCACGTCGTCGCACGCCTCGAAGAGGCCGGGGTCGACGCGCGAGTGTCCCGGGGACGAGAGGCAACCGTGATCGGCGCGATCGGCGACCGCGAGCTGCTCGCCACGCTTCCCGTCGAGGGGTATCCGGGCGTCGAGCAGGTCGTTCCGATCATCAAGCCGTACCGGCTCGTCGCGCGCGAGCTCGCGGCCGACCCGACGGTGATCGACGTCGACGGCCGCCGCGTGGGGGACACGTACTTCGGGCTGATCGCCGGGCCGTGCAGCGTCGAGAGCCGCGAGCAGACGCTGGCCACCGCCCGGGCCGTCGCGGACGCGGGAGCGACGATGCTGCGCGGCGGGGCGTTCAAGCCGCGAACGTCGCCGTACACGTTCCAGGGCCTCGGGCTGGAGGCGCTCGAGCTGCTCCTCGAGGCGAAGGCGGAGACGGGTCTCCCGATCGTGACGGAGCTGATGGACCCGCGGCATGTGGAGGAGGTCGTCGAGGCGACGGACGTGATCCAGATCGGCGCGCGGAACAGCCAGAACTTCCTGCTCCTGTCCGAGGTCGGGCGGGCGGAGAAACCGGTGCTCTTGAAGCGCGGCCTCTCAAGCTCGGTCGAGGAGCTGCTGATGGCCGCAGAGTACGTTGCCAAGGAAGGCAACGACCGGATCATCCTCTGCGAGCGCGGGATCAAGACCTTCGAGACCTCGACGCGCTTCACGCTCGACCTCGGCGCCGTAGCCGTCCTCAAGCACGAGACGCACCTGCCTGTGATCGTCGACCCGTCGCACGCGGCGGGGCGGCGCGACCTCGTGCTGCCGCTCTCACGGGCTGCCGCCGCGGTCGGGGCGGACGGGATCATCGTCGAGACGCACCCGCAGCCCGAAGAGGCGCTGTCGGACGCGGCGCAGCAGATTCCGACGAGCGAGTTTGCGGCGTTCGCCGCCGAGGTGGCGTCGGTCGTCGCGCTGATGGGCAAAGAGATCGGATAGTGCGCCTCGCGCTCGTCGGCACGGGGCTGATCGGGGCCTCGGTCGGTCTGGCCGCCAAGCGCGCCGGCGCGGAGGTGGTCGGGTTCGACCCGGACGCGGGAGCGCTCGAAGGCGCGGTCGAGAAAGGCGCGGTGGACGAGGCCGCTCCGTCGCGCGAGGCCGCGTTGCAGGGCGCGGAGCTCGCCATTGTCGCGGCACCCGTCGCGCACCTGGCGCGCGAGGTCTCGACCGTCCTCGAGGCCGCGCCGGAGGAGTGCACGGTGACCGACGTCGGCTCGACGAAGTCGGCTGTCTGCGCCGGGGCAAATGGGTCTGCGCGCTTCGTGGGCGGCCATCCGGTTTGCGGCTCCGAGGCACGCGGCCCAGAGCACGCGAGCGGCGAGCTCTTCCAGGGCGCGACCTGGTTCCTCACGCCGCTCCCCGAGACCGACGCGCAGCACTACCGGCTCGTCCATTCGTTCGTGTCCAGTCTCGGCGCGACGCCGGTCGCGGTCGACCCCGAGGCCCACGACCGGATCGTCGCGCTGACGAGCCACCTTCCGCACGCACTCGCCAACCTGGTCGTGAACCAGGCCGGCGCGACGAGGGTCGAGGGGCACGATCCGCTCCTGTCCGCGGGCGGCTCCCTGCGGGACATGACCCGGGTCGCCGGCGCGAACCCGCGGATCTGGGTCGACATCTTCCTCGACAACGCCGAACCCCTGACCGAGTCGCTCGCGGAGCACCGGCGGCGGATCGAGAAGCTCGAGGAGGCGCTGGCCGCAGGCGATGCGGGCTTCGTCGCGCGCTGGATCGGCGAGGCGTCGGGAAACCGGCGGCGCATGCTCGAGGTCGCGTACCCCGACCCCGGCGCGCTGCACCGCCTGCGGGTGCACGTGCCCGACCGCGCTGGCGTGCTCGCGGCGATCACACAGGGCCTCGGCGCGGAGCGGATCAACATCGAAGACTTCGAGCTCCAGCACCTCTCGCCCGAGCGCGGCGGCGTGCTCCTGCTGCTGATCAGCGGCGAGCGCGAGGCGAACAGGGCCGCCGAGCTGCTCGAGGAGCAGGGCTACGGGGTCGTCGTGTCTCCGATCATCGACGAATGAAGCTAACAATCGAGCCCGCGGCGTCGATCGAGGGCGCCATCGCCGTGCCGGGGGTGAAAGGGATCTCGCAGCGCGCCGTGCTGCTCGGCGCGATCGCGGACGGGGAGAGCCGGATCGACGGCTTCGGGCGATCGGCGGACACGGAGACGGCGCTCTCGGTCGTCCGGCAGCTCGGGGTCAAGGTCGACGACGACGGCTCCGAGACGGTTCGCGTCCGCGGAGTCGGCCTGCGCGGCCTGCGTACGCCGGAGGAGCCGCTCGACTTCGGAAACGCGGGGACGGTCCTGCGCCTCGCGGCGGGCATCCTCGCCGGCCAGGAGGGTCGGTTCGAGCTGGTCGGCGACGAGTCGCTCTCGAGCCGACCGCAGGAGCGGATCGCCGAGCCGTTGCGGCAGATGGGCGCTCGGGTCGAGACAACCGACGGTCACGCCCCGGTCGTGATCGAGGGAGGAGGACTGAAGCCGATCCGCTACCAGCCGCCAATGGCGAGCGCCCAGGTCAAGTCGGCGGTCCTGCTGGCCGGCTTGCTCGCGGACGGCGGCGCGACCCGCGTCGTCGAGCCCAACCTGACCCGCGACCACACCGAGCGGTTGCTACGCGAGCTCGGCGTGTCGGTCCGGCGGCGCGGCGCCGAGATCTCCGTCTCGCCGGTCGACAGCCTGCCCCCGGTCGACGTCCGGATCGCAGGCGACATCTCGTCGGCTGCGCCGTTCATCCTTGCCGCGACGCTGCTCAGCGGGTCGGAGCTGTTGGTCCAGGGCGTCAACGTCAATCCGCTGCGCGCCGGATTCCTCGACGTGCTCGAGCGCATGGGCGCGAACATCGCCGTCTTCAACCGGCGGACCGAAAGCGGAGAGCCGGTCGCCGACCTCGAGGTGCGCTCGGCGCCGCTCACCGCGACGCAGATCGATGCGGGGGAAGTGCCGCGCCTGATCGATGAGCTGCCGCTGGTCGCCCTAGCGGCCGCGCTCGCGCGGGGCGAAACGGTCGTCCGCGGAGCCGCCGAGCTGCGCGTAAAGGAAACGGACCGGATCGAAACCGTGACAACTTCGCTCAAAGCCCTTGGCGTGCGCATCGCCCCAGGCGATGATGGTTTCAGGGTGAGAGGGGTCCCATCCCGCCCCAGGGGTGGGGGCATGGGCTCGTTCGGCGATCACCGGCTTGCGATGCTCGGCGCCGTCGCCGGCCTCGTCTCCCGCGAGGGCGTGCGTCTCGAGGGCGCGGAGGCCGTGGCGATAAGCTTCCCCGGATTCTTCGACCTTCTCGAGTCGGTCACACAGAGATGATTGTCACCATCGACGGGCCCGCAGGGGCGGGCAAAAGCACGGTCGCAAGCCGCCTCGCGGAGCGCCTCGGCTTCCGCTACCTGGACACAGGCGCGATGTACCGCGCGCTGACCTGGCTCGCGATGCAAGAGGGGATCGACCTCGGCGAAGGACAGCGGCTGGGTGAGCTGGCCCGCGAGTCGCGGGTCGAGCTGGACGAGTCGGGGCGCGTCTTGATCGCCGGCAGCGACGTGACCGCGGCGATTCGCCAGTCGCGCATCGACCGCATGGTTCCCGTCGTCGCGCGCCACCCGGAGGTGCGCGAGGTGATGCGCGAGCGGCAGCGCGAGCTGGCCGAGCTCGGCGACGCCGTCATCGAAGGCCGGGACATCGGCACCGTCGTCTGCCCGAACGCGGACGTCAAGGTCTACCTGGTCGCCGAACGGCAGGTGCGCGAGCAGCGGCGCCAGACCGAGCGGCCGGACATCGGCGCCGACGCCCTCGCGACCGATCTCCGCGCCCGTGACGACAGCGACCGCGCCCGCATGCAGCCGGCTGAAGACGCCGAGGTGATCGACACGAGCGACCTCGACGTCGAGAACGTCGTCGACAGGATCGAAGCGCTCGTTCGCGCACGTCTCGTCGCATGAACGGCGTCGACGCCGTCTGGGTCGTTGGGCGGTTGACGATCTCCCCGCTCACGAAGCTGTTCGCCCCACTCCGCAACTACGGCTCGGAACGCATTCCCATGGAAGGCGGCGTCGTCCTCGCGATGAACCACTTTCACTGGCTCGATCCTCCCGCCTTCGGCACGGCCTGCCCGCGGACGATCCACTTCCTCGCGAAGAGCGAGATCCACCGGCACTTCGGGCTCGGCCAGCTGATCCGGGCCTTCGGCACGCGCTCGGTCCGGCGCGGCGAGTCCGACCGCGAGGCCGTCCGTGCAATGCGTGAGATCGTCCGCGAAGGCCATGCGCTCGGTCTCTTCGTCGAGGGGACGCGACAGAAGAACGGAATGCCGGGAGAGGCGATGCCCGGTGCGGCGATGGTCGCCCTCCAGGAGGAAGTCCCGGTCGTGCCCGCCGCGATCTACGGGAGCCAGTTCTGGAAGCCGGGCAACTTCGAGCCCGTCTCGATCGCCTGGGGCGAGCCGATGGTCTTCGAGGGCATTCCGCGCTCAGGCAAGGGCTACCGGGAAGGATCGGCGTTGATCCAGGCGGAGATCCATCGGCTCTGGCGCTGGCTCGGCGGCCTGCACGAGAACGGGCGCCCGGACTACGCAACACCACCGCCGTGAACGCCTTCTCGCGTCCCTGGCCGGTGGCGGCTCCCGCCGGGCGGAGCCCGGCTCAGCCGCCACCTGACGCCGCTGACGGCACGGTGCTCTCCGGGCCCGTGCAACGAGGCACTGTGCCCTCCGGCCCCGCACCGCCAGCGGCGCCCCAGGAACCCGAGAAGGGCTAATGAGTTCTGATCAAGAACTGCTTGGGACCGTTGCGGTGGTCGGCTTCCCGAACGTGGGCAAGTCCACGCTCGTCAATCGGCTGACCGGCTCGCGCCAGGCGGTCGTCCACGAAACACCCGGCGTGACGCGCGACCGGAAAGAGGTCGTCTGCGAGTGGGCGGGCAGGCGCTTCCTGCTCGTCGATACGGGTGGAGTCGACGTCGCGGACCGCTCGCCGCTGACGCAGCAGGTCGCCGAGCAGGCTCGCCGCGCGATCGCAGAGGCCGACCTCGTTCTGTTCGTCCTCGACACGCGGGCCGGGATCACGCCGGGCGACGAGGAGCTCGCCGCGATCCTGCGCCACTCGCGCAAGCCGATCTTCTTGATCGCGAACAAGATCGACGAGCCCGGGCGCGAGGCCGAGGCGTTCGAGTTCCACCGGCTCGGGCTCGGCGACCCGATCCCGGTTTCCTCGGTTCACGGCCACGGAACCGGCGACCTGCTAGATGCGATCGTCGCGCGGCTCCCGGGCGGTGGGCCGGCGGAGGCGAGCGAGGAGGCGATCCGCGTCGCCATCCTCGGGCGTCCGAACGTCGGCAAGTCGAGCTTGCTGAACGCGCTGCTCGGCGAGGAGCGGGTGATCGTCTCGGAGCAGCCGGGCACGACGCGCGATTCGATCGACACCGTGCTCGCGCGCGGCAGCCGCACGTTCGTCCTCGTCGACACGGCGGGCATCCGGCGCAAGCGCAGGCAGCGCCAGGGCATCGAGTACTACTCGGAGCTGCGCGCGCTGCAGGCCGCCGAGCGGGCCGACGTCGCGCTCGTCCTCGTCGACTCGAGCGAGGGCGTCGTCGAGCAGGACCTGTCGATAGCAGACGTGGCCCGCAAGTCGATGTCGTCGACGCTTGTCGTTCTCTCCAAGTGGGACGTCGCCGAGGTTGGGATCGAGGACGTGCGCGAACGGCTCGCGCCGCGCCTTCGCCAGCGCCCGCCGATCGTCGCCGCCTCCGCGAAGACGAAGCGAGGCGTCGGCAAGGTGCTCGATCGCGTCGAGGAGCTCTACGACAAGTACACGGCACGGGTCCCGACCGGCGAGCTGAACCGCTTCCTGAACGAGCTGCGGCAGGTCCGACAGCCTCCGTCCCGAAACGGGAAGCGGCTCAACCTCCTGTACGGCACCCAGACCACCGTGCGTCCGCCGCGCTTCCGCTTCTTCGTCAACGACCCCGGCCTGATCACGCGGGACTACGGCTACTGGGTCGAGAATCAGCTTCGAGAGCGGTTCGAGCTCGAGGGCGTGCCCGTGGCGATCGACTTCGTCCGCAAGACGTGATCGCCGAAGACGTCCGGCGCGGTTAGTAGCGTTCGTCTCAAGTTCGAGGCTCCGACGACCGAAATAGGACAGATGCGCGTACCCGAGCACAGTGCGATCCGACGTCGATCCAGAAGGAGCAGCTGATGGACATCGGCGTCCCAGAGACCGAGCGCGGGATCGAGGTCGTCCCGCTCGAGGAGCCCGTCCCGGGTCCTGCACCCGTCGAAGAGCCGGTCGACGAGCCCGTGCCGGCGTGACCGAGAACTCGAACGAGCCGATTCTCGGCTGGCGGTTGTGGCACGTGCGGCTCCACGAGGAGGAGCATCGGCTCGAGTCGTTCACGATGCACCACGTGAGCTGGCCGGCAGGAACCCGCTTCGAGGCGAGGTGCACAGTCCACCGGGACCGCGCCCCCGTCCCTGAGCACGAATGCGGTATCTACGCCTTCAGAACGCGGATGCTCGCGGAAGAGCTCCTGCGCCGCTATACCGGCGTCCGGCACCGGTACGGGCGCGAGTATCAGGAGCTGCCCCCGGTGAGGCAGGGACGCCCGATCGCCCTCGGCTCGGTTTCGCTCTGGGGGAGGATCCTCGCTCGCGAACAGGGCTACCGGGCCCAGTACGCCTACCCCTACGAGCTGTTCGTGATCGGCGGCGACGAGCGAATCGCGCGCGAGCTGCGCGCTCGCTACTTCGTCGACGTGTCACTTTTGTAAACGCTCTCGTCGCAAAAAACCCGTTGCCTTTCGCGCGGGTATGCGAGACTCCACGCCGAATTCGGCTCTCTACGTGAAGGGGGTGGTCATGGACATCTTCACAGCCGAACTGATCGGTACGGCGATCCTGATCCTGTTGGGAGACGGTGTGGTCGCCGGAGTCCTGCTCGCTCACTCGAAGGCGCAGAACGCGGGCTGGATCGTGATCACGTTTGGATGGGGGATGGCGGTTGCGATAGCGATCTACGCGGTCGGCCAGTTCAGCGGCGCGCAAATCAACCCGGCGGTGACGATCAGCTTCGCGCTGGTGGACATCACGCCATGGTCTGACGTGCCCAAGTACCTTGCCGGCGAGTTTGCTGGGGCCGGGCTAGGGGCAATCCTGGTCTACCTCGCATACCTCCCGCACTGGAAGGAGACGGAGGACCCAGGGCTGAAGCTCGCCGTCTTCTCGACAGCGCCGGCGATCCGCGACTACGGAAAGAACCTGGTGACCGAGATCATCGGCACCTTCGTGCTCGTCTTCGGCGTGCTCGCGATCGTCGGGCACTTCGCGGCGTCTCTCACGGGCGCCGTGGGGCAAACAGCACTGGCGACGGCTTTCGGCACATCCTTCGTGCCGCTCCTGATCGGTCTGCTCGTGTTCGGGATCGGCCTTTCGCTCGGAGGCCCCACCGGGTACGCGATCAACCCAGCCCGCGACCTCGGGCCGCGGATCATCCACGCGATCCTGCCGATCCCCGGCAAGCGGGACTCGGACTGGGGTTACTCGTGGGTTCCCGTCGTCGGCCCCATCATCGGCGGGTGCCTCGGCGCTCTGACCTACGAGGCGGTCTTCGCACCTGGCTCGGGCAACCTCGAAGTGCTGGGTGCCCTGAGAGGGCTAGTGGGGTGGTGAGATGAAGAAGCTGATCAACAAGCCCGACGATGTCGTCACCGAGGCGCTCCAGGGCATGGCCGCTGCTCACCCCGATCTCTTACGGGTGAGCTTCGGCCCCAACTACATCGTCCGGGCCGACGCCCCGGTCCAGGGCAAAGTGGCCCTCGTTTCGGGAGGCGGCTCCGGGCACGAGCCGATGCACGGCGGCTTCGTCGGGATGGGCATGCTCGACGCCGCCTGTCCCGGAGACGTGTTCACGTCGCCGACGCCGGATCAGATGATCGAGGCGACGAAGGCAGTCGACGGTGGCGCCGGCGTCGTGCACATCGTCAAGAACTACACGGGCGACGTGATGAACTTCGAGATGGCCGCCGAGCTCGCCCGCGGTGAGGGCATCGAGGTCGAGGCGGTTGTGATCGACGACGACGTCGCCGTGCAGGACAGCCTGTACACCGCCGGCCGGCGCGGCGTGGGCACGACGGTCCTCGCCGAGAAGATCTGCGGCGCGGCGGCCGAGGAGAAACAGTCCTTGCAGCAGGTCGCCGAGCTTTGCCGCAGGGTGAACGTGAACGGCCGTAGCATGGGAATGGCCCTCACGTCGTGCATCGTCCCGGCCGCAGGCACGCCGACGTTCCAGCTCGGCGAGGACGAGATCGAAATCGGCATCGGCATCCACGGAGAGCCGGGCCGGGAGCGGCGGAAGCTGGCCCCGGCGAGTGAGATCGTCGAGAGCTTGGCGACTCCGGTCGTCGAGGACCTCCCGTACGAGGAAGGCGACCAGGTGCTCGCGTTCGTGAACGGCATGGGAGGGACTCCCGCGATCGAGCTCTACATCGTCTACAACGAGCTCCACAAGCTGCTCGAAGAACGCGGGATCAAGATCGCGCGCAACCTGATCGGGTCCTACATCACGTCGCTCGAGATGGCGGGCACGTCGATCACGCTGCTCAAGCTGGACGACGAGCTCACCCGCTTGTGGGACGCTCCCGTCCGCACGCCGGGCCTCAGGTGGGGCGCGTAGTGCGGTGGAGGCTGTGCGGGTGACGGTTCCTCATGCCCAGGTTGTGGGCTGGATCGAGGAGTTCGCCTCGACCGTGGCCGAGAACCGGGAGTACCTCACTCAGCTCGATTCCGCGATCGGGGACGGCGACCACGGCATCAACATGGATCGTGGGATGAAAGCCGTCCTCGGCAGGCTCGAGGGCTTGGAAGGGAACGACGTCGGCGGCTTGCTCAAGACCGTCGGCATGACGCTCGTGTCCAGCGTCGGCGGCGCCGGCGGCCCTCTGTACGGAACCCTTTTCCTGCAGATGGGCACCGCGACCGCGGGCAAGAGCGAGCTCGAGCCCGAGGACTGGGCGGCCGCCCTCGACGGGGCGGTCGACGGCGTGCAGATGCGCGGGAAGGCCGAGGTCGGCGACAAGACGATGATCGACGCCTTGGTCCCCGCACGAGACGCCTTCCGTTCGGCCCTGGCCGACGGGGCGTCCTTCGCGGACGCCTTGAACAGGTCGGCCGGGGCCGCGGAGGAGGGGATGCAGGCGACGATTCCCCTCGTCGCCCGGAAGGGACGCGCGAGCTACCTCGGCGAGCGCAGCGCAGGGCACCAGGACCCAGGGGCGACGTCCTCGTACCTGTTGCTGAAGACCGCCGCCGAGACCTGGTCCGGAGGGGCATAGGGGAAGACGATTCGATAGGAGGAGGTGCCGCGGATGGCTCAGTACGCAGCAGCGATCGACCAGGGAACGACCAGCACACGCTTCATGGTCTTCGACCACGGCGGCCAGGTCGTTTCGGTCGATCAGAAAGAGCACGAGCAGATCTATCCGAAACCGGGATGGGTCGAGCACGACGCGATGGAGATCTGGGAACGGACGCAGGAGGTCGTTCGCGCCGGCCTCGACAAGGTTCAGGCATCCGACATCGCGGCTGTCGGAGTGACGAACCAGCGCGAGACGACCGTCGTCTGGGATCGTTCGACCGGACAGCCCGTCCACAACGCCATCGTCTGGCAGGACACCAGGACGGACCAGATCTGCAACGAGCTGTCGGCCGACGGCGGGCAGGACCGGTTCCGGGCGAAGACCGGCCTGCCGATCGCTACGTACTTCTCCGGTCCGAAGATCAAGTGGATCCTCGACAACGTCGACGGGGTCCGCGCTCGGGCGGAGAGCGGCGACGTCGTGTTCGGGAACATCGACACGTGGGTGATCTGGCTGCTCACCGGTGGGGCGGACGGCGGAACTCATGTCACGGACGTGACGAACGCCAGCCGCACGATGATGATGAACCTCGAGACGCTGGACTGGGACGACGAGATCCTCGGGATCCTGGGCGTTCCACGCGCGATGCTGCCGGAGATCCGGGCCTCGAGCGAGACCTACGGCGAGGCCAAGAACGGGCTGGTCGGAATTCCCGTCGCCGGTGACCTCGGCGATCAGCAAGCTGCGCTCTTCGGTCAGACCTGCTTCTCGGTCGGCGAGGCCAAGAACACCTATGGGACGGGCAACTTCCTGCTGCTCAACACGGGGAACGAGGCCGTCCAGTCCAAGAGCGGCCTCTTGACGACGCTCGCCTACAAGATCGGGGATCAGCCTGCCACCTACTGCCTGGAAGGCGCGATCGCTATCACGGGCGCGCTCGTCCAGTGGCTACGGGACAACATCGGCCTCATCAAGGAGTCCCCGGAGATCGAGGACCTCGCGAAGACGGTGGATGACA
>WNET01001286.1_pt1 | contig 11061 bp, 11 predicted proteins | sample 5399911 | NCBI WGS metagenome assembly WNET01 (sample SAMN13153333, study PRJNA577476) | soil metagenome | isolation source: 40 cm grassland meadow soil pre-rain plot 2 | place: USA:California | collected 2015-09-08 | reverse complement strand
GCCCTTGGCACAGCGACGCACCAAGTAGCAGGAAAATGTAAAACCTAGTGCCACCAGAACTGCCACCGACCACGCGGTCGGTTTTTGGGATATCTAGCCCCACCGATAGATTACCTGAGCGGCTTCAGCAGTCTCATAGCGTTCACGCCGCCTTGCGAATCTCTTTCCGCGCCTCATCAATGTTTTCCGCTCCATTCTGCTGCATGATGGTGCGCGCCGTTTCTGGCATGTCATCTGCATGTAAATTCGCAATCACGAGTGTCCGCCGCCGCTTCAACAGTTCGCGGTAGAGAAGCACATCGTCGCGGGGAACGCCTTGATCCATAGCATCTTCGGAGCGATCCCCAATCTCTTCTCCGGCGACTGCGCCGGCAAGACCGAGCAAAGATGCGGCTCCGATCCCGGCTGCGAGAATTGTCCCCACTCCTGGCACAACCAGGCTGGCGACCGCGCTGCCAAGACCAAGTCCGGCGCTCGCACCCACCACTCCGCCGACGAATGCGCCAATAGCTTTCCCCATGCCGTGCGCTTCAGCGTCGGTGGTGGGCACCTGCTCGACCTGCGCTGGAAGCTGCTCGCTGGTCAAGAAAATCAAGGATTGTGGCGGAATTCCTTTGTCCAGCATTTCTCTTACGGCCCGATCCGCGGCTGCGCACGAAGTAAAGATTCCGACGACGCTTTGCATGGGCATCTCCCGTGAAGATTTTCGAATGTAAGATGCACAGCATTTACCCGAGATGCCCGTGAGACTGTGCTCAGGTCAACTCATTTTCCGCGCTGCAGCACGTCCGAGTCGATAGTCTGTCCACTCCGCGAAATCGTCTGGAAGTACAGCTTGTCTCCGGCAATCTCCACAATCATGAAGCTGCGATCACTATCGAAAGCCGCCTCCACCGCCTCTGATTTTCGCAAGTCGTGAGTCATCAGCTGACCGGAGTTGCCGAGGATAAAGTAATAAATCCCATGCACCGGGTTGAGCCGTTCGTAAATGTGCTCATGACCTGAAAAGACCGCGTTCACACCGTATTTCTCAAATAGGGGAGCAATCAGACTGCGTAAATCGACGTCGGCGCCGTGATGTTTGCCATTGTTGTAAAGCGGATGGTGAAAGTAACAAATTTTCCATGCTGCATTTGAATCGCGCAGTCGCTGCTCCAGCCAGCTCAGTTGTTGCGGGTCCATATAATTGCTGTCAAGGGCGAAAAATGCGACGTCATTTTTCTTGAAGGTGTAGTAGCGCTCTCCACCCATGTTGAGTTTGTACAGGCGTTCATTAGGATTATCGTGATTCCCAAGCGAGGCGTAGAACTTTACCCCGGCATCGAGCAGAGGTTTGTACGGCAGTTCGAACTTACGGACGAAATTCTTGGGGCTGTCCCCGCCGTAGATGTTGTCACCCAGCATGATCACGAAATCGAATCCAACAAGTTCGCGGTATGCTTCCATCTCCTTAGCAATCTCATATTGGGCGCTGCCGCCCGTCCCGCTGTCTCCTATGACCGCAAAGCGCACGGATTTCGGGTGCAGCGGAAGTCTCAGGTCAATCTGAGAAGCGGATGCGGGCAAGCTCGATTGCTGCGCAGATGAAACTGGTGGCGCGGCCTGCGTCGTCGCTGGCTGGTTCGGGGTGGGCTCCTGGGTGGACGCCGAAATCACCCCGAGCGCCAGGTAACCAACAATCCGATAAAAGGTCGCACAAGTTCGCATGATTTCGAGCTGCCTAAGATGCAGGAATTACATTGCTGATGAAATCCACGATGAGATTCGCCTTCACGTCCCGAAGAACCAGATCACGTCCCACAATGCGGTATTCGAGTTCGGACGGCAGTTTTGGCAGATCGAGTAATAGCGATGGCGGCGTGGACTGCAATGGAACTCCCTGAGGGTAGCTGTCGTTTACTTGCAAGTTGAGGGTTTTCACGGGTTCGGCATGCCGCAAGCTGGCGCGAAGCTTCTCTCCTCTCGGTCCAGAAAATGACATCGCAATGAGTCGCTGAAACATTTTCGTAACGTCTGGAGTGAAAATATCCCCCTGCTTGGCCTGGGGTCGCCCCGCCCTAATTTTTGCAGCCAACGCAAGCTGGTATTCTTTAAGCTTGGCGGGGTCGTCAGTCGGCTTTGGCGCCGCCGGACCGCTCGCAGCTTTCTTGCTCAGCTTCACGTAATCCGTTACTCGACTTTCGAAGTCCTTGATGACGACGGAATCCCGGTTCACGCGCGGCGCTTGGCCCATCAGCAGGCAGTTCATCGTTAGCCATCCTGCACACGTGAGGCCGCATTTCCAGAGACCCATGTTTCCCCCCACAACTTAGATGCTGCCCGCGCCAGTCTGAGCCACTCGGTAGACATCTTGAGCGCTTACTTCTGATCCTATTTGTCTCCAGCATCTTTGCGCTCCATTACCTCGGTCACCACTCCTTGCACAGCTTCCTTCACCGCATCCTTTACCGCGTCTTTGACACTTTCATCCACTTCCTTCGAGTCGAGTTCGATGTCTATGTCCTCGGGTATGACCTCTTGCACAACGTCCTCAACAATGGGTCCAACCGATGGGAGTTCCTTGGCAATGCTCTTTGCTATCTTCTTCGCGGCTCTAATGACTTGCGTGTGCGGCTCAGTCTTCGCTATTTCTTGTCTTGGAGCTGCCGTGCCACGCCAATCCTCTTCGAAGGTTTTCACGATTGAGCTCGCAATTTTCTGGTCGCGAAAGATGACGCCGATCTCCCGCCTGGCATCCAGCTCGAGTGCACGCAGACTCTGACTTCCCATAAACACTTCGCTGCGATCGCGAACCATGGTCCGCGTGTGCAGCCGCATCCGTTCCAGCTTGCGCACCGTGACCGCAGAATTCTTGCGGTTCATTTTGCCAATGATTCGGATCTGCACTCCCGCCTCGGCACGTTCTTCAAGCGCGCGGATCATTTCCCGGTCGGTAATTTTCAGGTCGTAGATCAACAACTCTTTACGAGCTCCCTTGATGAAGGCTGCCAATTGTTTGCGTGCGTTTGACGGACTTACCAGAAACTTTGTGCTGCCCGGTTGATAGTTTTGCCGCTTGGTATCGCATTCGAACAGCTTTACTGCCTCGTGCACCAGTTTGCGGTTTTTCGTGACGATGCCGAAACTGCGACTGTGCTCGATGTCCAGGTGCGTAAGATTGAACGCAAGCAGGTAGACTTCCTTGCGATCGACGATCATCACTTTTCCGTGATAGCGAGCCAAGTCATCAGAGGTGCGCGCGACGGTGATCCCGGCCGCCAGAAAGCGCATTTCCAGCTTGCGTAGATTCTTTTCGCCACCGTGATTCGTAAACGCGATCAGGGCATGCACAGACAAACCGCGCTTGACGGCATTTGCCAGAGCCCGCTCAATTTCTATCCGGTCGAAGCGGAAAATAATGATCTCTACACTCTTTTGCGCCTTCTCAATTCCTTTCACCAGAGCGGCGACTCCGGCGCCTGGCTGTATCAGCAATTTCACTGGCGCTCCGATCGGGTCTGGTGGGCTGCCGCCATGCCTATGGAATCGTTCAGACCATTAACGATGGCCGTACAACAGGCTAACTCAAGCGGCTCAAGCTGATCGTCGGGACTGTACGGTATTTTGACCTCCGATTTCGGGTACTCTCACGAAAAAAGTGAGCATCCAAGTCCTGCAACGAGGGTTCCGAATGCGCCGGACTCGAGCAAATGTTGCGCTGTTCATTTTGCTGGCGGTATCCGCGGCCGTCGCCAAAGACCAGCCAAAGGCCAAGCAGCCTCCACAGACTTCGCCTGTCCTCTGGAGCGATCCAGTCGATATTGCATCGCGCAATCTCTTCTATGGCGAGGGTGGCGAACGTGATCAGCCTCACGGCACCATGACGTTTCTCAAGGAAGCCAAAGGAGGCACGAACCCAAAATTCGATGTACGCGACGAGGACGGCACAAAATGGAGAGTGAAGCTCGGCGTCGAAGCACGCCCCGAAACCGTCGCGGCGCACCTGCTGTGGGCAGTGGGATATTTCGCGGATGAAGATTATTTTGTCCCCAGCCTCACAGTCGAGAACATGCCCCCTCATTTGAAACGAGGGCAAAATCTAGTCGGGCCAAGCGGTGTGATTCAGAATGTCCGCCTCAAACGCCACCTCACAGGCGAGCAGAAAATCGGCAGATGGAAGTGGAAGCAAAATCCGTTTAGAGGCACTCGCGAATTCAACGGCCTCCGAGTCATGATGGCGCTGATCAATAACTGGGATCTCATCGACGAGAATAATTCGATCTATGAAGAATCGGACCCTCCTCAGACGCGCTATCTAGTCAGCGACCTTGGATCTTCCTTCGGAAAAACCGGCTATAGCTGGAATAGCACCATGTCAAAGGACAACCTGAAGGCTTATAGCCACTCTAAGTTCATCACGAAGATTGCGCCTGATTACGTGGACTTTAGCGTACCCAAGCGTCCTCCACTGCTCTATTTCTTCAATTTGGGTTGGTTCTTCACGATCGTGCATACACACTGGATTGGAAAACACATCCCGCGTGCAGATGCAAAATGGATGGGAGAGATTCTCGCGCAGCTTTCTCCGGCACAGATTCGCGATGCCTTCCGTTCCGCCGGATATACACCGGAGAAAACAGAAGCTTACGCAGAGGTTTTAGAAAGGAGAATTGCCGAACTTAACAGGCTCTGAGCCGGCCATAATTAATGGCTCGCGGGAGCCTCGACTTCAGATTGTTCACCGTACTGAAGCCGGTAAAGCTCGGAGTACAGTCCGCCCCGCTGTAACAGGTCATCGTGCTTGCCGGTTTCGACGATATCGCCGTCCTTAACCACGAAGATCACATCTGCTTTCCGAACAGTTGATAACCGATGGGCAATCACGATTGTGGTCTTGCCTTCCATCAAGCGATCCAGTGCTTCGAAGACCAGTTTCTCGGACGATGCGTCCAGGTCAGAAGTGGGCTCGTCCAGAATCAGGATGGGAGTGTTTCGGATAATTGCGCGTGCAATGGCGATTCGCTGCCTCTGGCCGCCGGAGAGCGTCATGCCGCGTTCACCCACGACTGTATTGTAGCCGTCCGGTAATTTCTCTACAAATTCGCTCGCATTCGCCAACTCAGCCGCCTTCAAGATTTCCCCTCGCGTAGCCTCTGGTTTTCCGTACGCGATATTCTGCCACACCGGCGCATGGAACAGCACGGTTTCCTGCAGGACGAAGCTGATCTGCTGGCGCAGTGATTTCTGCCGAAACTCTTTTATGTCAGTGCCGTCGATCTTGACCGTTCCGGAAATAGGATCGTAAAAACGCGGAATCAAGCTGATGATCGTAGTTTTCCCGGCGCCGGTGGGACCAACCAAAGCGGCTACCTGTCCCGCCTCGACCTTAAAGCTCACATCCTTCAGAATCGGAGTGTCCTGCGTGTAGTAGAAATGCACATGCTCGAACTCGATCTGTCCTCTGAAGCGCGGCGCGGGCCGCGACCTTGGCAGATCCTTCACCTCTTTGTCGGTTTGCAAGACCTCTTGAATGCGTTCGTAACCAACGGCAGCCTTCGAATAAGCATCGGTCATCTTCGAGAGTTCCTGCATCGGTTTATACATTTTTCCGAGGTACAAAATAAATACGATCAGCGAACCAGCAGAAAGGGTAGTGCTGAGCACCATGCGGGTTCCAAACCACAAAACTAAGCAGGTCCCAACCGCCACGATAATCTGCACGATGGGCGTCAGTTTTGCCTTCAGCCCGCGCGCGCGCAGACTGATTTCCACACCCTCCAGGCTTTCTTCCTCCAACCGGCGCAATTCGTAGTCCTCGCGGGCAAAAGCTTTCACCACACGAATTGACCCGAGAACTTCCTCGATAACTGAAACGATTTCCCCCTCTTTCTTCCGCACCGCGCGGGAAGCTTTCTTGATGCGGCGCGTGTATGTATAAACAATCATGAACAAAACTGGAGCCACCGACAGGGCGATCAGCGTGAAGCGCCAGTTTATGTAGAACATCACGGTAACCATCCCGACTAGGGTAATGACATTGATCAGAGTACTGAGCAGCCCGGTCGTAATGAAACTCTGGATGGCATCAATGTCGCTGGTCACGCGGCTGATTAGATCGCCGGTCTGTTTGTGATCGTGATAAGCGAGGGACAAGCGCTGAATATGCGAATACAGCACCCGGCGCAAATCGTGAGTAACCCATTGACCGACGCTGGTGGTCAGATACTTCTCGGCGTATGAGCAGATTGCATCCAGGACGGCAATCGCCAACACGGCGATACAGGCGAACTTGAGGATCGCGATTTTATCGTAGCCTACAGTGGAATAAATGAGACGATTTAGCCATCCATGTACTTGCCTGGTCTTAAAGACATCATCGAGGACGATCTTTAACGGCCAAGGCTCCAACAAATTGGCCGCGCCCTCGCCGATCACTGCTAGCAATCCGAGACTCAGAGCGGGTACATGGGGCTGTAAGAGCTCACGAATAGTGAGCCGTTTCGGTTTGCTTCCCAACGCCTGGGGTCGCAGCGCATGCGTCGCTTTCTCCCCCTTTGCGCCAGCCTGGTTCAAAGCTTCGTGTCCTCCTCCGCGCTATCATCCCGGGCTATCATCCTATGATGCATTCGGCGAGGAGAGACCTAGGCTGTGGGGATCCGCTCGGCTTGAATACAGGAGATCCTGTACGAGTTCCACAGTCCTGACTTTGACAGAGACGTTATAACCTGCGTGATTAATAGCTTTACCTCCCGCACCCGCGGGAAGTGAAAGACGAACGGGGAGGACAGAAGAGCGTCCTCCTCCGTTTCGCAATCTATGTGATCGTTGTTGCCAATCTATCTGTACAGAAAACATTCCAGACTGATCAGGCCCGCAAGATTCACTCAACTCCGGCAATAGCCTTGTTCAACGCATTAATGTCCGCGCCCAGATCCTTGCCATCGGTACCGAGATTCTTGAAGGGGCTGGAAGTCAGGAGCTGATAGTTGCCTCCACTTCCGTCGCTGAAGGTCGCGAATTCAACCGCCGCGGCGTCGATGGGGAAATAGTTTCCCGCCGGCCACTTTGAAGGAGGAAAAGCAGATGGGCTGGCGACAATAGCATTCTTAGCGAAAGTATAGCTGCTAAAGCACGCGGCGAGGCTAGTGATTGGAACATCGGAATGGGCGCAGTCGCCCGTTCCCGCAGCGGACCACACCGGGAACTCGCCCGCGAGTACCACGTTGTTGGTAAACTGAAACCCCCACATTTTCGGTTTGCTCACGTTGTCTTCCAGAGTGAGCATGTGGCTTCGAGGGTCAGGAAAGCCCGTGATGTGGTTTATACGAATGCTGTTGAGCACATTTGTGGGCCAGTCATTGAAGATGGCGATCAATGTACCGCTCCCGTTCAGTTGCTTAGCTTCAGTTCCGTCGACCGTGACGTCATGAAGGCTGTACCTTTCTCCTGCTAGCGCGATTCCTCCACCGTCAGAAAGGATGTTTGCGATCTGAATCCCTGCCCCGCTATTGCTGATTTTGCTATAGCGAATAGTCACGTCTGTAACTTGGCATGACGGGCAGACATTCGAATTTCCGAGGAATTGATTCTTGGGAGTCAGAACGATGGAAAATCCGTTTTGGCTGAAGCCACCCCAATTATTTTCCAATACATTTCCCTCAAACAGCACACGCCGGGCATTCTTGAGCTCGAAGTGATTTTTTACGATAAAAGGATTGCCCGATGCTCCGCCGACGTATCCGGGCGAGCCTAATTTCCAGATCATTGGCTTGAACATGTGATTGCGCCGGATTTCGATGTCTGCTGGCGTGGTTGTTGCAACCGAGCCGCCAATCAGTACCACCTCCGCTGCGCCCTCCAGGAAATTGTTCACGACCTTGTAGGGTCCGCCCACGGAACTGCCACTCCCGCCGCTGATCGCGTGCGCATCAGTGCAAACCCCGGTCGCGGATACGCAGTGAAAGTCGGTGAAAAAAGAATCTACTATTCCAAAATAGACGGTTCCGGAGAGACTGACTCCCGTCGCAGTCTCGTCTTGGCTAGTTCCATGCAGCCACGAACGGTCGATCACGATGTGATTCGCTGTGCCATGCGAACGTACGATCACTAAAGCCGTCATACTGGTGGTTTTTGCTGCCCTGGTGATCTCCAGACCGATAAGGCGGTAATGATTTGCGCCAGGAGCCAAGCCGATAGGTCCAGAGGAGGTGAGATAGGAGTAGGGATAAATAATCTTAGGCAGAACCCGCTGCGTGCTTGAACAGTGAAACGAGGGTCTCCCGGGAAGCGAGCTAACTCCGGCGTAGCACGGGGTGATGCGGGTGCCCTCAGCCGGCAAGCTGGCAAGCGCGCTGGTCCGGATGGTAATCCAGTGCTGATCATCGCAACCTTTTGCCGGCAGCGTGAATGAACCGCTGAAGGTTGCGCCGGCCTGCAGGGCGATTGTATCGCCGCATTGGGCGTTGTTGAGAGCGGTCTGCAAGCTTTGTCCAGCCAAGACTTGATGAATTTGTCCAGGCGAAGGAGTGCCTGAAATCGCCGTGAAAAGGCACGATTTAGGAAGCTGCGCAGGACCATCTTGTGTACCCCCAAAATTCGGAGCATTTCCAACGCCGCAGTAACGATTGTCCGCCTGCGCCGCCGCACTACCGGTGAGCATGTTCAAGATAAAAAGTGTGATGATGATGAAGACCAGGAACGAGATTCGATATTGCACGGCTGCATCCTCCCCGAGGTATTCATATTTCTGTGCAACTGCGGCACAAAAAGAACTGTTTTTTTTGCGTTCGCGAAGGTTGTGAGAGATCGTGAACCGGCTGCGCAGGATGCTAGTGCAGCATTGCGGGGACGGGCAAAATAGTTAGTTGCACTCTGGGGGACTTGCAACGCCGGACGACAGACGTAAGTTGTGCAGATTCCGGCGGCGGCCTGGAATTGAGAGATTTACTACAGAAGCTTTGCACCGCAAAAGACTCGAACGATGCCGCGACGTCGCAAAAGATGATCAAGTATTACGCCGAGACTAGCTCTTGCGGTTAGAGTGTTCTTAGTTTAGTCAATCACATCCGCATCCAGCACTCGATCCTGTTCGAGATAATGCGAGACGGCGTATTGCGCCAGAAGAGGCGTCTGCAGCCGGATTTCGGCGCCGATCCATTCCCCTTTTCCGTGCGGCGCGTTGAGCGAGTGATTGCAGCGTCCGCCGCTGCCGAATTGGGGACCAAAATCGGCGCTCTGGATCTCGTCAAACTGCCGCAGCTTGCGCCAGGCTTCATCGCCAACGGTTCCTGAAACGTCGATTTTGAGCTTGACCAGCGCCATTTCAAAAAATCGTTTCACCACAGAAGCTCAAAGGCACCGAGAGAAATGAAAACTCCGTGACTCCGTATCTCCGTGGTAGACCAGTCCTACACTGCAAACAGGTGATACAGCATCACGTAAATCACAACCCCGGTGATTGAAACATACAGCCATAGGGGGTATGTCCAGCGAGCGATGGCGCGATGGCGGTCGAAGCGCTCACGCAGCGCTCGGATTAGAGTAATAATCACCAGAGGAACAATCGCGATTGCCAGAGTCGTATGCGAAATCAGAATAGTAAAATACACTGGCCGCGACCAGCCGTGTCCCTGGAATCGTACCGAACCCACGTGCGCGTGATAGTAGAGATAGCAGCTCAGGAATAGGGAAGAGCTGATAACCGCGGCAATCATCACCGTGCGGTGCGCGGCCATGCGCCCGCGCTTAATGAGGCTGTGTCCGGTAAGCAGCAGAACGGCGCTGGCGCCATTTAGCGTTGCATTGATGGTGGGAAACAGCGCGTATTGTGCGGGTACCTGGGTCATGCGGCCGGTTTCGTCGTCCGGCGATTCACCATCAGAAAGGACAGTCCGAACATCGCACCGGCGAAAAGTATCAGCGTTGCTAACGACGAGGCCAACGGGAATGCGGTCGAACTCGCCGGATAGAGCAGACTGCGCAGTGCCTCGACGCCATACGTCAGCGGGTTGATGCGCATCAAAAGGCGAATCCATCCCGATGCTCCTGCCAGCGGAAACAGCGCTCCGGAAAGCAGCCACAATGGAATGAGAAACAGGTTGATGATGGCGTGAAATGCCTGCGTCGAGTCCATAGGCCAGGCTATCGCGAAGCCGAGGGCTGTGAGCGCGAAGGAAACCAGAAAAACCGTGAGCGCTACCAGCAGGAAATCTCCAGGGCTTACGTGGACTCCCACCAGGGGAGCGAAGGCGAGAAAGATCAGCCCCTGGATGGTCGAAAGCGTCGTTCCTCCCAAAACTTTGCCCAGAACGATCGCGGAGCGGGGAACCGGCGCGACCAGCACCGAGAGCAGAAATCCTTCTTTGCGGTCTTCGATCACCGACATCATGGTAAAGATTGAAGTGAACAACACAATCATGATCAGCGCGCCGGGATAGAAGTAATCTAGATAATGCTGCTGGCCGGCTGAACCACCTGAGCGGAACGAGCTGCCAAAGCCCGAACCGATCACAAGCCAGAACACAACAGGCGAGGCGATGACGCCCACTACGCGCGTGCGCTGGCGATAAAATCGCACCACTTCCCGCCACCACAGCGTGAATGCAGGAAGCGACACTCCCGTCAGTGGAGCTGCGTGCACTGGTAATGTTGTGGTTTGGGTTGCCATTGTGCTCGCCCTTCTTTGCGATCTTGGCGAATTCTTCGCGACCTTGGCGGTTAAGAGCTTTAACCGCAAAGTGCGCCAAGATATCGCAAAGTGCACGAAGACAATCTTCGTTCTCTCGTTCTATCTTTGCGATCTTAGCGAATTCTTTGCGACCTTTGCGGTTAAGAGCTTTTTTAAACGCGGGGTGCGCCAGCTAATCGCGAACGCCGCGCCAGAACACTTACTCTTCCGTTTCTTGCTCAGTCCAGAATCTATGCCCCGTGCGATGGATAAAGACGTCTTCCAAAGTGGGCTTACTCACCGACATTGACTGAATCTCTCCCGGAAATGCTTCCGCCAGTTCGGCAATAAAGCGATGCCCGTTCTCCCGCTCCACCCGAATTCTGCTGCCGCCGTCTTCGTTCCCCAACGCAGTC
>WNET01001864.1_pt1 | contig 11063 bp, 10 predicted proteins | sample 5399911 | NCBI WGS metagenome assembly WNET01 (sample SAMN13153333, study PRJNA577476) | soil metagenome | isolation source: 40 cm grassland meadow soil pre-rain plot 2 | place: USA:California | collected 2015-09-08 | reverse complement strand
CCGGAAGGGCGGCCAGCAATGCCGCCAAACTCGGGGTTCGACGAGCAATCACGATAACGCTCGGAACCAGAGCTGGTCGGTTGTCGGCGGCTGAGCGAAGACCCCGCCCAGCGCCGAATCGCCCGCCGGCAGCGGCTCGTCCACGCAGGCGTCCGTGGCCTGGTCGATCTCGGCCTTCACTCCCTCGTCGATCGCCTTCAGCTCCCGTTCCTCCGCCCACTCGTTCCGCACCAGCTGCTTGGTGTACCGATCGATCGGGTCGTTCTCCTTGGCCCACCAGTCGAGCTCGTCCTTGGGCACATAGTGCTGGTCGTCGTGCTCGGCGTGGCCTTTGCGGCGATAGGTCTTGACCTCGATGAAATGCACGCCCTGTCCCCGGCGCGCCCGTTCGACGGCGAATTTGGTCGCCTCATACACCGCGAGCACGTCGTTGCCGTCGACCGTGACCGCCGGAATCCCATACGCCTTGGCCTTGTCGGCCAGATCCTTCACCGCGAACTGTTTCTCCGGGGGCGTCGAGTAGGCCCAGCGGTTGTACTCCGCGATCATGACCAGGGGGACCTTCTGCACCGCCGCGAAGTTGAGCCCTTCGTGGAACGTGCCTGTCGAGGTCGCGCCGTCGCCGACGTAGACGAGCCCGACGCGCGACTCGCCGCGCAGCTTGAATGTCAGTGCGATTCCCGCCATGACGGGGACCATGTCGCCCAGGTGCGAGATCTGACCGAGGTAGCCGCGCTCGAGGTCGTTGAAATGGACGTTCAACTCGCGACCGTGCGTCGGGCCGTCGGCCTTCGCCATGTATTGGCGCAGGATGGCGATGGGCTCGGCGCCCATCACGAGCATCGAGCCCAGATTGCGGATCAAAGGCGAGAGGATGTCGGGGTTCTGGCCGCGGTTCAGAGCATAGGCCGACCCGACCGACTCCCCCTCCTGGCCGAGGGAGCGAAACAGGCCCCCGATCACCTTGCTTTGCCGGTAGAGGGCCGTGAGCCGCTCCTCCAGCGTCCGGGTCAGCCGCAGGTAGCGATAGATTTCGAGCAGCTGCTCGCGTGTGAGCCCCGCCGGAACGGACGGTGATTGCGTGGCCGGGGCGGCGCGCGATGGCATGACGTAAATTGTAGTGGGAAGGAGGCGAAATGGCGACGCTGAAGCTGCGGGTGACGGGCATGACGTGCGGGCATTGTCAACAGAAAGTCCAGCAAGCGCTGAAGCAGGCGAACGGGGTGTACTCCGCGGTCGTCGACTTGACGTCCGGCGAGGCGGAAGTGGACTTCAATGATGACGCCGCGACCACCGAGCAGCTGATCGCGGCGATCGCGAAGGCGGGATACGGCGCGAAAGTCGCCGGTTAGTACGCCCCGCGGAGCTCGTGGCCCGGCTCCGCGCGCTTGTGCACCTCACCGAGGAACCGCTTAGCGAGCCGATCGAGCTCCGACTCCCCGACCTGATCGGTGCTGACCTCCACCCGCGTGTAGTGCCCGCCCTCGGCGCCCGCGACGATCGTCACCTTGCCGAGCGCGCCCGCATACGTGCGGCGTCGCGCGGACTCGTCCGCCGGGGCAAGCCGCGCGCCGAAGAAGGCCTTTGCCTGCGCCAGCACCTCGTCGGGACTCAGCGTGGTCCGATGGAAGTATCTCATGCCCACCTCGGCTGGAAGCGCCGCAGCGTCAGGCTGTTCAAGACCACACTCAAGCTCGACCACGCCATCGCCGCGCTCGCGAACACGGGTGAGAGCAGCACGGGCACCCAGGGGTACAGCACCCCGGCAGCGATGGGGATACCGATCACGTTGTAGAAGAAGGCCCAGAACAGATTCAATCTGATCGTCGCCATGGTCCGGCGCGACAGCTGAATCGCGGTCACCACCCCGCGCAGATCGCCGCGGATCAGGGTGACGTCGGAGGCCTCCATCGCGACGTCGGTGCCCGTCCCGATCGCGATCCCGACGTCCGCCTGCGCGAGCGCCGGCGCATCGTTGATCCCGTCACCCACCATGGCGACGCCTGCCCCCCCGGCCCCCCCTGCCCCCGCCTCTCCTCCCTGCCGCTGCAGCTTCTTGACGATGTCGACCTTCTGCGAGGGGAGCACCTCCGCAATGACGTTGTCGATCCCGACTTCCTGCGCGACCGCGTGGGCCCCGCGCTTCGAGTCCCCCGACAGCATCGTGACCGCCAAGCCCATGCGTCGCAGCGCCGCGATGGCCTCGGCAGCCGTGGCCTTGACCGGGTCGGAGACCGCGATCACTCCTTGCGCGGTGTTGTTCACCACGACGATCACCGCGGTGCGCCCCTGGACGGCGAGGCGGTCCGCCTCCGACGCGAGGCCGCCGAGTTCGAGGCTGCGCTCGCGGGCGTGGCGCAGCGAGATGACTTCGACGATGCGGCGGTCTACTGTGCCGCGCACTCCTCGACCCTCCATGACCGCGAACTTCTCGACCGGCAAGGGTGCGACCTGCCGGTCCTTCGCGGCCTTGACGACAGCGAGTGCGAGCGGGTGCTCCGAGCGCTGCTCCACCGAGGCGGCCCACTGCAGGATTTCGGCGGGCGCCAGCGGTGTCCCGTCGGCTCGCTTCGCGGTGACGACGTGGGTGACGCTCGGCCGGCCTTCGGTGATGGTGCCGGTCTTGTCGAGCAGCACCGTGCGCACGCGCGCGAGCTGATCGAGTGCTGCTCCGCTCCGGACGAGGATCCCGTGTTCGGCGGCCTTGCCCGTGCCGACCAGGATCGCGGTCGGCGTCGCGAGCCCGAGGGCGCAGGGACACGCGATGACGAGCACGGTGACGAGCGCGATCGTCGCGAACACGCCGGCGGGCGACGGCCCCACGTCGAACCAGATGACGAACGCGGCGATCGCCAGCGCCATCACGATCGGCACGAACACGCCCGCCACCCGATCGGCGAGCTGCTGGATCGGGGCCTTGGTCGCCTGGGCGTCTTCGACCAACTGAATGATTTGGCCCAGCGCGGCGTCCTTGCCCACGCGCGTCGCGCGGAACGTGATGCTACCCGTGGTATTCAGCGTCGCCCCGATCACCTCGTCGCCGATCTTTCTCGCCACCGGCATCGGCTCTCCGGTCAGCATGGATTCGTCCACTGCCGACGCACCTTCGGTGACGACACCGTCCACGGGGATCTTTTCGCCCGGCTTCACGATCACCAGATCGCCCCGCGTGACCGCCTCGACCGCGATCTCGGTTTCCCTGCCCTCCCGCAGCACGTGCGCCGTCCGTACGCGCAGACCGGCGAGCCGGCGGATCGCTTCGGAGGTACGGCCCTTGGCGCGCGCCTCCAGCAGTCGCCCGAGGAGGATCAGCGCGATGATCGCGGACACGGCTTCGTAGTAGACATCGGGTGCGCGCCCCGCGGTCGCGAACACGCCGGGAGCGAACGTCGCCGCGAGCGAAAACAGGTAGGCGGCACCGGTGCCGACCGCGATGAGGGTGTTCATGTCGGCCGTGCGATGCGTGAACCCACTCCACGCCCCCTGGTAGAACTGGCGGCCGGACCAGACGACCACGGGCAGGGTGAGGACCGCCAGGGCGATCCGCGTCCAGCGCGGGTCGAGCACTGCGCGGCCGGCCAGCGCCTCGTGCAGCCGAGCGGCCAACGGGGTGAGCAGCCGCCCCAGCAGGTCCACCTGCCGAAGCGTCGGGTCGGTGTCGTGGGTCAGCAACAGCATCGAGCCCAGCATGGTGACCAGCGCCACGACGACCGCGAGGCCGAATTTCCGGGTGAGCGTGCGAACCTCACGCGCTCGCATGAGCCGTTCGCGCTCGAGCGGATCCTGGGCCGCGATTGGCTCGGCGACCTGGAACCCGGCAGCTTCGACGGCGCGCTCCAGCGCTTCGGCGGTCGTCGCGCCCGGGATGTAGTCGACCGTGGCGGTCTCGGTCGCCTGATTGGCGACGGCGCGGATCACGCCGGGCACGGCGCGCAGCGCGTGCTCGAGCGGTGTCACACTGGGTGCGTAGTGCAGCTGCTCGACTGCGAACATCACGCTCGCCTTGCCGCAGTCGTAGCCGGCGGCGCGAACCGCGTGGATCAGCTCGGCAACGTGCGTCTGCGTGTCGTCGTAATCCACCGCGGCCTTGGCGGTGGCGTAATTGACCGTCGCGTTGACGACGCCGGCGGCACTCCCGAGGGCCCCTTGCACGGTCGCGGCGCACGACGCGCAGCTCATCCCCTCGATGGGCAGGACGATGCGGGCCTTACTCATGGAACCTGTGGGGCGAGGCGGAGGGCCGGTCGGTCGTGGCGGGCTCCACGACGAGGAGGCCCTTCAGCATGCTCATTCCGCAACGGAACCGGAATTCGCCGGGGTGCTCCGGCGTGAACTCTACAGGCGTGGTCTGAAACGCGGGGAGCGCCGCGTCGATGGCGAAGTCCTCGAACACGACCCGCTCCGAGCAGTCCGCGGTCTCGTCACGATAGAACTGCAATCGCACCGGCGCCCCCGCGCGCACCACGATGGTATCGGGCGTGTAGCCGCCCTTCACGACGACCCTCACTTCCTGCACCCCCCCGTCCTCGCCGCGGGCGGGGCGCGCCACGCGCCCGCGCGACAACAGGAAATACCAGAGCACCCAGACGATGGCGGCGAGACCGGCGCCGGTGACGACGTACTGCGCGACGCTCACACCTTCTCGTAGTACTCGATGCCGAGGTGGGTGATCTGGTCCTCGCCCATCAGCCACCGCAGGGTGTTCTTCAGCTTGATGTGCTGAATGAACAGGTCGTGCTCGGGGTAGAGCCCGGGAGCGGTCTGCGGGCTCTTGAAATAGAAGGAGAGCCACTCCTGGATCCCGGACAATCCCGCCCGCTGTGCGAGATCGAAGAACAGGGCCAGGTCCAGGACGATCGGCGCCGCCAGGATCGAGTCACGGCACAGGAAGTCCACTTTGATCTGCATCGGATAGCCCATCCATCCGAAGATATCGATGTTGTCCCACCCCTCCTTGTTGTCCCCCCGGGGCGGGTAGTAGTTGATCCGCACCTTGTGGAACACGTTGCCGTACAGCTCGGGGTATTGATCGGGCTGGAGGATGTACTCGAGCACGCCGAGCTTGGACTCTTCCTTGGTCTTGAACGACTCGGGATCGTCGAGCACCTCGCCGTCGCGGTTGCCGAGGATGTTGGTGGAGTACCACCCCGAGAGGCCGAGCATGCGCGCCTTGAAGGCGGGTGCGAGCACCGTCTTCATCATGGTCTGGCCGGTCTTGAAGTCCTTGCCCCCGATCGGCAGGCCGCGCTGGTCCGCCAGGCCCACGAGCGCGGGGACATCGACCGTGAGGTTGGGCGCGCCGTTCGCAAACGGCACGTTCTCCATGAGGGCCGCATACGCGTACAGCATCGATGGCGCAATGGCAGGATCGTTCTGCTCCATGGCCTTCTCGAACGCCTGGAGGCTCTGGTGCGCCGGCCCGGCCGTGAGAAACACCTCGGTCGAGGCCGCCCAGATCATCACCACGCGGTCGACGCCCGACCGCTTCCTGAAGTCGCGGATGTCCTGGCGCAGTTGCTCGGCCAGGTCCCGCTTGGTCTTGCCGCTCTTCACATTCGTGCCGGTGAGCCGCTTCACGTAGCTCCGATCGAAGGCCGCCGGGAGCGGCTTGATGGCCTTGAGGAAATCGGCGATCGGCTCGAGGTGATGGGGATCGAGCACGCCGGCCTTCTTGGCGGCGCCGTACGCGTCGTCCGGAATCGGATCCCAGGCGACGAACACCAGGTCCTGCAAATCGGCGATGGGGACGAAATCCTTGATCTTCGGGCTGCGCTTTTCCGTGCGCTTCCCCAGCCGGATCGTCCCCATCTGCGACAGGGAGCCGATCGGCAACGCCGCGCCCCGGCGCACGCTTTCCACACCGGCGATGAACGTGGTGGACACGGCGCCCAATCCTACGAGCATCACGCCCAGCGTTCCCTTGGCGGGCGCGATGTCCCGACCGGCCTGCGCTACCACGATTACGGTCCTTTCCGAGATTGCAGTGCGGGCGCGTGCCCCGGAAGCGTCTCCCGCTGGCGCGGTGGCCGCCGCACCGACGGCTCATCGGCGGCCACCCGCGCGACGTAGAGTACGCGCTGCACCACCGTCAGGCTGGTGGCGAGCGCGAGCACGACGACGATCCAGAACAACAACGCCCCGTGGTTCCCGGCACCGAAAAACATGCTCGGAGCGCCGAGCAGCAGCACGCGCTCGGCCCGCTGCGCGATTCCCACTTTTACGGTGAGGCCCAGGCCTTCCGCGCGCGCTCGCGTATACGACACGATCAGCGACGTCGCCAGCGCGACCATGCACGCGACCACGGCCAGGGTCATGCGCTCGGGGGGGACGCCGCCCCGCAGGAAATACAATGCGATCCCGCTGAACAGCGCCGACTCCCCCACGCGGTCGAGCGTCGAGTCATAAAACGCGCCGAACGTCGTGATCATGTCCGCCCGCCGGGCGACCCGACCGTCGATCATGTCGAACAGACCGGAGACGAGCAGCAGCACGCCACCCCACCGGATCCATCCCACCGCGAAGGCCGCGGACGAAGCGACCAAGACCAGCGTGCCGACGGTCGTGATGAGGTTCGGCCGAACATGAAGGCGGATGAAGACGCGCGCCAGCGGATCAATGAGTTTCCCGAACGCGTCCCGCACGGACTGGGGGATGAGGTTCATGGCCGGGGGAAGGTAGCCGAGTGGCGGAAAAGTCTCAATAGAGCAAGTACTTGGCGCGCACGCGCCGAAACTGCGCGAGGGCGCCGTCCCACGATCGCCAGATGGCGTCGGCGGTGCGATCGGCAAGGATCGCGCGCCGCAGCTCCGATCCCTGGGCCAGGCGATCGAAGCGCCCGGCGTCGAACCGCAGCGAATCGGGTTGCGCCGCGTGGATGGCGGCGAGCACCAGCGTAGCCGCGCGCGTCGGGTCGTAGCGCCGCCGATCCGTCACCCGCAACCGGATGCCGCGGAGCTCCACGCCGTCGTATTTCCCGTCGGTCGGCGTGTGCGGCGTGAACACCACCCCGTACACTTCCACGCCGTTGAGCCCCTCCTGCGCCCACCGCCCGCCGCCCCGCAGGCGAGGCAACACGGCGCCGGTGTCGAGCCACGGTGCCCCGATCACCTGAAAGGCGAGTGTGGTTCCGCGCCCCACCGAGAGATTCGTCGCTTCGAACAGGCACGTGCCCGGGTAGTGAATCGCGCTCTCCAGCACCGGCAGGTTGGGCGACGGCCGGACCCACGGCAGGCCGGTGTCGTCGTAGAACATCGCGCGTCGCCACCCCAGGGCCGGCACCACCGTGAGACGCGCGTGAATGCCGAGGACATCGTTGGCGTAACGCGCCAACTCACCGATCGTCATGCCGTGCCGCATCGGGACCGGCAGGAAATCGGACACGCGCTCGATGGCGTGGACCGCGGTGGCCATGTTCCCCTGCGTCGCGACGCCACCAATGGGGTTGGGGCGGTCGAGCACGACCACCTGCTTGCCGCGGCGCGCGGCCTCCTGTATCACGAGCACGGTCGTCGTGGGGTAGCTGTAATAGCGGGCGCCCACGTCCTGCAGATCGGCGAGAATCACGTCCACGCTGTCGAGCGCGGCGATCGCCTGCAGGGGCGTTCCCCCGTAAAGGCTGTAGATTGGTAGGCCGGAGGCGGAGTCCACCGCGTCGGCGAGTCCCGGGCGGTCTTCGGTTCCGCGGAGCCCGTGCTCCGGACTGAGAATCGCAATGAGCCGGACACCCGGGACGCCACGCAGCAGGTCGACGTCGCGGCGACCGAGGCGGTCCACGCCGGTATGGTTCGTGAGCAGGGCGACCCGCTTGCCGGTCACGACCCCGATGGAGTCTGACAGCAGCACCTCGATCCCGGGTCGCACCTGTGCGACGGCATCGGCACCCGGGCGCGCGGCGCAGGCGATCACCACCAACCACGAGAGAGAATGCGGGCGCATGAGCTCCTGGTAGTTACCGCCATGCTCGGCTGTGCCGGGAGGGGGGGTCAAACAGTCGGACGGACGGCCGGACCCGTGCCCCCAGCCCCCCATCCCGCGTCACCCGTCCCCGGCGGGTCCGTCGATTCGCTGCTCGCAACGCTCAGCATTCGCCAGCAGGTCGGACAGCTCGGCGGCCCGTTGGGTGGACTCCCTGGAGATCGGGGGGCTGATTATTTCGGTCGGCTCGCCCCTCGACATCGCCACCAAGCTCAATGCCCTGCAACGACGCTCTCGGCTGCCGCTGCTCGTTTCGGCCGACCTCGAGTGGGGAGCCGCGATGCGCGTCGTGGGAGCGACCGCATTCCCGCAGATCATGGCGGTCGGTGCCACCGGCGACCCCCGCGATGCGTACACGATCGGCGCCGCCGCCGCCGTCGAGGGCCGGGCCGTCGGGATCCACGTCAATTTCGCCCCCGATGCCGACGTCAACAACAACCCGGCAAATCCGATCATCAACATCCGGTCGTTCGGCGAGGACCCGCGCACCGTGTCTCGTCTGGTATCGGAGTACGTGCGCGGGCTGCACGAGCACGGCATGCTCTCGACGCTCAAGCATTTCCCGGGTCACGGCGACACGCAAACCGATTCCCACATCGGTCTCCCGGTGATCACGGCGGGGTACGCGCGTCTCGACTCGCTCGAACTGGTCCCGTTCCGCGCCGGAATCGCCGCTGGGGCCGACGTGGTGATGAGCGCACACATCGCGTTCCCCGCGCTCACCGGGTCGGACGACCCCGGCACCTTGTCCCGGGCCGTGCTGACGGGTCTGCTGCGCGACTCCCTCCGTTTTACCGGTCTGGTGGTGACCGACGCGCTGACGATGGGCGCCATCGTGGCGAAGTACGGGGCCGGCGAGGCGACGGTGCGTGCCTTCCTCGCGGGCTCCGACCTCCTCCTGATGCCCGCGGATCCGGACTCAGCGATGGTGGCGATGACGGCGGCGGTGGCCGCGGGTCGCATCACGCCGGAGCGACTGGCACAGTCGGTGCGCCGGCTGCTCGCCATCAAGCAGCGGCTCGCCCTGTTCCAGCGGCGGACCGTGCCGCTCGACTCGATCCCCTACACCGTCGGCACGCGTCGCTTTCAGGACGCGGCGAACGACCTCGCCGTCCGCGCGCTCACGCTCGTGCGCGACGTCGGTGGGCGCCTGCACGCGCTGCGGGGACGCCCCGGGCGGCTCGCCGTGATCGCGTATGCCGACGAATTCAACTCCAGCGTGGGTCAATATCTGGGTGAGCTGCTGCGTCAGGGCGGCGATACGGTCGACTATTACAGGCTCTGGCCGACGCGGCCCGGCCGACGGTGCTCGTCTCGCTGGGCAGCCCGTACCTGCTGAATCAGACGCCCGGCGTACGCTCCTACCTCGTCGCCTGGAGCGGCGTGCGAGCGTCGGAGCGCGCCGTGGCACTCGCCCTCCTGGGCCGCGTGCCCATCGCCGGCCACCTGCCGACCCGCATCCCGCCCGACTACCCTGTCGGCTGGGGCGTGACCGTCCCCGTCGCGGGACCATGAGGCCCCTTCGCTGCGCGCTCATCGGACTGGTCGTGGCGTGCTCATCGGGCGGCCCGACCCCGCCCAAAAGTGCCGGGATCCCCTTGGCATCGGCGAGGTCGTTGGGCCTCGACAGCGCCCGGCTGACCGCAGTCGTGAGCTACCTCGCGGCCGAGAGCGATAGCGGCGCATTTCCCGGAGCGGTGCTCGCCGTGGGACGGCACGGCCGGCTCGCGGCGCTCGCGCCCGTCGGGCACTACGGCGTCGACGACCGGCGTCCCGTCGAGGCGGGCACGCTGTACGATCTCGCGTCGCTCACGAAGGTCGTCGCGCTGACCACCGCCTGCATGATCCTCGTAGATGAGGGCCGGCTGGCGCTCGACGCGCCGATCGCGCGATACGTCCCGGAGTTTCGCGGGCCGATGAAGGATCGTGTGACCGTGCGGCATCTGCTCACGCATTCGGCCGGCCTCGCGGCGGATCTGCCCCTGTATACCGAGACCGCGTCGCGGCGGCCCGCGCTCGCGGCGGTCGACACGACGACGCTGCTCGCCCCGCCCGGCACCAGCTACCGCTACTCCGATCTGAGCGCCATCGTCCTGATGCAGGTGGTCGAGCGCGTGACCGGGGAGTCGTTCGACCGCTGGGTCGAGACGCGGGTCTTCGGCCCGCTGGGAATGCCGGCGACGCGCTTCCTGCCGCCAGCGTCGTGGCGCGATCGCATCGCTCCCACCGAGCACGACACCGTCTTCCGCCACCGCTGGCTCCGCGGCGAGGTCCACGACGAGAGCGCGGCGCGGCTGGGTGGCGTGTCGGGGAACGCCGGCCTGTTCTCGAACGCGCTCGATCTCTCGCGTTTCGCCGCGATGCTGTTGAACGGCGGAGCGTGGGACACCCTGCAGCTGATTCGCGCGGAGACCGTCGCGGAATTCACCGAGCGCCAGAACATGCCCCCGGGCTCGAGCCGGGCGCTGGGGTGGGACACGCCTGCGGACTCCGGGTATTCGAGCGCGGGCACGAAGCTGTCGCGCCGTTCATTCGGCCATACGGGCTTCACCGGTACGTCGATCTGGATGGACCCGGACCGCGATCTGTTCATCATCCTGCTCACGAACCGCGTCAATCCCACCCGGGCCAACACCGCCATCCTGCGGGTACGGGCGCGCGTCGCCGACCTGGTGGCCGAGGCCGTTACCCACCCCGAGCTGTAGTGGTCGCCCTCACTCGACGACGGTGTGCCAGCCGCGCCGGGACAGGTCGCGATAAATGACCCACCCGGCGATCGCGCCCAGCGCCAGCAGCGCGAGACCGCTGCGCACCTCGTGCAGCAGCAGCTTCCCGATGCCGAACAGCGCGCCGTACACCAGGACGCACCCGGCGACCCAGTCGAGCAGGTTCGCGAGGCCGTCGGCCGACGGGCGGATGTCCGGGGCGCGGGCCGCCACGGGACCCCAGCCCGTCCGGGAGGGGCGGGTCCGGCGGTAGAACGCGTCCAACGTCGACTCCGCCTCGGGGCGCGTCAGGTACGTGACGGCGAGCCACACGACGGTCGTGATGGCAACGGTGATCAGCACGATCTTGGCGAAGTCCACCGG
>WNET01001007.1_pt1 | contig 11090 bp, 8 predicted proteins | sample 5399911 | NCBI WGS metagenome assembly WNET01 (sample SAMN13153333, study PRJNA577476) | soil metagenome | isolation source: 40 cm grassland meadow soil pre-rain plot 2 | place: USA:California | collected 2015-09-08 | reverse complement strand
AACGTTCTGGATCGCGATCTCGTGCTGAATCGGAGCCTGCCCAAGAGGGCAGGGAGGTATTCCTCCCGGCGCATCGGGAGCATAGACACAGTTATTGTTCTGATACTCGATCAGCTGATTGATTGACAATGCTGAGTCGTACAGGTCCAATGCTCCAGACTTTAGCGCGGTCCACTGATCTGCCGAGGTGGGAATGAACTGCGGGTAGAGAATGCCGTCGACGAAGGGTCCCACCGGCTCGTAGGGCTGAATGGGCCCGAATCCGAACGCCGGCCCGTAGCCTGATCTTACCAGCCCGATGTACCCTGCTGTTGGGTTGATTCCTCCTGTGACGATAAGCGAAGAGAGGAGTGTTACTGCTATCATCAGCATTGACTTGGAGAGAAGATTGGATTTCACGATCAAGAATATTCAGCAGACTCGCTCCCAAACTGGAAAATTTAGCTTTATCCCCGTAAACCCCTCACAACTAGGAATGAGGAGGGTTGTCTTAGCTACGATTCGCTAGTGCGCTTTTGTGGTCGATCATGCATATATGAGTTGCGAGTCACCCAGCAGTTCTCGTTGTTATCTGGGTTTGATACGGAGCTGGATCTTGATCGAGTTTCCTCCAAAAACACTGGGACCTTCTGCCAAGAATAGAGTTGGGAATCTCGATTCAGACCAAAAACTCTAGTGAGATCGCATTTCTCGTAGCAATTCATATAGCCGGCTGGAGGATCGAGCCTCCTCCGAGACGCCCCGGTGGCTCAGCCTGGTAGATGCTACCGCAGCCCAGAGCATTGCCTTGGTAGCCATGTCAAAAAGGCAAGGGTCACGAGTTCAAATCTCGTCCGGGGCTCCATCTCATCTCCAAAAGAACGGAACGCAATGCCGACACTTGCCCGGCGCAACTTCTTCATGATCCCCTCCAACACATCCTGGCGAGACCATCCTCTTCCACCCCGACCAGAACGCTCTGCTTTTCTCCTGAAAAATACCGGCACTGTATAAGGCACTTTTCGATAGAAGGCCCTGGAATAAGCCCAGATCAACGATCCAAGCAACCGATTTCAAACTGCGAGATCCTCACGCTGATTCATGCGGATAACTCGCACCCGCCAGAATCGTCGACCAGCCTATTCCACGCCCCGAATCGCGAGACTCGCCCAGAACAGTTCCAACTGGCGGGACCCTCTCCCAGAAAATCTCAAGAACGTTGACCCTCACGAGACAAAAGTGTCTTTGGAATGTTCTCACGGTGGAAATCGCCCAGAACAAGCCCAGATCGCGGATCCTTCCACATGGTACTTTGACGGCTCGATTCTCACGCTTGGACGCTGCCTGATGGCGCAATCCACCTACCCCCATTCTACGCCCTTAACATGACTCTGCCTATCAGAATCAGCTTGGACCCGAGGGACCAGGCCCCGAAATTATCAAAAATAGTCACATCCGCGACACAAAACTGGCTTGTATTCGGGACCGAACATGTCACCGGTCTATTTTGAACCGCGAGGCCCATCCAGACCTATCAGCCAAGGCTCAAGGCCCAATAACCTACAAGACCCCGACCGCACTGAGAAAAATAGAACAGCGTTCAGTACAGACTAGTGAGGCTTAGGCATCTCGCTTATACGATCCTTCCACGCAGGCCACTTTCCCATCTCCTCCAGAGCAAACCTCTCCGCTTGCTCCCGGTTCATCCAGCGAGTCTGCATCGCTTGATTCACAAGCCCCTCGTAAACCGTCTCGAACGACAACAGCTTTCCCTTCATATCGGTACAATGAATACAGTACGGATTGTCCGGATTCTGAGCACCATGATCCATGTTAGAAGACATCGGTCGGCCGCAACTCTCACACTCAGTAGCGAGAGACAAGACCCAGGCACCACGAGGAACAGCCGCTCCGAACGTACATAACTCTGCTTGGCCGACAAACACCCCCAGCAAGGTTACAAGAACGCCCCTCGACGATCAAGCCGAGTCCCAAGCTGCTAAACCTATAATAGTCCACCACCGCCCAAAACAACAAGAACGCTAGAGGAATGCTTCTATTGCGGAGAAAGGGCCACGATGCCCCTTTCGCACTCACAACACTAATGCTCCTATTCGGAAAAAAGAAACCCGCAGAAAGCCCGATATCCCCTCCGCAAGACAGTAGAGAAGCGTTCCCCATACCAGACATCCTCAAGAAGACAGTCACCGGCGGAGACATATCAAAGGCCCGCGACCGGCTCCGCCTAGCCAGCCTCGAACGGGACATTATCGGAGAAGCTCTGACAAAGATCTACGAAGCAGAAGCAAAAGGGCTGATCAACGAGACGGAGAAGAACCAGCTCCTCCAGCGCTACAAGACAGACCTCAAGAGAGTAGACGGCGAGATCGACACTCACAGGAAGACGGTCGACCTCTACGAGCTAGAATCAGCCAAGGAAGACCTCCTCAGGAGCTTCCACGAGAAGATGATGGAGATCGACCTCAAGATGAGCCAGATCAGACCAACAGTATATCACAGCCCACTCCCAGAACCCAAGAACGAACAATCACAACAACCGACAAAACCGGAGACCACACCGACAACACAACCCACAGCCAACAAGGATCGACCCAAAGAAAAGCCCAGAAACAAAGCAGAAGAACGTCTCGAAACAATCCGAGAAGAAGTACTCAAGGCAATGGAACGACTCGAACAGATAGAGACAGAGGGATAAGACACCAGACCATGTCATGGACAGACAAGGCCCGACTCAACGCGGCAGCCCAGGCAATCAGAGAACTACGAGACGGCTACACCATAGGACTCGGAAGCGGAAATACAATACTCAGAGCACTCGAACTCGCCCACCAAAGAATAGCCAAAGAAAACCTCAAGATCCGCTTCATACCAACAAGCTACCAAATGGAAATAGCCGCTAAAAGACTAGGACTCAACACAACAACGCTCGACTCCGACACACAACCAGACATCGCACTAGACGGCGCAGACCAGGTACAATGGCGCACGCTCGACCTAGTCAAAGGAGGAGGGGCAGCACTCCTCAGAGAAAAAATCGTAGACTCAACATCCAAGAAACTCGTAATCGTAGTAGACGAGAAGAAACTCGCCAAGTCGCTCGGAGGAGAACAACCGATACCTGTAGAAATAACACCGTTCGGGTACCAGTCTACCCTGGAGAAGATCAGACGAATCTCTGAAAAAGCAGTCCTCAGAGAAGCCTCCGGAAAAGTGGGCCCAGTAATAACAGACAACTCCAACCTCATAGTCGACACCTACTTCAGGAGCATCCGCCGCCCCGACATCGTTCATGAAAAGCTGAAAAAGATTCCAGGAGTCTTAGAGACAGGCCTATTCTTGGGAATGTGCGACACAGCCTACGTCGGTAGAAAAGACGGCCACGTCGACATACTACGCCGCAGCTAGAGTTAGTGGTATGATCGACGAGCCGATCAATGCGTAAGAGACATCACAACCTGACATGAAAACTGCCTCCCGACAAACACGAAACATCCGAATAATCGTAGCACTCATCCCAGTCGCGTTAGCAGTATCCGCCGTTGTAGTGTACGAACTGGCCTCGATGCAGAAAGGCGAAACCATAATCAGCGGCTCAGTCATTGTCGTCGCAGACAATTACAACGCCACTTCATTCTACACTCCGGCCGGGGCCAACATCTATATCTCCGGCAACTTCAGCGCACAAATAGCAAGCGGCCCAAACACCGGGGCGACTGGAACAATCAGAGTCCTCATAGTCAACGACACGTACTACGAGCAATACGTCACCGTCGGAAGCTTACCGTCAAACTACTTCTACGATAGCGGCGATGTTCCAGGCGGAAGCTTCAACGTCAACCTGCCAGCAAACACGCCATGCTGGATCGTCTACTGGGACAATGACCCGTACTCGATGATAATAGCAAGCACCGTCAAACTACACTGGATAGAACCATAGTAGATGAATAGAATTTGTTTACGAGAACCGTTCCCAGACAACCACGGTTCGCGCATAGAACGAGACTTGGAGTTCGCCTCAACTGTGGAAGGTTTCTAAACCGAACTCATCACCCTCCTTACGTCTGCCAAAGTAGCCCTTCTTCCAGAAGACAGCCATTATCCCGCGAGCCCGACAACTGTCGCGGTAGTGATCGTTGCTTGTCCGCTGCCAGTGCTCAGCCACGCAAGTCTAACCTCGAAAGTCGCAACTGAAGTAGCATCCAGGCCCGACGAGCAATGGGCCCGCGCAAGAACCACATAGGTTCCCAACGTTGTAGTCTTCGACAGACTATAAGTCGCCTTGTAGAGTCCGCTCGCCTGACGAACAAGATTCAGAGTCACGTTTGTCCCGCCGGGGACAATCAGGAGTCCCGTGACGGTCGTCGTCGAGGCCGAGACTGGAACGCCGTTAAACGTGGCCAGAACAAACAGGGCAACTGTATCCTGGGGGAAGTAGACAGTTCCAACATTCACGCTCAGAGAGAGACTACCCGTTACCGTGGGAGTGACAGTAAACACCGCACTCGCTTTCGACCCATAGAACACATCGAAGACCTGATGAAGTGCGTACCCGGTTGCGACAAGGGAACGTTCAGTGTAAAGTTGAAACTGCCGTTGGAAGTGAGCTGGAACCCGATGAACATGTCGTCGAACATAACATCCACCTGGCCAATGACAACTCTCTCCGCGGGCCTCGGAAAGCCTGAGCCCTTAACCAGAACCTTGGTCCCATCAGGCCCACTCGATGGAGTTAGAGTCACGACCGGCGGCGGCAACAGTGTCACAGTCCCATCAGTGAGACTATTGTCGGCGGGAGTCGGATCCCTTGCAAGAAACACCGTAGCCGATATCGTATAGTTGCCAGTAGCGAAACCCGTCGTATCCCAAGGGACAAAGACGATCAGACCGAACTGGGCAGTTGATAAAGCCCGGCGGAGGAGCCTGGATAAATATCCCGGGGAGAGTTGATACAGGAATCGAGTTAGCGTACACCGTGACGCTCACGGTATCGTTGCCTGATCCTGTATTGAGTACTCCAACTTCCACATCTGCGATTGTGCTTGAAATCGCGACATTTGGAAAAACGTTGATGAATGATAGGGCCACGTCGTGTTCTGGTCTAGGAATAACGTTCACAGAGTGCGAGACGCTTGCCGAGAGACCAGAACTGTCAACAACCATCAGCGTAACATTGTAGATTCCGGGTGAAGAGTAAGTATGATAGATCTGCGAGGGACCATACACCTGAGAGCCGTCTCCAAAATTCCAGATAAACTGGAGGATGAAACCGTCAGGGTCAGAACTGCTGGTCCCATCGAAGAAAACACTAGTCCCGACAGTCGGGTCGTCGGCGTGAAGGTGAAACTGGCTACGGGGGGCTCGTCCGGCAAGGATACGAATACGCTCCCGCTCTGAGCTGTTGAAGGAATAGTGTGCTGCGAAGAATCCAGCAGGATCGTATTGGATAGATGCAGTCCCACTACTCCTGTGTTGAGTGGAGTGAAGGATATGGAGGCAAGGACCCCGGTACCCGTAGGGTGGGTGGAGCGCCTAGAAGCGTGAAAGCGAATACAATAGTCCCGTTTGCGTAGAGGTTCTTGACTAGAAAGCCCTGACCACTGGTGAGGACACTCTGCCAGAAGGGACCGACAGATATACTACTGTTCGAAGTATAGACAAGTGTCCGATTGTAGCTTAAGCTAGATTGCCATGCGAAAAGATCAGACCCGTTCACAACATCAACTTCAATAGTGAAGTTTCCTGTCACTGTAGTCGCATTCTGAATAGTCGGCGACCCTGGAACAGTATTGACTGCAACCACGACCGCGCCCATGCTCACTTGGATGAAATGAGACACGCTACCAGTAGAGTTTCCATTATCCAAAACCGTCAGAGTGACGTTGTAGACACCGGGCGTCGAGTAGACATGGGTAGCGAATGAGTTGTTGCTCTCGAAGGTTGAGTTGTCGCCAAAGGTCCAGTGCCAAAAAACCAAAAACCCATCGGGATCCCGGCTACCCGACCCATCGAACTGAACCATTTGAAGCTCCATAGTCTTGGGTGCCATCGCCAAAGTCCCAGAAATATCCCGAGGGATTCGCGATGGTACCATCAACATCAGAGCTCGCGGTCGCATCGAAAGTAAACGCCGTCGGTCCCAGAGATGGATCCGCGACAGCGGTGAAAGCCGCACGGAGAGGATTGTTTGTAACAGTCTCCACGGCATTCGAACCTACAGAAATCCCTGTCAGCTGCGCACCGGTGTTATCAACGAAAATGACGTTGGAAATTGAAAAGGTCTGAGAATTTCCAGACCTGTTGATGAGTTCGAAGGCCACGTTAGCCAGTAGGGTATTCGTGGAGATCGTGACAGTTGGATTGGGACCGAGAATTGTGAACGCAACAAGAACCGAACCAGCACTTCCCGCCGGCGGCTCGATCGTGACTATCTGAAAGGCCTTTGTTCGCTGCAATGAGTCCGGCCCAGTTGACAGTTCCGGGCGCAGTCTGAGCACCAAAATTGACCGTACTTGCAGCACCGTCCACGTATAGCCCAAGAGGGTTACCAGGGGTTGCTGAAGGATCTGGATCTCCTTGCGCAACGAAGGCACTGGCGTTGTAGTTTATGACAAACTGAAACCCGAACACGTTTGAGACAGGGTTTGCCGATGTGGCGTTGATGACAGCTCCAACCTTGAAGGAGCGGGGCTGGCTCGCCGACCGATCCACATTCGCATCCGTTGCGTTGACGCTGTTCGCGTCTACACTGATAACATGCACTGGCGCTCCGAAGACGGGCCTCAACACGGACAAGTTGAATCTCAGAAAGACGAGTGCGATCATTAGAACTGGAGGAAGGAATCTAACTCCCCGTGCAAATCTCCTTATGGAAATCTCAAGATAGACGGACTTTTCTGGAAATAAAAGTGTTTGGGAAGGTCCAAATTGGAGCCATCGGAAGACCTTCCGGCTAGGGTATCAGAAGCCCGTGCCTCTGGCGAGTGCCGGGGGCGGGGCTTTCGAACACTAGTCTATCGAACCCGCGACCTCCGGATATCCTATCCGGGATTATGAGTCCGGCGCTATGGTTCCCTTGACAGGGTCTGACCAGGCTGAGCCACCCCGGCAGACGCACGGGACATTCTTACGGGCTAAAAAGCATTGACCTCAGAAACGTTAAACATCGCACAGATCAAACCTGAAGATTGGGGAAGACCGAAAAAGCTTGGGAGAGAAAGACTTCTTCACCCTTGACGATGTCGAAACAAACAACAAGAGGGTCTTCCTCAGAGTCGACATAAACGTCCCCCTAGACCCTTCCACTCACAACATCCTCGACGACACCAGAATCAGGGCAATAGCTGAGACACTGTCTCAACTAGACGATGCCAGAATCGTGCTCGGATCACACCAGAGCAGGCCTGGCAAAGACGACTTTACATCTCTAGAGCCCCATGCAGCGGCACTTGCCCAGTACTGCAATCAGCAAGTAAGTTTCGTAGAAGACGTTCTGGGACCCCAGGCACGCCACAAAATATCACGTGTCCAGCCTGGAGAGATACTAGTACTCGACAATCTCCGTCTCTGCGCGGAAGAGAACATCGATGACAAGCCGGAAAAGCTAGTCAAGACAAATCTTGTGAGACGTCTTGCACCACTATTCGACGTATACATCAACGACGCGTTCGCGACGGCACACCGGTCTCAACCTTCCATTGCAGGATTCACTGAACTCCTCCCCAGCTTCGCAGGACGCCTAATGGAGAAAGAATTGAAAGCAGTCTCGAAGCTCCTGAAAGAACCTGCTAAGCCATGCGTCTACGTTCTTGGAGGAGCCAAAGTAGAAGACAAGATTCCAGTCATAGAACATATTCTACAACGCGACAAGGCAGACAAGATCTTACTCGGAGGAGTGCCCGCCAAACTCTTCCTCAGCGCAAGCGGCGAGAAAATCTCTGTCGAAGATGAGAGGGGAATGACTGGACTCTCAGCATTTTTTGAACGGACAAGAAGCTTACTCAAGAAATACAGGGATAGAATTGAACTTCCGCTAGACCTGGCCTATGAGGAGAGTGGAAAGAGAGTCGATAGAACGTTTGACTCGACCCCCAGCAAAGGAGCTGCTCTGGACATCGGGGCAAAGACCGTTGAGAAATATTCTAGACTTGTTGAAGGAGCGGCTACTACCGTGGCCAATGGTCCCCTTGGGGTTTTCGAGAGGAACGGTTTCGACCGTGGAACACGAGAAGTTCTCGAGTCAATGGCAAAGATTCGTGGGTACACTGTGATAGGGGGAGGACATCTGGTTGGACTCGCTTCGATCTTGGGAATCGATGACAAGTTCGCCCATGTGAGCACCGCCGGAGGAGCAATGCTCTGTCTGCTATCAGGACAGAACCTTCCAGGAGTGGAGGCCCTGTCAAGAGCCGCCGCCAGAATGCGCACCTCGAATTTTCACAAATAGCCAACGTCACTAGAGAGGACTTATCTTTGGCTCCCTTTGTGACGCTCGAGCCAGCGCCCCGGTAGCTCAGTGGTGGAGCGGCGGCCTTGTAACAGTGAAAAGAGAGCCGCAGGTCCCGGGTTCAATCCCCGGCCGGGGCTTCAGATGCCATGCTCACCATTCAACTAATCGGCGATTTTCAGGTTTTCGAGATCAGCGTCTGCCGAATATTCTGGGGATTAGATACACGATTAGAGGGCTGAGAGCGATCGGCACGACAATCATCATCAAGAGTCCGAGCCCCGCGAGCTGAGCTCCGATCTGCTGTAAGAATCCGACCTTGAAATCGTAGTAGGCGAGATGACCGCCATAGACCGGGTCGGGTCCAAGCTTGTCCGAAGTGAGCCTCACTGCGTCTTGCAGACTGTTCCCCTGGGCTAGGTATTGGAGGAGGGTCTCGGTGGCCGAGTCCGTATGGCCGGCGTTCACAGCCCCGCTCCACCCTACCACCGCCTTTGCGCCTTTGGCGAGGAAGGCTTGAGCCATGTCAGGGCTGAAGAGACCGCTGCAACCCATGAGGATTATCAGTGAGCCTTGAAACCTTCCTCGCATACTGTCTTGAACGAAATTCTTGGTTATTGAGAAGTATACCTTGTTGTCTACTTCGACCGGGACGATCTGGTTGGTCAACTGTTCGAAGACGTATTTGGATGTCGTATATTGCTCGGAAGTGTAGATTTCATCTGAGCCGCTGTGGGCACGCACGACTATCAGAGAGTAGCCCTTGAGAGGAAGGCTCTGAAGGAATCCGATCGTGACCTGTGCTGGACTGTAATAGTCCAAAGAGTAACCGGCAGCTATTAGGGTTGCCCGGACAGAGTCGTTGAAAGATGGGTCAGGGATTGTTCTGGATAGCTGGTCGAGTAGCGCTGCCCTAGGGACTCCAGAACCATTTGTGCCCGCGAAACGCCACGAGTTATCTTGATAGACCCATGCCCCAGAGACCACTATCAGTATGGAGACTGATACAAGGATTAGCTTGACCACAGGTCTCCTCTTATGCTGCGGCTTGCTCGGCCTTGGAGCTCTGCCACTGCGAATCCGGTCTTCCTCAAGTAGCCTAGCGAGAAGCTTTTCAAAATCAGACCGTTCGGAGGTTTTCTCGGTCAACGAACTCTAACTCTCAAAATCGTCGCCTGAAAGCTTCTATGCCCCGCGTGGCACCTTTAGGTTGGAGTCGACCGTTTTCAAAAAGGTCCCTTCCAAGACCTATACATGAACGCGAGCACGTGATTACGATTTAAGAGTATCTATTTTGAGGGAATATGATCATAGGGTTCTGGTCGCCGACCACGCAGTGAGGAGAAAACCGCTGAGACGATGATTAAAATTGATAGTATCAGAAGCGCATGTTGCAACCCGGCCAAAAACAGCTGGAGGTCTGCGCCTGATACCTGACCGTTCCCTGTTATGTTCACATTTCCGATAATGTTCACCAGTTTGTCATAGGGGACGTCGGCGGTCATCAGTGACAAACCCAATGGGATGCTCGCGACAATGCTGGTGTTGATGATCGTGCTCCTTACACCGGAGGCGATTCCTCTCTTGGAACTTGAGACTGAACCCATGACTGAGCTCGCGTTCGGGCTGCGGAACAAGCCGATGCCGAATCCGACGAGGACCAGCCCTATGGCTATTTGAAGAAACGGAGTGTTTGTCGTAAAGCCAGAGAGATAGAAGAAACCAGCGGTGGCGATTGCTAGTCCGAGAGTGCTGAGACCCCGGGCCCCCCACTTGTCCGAGAGGGAGCCGCTTATGGGCCCGATGAAGATCAGCGTGATATCCAGCGGTATGAGAAGGATTCCGGCGTGGAGCGGGTTGTAGCCTCTGACGAGCTGGAAGTAGAGGGTCATTATGAAGGCGAGTGCTGCAAAGGCGAGACCGCTCAGAAGATTGGCAATATTGCCAGCGGTAAAGAGCCTGTTTCTGAACAGTGAGAGGTCCAGAACTGGAAAACTCGCCCTCCGTTCTGCGAGAACGAAGATGATCATGAGTAGAAAGCTCAGACCTGTAAGTGTGAGCGACAACTGGTCGGTGATATTCCCCAGAGTCAGACCGAGGAGCAGCAATGTGATAGAGGCGGAGAATGTCACCGCGCCTGGCAGATCAAACTTCTCACCACGAGCAGGGTGAGAGATCTCCTTCAGCCTCTTCCTTGACCAGTAGGTGCCGAAGATGCCGATCGGGACATTCACCAGGAATATGGAGCGCCAGGTGAAGAGCTGTATGAGGACGCCGCTGAGAGTGTAGCCTGTAATCGTCCCCGCGTTGATCGCGACCTGGTTTATCCCAATCCCTTTCCCAAGCTCGCTGCCTGCGAAGGCGTCTGTGACGATGGCGACGCTGTTCACGAAGAGGAAGGCAGCTCCAACCCCCTGGATTAGCCGGAAGGCGAGAAGCATCTCGGCCGTGATGGAGAGGCCGGAGAGTAGCGAGCCGAGGCTGAAAATGGCGAAGCCCAGGTTGTAGAGCCGGACCCGTCCGTAGAGGTCAGCCATCCGGCCTATACCGACCAGCAGGACTGTTATCATCAGCCTGTAGATGGTGATGAACCAGACCCCTTCGACCAGATTGGTCTGGAGGCTACTGACCACCTGGGGAAGACCCA
>WNET01001868.1_pt1 | contig 11156 bp, 9 predicted proteins | sample 5399911 | NCBI WGS metagenome assembly WNET01 (sample SAMN13153333, study PRJNA577476) | soil metagenome | isolation source: 40 cm grassland meadow soil pre-rain plot 2 | place: USA:California | collected 2015-09-08 | reverse complement strand
TGGATATTCTTTCCGGCTTTGTGGCAGGAAATTTCTCGGCTTACTACCTCGGATTTTCGATGGTCATTCTGATGTCCATCGGATACTACTTCAGCACAATGGGTTTGGGCGCACTGATGGTAGCGGCGCCAGTCTTCGCGTTCGGTCTGGTGGCGTTTGGATTCTTGGGAATGGGACCGGTGACGATCGCCGTCGATTCGTATGGGCCAGTGACTGACAATGCGCAATCGGTTTACGAGCTATCGCTAATCGAACAGGTTCCGAACGCGAAGCAGGATCTCAAAAGAGATTTCAACATCGACGTGAACTTTGAGCGCGCCAAGGATCTCCTCGAGGCCAATGACGGCGCCGGAAATACATTCAAGGCAACCGCCAAACCAGTGCTGATCGGAACGGCAGTAGTGGGCGCAACGACCATGATTTTTTCCATCATCATGGCGCTGACCAAGGGTCTGACGGAAAACGTCGGCAATCTTTCGCTCTTACATGCGCCGTTTGTTTTGGGACTGATCACCGGCGGAGCAATGATTTATTGGTTCACGGGCGCTTCCACGCAGGCGGTAACTACGGGCGCTTACCGCGCAGTCGAGTTCATTAAAGCGAACATTCGGCTGGAAGGAGTGGAGAAAGCCTCGGTGTCCGACAGCAAGAAAGTTGTGGAGATCTGCACGCAGTACGCGCAGAAGGGCATGTTCAATATATTCCTCGCGGTCTTTTTCGCCACGCTGGCGTTTGCCTTTGTCGAGCCCTTCTACTTCATTGGATATCTGATCTCGATCGCTGTTTTCGGTTTGTATCAGGCGATCTTCATGGCGAACGCCGGCGGCGCCTGGGACAATGCCAAAAAAATTGTGGAAGTTGAATTGAAACAGAAAGGCACGGCGTTGCACGATGCCACGGTCGTCGGCGATACGGTGGGCGATCCTTTCAAGGATACGTCCTCGGTGGCGATGAATCCGGTGATCAAATTCACAACCTTGTTCGGCCTGCTGGCAGTGGAGCTTGCGGTGAAATTGACTCTGGAAGCAGGTAGCGCATTGAGCCACGGACTGGCGCTGGCGTTCTTTCTGGTTTCGTTCTTCTTCGTTTACCGATCGTTCTACGGCATGAGAATTGTGAGAGAAGGAGCGACTACTGCCGAAGCTCGGGCGGCGGCAGATTGAGCCGCGAGGTAGACGAAGCACGGGTCTTCTACCCAGCCAAGTGTCGGCGAAGGGGACAATCTTGCCAGCCATCGAGCACATCAATGTTGCTGCAGCTCAAAATACCGAGCGCGAGGGCCATTACCATCAGAGACTCGGAATCAAGCTTCGGAATCAAGCTGAACTGGACTTAGAAGACGAAATTCTGGAAGTAGTGTGAGGATTAACGCTATGACGCCAGCTACCGTGTGCTTTCCCACGCAGCTTCGGAGAACCGGACGTGTAATCAAATCCAATCCTGCGCCCATTCCGCGCGGGAGGGGCCATGAGCTCTCGAATCGCCTCTACGAGTTCCTGGATGTCCGCATCGTGGCTTTCGAGGCGGCTCTCAAGTTCGGTCAGTTTGGCCACGATCTGCCGATTTGCTGCCAGGGCTTCGCGCATGCGCACGAAAGCGCGCACGACAAAGATGCTCATCTCTATGGCGCGCTGGGAATTCAACACCGTGGCTGCCATGATTGCACCGTGCTCGGTGAAGGCGTAGGGCAAGTAACGCCTTCCGCCGCGGCCCTCGTTTGAGGTTGCAAATTGCAACCTCAAAGATTCGTACTCCGCCGAGGAAAGTTGCAGCACGAAGTCACCAGGAAAGCGGTCTATGTTTCGCTTGACCTGCTGATTCAAACGCTTTACTTCCACGCCGTAGAGCTCGGCGAGGTCCGCATCGAGTATGACTCTGTGCCCGCGTAGAACCAGGATTCTCGACTCTACTCGTCTGGAGAGGACAATCGCTCGTTTTTTCATTTTTCTCCCTCAGGCTTGAAATCACACTCTGTGATCTCAAATTCGTACAAGGGAACTAACTCCGAAGTATAGCTTGAAAATAAGGGCTTCGAAGCCAAAGGCCGAGGTTCCCAATTTCAAAATGGGAAAGAAGTTGCGACGGATCGCACTTACGACGTCAATCACCGCTGAAAATTGCGTACGCACCAAGCTCTGGACCAACGGTGTCCCGCTGGAGGACGCGGCACGCCAGCAACGTTCGAATCTTGCGCGGTTGACGTTCACCGGACGCGGAGATAACTTTGGGCGGGAATCAGTCGTGCTGACGCGTAGCTAATTTTCCGGCTTCAGTTTGCGAATGAAAAGTACAAGCTGCCAGCGCTGCGGCTCGGGAAGCTTACTAAAAGATGGCATGCCGCGATCGGGATTTCCGTTGGTAATCTTCCAAAACAAAGTGCCGTCACTTTGATTCTGCACGACCGGAAGCTGCAAATCGGCAGCATGCTTTTTCACCAGGCCAGAGCCGTCCTGACCATGACATTCCGTGCAATTTCGCAAAAAGAGTTTCTTGCCTCCCGCGGCAGCGTCGGGCTTGCGAGCCAACGGATTCGGCTTCATTGCGGCATCTTGTGGGACGCGCCAGTTGGGGTCGGGCTGATATGCGCTGTTCTGCGCGAGCATAATGCTCACGAGCCCAAAGATGGCGGATAGAATCCAGCACCTCACGGCTTGGCTCCAAACAGCCGAGCTAGTTTTGTGCTGAATCCGCGAATTTCGTAGCTGTAGCCGAGGCGCAGCAGCGCCGGGCTGCTGCCATGAGTCAATCCGATTGCAGGAGAAAACCGCAGGCTGGTGTTGTCGCTGATCTGCCAGGAAATTGCCGGCGCGGCATAATGAGCCGTGTCATGCAAGCCGAAGCCCTGCGTCGTGCCCAACCCGCCATACAGCTCTACCCCAGCAATGAAGTTTTCACGGCAAAAGCGGCAGTTCTTGCCGGAAGCCAGCGTAGCCAGCGGCCGCGCTACGGCCAGCGCATATCCGAACTCGAAACCTTCGTTTTCAGAGAGATTCTTCTCCACAATGAAGTTCTCTGAAATATTCCAATCGTGCGCGGTGCTGGAGAGAATCAACCTAGTTTCAAGCTCGTGAGCCCGAGTTGCGCGCAATTCGGCGTTGCTCTCATTAAGCTCAGGCGCTGCGCCAACAATTTCTTTCCGGATGCGGCTGGCCTCATTGATATTCTCGTATTCCAGATAAAGGACAGGGTTTATCCAATGCTCGCGCGCAAGGGGACGAAACCGATTCTCGATTCGCCATCCGGTGAAGATGGCGCTGTCACCAGCAGTAGACTGCCCTTCCAGGTATAGCTCCGAAGTCCAACGCCCAGTGACGCCGTATTCCAGCTCCAGGTAAGGCGCAAAGAACCAATGCTGCCCTGCGCGCGGGACACCCACCGTGCTGGAAGTCTCGATTTCCAAATTTCCCGGTTCTTCCAAATGATGATCGTAAGTTACGAAATAAGGAGACTCCTGGGCCTGCAAAGTGACTGAAGCGAACAGGGAAAAAGCAAAAAGTGCGATGTAGGCTAGGCGCATACTATTTGCAACTGAGTTGCATTTGAAAGAGCAGTAAACAATCTAATCACTGGGACAGCAACCGTCAATGTATTGGCTGCTTTTTTGTTGCGATGCCGTTGCAACCAGTTGCAACTCACGAAGGCAGGCTGCGGCAACGAGAGCAGTAGCCGCCGATCTCCATACGTGTAACCAAAATATGGAACTGGCACTCGCGCTGGATTTGCCCTTTGAGACGGTCGAAAAGATCGCTCTCGAACTCCAGGATTTTCCCGCAACGCAGGCATGCCATGTGCAAATGATCGCGCTGCGGCCTACGTTCGTAAAAATGCTTCTCCCCCTGGAGGTGCATTAAATCCAATTCATCGATCAGGCCATGCCGTTTGAGCAGCTTCAAGGTGCGATACACGGTCACCCGATCAATTCCAGGATCGATCTTGCGCGCCCTGCGAAGAAGTTGGCTGGCATCGAGATGCTGCTGGGCGGTTTCCACAACGCTGAGGATCGTGCGGCGCTGGCGGGTCATACGCAGTCCGCGAGATATAAGCTCGGCTTGCAACCTACCGGGTTGTTCAGTTTCCGGAAGAGGCATATTCGCAACTCGATTGCAACTAGCTTAACACGAGCACACCTTCGCCCGGAGCTTCAGACATTAGAGAAAGGGACTTGTCCATGCTCATTAGTTATATCCCTTCATCTTTTCTTTTACGCTGCGCGCCAGCTTCTCGATCGCTTCCGCTTTTTTGAGTACATCCAATGAAAGGACGTTTTCGTTGCTTTTGTCGACATATTGCTTCAACTCGGTCGCGAGCTTTAGCAGCTTGTCAGTATCGCGTTTCAGATCGGCCTGGCGCTCCTGGCTGGCTTTTTTGGCCATGCCTCTCTCCACTCTGGCGCGCTCCTCATCTTCGGGCGGCTTTTGTTCGATCCCGGGAATCCGCTGCTGCTGCAGAGGTCCCGTCAACGCAGCAACTGGAAACATTATCGCGACAATCAAGAATCCAACTGCTAGAAGTCTGAATCGCACGCTCACCTCGAAAGAGACGCAGAATTATCTCGATTATACGTTCGGCGAGGCGGCGGAGGCAGCGTGGCTGCGCTTGCTATAATCGCCGTTCACCATGAGTACTCTTTCAGATTTCGTTGTCGTCGACGCGGGCAATTTTCCCGCACTGCTTCGCGACTGGCGTGAGGACACGGCTACCTTTCTCCATCATGACATGCCGAAGCTGGTAGTTATCGTGGTGGGGGCTTTGGTGTTGAGCCGCCTGCTGCGGGTCATGGTTCGCCGAATCGCCGCCCTGCAAGAGAAGAAATTACCCTCCGGTATTCGCGCGCAAAAAATTCGCACCATGGCCAGCGTGATTACCAGCGTCGGAGTCTTCGTAATTTTTTTCTGGGCCGTGCTGCAGGCACTGCCTCTATTTGGCCTGAACCTTGGTCCGCTATTGGCCAGCGCGGGAATTGCGGGCCTGGCAATTGGGTTCGGCGCGCAGACGCTGGTGCATGACTTCATCAACGGATTCTTCATCCTGCTAGAGAATCAATACGACATTGGCGACAACGTTCGCATAGCCGGCGTAAAAGGCACAGTCGAAGCCATGAGCTTGCGCCACACCTTACTGCGCGATGAGGACGGTACGGTTCATTTTGTCCCCAACAGTGAAATCAAGATCGTCTCGAACACAACTCGTGATTGGTCGCAGCTTACGTTGCGTGTGACCGTTGCCTACAGTGAGCCTAGCGATCGAATCGTAAAGCTGTTGCAGGAAATAGGAGATGAAGTGCGCCATGACCCGGCTTATGCCGAGGACATTGTGAGCGATATTGAAGTACCAGGGATTGATCGGGTCGGAAATGGTGAGGCGGAATATCTAATGCTGGTCAAGACGCGCCCGAATAAGCAATATGCGGTGAGCCGCGAACTGCGCCGGCGAATTAAAGACTGCTTCCATAAGCAGAACGTGCAGACTCCGGGGCCCGGCAGGATGTATGTCGTGGATCAGGATCAAGCTAGCTGACAGCAGAAATCAGTGAATCTCATTTCGAGCAGCGCTCGCTGGAAACCGAAAACAATTGCTGGCTAAGGCGGACATTTTCGTCTCACGAGCGGAGGCGTTCCGCCCTCGCTTAATCTTTTTTCGTTATCTCCTGCACCGCGCGATAAGCCTGATCGATAGCGCAATCGGTATACGCATAAGCGCCGGCATCGGCGTTGGCGATTGCCAGGCGACCGAACGGCTTGCGCGCAATCTCGCATGGAGTTTCGCCGCCCTCCAGCCAGAATTTATCCCACAACGAGTTGTATTCATACGCGTACCCATGCGGCCAGCGATTGACGGTGATCGCGGTTATATCGCGAGCGGGATCGAAGCCACCCGGCCCGAGTGCGCGCGCGAGCTGCTCGCGAACGTTAAGCTCCATGGTCTCAAACTTCGTTGCAAAAAGTTCGCCGCGGCCGATGCGATGTTGCTCGCGAGCCGGCCGGCCCGACTTGCAGGGCGTTCTCATCATGTGAATCACGATCGGTTCATCCGGTTTACGCGAGCAGTGGTAATCGCCAATGCTGACCGGCAGATCAAGATTGAAAAATGTGTGATATCCGGCGGGAGAATAAACGCTGCTAGCTCCAAGTTTCTGGAACGGCTCCCAGTTGCGAATTGCAACATTCGTGTAAAGCAGCGGAACCTTTGCCGCCGAGGCGAGCGCCTCTTTCTGCTTATCCGGCAACTCATCGCAGATATAGGGGATCACGACGTGCCAACATGCGAGGATACAGTTCGCAGCCTGAACCGTTCGCAGCTTACCGTCGCGTACATACGCAATCTCGACACCTTTGGCGCTGGCTGCGTCACCCTGATGTCTTACTCGCACCACTGTGCTGTTCAGACGGATACGCACCGGCGAGTCTTCTTGATCCAGCTTGGCGTAGTTTGCGCGTGCGGTAACAATGTCGGTCGCAGAACTTCCAGGAATCGCCTTCGGAATCAGTTTGCGCACCAGCAGCCGCGCGATGGAGGCATTGCCATCGGGAAAATGGAAAAAGTATCTCTCCGCTTCCTCGTTGGGAATGGCGTCCCGGTTCATGCCTTTCCCCGGCGCCGGGTCGAGATTCATCCCCTGAAACCCGGGAGCATCGAGTCCCCACGCATCCTGCGCAGACACAGCATCGAAACCGACTCCGAACAGCGGCTGCGGAGTGGCGGACAAGAGTTTAATGATCTGTTCATCCACCTGGACGAGTTCGCGCAAGAAATTCTCGTAGCTCATGCGCGCCAGCCTAGCCTTTTTCTCATTGGAACTCAGGCCGGGCAAGTAGTCTTTCTTGTCGTGGTGCAGTCGGTCGTAATCTCGTTTTGCTTTTTCGGAGAGAGGCGCCTCAGTCATGAATTTCTTCCATTCGGCAGAATCTCCTTGTGAGAGATCGGCGCCCTCGCCTCCGCCGTGAGGGACGGGATTCACCACCAATTTGTCCGTGCCAAAGGTTTCCTTATCGAAGAAAATTGCGGGCGCCAGGCCTTGCGAGCGATACAAATCTTTCGACACATATTTGGGGTAAGAAGAGACATCAATTCCCAGCTCTTCGACCATCGCCTTGGCGACAGCGCTATAAGGCGCCGGGCTTTCGATCGAAAACGTGCCCCCATAACCCAGCAGCGTGCGGTCGCCGGAAGGAAATTCGTTGCGCTTGGCGTGTCCACCAAAGTCATCGTGATTATCGAGCACTAGAATGCGCGATTTCGACCCGGCAAACTTGCGGAAATAGTGCGCGGCAGAGAGGCCGCTGATTCCGCCTCCGACAACAACCAAGTCATAGGCTTCACCGGTATCCAGCGGCTTTCCGACTTCATTCCATAGCGTGCCGTCGCGCAAGCTGTGCGCGGCTTCAAAGGAACCGGGATGGCTGCCGCGCAACCCCGTTAACGCGGGAGGGTAGTCGTCCGGCGATTTTTCGGGATCAGCCTGGAGATCGAAAGCAGCAAATAACTGAGAAGGAACAATAGTGGCACCGACCGTCAAAGCGACGCCATTCAGGAAATCGCGCCGCGTGATTTCACGACGCATGCCCAGTTCACGATCATTTGCATCGTCCAATAGAGCCCTCGCCAGAACCCGTTCGGCCCTGTGCCCTGCTGTTATCTAAAGAATGCGCTTGACAAGTGCTGCGCCAGCCAGATTTCCGGTGTTTAGGGATTATCGGCCTTCTTCACCGCCGACTCCGCTCCCTGGAATCCGATGCGACTGTGGGTTCCATCACAAAACGGTTTGGTCACTGATCCACCACAGCGGCACAAAGAGAATGCCGGTTTGCCCGTGAGGTCGTACTTCTGGCCATCGGCATCGACCAATTCGATTGAACCCTCGGGAGCTTCCACGCGGTACGGCCCGTTCTTCCTGACGCTTGCAGCTTATGTTGTCAGCACTGGATAAAAAACCAACGCCAGGTCTCAAGCCGCCGCTGCGCGCGTACCCAGCACCTTTTGATATAGTGCGAGGTACTCGTCAATCATTCGTTTGGCGTTGAAATAATTTCGTGCCAAATGGTAGGCGCGATTCGCATAAGCGCGGCACAGATCTGGCTGGTCATTCAACCGGCGGATCACTTTCGCCAGGCTGGTTGCGTCATTCGCGCGGAAGTAAAGAGCCGAGTCGCCCCAGATTTCGCGAAATGGGGGAATGTCGTTGGCGATAATCGCGCAGCGGGAGAGAGCCGCTTCGAGGGCCGTCATGCTGAATGGCTCGTAGCGCGAAGTAGCCGCATAGATAGTTGCATGGCTGTACAGAGAGCGAAGTTGCGCCTCGGTCTGTGGGCCTTTTAGTGCAACGCAGAGATTGTTGGTCGCAACTTTTACATCTGCCCGGATGGGAAGCTTGGGCGGTTGTATCGGCCCGTCCGCACCTACGATGCACACCGGAAGCGGATGCGTCTGCTGCGTGAGTAGCGAAACCTGCTTGCCGGGATCGAGCAAGCGGCCGACGGCAAGCACAGAATCATCTTTGCTTCCATTTGGATTGAAAAAAATCGGATTCCGGCCGTTGTAGATGACCTGCTCGTGATTGGCTTGCGTATAACAGGAATGGATGAGGTCGAGCATCCATTCGCTGGGAGCGACGACTACGTCGGCCTCGGCTAGTCCCTCCGAAATTACCCGCCGGTACCACTTCAGCCAGCGGCTTTCTTTAGGCTCGCGCCCATGCACCACTTTCCACCAACTGATGAGGTCTCCGTGGGCCACAACGACGCGTGGCAAATCCACGGGCAAATCGGGTTTCAGTTCCTCAACCAGGTTGACGAGATAATCGGAAGAGTCGTCGAGATCCTGCTCGCCTTCCTGCATCCAGTCGAGACGAAATGCGGTCGGGCGATACTCCAATCCGTGCAGGTTGTTCATCCAGGTGATCTGTTCGGGCAGTGGAATCTCGCCGAAGCTGACGAGCGTGACACGCGTTCCGCGACTCACCAGACCCGAAACTAATTCGCGGGTGTAAGTCCAGATGCCGCTTATCGTGTCAGTAGTGACGAGAATGTGCAAACACGCCTCCACAGCCCCGGATGCGGCGCCAGCCGAAAACCCGCGCCCGTGCCGGGATTCATTGTAGTGGGAAAGTGGCGTTCTGCGAAAGACTTTCGGAATGGAAAAAATTGCTGGGTTCCCTAGCAGGTTGCGGAAAAATGCAATGCAGCCACTTCAGGGGGCTAAAACCGTCATGAAAAAAGGCCGCTTAACGCAGCGCTGAAGCGCTGCGCCACGCAAAATCAAAGTTTTTCCGCACCCTGCTAGCAGTTGCCTGGGCGAGGGCGTTTGGACTTACGAGGTTATCTTTACTGAGCTGGCAGGTTCTTAAAGCGCGCCAGCCTGAATAACGGATCCGCGTCACCGCCCTCCATGACAAGGCGAGCAACCATTTCGCCGAGGGCCGGTCCGTGCTTAAAACCATGCCCTGAACCACCGCCGACTATCCAAACGTTTTCATGCAGCGGGTGACGGTCAATGATGAAGTGGTCGTCTGGGCTGTTCTCGTACTGGCAAACTCTGCTTTCGAGCAGAGGAGCATTCTTCAACCCGGGGAAACGGAGCCCCACATAGTCGCGCATCGCCTTGAGTCCATCGGGGCTTACGGTTCGGTCGCCCGAAGTCGGATCGAATTCGGCCCCACGCGTGTCATCGGCGACTTTGAAGCCGCGTCCCTGATTTCCTGGAATGCCATAGACGAAACGCTCACGATGATCAGCCCAAACCGGAAGGTTGCGTTCAGAGTAACGATCGTCTCCCTCAGGCGTGCCAAAGAAAAATACCTCCTGCCTGGTGGCGCGGATGCGGCTTCCGATGGTCTCCGGAAAAAGTTTGCCCAGCCACGGACCGCAGGCGAAGACGTATTGATCCGCCGTGAGCTTCGAACCGTCTGATAGCAAGAGCCCATCCCATTTCGCCTCTTCCAGGTGCTCCGGCTGTACAGCGGCCTGCCTATACTCGCCGCCTTCAGACCGGAATGCTTCGAGCACTGCCTGGCATGCAATCCGCGCAGTGAGGAACCCGCTCTCAGGCTCGTAAACTCCCCAGCGCACGCCTTCAAGGTTGATCTGCGGCCAGCGGCGCGCTAGATCGCGTTGGGAGAGTTCTTCGTAGGGGATTCCGGCTTTCCGCAGCAGCGGCAGCGATCCACGCTCGAAAGTGTCATCCGCATCAGCTGCCATCCACAGCACGCCAATGGGAAACATCAGTTGGCGGCCCCAGCGCTGTTCGTGTTCGCGCCATAGCTGGATGGCCCGTGCCGCCATTTCCGTGTATGGCTGATTCGGACCGTAAGTGCCACGAATAACTCGCGTCTCGCCTCCGGATGAAGCACGAGAGTTTCCCGGCCCCCACGAATCGATCAAGGTGACGCGCGCGCCACGCCGAAGTAAATACAACGCTGTCCATCCTCCGAAGGCGCCCACTCCAATCACAGCAATGTGAGTCTGTGTCTTCATCTTGATCTGAGCCCGATCGTGATCATTGAGAATAGCCGCCGGTGCACGGCTCGGCAAACCAAAGCGATTGCTTATTGCAGTCAGGCCGCCAAGAGTCGCGCCCCACTTCAGCAGCCAGCGGCGACTCCGGCGATGGCCGAAGCCAGATCTCTCGATCGCACGGAAAAATGCATCTATCATGCTGCTCGTTCTAGTGAACGAAAGTATGCCGAGAACGTGCAGCCGTCAACGATTAGCATTCTGGTACTGAGAGTGCTAATGCTTGACATGGCCAACTCCTCTTCCTAGAATTCAAGAGGGGGAGTTTCGGCTGTTGCCGTCCTAAGCTATTATTTTTGAGTGTTTTAGCCGAACGGCTTCCTCGCGGTAAAAACTCTATGCAGTCCGGCCAGCCAATCGGCGAACGCGAACGTGAGATTCTTACGGCGATCGTGGAAACCTTCATAACCACGGGCGAGCCGGTAGGATCGCGCACCTTGGCGCGTGGCAATCGTGAGGGATTGAGTCCCGCGACCATCCGCAATGTCATGGCCGACCTGGCCGACGCAGGCTTTCTCGAGCAGCCTCATACTTCCGCCGGGCGAGTACCGAGCACTGAGGCGTACCGCTACTACGTCGAGCAGTTGACGGGCAAGGCGCACCTGTCGCAGGAAGATGAGAGCATCGTTCATGAATCGCTGCACGGCA
>WNET01002736.1_pt1 | contig 11176 bp, 10 predicted proteins | sample 5399911 | NCBI WGS metagenome assembly WNET01 (sample SAMN13153333, study PRJNA577476) | soil metagenome | isolation source: 40 cm grassland meadow soil pre-rain plot 2 | place: USA:California | collected 2015-09-08 | reverse complement strand
CGAGTCGACAGGCAAATCGGACGAGCGGATCTTGACTGCCAAGCGCGCCCAGTGTGTACGCTGCCGCAAACACCAATGTGAAGAGTATGGCGATCCACGGCTTCATCTCCGACTGCATATCGCCGCGCGCCTCCCAACTCTTATTATCCAGACTTGTGTAGCATCGCCCCGGGACGCATTCTACGCAGCGTATCCAGTATCCACGCTTTGTCGTCGCTGACGCGAATCACCATAGTGGGTGTGTTTCGCTGTCATTTCGCCGCCAGGCGGAAACTGGATAGCCTGCGCGGCACCGCCCGCGTATCCAGTGCCCGAGCTCATGCGTCGGAGCCGGCGGCGGGCCCGCGCAAAGCGGACCGACCCGTTGAGCAACCCGGAGCGTTCGGCGATTTCGCCTAGCGCTTCTTGAGCCGGACCTCTTCGAGCGGCGCCGACCATGGATAGGGATCGATGAGCATGAGCGCGGGGTCCTCCACGCGGGGGCCGATCCCGCTCGGCCAGATGTAGTCGTAGATGGCGGCGAAGCGCACGCGGTCGTAGAGCTGTTGCTGGATCTGCGCGAGCATCGCCGCGCGCTTCTTCTTGTCCAGCTCCTGCGCCTGCTGCCGGTAGAGCGTCTCGATGTCGGGATAGGCGCCGTACGTGTAGGCGCCCTCGGCGGGCACCGTTTGCGAGAGGCGTGACGAGGCGTTGCCGTAGACGGCATTGATGCACATGCAGATGCCCTTGAGCTTCTTCGTGGCCAGCGCCGAGTAGAAGGCGGCGCGCTCCATCGTCCGCAGGCGCGTCCTGATCCCGACGGCGCCGAGGTTGGCGACGATCGCCTCGCCCGTGGAGAAGTACGGCGGCCAGGGGTGCAGGTCGCCGGCGTCGAAGCCGTTCGGATACCCGGCCTCGGCGAGGAGCTGCCTGGCCTTCGCGGGATCGTACGGGTGCGGCTCGAGCGGAATGGCGAACTCGAACGTGCGCGGAACGACGTTGCCCGTCGGCCGGGAGGCACCGAGCGTCTCGGCCATGCTGATCCCGCGCCGATCGAGGGCGAGGCTGGCCGCCAGCCGCACGCGCTTGTCGTGCCATGGCGACTTCGGATCCCACTGATCCAGGAAATCGAGATAGTACGTGCCGATGCCGCCCGAGAAGGCCAACTTTAGATTCGGGTCACGCTTGATCTCCTCGGCCAGCGTGGCGTCGAGCAGGTAGGCGATGTCCACCTCGCCACGCTTGAGCATGGCGAGCCGCGTGGTGGCCTCGGGCACGCTCTTGTAGACGAGCCGCTTCACCGACGGCGCCTTGCGCCAGTAGCCCTCGTACGCCTCCATCACCAGCTCGACGCCCGGCGTGTGGCTCACGAACTTGTACGGGCCGAGCCCGACGGGATGCTTCTTGAAGCCGTCGACGCCGACCTGCTCCATGTACTTCTTCGGCGCGATCCAGGCGGCGGACGTCGCGAACGTGCCGTAGAACGTCATGAAGTCCGGCCACGGCTCGTGCAGGACGAAGCGGACGCGGTGGGGATCGACGACCACGACCTCCTGCACCTTGTCTTGAAGGCTCTTGGCGCCCTTGGCGCGGTGGAACGAGAACTTCACGTCCTCGGCGGTGAACGGATCGCCGTTGTGGAACTTCAGCCCCTGGCGCAGCTTGAACTCGTAGACGCGCTGGTCGGGACTCACCGTCCACGACTCCGCCAGGCTCGGCGTCTGGTGATTGCCCGGCATCGGCTTCACGAGCGCGTCGTGCATCGCGTACAGCACCCAGAACGGCGTGAGCACGCCGATGACCTCGGCCGGGTCGAACCACGCCGGCGCGAGGGTGACGTAGAGCGCCCAGCGCATCTCGCCCTCGGGCTTGGCCTGGGAGCGCGCGGCTCCGGGAGAGCCGGCGATCAGGGCCCCGGTGAGCAGCGCGACGAGTGCGAGCGCGACGACGCGCTTGCCGTTCATGGCTCCTCCTCTACGCGAAGGCCGGCATGACCTCGCGCGCGAACGTCTCCATCGAGCGCAGCACGCGCGCGTGCTCGAGGTCGCCGAACCAGAACGAGCAGTTGAAGTGCGTGATGCCGACGGACTCCTGGATCCTCTTGATCTGCCGCACGCAGGTGTCGGGCGTGCCGATGACGAGGTAGCGGTCGAGCAGCTCGTCGATGCTGGGCTCCTTCGGCGCCGGCACCGGGATGGCGCGGCCGTCCTCGACGCGCTGGTAGTTGTTGCGCAGGCTCAGCGTGACGCGCATGTTCCAGCGCGCCTGCTCGGCCGCCGCGCGCGCGTCGGCGTCGTCGTCGGCGACGTAGACGGCCCGCTGCACACCGACCTCGAGCGGCTCGCGCGGCTTGACCTCGGCCACCACGCGGTCGAACAGCCGGCGGAACTCCGCCATGCGCTCGATGGGCACGCCGAAGCCGCCCGTGAGCACGTTGAAGCCGCGGCGCACGGCGCCCTCCACGGAATCGGGGCTCTGCGCGGTGATCCAGATCGGCGGCCGCGGCTTCTGGACCGGCTGAGGGAAGATCGTCGTCTCGGGGATCTTGAAGATCTTGCCGTCGTAGGAGAACGGTCGGCCCTGGAACGCCTTCAAGATGACGTCGACGGACTCTTCCCAGCGCGCGCGCCCGCTCTCGAGCTCGAGGCCGAGGCGCTCGAACTCGTAGTGCTGGTAGCCGCGGCCCAACCCGACGTCGAGGCGCCCGCCGGAGAGAAGGTCCAGCGTGGCGATCTCCTCGGCGACGACGAGCGGATGGTGCAGCGGCACCACGATGACGGCGGTGCCCACGCGCAGCCGCGTGGTCTTCGCCGCGATGTAGGTGGCGAGCTGCGCCGGCCGCGAGAGATAGCCGTAGGTCGAGAAGTGGTGCTCGGCCAGCCAGACGCTGCGGAAGCCGAGCGCCTCCGCGGTCTGGGCCACCTCGACCCCGCGCGCGTAGATCTCCTGCGACGAGCGCGCCGACGGCGATTGCATCAGGAGGAACGTGCCAAATTTCATCGTCACCCTTTGCGGAGGCGATACCAGGGGTGCGGCTGGCCCGGCGTCGTCGCGCGCAGCGTGTACACCGACGTACGGGCGGTCAGGAAGAGCGTGCGGAGGTCGGGGCCGCCGAAGGCGAGGTTGGCCGGGACCTCCGGCGTGCGGATGATCCCGAGCCGCGTGCCGTCCGGAGCGAAGACCCAGGTGCCGCCGGGGCCGGTGCAGTAGATCCGCCCCTCGACGTCCACCTTCATCCCGTCGGGAACGCCGTCGGTCTCGTCAGACGACATGTCGGCGAAGATCCGGCGTCGCAGGACCTTGCCGGCGGCGTCGAGCTCGAACGCGTGGATGTACGCGGTCCAGCGCGTGTTGGCCACGTAGAGGGTGCGCTCGTCGGGCGAGAAGGCGAGCCCGTTGGGATACTCGCAGTCCGCCACCAGCGACGTCGCGCCGTCGGGCGCGATGCGATAGACGCCGGCCTCGGCGAGCTCGCGCTGGGCGAGCGGCACGCGCAGCCCGGGATCGGTGAACCAGAGACTGCCGTCCGACTTGCACACGACGTCGTTGGGACGGTTCAGGCGCTTGCCCTCATGGCGGTCCATGAGGACCTCGCTCCGACCGTCGGCGGACCAGCGCGTGACGCGGCGGTTGCCGCCCTCGCAGATGACGAGCCGCCCCTGCAGATCGAACGTCGTGCCGTTGCCCTCGCCGGTGTCCGCGCGCACGAGCTCGACGGCCTTGCCCGGCGTGATGCGGTGCAGGTGGCTCCGGCGGATGTCGACGAAGTAGTAGAAGCCGTCCGGATGCCAGAGCGGGCCCTCGGTGAAGACGAAGCCCGTGGCCAGCCGCTCGGCTTGTGCCGTCTCGAGCACGCGAGAGAGATCGTCGCCCATGGCGCTATTTCATCAGGCCGTAGAAGCGGCCCGCGTTCTCGCAGGTGATCTTGCGCACGACGTCGGCCGAGAGGTGGCCGAACTGCTCCTCGATGTACTTCGACGACTCGGGCCACACCCCGTCGGTGTGCGGATAGTCGGAGGCCCACATCAGGGTCTCGGCGCCCATCTCGTCGATCATCCGGGTGCCGATGCGGTCGAACTGGAACGTGGCCTTGCACTGGCGGCGCCAGTAGTCGCTCGGCTTCATCGTCAGGCCCAGATCGCGGAAGCGGTCCTCCCACTCGAAGTCCATGCGGTCGAGCGCGTAGGGGATCCAGCCGATGCCGCTCTCGCCGAACGAGATCCGGATGTTGGGGTACCGCTCGAGCACGGCGGCGCCGATGACCGCGGCCAGGATGTTGATCAGGTTCATCTGGAACGCGGAGACGCCGGTGAACAGCGCGGCGCGGCGTGTGCGGCCCGTCAGCTTGTCGCGCGCCTGCGGCGGCACCGACGGGAACGTGTGGAAGTGCAGCGGCAGCCGCACCTCGTTCACGGCCTGCCAGAACGGCTCCCACATCGGGTGGTACATCGGCTCCATGTCCCATGAGCAGGACATCTCGACGCCGCGCAATCCGAGCTTGGCCACGCGACGGATCTCGCGCACCGCGGCGTCGATGTCGCCGTACGGCAGGCAGGCGAGGCCGATCTGGCGGTCGGGATAGTGGTGGCAGAAGTCGGCGAGCCAGTCGTTGTAGATGCGGAACATCTCGATGGCGGCTTCGTGATCGTTCAGGCGCGTGGCCGCGCCGAGGATCCCGAAGATCACCTCGGCCTGCACGCCGTCGCGCTCCATGTCCTTGAGCCGCAGGTGCGGATCGGTCGGGCGGCGGATGCCCTTCTTGCCGTCCTCGTAGAGGCCGGTCTCCGCCATCCGGTCGACGCGATAGTTCTGGCCCGGGACCAGCTTCTGGCCCGACGGGCCCACGCCGCCGACCAGGCCGAACGACGCGCCGTTCTTCGACGTCCAGTACGGTCCGTCGGGCCCGTCCGTGACGTACGGCATCCGCTCGCGCATCGCCGCCGACGCGTTCGCGGTGAAGAGGTCAGTCGGGATCCAGGGCATGTCGATGTGGCAGTCGGCGGAGATCCGTGTGTAGTTCATGCGGGTCCTCCAGCCGCAGATGATACCCCGAGCGGGGCCTTGACTTGTCCGTCGACGTCCGGCAATGTCCCGACCACTCGCAGTCGCAGCGGGTCCTGTCCTTCCTTCGAGAGACGCCTGTGAGAAGGAGAGTCCGATATGCGCTCCGACACGCCCGGCCGCATCCGTCCCTCCAGACTGAACCGACGCGAATTCGTGAGGATCTCGGCGGCCGGCGTTGGCGCGAGCGCGCTGATCGCGGGCGGCCGGCGCCCGGCCGCCGCGGCCGCGTCCCCCTATCCCGACTGGCTCCCGGCCAGCACCAAGCCGCCCAAGCGGGGCGGCGTCCTGACGCGCGCGTCGGCCTGGGATCCGCCGGTGATCGACCCACGGCACACGCAGTCGGTCGGCCTCTTTCAGTTCGCCGGTCTCACCAGCAACCGTCTCGTGCGCCATCCGTTCTCCGACGAGGCCACCAACCCCAACGATCTCACCCTCAAGGGTGATCTGGCGGAGTCGTGGTCGGCGAACGCCGACCATCGCGTGTGGACGTTCAAGCTGCGCCAGGGCGTGAAGTGGCAGAACGTGGCGCCGCTCAACGGGCGTGAGCTGACAGCGGCCGACGTCAAGTCCTGTTACGAGGCGTACGCCAAAGAAGGCGTGCAGGCGTTCACCTTCCAAGAGATCGAAGGAATGGAGACCCCCGACAAATACACCCTGCGCGTGCACCTCAAGACGCCCAACACGCTCTTTCCCCAGAATGTCGCCGAGCACGTCGCGATCATCTTCGCGCGCGAGGTGCTCGAGGAGGACGGCGACCTCAAGAAGCGCCTGATCGGCACCGGCCCGTACATCCTCAAGGAGCACACGCGCAAGGTGCGGGTGGTGCTCCAGCGGAACCCCGACTACTGGGACAAGGGGCGGCCGAGCATCGACGAGTACGTCATCCTCTCCACGCCGGACGACGCGACCCGCGTGGCGGCGTTCCGCACGGGGCAGAGCGACATCATCTGGCGCGCGAGCGTGAGCGACGTCGAGGCCATCCGCAAGACCAACCCGAACGTCCAGGTGCAGGCGTACTCGAACACCCTGGCGCCCTTCGGGGTGGCGCTCGCCCAGGACCGGCCGCCGTTCAACGACGTGCGCGTGCGCCGAGCCATCTCGATGGCCATCGACCGGCAGAAGCAGGTGGACACGGTCTTCGAGGGCCACGGCATCCTCGGCTGGGGCGTACCGTACATCTACTACCAGGACACGCCGCCGACGGCGAAGGACCTCGGCCCCTGGTGGCAGTTCCGTCCCGCCGAGGCGAAGAAGCTCCTCGCCGAGGCCGGCCACCCGAACGGCTTCGAGACGACGCTGTTCTACTACGAGTACTTCCCGCAGATGAGCTCGCAGGTGCAGCTGGTCCAGCAGGACCTCAAGAAGCACCTCAACATCAACGTCAAGATCACGAAGCTCGACTACACGGGCTATTACGGACGCTACGTCGACAGCAAGTGGGCCGGCATGTCCTGGGGATTTCATCGACGAGCTGACGACCAAGCTACGGCGCACGCCCGACCGCGCCGAGCAGCGCGCGATCGCCAAGAAGATCGTGGACCGGGAGTACGACCAGGTGCTGCGCATGTGGATGCCGTACGACAACGGCTTCCTGGTCTTCCAGCCGCACATGCGCAACGTGGCCGCCGGCGCCCTCCGTCGGACCGACGGTTACGGGTGCCCGACCATCGCGCGGTCGTGGATCGACAAGTAAGGACGTCGAGAGGGATGGGGACCGGGTAAGCGGGAGCGGCGAGCGGCGATGTACAAATACGTGATCCGACGGATGCTGCTCGTGATCCCCGTCCTCCTTCTTTCCTCGCTGGTCGTGTTCGGCCTGATGCGCGTGATGCCGGGCGACGCGCTGACGGCGCTGATGGGCGAGTCCGGCAACGTCGGCGAGAAGGAGCTGGCCAAGCTCCGGAAGGACCTCGGTCTCGACCGTCCGTATCACGAGCAGTACGCGCTCTGGGTCTGGCAGATGGTGAGCCTCAACCCCGGCCACTCCATCTTCACCAACGAGCCGATCGCGGTGTCGCTCAAGAAGGCCATCCCCGTCACGCTCGAGCTGGCCTCGCTGGCCATGATCATCGGGATCGTCATCGCCGTGCCGGTCGGCGTGATGTCGGCCACGCGACAGGACAGCGCGTCCGACTACGTCGGCCGCGTGATCGCCGTCTCCGGGCTGTCGTTCCCCGAGTTCTGGCTCGGCACCCTCGTCATCACCTTCGCCGCCATCTGGTTTCACTGGATCCCGCCCATCGGGTACGTGAGCCTCTGGGAGTCGCCGTGGAAGAACCTCCAGCAGTTCCTGATCCCGGCGGGGGTGCTCGGCTTCCGCCTGTCGGCGGCGACGATGCGGATGACGCGCTCGACGGTGCTCGAGGTGCTGCGCGAGGACTACGTGCGCACCGCGTGGGCCAAGGGCCTCGAGGGACGGATCGTCGTGTACAAGCACGCGCTGAAGAACGCCCTCATCCCCGTGGTGACGATCGTCGGCGGCCAGCTCGGGGTCCTGCTCGCCGGCACCGTCGTGGTGGAGACGATCTTCGCGCTGCCCGGCATGGGACGGCTGACGGTGGAGGCGATCCTGTTCCGCGACTATCCGGTCGTGCAGACCAACGTCATGCTCGTGGCCGCCACGCTGGTGACGCTCAATCTCGTGGTGGACCTCACCTACGCGTGGCTCGACCCGCGCATCCGGTACCGCTGATGGCGACGGTGACCGAGCGCGTCGCGCGCGTCGAGGAAGCGCCGGTCGTCATCAGCCGCGGCCGCGCGCTGCTCACCACGCTCAAGCGCAAGCCGCTCGGCGCGGCGTCGGCCGGGCTCATCGTGATGATCGTCCTCATGGCGATCTTTGCCGACGTGCTCGCGCCGTACGATCCGCTCGCGACCGAGCCGGAGATCCGGCTGAAGGCGCCGAGCTGGGAGCATCCCTTCGGCACCGATGACATCGGCCGCGACGTGCTGAGCCGCGTGATCCACGGCAGCCGCATCTCGCTGTGGGTCGGGCTGCTCGCCGTCGGGATCGGGACGGCCGCCGGCATGGTCATCGGCCTCCTGTGCGGCTACTGCGAGGGGCGGCTCGATCTCATCTTCCAGCGCGTCATGGACGCCATCCAGGCGATCCCGGGGCTCGTGCTCGCGCTGGCGATCGTGTCCGTGCTGCGGCCGAACACCACCAACGCCATGCTCGCCATCGCGATCGTGATCATCCCGGGCAACTCGCGCATCGTGCGGGGCGCAGTGCTCTCGGCCAAGCAGAATCGCTACGTGGAGGCGGCGCAGGCCGTCGGCTGCCGCCACCCGCGCATCATCCTCCACCACATCCTGCCCAACGTGACCGCGCCGATCCTCGTCATCGCCTCGATCTGGCTCGGCAACGCGATCCTCATCGAGGCGACGCTCTCGTTCCTCGGCGTGGGCACGCAGCCGCCGACGCCGTCGTGGGGCCTGATGCTGTCGAGCACCGGCCGCGCGTTCATGGAGCAGGCGCCGTGGCTGGCGATCTTCCCGGGGCTCGCCATCAGCCTCGCCGTGCTCGGCTTCAACCTGTTTGGCGACACGCTGCGCGACGCCTGGGATCCGAAGCTGCGCCGGAACTAGCGAATCTCGCCGAACGCTTGGTGGCTGAGCGGCCGGCGCTGGACGGGGAGAGGTTTAAAAGGGCAGTTACGCCGGACCGCTCAAGCCGCTTGTTCGGCGACCCGTTACGACGCCGCCTTGACGAGAACTCTCTCTAATGGCTTTGGCACCACGATCGAGAAGAAGCGATCCGCCGCATACCCGTAGTCCTCTCCGCTCTCGTCCACAATGCGGAGATAGCCATGACCCTGCGCCTCCTTGTCGGGGAGGACGCGGTAGAGCTTGCCGATTTCGAGTGAAGCCTCGTAGCCCTTGTTCTTGACGCATACGACGAAACGGGCTGCTGCCTTCGTTCTCTTCTTCATCTCTCAGTCCAGTAGAGGGAACTTGATCTTCATCTCGCGGCGTCCGATGCCATGAGCCTCGTACCAATGAATCTCAGCTTCGTGGATCGTTCCATCCAGAAGACGTACTCTCGCCTGGCCCTTTCGCTTCCGCCAACGTCCGGCACCGTACCGCCGCCGCAACCGCCTCAGCTGTCTGATTCAGGCCCCCTGAACTTTCGCAGTCGCCGAACGCCGCCACTCAGCGGCCGGAGCGAGCATCGCGAGCTCCAGCCCACCGAAGCGGCTCGTTATGCACCGCGTAAGATTCTCGTCCACAACGTCATGGATCGAACTCGTCTCGCAGAAGGCCGAAGGTGGGCACCGCCCAGGCAAAGCGGAATGGTGCGAGCCAGTCAAACTGCGGTACGGGTGTCGGCCCGGCGAGTGAGCCTCCGGCAAGGAAGCCATAGTACTTGCTCAGGCAGCGAAACACGGCTCGCATGGCCTCATCGACTTCTCGGATAGTCAGAGGCATCTCGCCAATGGGAGTCCGATGCGCTACAAGCCTCTGCGCGTAGTCCAACGCGGCCTTGGTGTCGCGCTGTAACTGCGCCCTGTCGTTTGCTATGACCGCGGCCGGAATGTGGTCCTCTGGGGTCCCGGGCCCTGGCGGTCCGCCGAACCGCTCGAACTCTTGGTCAACCAGCTGTGCTCTGAACTGCGGCAACTCGACGAATGACCCCCGGTGCCGCGCGCGTGTTAGGACGTGAGGATGCGTCTCCATGTCGTGCAGGAGATGAAATAGGTTCAAGACGCCGGCTTGCCCGTCAAGCTCGCGGCGAATCGCCATAACCGCATCGCGGCCATAGAGCCCAGCGATCCACGCCCAGGCATCCCCTCCACTATTTTGGAGTGCCTCGTTCGCCTGAAACATGTGCTGTACAGCACGAAAGAGGCGCCGGTTCCAAAAGAGATAGTACGTCTCCGTTTTGATTCGCTGGATCCGCGCAATCCAGCCTCGATAGCGAGTGTCCGAGTCGGACTCAGTCAATGGTGTACTCACAAATCTCCGAATGATGGGCGCCTAGTGTGCATAACGGACCGGCGCTGAGCGGCCGGCGCTGAAGGAGAGGACGTCCGCCTGCGCGTTCATGCCGGACCGCTCAAGCGGCTCCTTAGGCGGTTCGTTCTAAAGCTCGTCTAACGACCCGGCGCTGAGCGGCCGGTCCGTGTGGCGTTCACCTTCGACGAACCTCCACGTCGGGTGCAAACAGATAGCCTCTCACTCCCGATTCGAGTTGTACCTCCCAGTACGGCCAGGGCTCGACGAACTCCATGCGTCGGACATCCGGTTTCGACCCGACTTCGAGGTAGCCGATGATTGGGTTTGGTGGCGATTGGCTGCCGTACGGATAGCTGGGATTCGCGTAGATCGGTGCACGCACCTTGATCTCGATGTCCCAGCGCAGCGCCTCCCTGTCGTTCTGAAAGCGCATCCCCAAATACCCTACGACAACCAGAGCCGACGCGAGGAGAAGCAAGCCAGCGACGACGTAAGCGACGACGTAGATGTAACGCGGCTTCAAGATCACCTAACGTTGCCGTTCACCTGCGGCCGTCCGAGCGACCAAAGGGAGCGAGGCGACATCAGGTGAAACAGCTTGTTCGGCGGTGACCGTGGGCTGAAAGTCGCGCGACTCCATCGTCAGGACGTTGACGCGCAAAGTCGGAGCAACTCTTCGTGGACACGTTCATTTGCGCTGCCAACAAGCGAGTCGGAGTCGATCGTCCAGGGACGGCCGTCGATATCTGAGACGGCGCCGCCTGCTTCGGTGATGAGAAGGCTTCCTGCCCCGGCGTGCAGTGCCGAGACCCAGAAGACGACGTATGCCGCAATGCGCCCGGCGGCGACATAAGGCGATGCCAAGGTTGTCCCGAGGGAACTAAAGTCCCATCGATCTGCGCAGATGGCCGCTGCGGTGAATCGCGCGGCACGCTCCCGTCGGCTGGCCTTCGCCTTCCCGTCTTCGATTACAATCGTGTGACTGTCGTCGCAGGTGGTGAGCCGCTGTCGGGTGCTATCCTTCAACCTCCACGCGCCTTGGTCCCGCTCCGCCACATCGATCCCGCCCGTCGACGGGTCACCGACGACGGCAACGGTGATTTCGTCACGCTCGACGAGCGCCAAGTTTACGCAGTACAGAGGAATTCCGGAGGCGAAGTTCCGGGTCCCGCAGATG
>WNET01000986.1_pt1 | contig 11214 bp, 6 predicted proteins | sample 5399911 | NCBI WGS metagenome assembly WNET01 (sample SAMN13153333, study PRJNA577476) | soil metagenome | isolation source: 40 cm grassland meadow soil pre-rain plot 2 | place: USA:California | collected 2015-09-08 | reverse complement strand
AAAATCCTGTTCGGCTTCGTCTGGAGCCTGGCACGGTACCCGGTGCCGACACTCGGGGCGATCCTCGTGGCGGCGCCCGTCCTCAACTTCGGCCGGGCTCTTGGGTTGCCGCTGCTCTTCTGGCACGAGGATGCGCGGGCCTGCGCAAGAGCCGGGGCGGCGGTGACCGGCGTATTCGCGACGCTCGCGCTCGTGGTGCACCTGCTCGAGTTCAGCCGGGCTGCAGACGATCGGGCGCTCGCAGCGACGTTCGCATCGGCCGCGGTGCCGTGGGCGCTCCTCGTGGGCTGCGCGTCGCTTTACCGGCTCCGGCAACGGCGGGCATCTGACACCACCGGTGGCGGGGCCGGCGTCACGCCGCGCATCCTCAGGGTCTCGGGTGACGCGGCCAAAGAGGTGCTGCGTTCGACGCACGTTGACGTGATCCCGTTCGTCCGCGGCGCCGTCGTGACGGCGCTCGGCGTAGCGGTGGCCGTCGCAATCGTCGATCATCTGCAGGCCACGACCTCCCCGCCAGGATGGCTCCTGCGCCTGCTCGTCCTGGACGGGGACCATCCCTCCGCCGCCTGGTCGCACGTGTTCGCGGGAGGCTTGGCCGTTGGCCTCGGGATCGCGTTCCTGTGGGCCCGACGCACCGCCACCCCGGCGGTCGCCATCTGTATGCTCCTGGCCGGCATGGTGGCATTCGACGGCTTCTGCGCGTTCCACGCGGGTCACCCGGCAGCGACGCTGGCGATCGGCCTCGCGCTACTCTTCGCGGGCGGCCGCGATCCTTACAAGATGCGCATCCGGGCCCTCCGCGATAGGTACGTGAAACCAACGCCCTATCCGCCGTCCGCGCACGGGGCGGCTCGCGAGCTCGTCGATCTGCGACGGACCATCGAGCAGTCTGGCGAATCGCGCCCGCTCGTGCTCGTCTGCGCGAGCGGCGGGGGGATCCGAGCGGCGGTCTGGGTCGCGTGGGTCCTCGAGCGACTCGACCACCTCGACGGCTTTCGCCCGGCCGCACGGCTCGTCACGGGGGGGTCGGGTGGGATGGTTGGGGCATCGTTCTGGATCACGTCGCTGTGCGCGGGCAAGAGTGCGTTCTGCTCCGACGGCGTGACCGGCGACGGGTTGACTGCCGTCGCGCGCCGCCTGGCTTTCGGCGACGTGCCGCTGGCATTCCTCCCGCTCGCGAACGGGGACAATCGCGGGCAGGCGCTCGAGGACGCCTGGCGCGCGCACGGTGGTCCCGCGCTTGACACGACCTTTGCCGAGCTGCGCGGTGGCGAGCAGGAGGGTCGCTGGCCGTCGCTCGTGTTTTCGCCAATGCTCGTCGAAGACGGTCGACGCCTGCTCATCAGTAATGTGGATATGCGCGCTGCGGCGCAGAACCTCGTTCACTGGATCGAGGAGCCCCGGGCCCTCGACCTCGCGTCCACATCCGCGTACCACCTGGCGGACGTCGTGCCGGGCGCACTCGATCGCCTCCCCATCCGCACGGCGGCACGACTGTCCGCGTCCTTCCCCTACGTGAGCCCCGCAGCCGTGCTGCCGACCCGGCCGCGCCGTCGGGTCGTCGACGCTGGTTACTACGACCACTACGGCCTGAGCCTCGCGTGCGGCTGGCTGCGCGAGTCCCTGCGCGAGCCGTGGTTCGCGCCCCACGTGTCACGCGTGCTCCTCATCCAGATCCGCGACAACGTCTCCGTGCTGAGCGTCAACCCCGATCGCGAGGCCCGGGATCGCGCGCGAATCGCCGCGGCCGGCGCGCGTGCGAGCCGCCTGCTGCGCGGGCTCGAAGGGCTCACCACACCGCCGGAGGGGCTCCTCGCCGCACGCGAGTCCGTCACGCTCTTTCGGAACGACGCCGACCTGGAAGCCCTGACGAGGCTCTGCGACGAGCGGGTTCGCGAGGGCTTCCTCACCACGACCGTGTTCGAGCTCAAGGCCGATGTGTCGCTCAGCTGGTATCTGGCGCGCCAGGAGATCGAGACCATCCGCACCCAACTCGAGTCGCCAGGGATCGCCAACAAGCTTCGGCAGGTGGAACACTGGCTCGCCGCACCGCCTCCTTGAGGCGATGATTTACGGCGGCACGCGGGAAACGCAGGGAAATCTCATAAAGCCACCCGCCGGAGTCGGACCTACTGATCACAAACCCCTAGGCCTCCCTCCGCGCAATCGGGGCGGCGGCTCGGAGGGCAGCAAGCCGCGGACCGTGTCGATGGTGTCGGCCTCGGCGGGGCTCTTGTCGGTCCGGTAGCGCTTCACGCGGGCAAAGCGCAGCGCCACCCCGCCGAGGTAGCGCGGGCTCCGCTGCACGCCGTCGAAGGCGACCTCGACGACGAGCGAGGGCTCGGCGTGGACCGTCCACTCATCGCGCGCGCGCTCGAGGCCGAGCAGCCGCTCCGTCTGCCAGGCGAGCATCTCGTCGCTGAGGCCCTTGAAGGTCTTGCCGATCATGACGAAGCCGCCGCTCACCGGGTCGCGCGCGCCGAGGTGCAGGTTGCTGAGCCACCCGCGCCGGCGTCCGTGCCCCCACTCCGCGGCCAGCACCACGAGGTCGAGCGTGACCGCCGGCTTCCACTTGAGCCACTCGCTGCCGCGGCGGCCGGCGCGGTAGGGAGCGTCCGGCGACTTGAGGAGCACCCCCTCGTGGCCCTGCGCGAGGGTCTCCTGCAGGAAGCGGTCGAGGGCGCCCTGGTCGGCGGTGCAGAGCGCGGCGATGCGCAGGTCGGGCGGCACGGTCTCGCCGAGGATCCGCCAGCGCTCGCGCTGCGGCCGGGCGATGCAGGGATGCCCGCCGACCAGCAGGCAGTCGAAGAAGCGGGCACTGAGCGGCATCTCGCGGCGCACCTCGTCGACGTCGAGCTTGCGGCCGAACCGCCGCATGGTGTCCTGGAACGGCTCCGGCCGGCCGTCGGCGCGGAGCGCGATCGCCTCCCCGTCGAGGATGGCCTCGCCGGCGGCGAGGCGGCGCACCCTCTCGACCACCTCGGGCAGCGCGTCGGTGAGCGGCTTGCGCTTGCGGCTGTACACCTCGATGCGCTCGCCCGATTTGTGCACCTGGATGCGGACGCCGTCGAGCTTCGCCTCGACGGCCACCTCGCCAAAGCGCTCGAGAGCCTCCGCCGGCGACGAGGCGGTACCCGCCAGCATGGGAAGGACCGGCCGGAAGAGCTGGATGGCGCCTCCGGCGAGGCCCGCCCGGCCTGCGCGGAGTGCCTGCTCGCCCACGACGGCGAGGTCGCCCTCGACCATGAGCGCTTCGCGCACCGTCGCGGCCTCGATGCCCGCAGCCGCGGCCACGGCCTCGGTGAGCACGCCCTCGAGCGCGCCCTGGCGCAGCTCGCCGACCAGCCAGCGCGCCAGGAAGGAGCGCTCCGGCGCCGTGGCGCGGGCGAACAGCTCGCCGAGCCGGCGCGAGCGCTCGGCCGCCGACCCTTCCCCGGAGAGGTCGCGAACGGCAGCCAGGGCAGCGATGACGTCCTCGAGGCCGAGCGTCGCCTCCGCAGCCGGTGCGGCCGCCCTCCACGCCTCGTCGACCGCCGCCGGCCCGACTCCCAACCGCTCGCGTCCGGAACGCCCGGAGAGGAACCGCAGCGTCGAAGCCACTGCGCCGGGCGGCACGGCACGGAGGAAATCGGCGAGCCTCCGCACCTTCTCGGTGCGTGAGCGGGTTGCCGCGACGGCGTCGGAGACCGCGACGAGCGCTCCGAACCGGGTCATACCCACGCAACGACCGAGTCTCGCCCTACACACACTTGCAGCGGCCGCCTCGGGCGACACAGACCCGCCCCGCATGGCGACACACGCCGTTACAGCTACTACTGCGGGCCCGATCGCAGGCGGGCGCCTCGCAGTTGCATCCGCCCCGTGGATTCGGGACGCAACTGAACTCTGCGAGCGGGCAGCTGCCCGCACAGGCGGGCGCTCCACTCTCGGAACACCTGACAGCGCCGGGCGGTAGAGGCGACGACGCGCACGCCTGAAGCCCCTCCCGCGCGCACCGTCGTAGCACTTGTTCCTTGCAGGGGCGGAGACCCTGCCCGCTTGCGGTCATGCAGGACCGGACGGCGCTCCCGCACGCGCGCCGACACTGCGTGCGAGGTCCGCCCTCCGCTGCAGAGGCGAAGACGACCAGCAGCAACGCCGCCGTCAGCCTGGGCGTCGTTCGCAAGCAAGTAACCCGGCCGCAGAGTGATCGTCGGTTGGAACGAACCACCGACCCTCCCAAGAGGCAGATGCTCGACCGACTGAGCCAACGGCCGGCAGAACGGAGACGCGGCTCGACGGTGCTGATAGCACGGAATGAGCTGCGAGTGCAGGTCCCCTCCGCCGACTTCGTCAGCGGCGGCGCGCTCGTGCTCCGCGTGCGTGGCGACACGGTTGACCCCTCCCGGCCCCCCACGTTAGACCCCGTTCGAGGCAAACCCATGCGCAGCCCCCGCGACTTCACGAAACCCCTCGCCATCGGCGCCCCGCAGCCGGTCCTCGAGATCCCCGTCAAGCCCTCGCGCTGCATCCACTTCTTCGACCCCTCGAACCCGAAGATGGCCGCCAAGCTCCCCGAGCTGGCCAAGCAGACGGACATCCTGCTCGGGAACCTCGAGGACGCGATCCCCGCCGACAAGAAGCTCGAGGCGCGCGAGGGCCTGGTCGAGATCGGGCGCGAGGTCGAGCTCGGCGACACGCCGCTCTGGACGCGCGTCAACAGCCTCGACAGCCCGTGGTTCCTGGACGACGTCATGCGTTTGGTCGGCGAGATCGGCGACCGCCTCGAGGTCGTCATGATCCCCAAGGTCGAGGGGCCGTGGGACATCCACTACGTGGACCGCCTGCTCGCCCAGCTCGAGGCGCGCCACAAGCTCCGGCGCCCGCTCCTCGTGCACGCCATCCTCGAGACCGCGCTCGGCGTGACCAACGTCGAGGAGATCTGCGCCGCGAGCCCGCGCATGCAGGGGATCAGCTTCGGGCCCGCGGACCTCGCCGCCTCGCGCCGCATGAAGACGACGCGCGTGGGCGGCGGCCATCCCGCCTACCTGGTGCGCACCGACCCCGACCCGAAGCACCCCGATGCCCCGCGCCCGACGGCGCAGCAGGACCCCTGGCATTACTCCATCGCGCGCATGGTGGACGCCTGCGCGGCCACCGGGTGCCTCCCCTTCTACGGCCCCTTTGGCGACATCTCCGACCCGCTCGGCTGCGAGGACCAGTTCCGGGCCGCCTTCCTGCTCGGCTGCGTCGGCGCCTGGTCGCTCCACCCGAGCCAGATCGCGATCGCAAAGAAGGTCTTCAGCCCGCCGGTCGAGGAGGTCGCCTTCGCCAAGCGCGTGCTCGAGGCGATGCCCGACGGGCGCGGCGTCCTCATGCTCGACGGCAAGATGCAGGACGACGCCACCTGGAAGCAGTGCAAGGTGATGGTGACGCTCGCCAGGCTGCTCGCGGCCAAGGACCAGGATCTCGCCCGCCGCTACGGCTTCGCCGGATGAGCGCGGGCCCGTTCTTCGCGCAGCACGAGGTCCACGTCGGCCAGGACGTGGGCGGGCGCACGCTCGCCGTGAGCGACGCCGACGTCGCGCGCTACGAGGCCGGGACGGGCGGGGTGAGCACGCGCCCGGTCGGCGCTGCGCCCGCGCTCATCCTCCACTCCGAGGTCTACCGCTCGCTCGCGTGGTACCTGCCCAACATCTTCGGGAACCTGCACGCGCGCCAGGAGTGGGAGCTCTTCGCACCGGTCCTCGTCGGGCAGCCGATCCGCACCCGCGCGACCGTCGTCGACCGCTACCGCAAGCGCAATCGCGAGTACGTGGTGAACGAGGTCCTCGTCACCGATGCGGAGGGCCGCTGGCTCCAGCGCAGCCGCACGCACCAGAGCTTCCTCGTCGAGGACGGGGGGCGCGACACGGTCGTCGACCGCGAGCGCGAGAAGCGGCCCGAGCGCGTGTTCACCGTCGGCGAGGGGTCCGGGGAGCCGATCGGCCTGCTCACGCGCCCGATCACGCTCGCGATGTGCGAGGCTTTCTCGGGGCCGGCGAAGAACTACCACAACGATCGCGAGATGGCGCGCATGCTCGGCTTCCCCGACATCGTCGTGCAGGGGATGCTGTCGGTGTGCCTGGTCTCGGAGCTGATGACCGAGGCGTTCGGCGCGGGCTGGCTGCTCGGCGGCAAGATGGACGTGCGCCTGGTGAACGTGGTGTGGGTGGACGACGTGCTCGCCACGCGCGGGAAGGTGCGCGAGGAGGTGGCCGAGGGGAGCCATCGCCGCGTCCACCTCGACGTCTGGTGCGAGAAGGCCGACGGCACCAAGGCGCTGGTCGGCACGGCGAGCGCGCTTCGCTAGCGGCATGCTGACCCGCGTCCACCACGTCGGCCTGGTCGTGCGCCGCCTGGAGGATGGCCTCGCCTTCTGGCAGGACGTGCTCGGGCTCCACGTCTCCAAGCAGGCGACGGTGCGGGATCAGGGTGTGCGCGCCGCCCTCCTCCCCATCGGGCGAAGTGAGATCGAGCTCCTCGAGCCGATCGGCGCCGACGGCGGCGTTGCCAAGTTCCTCGAGCGCCGCGGCGAGGGGCTGCACCACGTGTGCTTCGAGACGCCCGACGTGGCGGCCGAGCTGGCGGCGGCGCGCGCGAAGGGGCTGCCGCTGATCGACGAGGCGCCCCGGCAGGGCCTCGCGGGCATGATCTGCTTCCTCCACCCGAAGGGGACGCGCGGCGTGCTGGTGGAGCTCGCGACGCCGCCGCCGGGCGAGCACCCTCCTCCGGCGGCGAGCACGGGGCCGCTCGCCGGCCTGGCGCTCGAGGAGGTGACGGCACGGAGCCGCGACGCGGCGAGCGCCGCGGATCTCTTCGCCGGCCAGCTCGGGCTCGCGCGCGAGGCGTGCGGCGCGGAGGCCGGCCTCGCCGCCGCCGCGGTGAGCGCGGGCGGCGTCCGCCTGCGCTTCGTGAGCGCCGACCCGCGCTCCGCCGGCGCCGAGGCGGCAGAGCTCCGCGCCGCGGCCGAGGAGGGCGAGGGCCTCGCCGCCCTCGTCCTCGCCGTCCGCGACCTCCCCGGCGCCGCGGCCGCGCTCGCCGCCCTCGACCCCGCGCGCGCGGCGGGAGCCGTGCGCCTGCGGGCCGAGCGGTGTCACGGCGTGCCGCTCACGCTCCGCCCGCGCTCACCAGGCCCTGCGTAGCAACCCACCCCCTCAGCCGCCGCGCGTGAGCTCGCGCAGCGCCGTGGCGAGCCGCTCGTAGTCGTCGCGCGCGTTGTAGAGCTGGCACGAGACGCGTACCAGGCGCTTCGGCGGCGCGGGCCACGGGACGATCGGCACCTCGATGCGGTAGCGCTCGAGCAGCACGTCCTGGAGCGGGTCGACGTAGAGCGGCGAGCGGAGTGGCGCGTCGGCGCCGTCGGGCAACGGCACGGCGGCGAGCGCACCGACCATCTCCTCCGGGGCGGGCGGCATCGCATCCAGGGCGTCGCACAGGATGCGCCGCGCCTCGAGCGCGAGCTGCCGGTTGCGCGCCATGAGCTCCGGCCAGCCGCCCGGGAGGAGCCCGCCCAGGAAGCGGATGGCCTCGGGCACGCAGAGGTACGCCGTCGGATCGTGGCTCCCCGTCCAGTCGAACTCGAGGAGGAGGCGCGACCGATCCGTCCGCGGGCTGTTGGCGCCGTGGCTGATCACGACCGGCCGCACGCCGCCCTGGCGCTCGCGCCGCACGTGGAGGAAGCCGGCGCCCTTCGGCGCGCACAGCCACTTGTGGCAGTTGCCGGCGTAGTAGGCGGCGCCGAGCGCGCGGAGATCGAGCGGCAGCATGCCGGGCGCGTGCGCGCCGTCGACCAGCGTGTCGATGCCGCGCGCGGCGAGCGCGCGCACGAGCCGCTCGATGGGCAGGACGAGGCCGGTCGGGCTGGTCACGTGGTCGAGGAGCGCCAGCCGCGTGTGCGGCGTCACCTGCGCGAGCACCGCTTCGACGACCGCGTCCGCCGAGGCGAGCGGAAAGGGAACGGGCACGACCACGACCCGCGCTCCCGCCGCGGCGGCCACGAAGTCGAGCGCGTTCCGGCACGCGTTGTAGGCGTGGTCGGTCACCAGGAGCTGGTCGCCCGGCGCGAGCGCCAGCGAGCGCAGCACGGCGTTCACGGCGGTGGTCGCGTTGGTGACGAAGACGAGGCCCTCCGGGTCGGCGCCGAGGAAGGCGGCGAGCGCGCTCCTGGCGTCGTCGAGCAGCGGCTCCAAGTCGCGTACGAAGAAACGCACCGGCTGCCGCTCGAGGCGCTCGCGCAGGCGCTGCTGCGCCTCCAGGACCGGGCGCGGGCAGGCGCCGAAGGAGCCGTGGTTCAGGAAGGCGACCGCCGAGTCGAGCGTCCAGAAGCGCGCCAGGTCGGAGGGCATGCAGGATCATACCGGCTCCGCCCGCCACGGGCGATTCGGTCTGGCGCTCGCCCCGCCTATCGGTTAGAAAATCGCATGGCCACCCCGCTCGAGCGATGGGTCGACGAGGTCGCGCGCCACACGCTCCCGAAGGACGTCTCCTGGTGCGACGGCTCCGAGGCCGAGAACCAGCGTCTCATCCACGAGATGCTCGCGTCGGGTACGCTTCACGAGCTGAACCAGACCAGGCACCCCAACTGCCACCTCCACCGCAGCGATCCGAGCGACGTTGCCCGCACCGAGCACCTGACCTTCATCTGCTCGCGCACGCAGGACGACGCCGGTCCCACCAACAACTGGATGGACCCGCGCGAGGCCAAGGAGAAGGTCGGCGCCCTCTTCCGCGGCGCGATGCAGGGCCGCACCATGTACGTGGTCCCCTACTTGATGGGCCCGGTCGGCTCGCCCTTCAGCAAGGTCGGCGTCGAGCTCACCGACAGCCCCTACGTGGTCGCCAGCATGCGCATCATGACGCGCATGGGCGCGGCGGCCATGAAGCAGCTCGGCGCCCGCGACGACTTCGTGAAGGGCCTGCATTCGCTGGGCGATCTGAGCCCCGAGCGCCGCTTCATCCTCCACTTCCCCGAGGAGAAGCTCATCTGGTCGGTCGGCTCCGGCTACGGCGGCAACGCGCTCCTCGGCAAGAAGTGCTTCGCGCTCCGCATCGCGAGCGTGCAGGCGCGCGAAGAGGGCTGGCTCGCCGAGCACATGCTGATCGTCGGGGTGGAAAGCCCCGAGGGCGAGACGCATTACATCGCCGCCGCCTTTCCCAGCGCGTGCGGCAAGACGAACCTCGCCATGCTCGTCCCGCCGCCGTCGCAGAAGGGCTGGAAGATCTGGACGGTGGGCGACGACATCGCCTGGATGCGCCCGGGACCGGACGGTCGGTTGTGGGCCATCAACCCCGAGGCCGGCTTCTTCGGCGTGGCGCCGGGGACCTCGTCGAAGACGAACCCCAACGCCATGGCGACGCTCGGCAAGAACTCGATCTTCACCAACGTGGCGGTGACCGAGGACGGCTGCCCGTGGTGGGAGGGGATCGACGGCCCGGTGCCGGAGCGCCTCACCGACTGGCGCGGGCGGCCGTGGCAGAAGGGGTCGAGCGAGAAGGCGGCGCACCCGAACGCGCGCTTCACGGCGCCCGCCGCGCAGTGCCCGTCGATCTCGCCCAGGTTCGACGATCCGCAGGGCGTGCCCATCTCGGCGCTGGTGTTCGGCGGGCGGCGCGCGCGGACCGCGCCCCTCGTGCTGCAGGCCTTCGACTGGAGCCACGGCGTGTTCGTCGGCGCCTCGGTCGCCTCGGAGACGACGGCGGCGCAGAGCGGCGCCGTCGGGGTCGTGCGCCGCGATCCGATGGCGATGCTCCCCTTCTGCGGCTACAACATGGCCGACTACTTCGGCCACTGGCTCGCGATGGGGAAGGCGCTGAAACGCCCACCCGCCATCTTCCACGTCAACTGGTTCCGCCAGGACGCCGAGGGCAAGTTCATCTGGCCAGGCTTCGGCGAGAACATGCGCGTGCTGCGCTGGATCGTCGCGCGCGCGACGGGCGGCGGCGCCGCGGCGGAGGCGCCGATCGGGCTGCTCCCCGCGAAGGGCGCGATCGACACGAGCGGGCTCACGGTGGACGGGCGCACCATGGAGGAGCTGCTCTCCGTGTCGAAGGACGATTGGCGCCGCGAGGCGGCGGGCATCGGCGAGTTCTTCGGCAAGTTCGACGGGCGGCTGCCGGCGGAGATGGAGCGGCAGCGCCAGGGGCTCGTGAAGCGGCTCGGCTGACGAGCGCGCGGGCGCGCGCAGAGGTAGACGTCCGGCGGGTCGGCCGCCGCGAGATTGAATCGCCGGCGGCGAGCGCGTGATCGATTCGGTAGCTGTGGCGATACGACGCTCAGGAGGGCGTGTTCACGGCAACCGACGACGGCGGCGTCCGCTTCCATCCGCTGCCCGCGCCGACGGACGAGGAGGTCGCGCGCGTCCTCGCCACGATAGCCACGCGGGTCCGCCGGCTCCTACGTCGCCGCGGCCTGGAGGCTGAGGAGGGGCGGAGCCGCCGGCGACTACGACGTGCCGACGTTCCTCCGCCGCGGGGCAGACTGAGCCGGGGAGCGGCGTCCGTCCTCTACTCCTGTCTCCGCGCCCATCCCGGGATCCGTTGTCGGCGAGCATGGGCCGTTGCGCTCACTGGCCCAGCTGCTGGCTCCGGCGGCCACCCGCCCACTAGTAGGTCCGCCGGCCCCATGCTGCCCGAGGGCCTAAGCTTCCCTCGACATGGCCCTCGCGCCCTCGTCCACGACATGGTCGAAGCGGCTTCTGCGGATCATGCCCCCGCTCCGCGGTGCGCATTTTTTCGTCCTCCAAGCTTGACGGCAGGCGCACTGTTCGGTATGCGCGGTGGGCCTCCTCTTCGTAAAAGCCAACCAGCACCCACGGTTTCTCTCCCGCGGCCGATTCTCGCCAGGACCAGTTGCGCACTGATCGTCCTCCTCAGAGGGGGTCGCGCAGCTGGCGCGTCTGGCGCGGAATCTTCGAGAGCGTCCCCATTGCATGCTATCCGGCTGGCGATCGGAAAATTTGAAGCGCGGGAGGGTCTTCAAGGGCGTAGGTCAGCCATGCAGGTGGCGCTGATTGCGGTGACCCGGGGCGGATGTGATTAGCACCTGCGACAGCGCGCTGGCCGGTTTGAGCATGGGGAGTGTGCCCCGCTCACCTGCTCGCTTCCGTGTGGCGTGTGTGAGGCGCGCTTACAGCTCTCCGTTCAGGGGATCGGGAGATGGCCGGCTGGTGAGCGCCGGGCGGCCACCACCCATTC
>WNET01001945.1_pt1 | contig 11311 bp, 9 predicted proteins | sample 5399911 | NCBI WGS metagenome assembly WNET01 (sample SAMN13153333, study PRJNA577476) | soil metagenome | isolation source: 40 cm grassland meadow soil pre-rain plot 2 | place: USA:California | collected 2015-09-08 | reverse complement strand
TCCGCATCGTGGCGGTGGCCCGGACGCCCCGTTCGAGGTGCAGCAGGTTGATGACAAGACGGCCGCTCTCTCGATCCAGTCTGGGATCGAACCGGCCGACGAACTGGTCTCCGGCGAGGATCGGCATCGTGTAATATCCGTAGGTCCGCCTGGCCGGCGGGACATAGACTTCCCAGGTGTAGTCAAAATCAAAGAAGTCCGCGATGCGTTCGCGCCGCCACAGCAGATTGTCCAGCGGCGCCAGGAAACGGATCGATGCGCCCGTGTTCTGCTGCGCCTGCGAGGCGCGCCGGTCGTGGCGCCGAAGCCGGGCTTCGTCTTCGGCGAGCATGTAATACGAGCCGCGCACGCCATCGATCTGCAGCGGGATCACGGTACCAGCGCGAATCAGCCTTTTCACGATCGCGCGTCGATTTAGTCCAGGGACCCTGCGCCAGCCGAATGCCCAGTCGCGAAGATCGAAGATCCGGTAAGCGCGCATGTACTTCATCAACAGCGCCCGATCCGCCTCGCGCGGGTCGATGTCGCGCGCCCGGCGGCGGATGACCATGACCTGCCCCACGTACGCGAGGAGGTTCAGGGCATGAGAGGTGACCTTGGTTCTGGGCCCCTTGACATCCCACCATCCGTGTACGCGCTGCTCAGAGGTAAACGCGCGGGTCGGCAGCGGTCCCTCTCGCTCCAGCCGCGCCAGCACGGCCCGCGCCACCGGACGGACTCTCTCGAAGTCGGAGCGCAGCCGCCGGCGCGTCTGGCGCCGCTTGTGTTCAAAGATGGGATAATCCTCGATCGGAAACACGCATGCCGCGTGCCCCCAGTATTCGAAAATCCGGCGCCGGACCAGCAGCTGTTGCAGCCGCACAGGAGTGTACCCGGGGACGCGCGCGGCGAGCACGAGGTGCTGGTTGCGCTCCACGGCGGCGACGGGATCCAGCTGCACAGCTTCCAATCGCCGGATTGCCCGCAACACCTGGCCAGACGTGGCGACTGCGCCCGGCCGGTAGTGATGGTCGCCCAGAAGATCTTGCGCATCGAGCAAGAAGCGGCGGATGGCCTGCCTACTGACTGCAAGACGAGAAGCGGATGGCATCTGACGGGCAGTCTAGCAGAAGAATTTGAGGCGGTCGACACGAGAGTTCTGGTAGACATGAATGTCCTGGGCCTGCCGGGTGCTCTGCTAGGGTATGCTAGTGGCGTGAAAGATTTTCGGCCCTTCCTGTCGGTTGCGCTGGTGCTCATTGCACTAAGCGCGGCTCTGCTCATTGGTCCCGCCTTCGCCGCGTCGCCGATCCTCGCGATGCCCGACCGCCGGGGCATTCCGCAGCTCGTGACCAGGGAGCGGGACGTCATCCGCTACGGGACTGGCTTCGTGGTCAGCCCTGAGACCGTGCTCACCGCCAAACACGCGGTGGCGGGCGCGGTCGAGATCATCTTTCCTACTGGGAGGGTCACGGGTCATGTGCAGTGCCGGGCACCGGATCGCGACACCGCCGTGATCGCCGCGCGGCTCCCGAAAGACACGCCGCGGTACCGGGTGGCGTTCCGCACGCTGGCGGTCGGAGAACTGGTGCGAATCGGAGGGTATCCCGGCCGGACATGGACCGTCGCCGCCGGCCGGGTCACCAACGTCATCAAGACCGCGATCCTCTCGGGCCGGCGCATCAATACCCCGATGGTCGTCTTCAAGCCGGCCCTCCACCAGGGAGCGAGCGGCTCACCGGTGCTCGACGCCAGAGGTTATGTGGTTGGGATCTTCGTCGCGTCGAACCCACCCGAAAACTACAGCATCGCCCTCCCGATTACAACCGGCCTGGGACCGTGCCGGCCGCTCGTCAAAGAGGGCGCCGCGCCTACCGCAACGGCTGGATGACCAGCCGGTTCTCCATGAAGATCGGGATCAGCACACGGTCCCGTTTGCTGTCGTAGCCGATATCCGCCGGCGACGGAACGTTGCTGACCACGGTCTGGATCGTACCGTCGCGTTCCAACTGGAACACCGCCGAGGCGCCCCACGAGGAGATGAGCAGCGCGCCTCCCGGCCTCATCTCCAGACCATCCAGGTTGCCCGATGGGAGCTTCCAGACTTTCTGCTTTGCGCCTCCCGGGCCGAGGGTGTACACTTCCCCGGTTTGGCTGAACGACACCACAACCAGGGTGCCATCGGGCAGAACGGTGATGCCGTTGGGCGAGTGGAGGTCGGGGCTCTTCACCACTACCGAGAGTTTCCCGGACGGATCGATCTTGTAGACCGCATCGGTGCCGGATGGGGAGAAGTCGGGCCGCACCCCGGTATCGGTGGCGTATATCGTGCCATCGCGGCCGGCCGCCAGGTCGTTCATGAAGGTCGAGCCCAGGATCACGACCGCGCCCTTCGGCGCCCCGGTGCGGAGGTCAAACATCCGGACCGCGGTGATATCCGACACGTAGAGCGTGTCGCCGGCGACCGCCATTCCCTTGGGCCCGTTGAGACGGACCCCGGGCTTCGCGCCATCAATCCACTTCAGCTCCAGGATCCTGCCGTCGGGCGCCACGCGGGAGATGAACCCGTTCCCATCGGAGGCCGTAGGGTCGCCGTTGATGTTGCTCACCAGATATACGTCGCTGCGCGGCTCGTAGAGGATGGATTCCGGCGTCTGGAATCCTCCCGACACCAGGGTCGGCGGTGCCATCGGCGCACCGGCCCCACCCGCCGCGATCGCTACAACCGCGATGACCGGCAGAACCACCACGTTCCGTAGGCTCAGCATCTGTCCCCTCCCAACCCGCACTGATTTCAAATGGGTCTGACCCTTTTGAAATGTTTTTGTTTCGCCTGGTGAGACGAGCCATCTCATGGGCCCCGCCTAGGCGAAGATCGCCCTGGGCAGGTAGGCCGACACCACCCAGTTGGGGACGTCGACCACCTCGCTGATCCGCAAATCTGCGGCCACACTGCAGACGGCGTAGGCCAGGTCCGGATTGAGCCGGTATTCTTTTCCCAGGTAATCGATCGCGTCCCGCACTGCATCCCTGGCCGCCTGCATCAGGTCCGGGGCGATGCCGGTCGTGACGTGATACCCGCGCTCGTCGACATGCCGCGTCGGCGCGGATGGAACGGTAAACTGCGGCCGCCGCAAATTGGCGCGTTTCTGCACCGTAAATTTCAGGGTAACCACCATCGGCGATTCCACCGCTGTGCCGCACACTTCGCCGTCGCCCTGCGCGGCATGCGTGTCGCCGACCGAGAACAGCGCGCCGGGCACCCTCACCGGCAGCCGCAGCGTAGACCCGCGGGTGAGATCGCGGATATCCATGTTGCCGCCGACCTCGCGGGGTGGCACGACCGAGAACTCGACCCCCCCGGCCCCGTAGCTGCTGATGTGCAGGAATGGCGCGGGGAAATCTTCGGCCAGCAGCCCGAACCCCGGGATGATGGCCGTCCATCCCCACCCGCTGCCCTCAAAGTCGATGATGTCCACCACCAGGGCGTCACCCGGCTGCGCCCCCTCGACATAGACCGGTCCGGTCACCGGGTTCACGCGGGCGAAATCCAGCGCGGCGACGTCCTTCGTGGTCGACGTCTTGCTCAACTGCCCGCCGCTGGCATCCACCACCTCGAAGACCAGCGTTTCGCCCGCAGCGATCCGCAGCGCCGGCTCGAACGCGTTGTTCCAGCCGAAATGATGCCGGGCTCTGTGGATCGTCTTGTAACTCATTGCACCACCCGCACCTCGGTGTAGTGCACCGGAATGTGAATCGGGTCGTTGAACAACAGGGGCGATCCCCCGATGCGCACGGTATGCATCGTGTATCGCTTCTCGTGGAAGATGGGGATCCACGGCGCATCCTGCATCACCGCGCGGTAGATCTCCCGGTACTTCGCCTCGCGGGCGGCGGCCTGAGACGCCTGCACCAGCGCATCGGCTTCTTCCACCATCTTCTCCACCCGCTGGTTGCAGTACCAGGCCCAGTTCCAGGTCCCAGGCGACAGTGAGGCACAGGAGAGAATGGGCCAGTAGAAGTCGTTCGGATCGGGGTAGTCCGCGATCCACGCCATGCCGCCAGACCAGAGCAGCGGCGCCTGCCCCTTCGTGCCGCCGGCTTCAATCACCGTGCTCTGCGCCAGGGTTTTCAACTCGGCCTTGATGCCGATGGCGGCCAGGTCCTGCTGGATGGCCTGCGCGATGCGCGGATTGGGATCGGTGTTGTTGGCGTAGAGGACCGTGGAGAAGCCGCTGGGATAGCCGGCCTCGGCCAGCAGCTTCTTGGCCTGGGCCACGTCAAACACATACCCCTTGTACTCCTTGTCGTACCCGGGCATCAGCGGCGGCAGGACCTGCACCGCCGGGACCGCCCGGTTGTTGATGATGCGGATGATGCGCTGCTTGTCGATGGCCATGTTCACCGCCCGGCGCACGCGTACATCGGTGAACGGCTTGACCTGCGTGTTGATGGTCACATAGCCGGTCTGCAGCTGATCGCCGACCGCCACCAGGGCGCGCAGCTTGGCGTCGTTCATCACTTTCGTGAACTCAGCTGGGGGAATGCCGTCGCCGAGGATGTCCACCTCGCCGCGCTGCAACTTCAAGAACGCGACGTTTGGCTCCACGCCGACCTGAAAGACGATTTCCTCAAGATACGGCCGGCCTTTCACAAAGTAGTCGGGGTTGCGGGCCAGCACCAGCCGCTGGCCCAGGACCCACTCCTTGACCTTGAACGCCCCCGTGCCGACGGGTTTGTGGCCGAAGTCAGCGCCGGTCTTCTCGACCTCTTCTTTGGGAACCACGTGGGCGAAGTTCAGAGCCAGGATGTGCAGGAAGGCCGCGTTGGGCTTACTCAGCGTAAACGCGATGGTGTATTTGTCGGCGGTCTTGATCCCGCTGACCTCCTTCGCTTTCCCGTCGGCGAACTCTTTCGTGCCGGCGATGTCCCCGAAGAAGCCGGCTCCGGGGCTCTGAGTCTTGGGGCTAAGGGTGCGCTCCAGCGAGTACTTCACATCCGCCGCCGTGACCTCCCGGCCGTTGTGGAATTTCACCCCCCGCCGCAGCTTGAACGTGTAGCTCTTGCCATCAGCGGAGACCGTGAACGACTCCGCCAGGTGCGGGACCAGCTTCGTCGTGCCCGGCTCATAGTCCATCAACCCGTCGAAGATGGACTTGATGATCGACCAGTTCTGCCAGTCGTATCCGATCGCGGGGTCCAGGGTGCTGATGTCGTCTTTGAACGTCACGATCATCGAGTCCCCCCGATTCTGCCCCCACGTCGGCGCGACCAGTGACGCCAGCAGCGCCAGACCCACCAGCGCCGCCAGTCCTATCCACCGCTGCCTCATGTGCGCACCTCCAGTGCGTTTTTGAATCTCAACTGACCCCTCACCCTTTGTCCCTCTCCCTCCAGGGAGAGGGGAATATAGTTGGGCGCTGCCGCGCGGCCCCACCTTATCCATAGCGAATCTTCGGATCCAGCAGCGGGTACGCCAGATCCGCCAGCAAGTTGCCGGTGGTGATGGCCAGGGCCGAGACGACCACCACGCCCATGATGACCGGAATGTCCACGATCTGGATGGCCTGCCATGCCAGCTGTCCGATGCCGGGCCAGCTAAAGACGGACTCCACCACCACGACGCCGCCCATGAATGTGCCGATGTCCAGTCCCACCATCGAGACCACCGGCAGCAGCGCGTTGCGCATGGCATGTTTGAGGATGACCCTGGTCTCCCCCAGCCCTTTGGCGCGCGCCGTGCGCACGTAGTCCTGGTGGATGACGTCCAGCATCGCCGAGCGCATCACCCGCGCATACCACCCGCCCCCGGCGATGCCCAGGGCGAACGCCGGCAGGATGAGGTGGGCGGGAGAGCCATAGCCGCCTAGCGGGAACAGCCCCCAGCGGTATGCCAGCCAGTACAGCAAGAACAAGCCCACCACAAACTGCGGGGCCGAGACCCCGAGGAAGGCGCCGACCATCACCGACTGGTCCATCGCCGAACGCCGCCGCAGCGCCGCCAGCATGCCGACCGGCAGCCCGATCAGCAGCTCAAACGCGATTCCGCCGAGCATCAACCAGAACGTGGCCGCCAGCCTGGACCGCAGCAGGTCGGTGACCTCGATCTTCTGCGCATACGAACGGCCGAGGTTCCCGCGCACCAGGCGGGCCAGGTACCGCGCGTACTGCACCGGGAGCGGCTGATCGAGCCCCAGCTCGCTGCGGATGCGCGCGACCGTGTCCGCGGTGGCGCTGCGCCCGGCGATCATGCGCGCCGGATCGGCCGGCAGCGCGTACAGCAGCGCGAAGGTGATGACGGTCACACCCAGCAGGATCACCACCGATTGCGCCAGCCGGCGGATCGCGTAGACTCCCATCAGCGGCTCCGCAGCTGCGGATCGATCGCGTCGCGCAAGGTGTCGCCGACCAGGTTGAAGGCCAGCGAGGTCAGCAGAATCGCCGCGCCGGGAAACGCTACCAGCCACGGCGCTTCCAAGAAATACGACTGGCTCTCGTTGATCGTCCCACCCCAGCTCGGGGTGGGCGGGCGGACTCCCACGCCCAGGAACGACAGCGACGCTTCAAACATCACCGTGGTGGACACGCCCAGCGTCCCCCACACCAGCAGGATCGGGAGCAGATGTGGGAACAGGTGCTTCCAGAAGATCCGCCAGGTCGGCACCCCCAGCGCGCGGGCGGCCTCGATGAACTCGCGCTGGCTGGTGGACAGGACCTGGCTGTAGATGATCCGCGCAATCCACACCCAGTTCACCATGGCGATGACCATGGCCACGATCCACAGACTGGGCCGCAGGATCGCCGCGAGGGCGATGGCCAGAATCAGCGCCGGGAATGCCATCATCATATCGGTCAGCCGCATGAAGACGGTACTCACCCAGCCGCGGAAGTACCCCGCCGCGGCGCCGAACAGCGTCCCGATCGTCAGCGCGGCCGCGTTGGCCAGGACGCCGATCAGCAGCGAGACGCGCGCACCATAGATCAGGCGCGTGAGCAGATCCCGGCCCAGCAAATCGGTGCCCAGCCAGAAGCGGCCCGACGGCGGCAGCGGCCGGCCCTCTGGCGAGAGGCCGTCCGTGAACTGTCGCGCCGGATCATATGGGGCGATCCACGGCGCCAGCAGCGCCCCGCCGATCACGGCGGCGACTACGACCAGTCCGAACACCGCGGCGCGGGTCCGCTTGACCCGGTCCCACACCGTCGCCGGGGATGAGGCGCGCCTCCGGGCCGGGGCGGTGGCCGTCACGATCACCGCGGCGCTTTCGGAATGTTGAAGCGGTCCCACGGAAGTTGACTGTCCTATTTACACCGCTGCCCCGGTCGCTCCTCCCAGTCCTCTGGACGCCTATGGTCGCGCAGGGCTTTGCCGTAGGAAGGTGTAAGTGGATGTGCACACACGTTTTTGGAAGGAGTCAGGCAATGGATACGCGGACGCTGTTGACAACGGATCTTGCTGCCCTGATCCATCCCCTCCATCACCCCGCCGATCATCAGGCGCCGGTCGTCTTCGTCAGTGGGCAGGGGGCCGTCTTGCGGGATGCCGACGGGCATGAGTATCTCGACGGGCTTTCCTCGCTGTGGAACGTGAATGCCGGGCACGGCCGGACGGAGCTGGCGGAGGCCGCCGCCGCGCAGATGAGGAATCTGGCCTTCGCGTCGGCGTACACCGGCTACACGAATCCGCCCGCCATCCGTCTCGCTGAGCGGTTGCTGCGCGTCGCGTATCCCAATCTCTCCGGCGTGTACTTTACGACGGCCGGCGCGGAGTCAAACGAGACGGCGTTTAAGATCGTCCGGTATTTCTGGCGCCGGCAGGGCCGCCCCGGGAAGACGAAGGTCATCTCCCGTATCCACGGCTATCACGGGGTGACGATGGCGGCGATGAGTGCCACCGGCATTCCGTCGTTTCACACGATGTTCCAGCCGGTCGTGCCCGGTTTCACGCATGTCGTGCCCTCCTACCCGTACCGCTATCCTGGATCGGGGGCCGCGGCGCTGGAGGAGGCGATTATGCGGGAGGGGCCGGACACCGTGGCCGCGTTCATCGCCGAGCCGGTCATCGGTGCGGGGGGTGTCATCCCGCCGACACCGGACTACTTCCCCGCGGTGCGGGAGATCTGCGACCGGCATCACGTGTTGTTCATTGCCGATGAGATTATCACCGGATTCGGCCGCACCGGCCGGTGGTTTGCGCTGGACCACTGGGGCGTGCAGCCTGACCTGGTCACGTTTGCCAAAGGCGTCACCAGCGCCTACCTGCCGCTGGGCGGGGTGATGGTGTCCCGCCGGGTTCATGAGGCCATCGTGCAGGCCCCGATGTCGGAGCGCTTCATGCACGCCGCGACCTATTCGGGTCATCCCACGTGCTGTGCGGTCGGGCTCGCCAACCTCGACATCTTCGAGCGGGAACAGCTGGTGGAGCGCGGCGCGGCGATGGGCGCCCGTCTGCAGCAGAAGGCCCAGTCGCTGCGCCCGCTGCCCATCGTCGGGGATGTGCGGGGAGTGGGGCTGATGTGTGGCATCGAGCTGGTCGCGGACAAAGCCACGAAGGCCCCCGCGCTGCAGGTGGGCGGCAAGATCCTGGGCGAGGCCAGGCGGCGGGGCTTGATCACACGCATCCGCACCGGTCAGGCCGGAGCCCATCCGATCGGGGACACCATCTGTCTCGCGCCCCCGCTGGTGGTCAGTGAGGCGCAAATCGACCGCATGATCGAGATTCTACGGGAGTCGATCACCGCTGTCGCGTAGTGCGGCAGACGTTTGCAGTCATTGCGAGGCGCGAAGCGCCGAAGCAATCTCGCTCGTCACGGTGATCGCCACGGCCCTCCGGGCCTCGCGATGACCGAAGAGGATTAGCGTGACCGATCGCGTCGTCATCGTCACCGGCGCAAGCAGTGGAATCGGTGAGGCGACAGCCAGGGCATTCGGGGCGCGCGGTGACCGGGTCGTGCTGGTGGCGCGCCGGGAAGAGCGCCTGCGGCAGCTGGCCGCCTCTCTGCCGCAGAGCCTGCCCATTCCCGCGGATCTGACGCACGCGGACGAAGCGGTGCGGGTCGTCGAGGCCGCGGTCGCGCGCTACGGGCAGGTCGACGTGCTGGTCAACAATGCCGGGATGGGCCGGTACAACTGGGTTGACGCGCTCCAGCCGGACGATGTCCACGCTGAGGTAGCCCTCAATCTCATCGCCCCAATTTTGTTGACCCGGGCCGTGGCCCCTGTGATGCTGCGCCGCGGGCGCGGCGTCGTCATCAATGTCTCGTCGATTGCCGGATTGATCGGGGTGCCCACGACGTCGGTGTACAATGCGACGAAATTTGGCCTGCGTGGACTGACAGAGGCGCTGCGCCGGGAGTTGCAGCCGCAGGGCATTGCCGTCTGCGGGATCTATCCGGCGACTGTGGAGGGAACGGAGTTCCGGCGGGACCGCCGCGCGAATACCGGGTATCTGATGCCGAGGTGGCTGCGCCTCTCCACCGCGCAGGTCGCACAGGCGATTGCCGCGCTGGCGGACCGCCCCAGGCCCTTCGTGGTTCTCCCGCGCATCTTCCGGGTGGCGATGATCCTCAACACGGTGGCACCGGGCCTGATCGATCGCCTGGCCGCTAGATTCGTGCGGCGCGTCCGCACGCAAGCCTGACTGCGTCTACCTGGTCTACTTGGTCTTCTTAGTCTACTTAGTCTACCTGATCCTTGGACCATAGTTGGATGTGTTCGTGTCCTGAGACCAAGAAGACTAAGAAGACTAAGTAGACTAAGAAGACGTCGTAGGTTCTAGGATCGTGCTTGCTGGACCGGCGTGGGGATGACCTCGTGCCAGGTCGCGGCAACCGCCTCCGCAATTTCGCCCACGTCGGCATCGCTGTGGGCGGCGGTCACCGTGACACGCAACCGGCTGGTATTGGGCGGGACGGCCGGCGACACAATCGGCGGCACAAACACTCCGCGGTCGAACAGGCGGCGCGCCATGCGCAGGGCCGCGTCGTCCGCACCGGTGATGATCGGGACGATAGGCGTGGGGTCGTCCCGCACCTGCAGTCCACGCGCCCGGAGGCCCGCCCGCAGAGCCCGGTAGTTGCGCCGCAGGGTGGCCACGCGCTGGGGCTCGCGCTCGATCAGGTCGATCGCGGCCATAGACGCGGCGGCGCTGGCCGGGGGCAGGGCGGCGGAGAAGACGAACGCCCGGGAGACATGCTTGAGCAGCGCCGCCAGTTCGGGCATGCCGGCGATGAATCCGCCCACCGAGGGGATGCTCTTCGACAGCGAACTCATCTTGATGTCCACAGTCCCCCGCAATCCGAAGTGGCTCTCGATGCCGCGTCCGTCATCTCCCAGCACGCCCAGCGAATGGGATTCGTCGATCATCAGCCAGGCGCCGTGGCGCCTGGAGATCTCAACCAGCGCCGGGAGATCGACGACGTCGCCGTCCATGCTGAAGACGGCATCCGCGACCACGAGCGTGCCCGCCCCCTGGGGGGCCTCGGCCAGCGCGCGGTCGACGGCAGCGGTGTTGTTGTGAGGGACCCGGACCAGTTTGGCGCCGGAGAGCAGGCATCCGTCCACAATGCTGGCGTGGTTGAGCTTGTCGCAGACGACGACGTCGCCGCGGCCGACCACGGTCGAAATAACGGCGACGTTGGCGACATACCCGCTGCTGTAGGCCACCGCGGCCGGTGCGCCGACAAACGATGCGATCCGCGCCTCGAGCCGGTCGTGCAGGTCGGTGTTGCCGGCCAGCAGGCGCACGCCATGGGTCCCGGTGCCGTAGTGCTGCACCGCCGCACGCGAGGCCGCTTCGATCTCCGGATGGCCCAGCAGCCCGAGATACGAGTAGGAGGATCCCAGCAGAACCGAGCGGCCTTCGATGGTCACCCGGGGGCCGTCGATGGCTTGCACTGGTTCCAGGTAGAGATAGAGATCGCGCTCCTGGACCTGGCGGACGCGTCCGGCAAATTCCCGCACCCGCCGGGTAATGGGGTTGGATGCGAGATGGTCGGATGTCATGGGTCTGCAAGGCGCTTCGCCGGAATGAGCCTGGAAGCCTTCCTCGGGGCATGGATGCCAGAAACCTTGGCGCCGCCGCGCGGTGCGTGGTCTGGGCCCGGCCGCCCTGCGGGCATAACGTGAACGAGACGGGGTGCCGCCCCCGTCCGTCGTTCCCCGACATCAGTCACTGCGACGTGCGTCCGGAAGATGCTGCGTCCCAAGGCGCCGCTCTTCCAGAATCTTATAGTCGAGGTTGCGCGATTTTCCGTAAGCTGATCCAGGCACAACAGGCTGCGTCGGCCACAGACCTCAACGGGACCATCGAAGGGCGGATTGGTCTCGTCGGAGC
>WNET01001658.1_pt1 | contig 11318 bp, 10 predicted proteins | sample 5399911 | NCBI WGS metagenome assembly WNET01 (sample SAMN13153333, study PRJNA577476) | soil metagenome | isolation source: 40 cm grassland meadow soil pre-rain plot 2 | place: USA:California | collected 2015-09-08 | reverse complement strand
CCATCTCGACGGCCAAGCTCACGGCGGTGACCAACGCCGCCATCGCCGCCTGCGATGCCCTCGATGGCATCGTGGACGGGATCGTTCAAGATCCTCGTCGCTGCCATTACGATGCCACGGCGTTCGTCTGCACCGGCGCCGTGGGAGACCCGGCGAACTGCCTCACGCCGGCGGAAGCGGCGGCGGTCAACAAAATCTGGAACGGACCGGTGAACGCCAAGGGCGAGAAGATCTGGTTCGGGCTCGAGCGCGGCGCGTCACTGAGCGGCCTGGCGGGCACGAACCCGTTCTCGATCACCGTCGACCACTTCCGATACTGGATCAAGCAGGATCCGACCTTCGACTGGCACACGGTGACGGAGGCCTCGTTCGTCAACGACTTTGCGACCTCCCAGGCCCTCTTCCACGACGCCATCGGCACCGACCAGGCGAACCTCCACGCGTTTCGCAGTGGCGGCGGCAAGATGATCATGTATCACGGGCTGTTCGACCAGCTGATCTTCCCGCGCGGCAGCTACGACTACTACAATCGCGCCGCCGAGAAGATGAAGGGGTCGGGCCCCAAGCCGACGTCCGCGGCGGGAGGTATGGCGGCTCTTCAGGAGTTCTACCGCTTCTTCCCGTATCCGAATAACGCCCATTGTGGCGGCGGCACGGGGCCGCAGATCGACACGAACGTGCTGTTCGACGCCCTGGTCAACTGGGTCGAGCACGGGATCGCGCCCGACTACGTCGTCGCCACACAGAATCTCGGCGGCGGCGTCGTCCGCACGCGCAAGATCTGCAAATATCCCGACGTGCTCGTGCGCAACGGCACCGGGAGCACGGACAATGAGGCCAGCTTCCACTGTGAGGTGCACCTGCAAGACGATCCGGCGCTCCTCGGAGCGGGTGTCCTGGGCAAGCCGTAGGCGCGAGTCGTCCTCGGACGGGCCTCTCGATCGACGGTGAGGTGCGCCACATGGCGCACCTCCACCCGCCCACCCGCGCTCATGCAGACCTGGGGCAGCGGCAACTCCGTCGTCTCGATGGCGTGCTAGAATCCCGGCGCCTGCCGGCCGCGAGCATCCGAACGACGCAGTGGCCCGGCATGAGACGGACCAAGGAGGTCACCGTGCGCCAACTGAGAATCGTCCTGGTTCTCTTGCTCATCGTCGGCCTGTTCGCGGGCCAGGCCGTCCTCGCCGCCGAGCCCGTCAAGATCGGGTTCATCACCTCGCTGTCGGGCCCGGCCGGCATCATCGGCAAGCACATGAAGGACTCGGTCGAGCTGGCGCTCGAGCACCTGGGCCGCAAGGTCGGCGGACTCGACGTCGAGGTCATCTACGGCGACGACCAGCGCAAGCCCGACGTCGGCAAGCAGCTCGCCGATGAGATGCTCAAGAAGCACAAGGTCAACTTCGTGAGCGGCATCATCTGGTCCAACGTCATGCTCGCGGTGGCGCCTACCGTGACGGGGGCGGGGACGATCATGGTCGGCACGAACGCCGGGCCGCACGAGCTCGCGGGCAAGATGTGCAGCGAGCTCTACTTCACGACGTCGTGGCAGAACGACCAGACGCCGGAGGCGATGGGCAAGTACATGCAGGACCAGGGCCTCACCGACGTCTACGCCATGGCGCCCAATTACGCCGCGGGCAAGGACATGGTCAGCGGCTTCAAGCGCTACTTCAAAGGCCGCGTCGTGGATGAGGTCTACACCAAGCTCGGCCAGCAGGACTACCAGGCCGAGATCAGCCAGCTCCGCGGCAAGAACCCCAAGGCCGTGTTCGTGTTCTACCCGGGCGACATGGGCATCCAGTTCCTCAAGCAGTACGCCCAGGCCGGGCTGCGCGAGCAGATCCCGCTCTACTCGGTGTACACCGTCGACGAGATCTCGCTCCCCGCCGTCGGCGAGGCCGCGCTCGGCAACTACGAGACGCGCTACTGGAGCCCCGACCTCAAGAACGAGGCGAACGCGAAGTACGTGGGCGACTTCAAGAAGAAGTTCGGGTACACGCCCTCGTTCTACGGCGCCCAGAGCTACGACGGCATCCTCCTGATCGACTCCGCCGTGCGCGCCGTCAGGGGAGACCTCGGCAACAAGAAGGGGATGGTCGCGGCCATGCGCAAGGCCGACTTCCGCTCGACGCGCGGCAAGTTCAGCTTCAACGTCAACCACACCCCGATCCAGAACTTCTACCTGTTGCGGGCGGTGAAGGGCGCGGGCGGGGACATGGAGATGCAGATCCAGAAGACCGTCTTCGAGAACCACAAGGACGCCTACTACCAAGAGTGTCCGATGAAGTGGTAGGCGTACCGGCCCGTTGAACTGGCTTCTCGTCGTCGAGCAATGCCTCAACGGGCTGCAGTTCGGCGTGATGCTGTTCCTGATGGCGGCCGGGCTCACGCTGGTCTTCGGGATCATGAACCTCGTCAACCTCGCGCACGGCTCGCTCTACATGGTCGGCGCCTACCTGGCCACCGCGGCCTTCAACCGGACCGGCTCGTTCCTGGCCGCGGTGGCGTTCGCGCTCGCGGCCACGCTGGCCATCGGCATGCTGGTGGAGGTGATCGCGCTCCGCACCCTCTACGAGCGCGATCACCTGGACCAGGTCCTCGCCACCTTCGGCCTGATCCTCTTCTTCAACGATGCTGCCGGGCATCCCGTACCCCGCCTACCGCGCGGTCATCATCCTGGTGGGCCTGGCCGTCGCCCTGCTGCTGTACGTCGTGGTGAGCCGCACCCGGCTCGGCATGCTGATCCGCGCCGGCGCCAGCAACCGCACGATGGTGGGCGCGCTGGGCGTGAACATCCGCCTGCTCTACACGGTGGTCTTCGGCTTCGGCGCCGCGCTCGCCGCGCTCGGCGGCGCCATGGCCGGTCCGATCTACTCGGTGCTGCCGGGCATGGGCGAGGAGATCCTCATCCAGGTCTTCGTCGTCATCGTCATCGGCGGCATCGGCTCGATCCGCGGCGCGCTGGTGGGCGCGGTGGTCGTGGGCATGGTGGACACGCTCGGCCGGGCCTTCCTCAAGCCGATGCTGAGCACCGTCCTCGGCCCCTCCGCCGCCGACAACGCGGGGCCGGCGCTCGCCTCGATGCTGATCTACATCCTGATGGCGGCCGTGCTCTTCTTCCGCCCCCAGGGGCTGTTCCCGGCCGTCCGCAGCTGATGCGCTCCGCGCGCGCGCTCACGCTCGTCGCCGGCTTCCTGGTCCTCGGCCTCGTCCCGGTGGTGGCCGCGCTCGCCAATCAGCCCTTCTATCTGGACCTGTTCCGGCGGATCATGATCTTCGCCATCGCCGCCGTCAGCCTCGATCTCATCCTGGGCTTCGGCGGCATGGTCAGCTTCGGCCACGCGGCGTACCTGGGCATCGGGGCCTACGCCGTCGCGATCCCGGCCTTCTACGGGATCCACAGCGGCCTCGTCCAGTGGCCGCTCGCGCTGGCGCTGTCGGGGCTGGCGGCGCTGGCGATCGGCGCCGTCTCGCTGCGGACGAGCGGCGTGTCGTTCATCATGATCACGCTCGCCTTCGCCCAGATGCTGTACTACCTCGGCATCTCCATCAACGCGTGGGGCGCCGACGACGGGATGCGGCTGGCGCGACGCAGCCAGTTCGGCGGCGTCGTGGACCTGGCGAACGCCTACGTCTTCTACTACGTCGTCTTCGGCGTGCTCGTCGCGCTGCTCTGGCTCGGCCATCGCCTCATCCACGCGCGCTTCGGCGTCGTGATCCGCGCCGCCAAGTCCAACGAGCCGCGCATGCGCGCCATCGGGTTCGCGACGTTCCGCTACAAGCTGGCCGCGTTCGTGATCGCGGGCGCCGGGGGCGGGCTGGCCGGCGCGCTGCTGACCAACCAGACGGAGTACCTGACGCCCAGCTACATGCACTGGACACGCTCGGGCGACATCATGGTGATGGTGATCCTCGGCGGCATGGGCACGCTGTACGGCCCCGTGCTCGGCGCCGTCGCCTTCCTGCTGCTGGAGGACATCCTCTCGGCGTGGACGGTGCACTGGCAGGTCGTCCTGGGGCCGCTGCTCGTCCTGGTCGTCCTCTACGCGCGCCGCGGCCTCTATGGCCTGCTGCCCGGCGCGGGCGCGCGCGATGGCTGAGCCGCTGCTGGCGGTGCGGGGCCTCACCAAGCGCTTCGGCGGCCTCGTGGCCACCGACAGGGTGGACCTCGAGGTGGCGGACGGCGAGACGCTGGCCGTCATCGGGCCGAACGGCGCGGGCAAGACGACGCTGATCGGCCAGCTCTCCGGCGACCTCGTCCCCGACGCCGGCACGATCCGCTTCGCCGGCGAGGACGTCACGGCGCTGCCGGCGCCGACCCGCTCGCAGCGCGGCCTGGCGCGCTCGTTCCAGATCACGAGCATCTTTCCGGAGTTCACCGCGCTCGACAATGTCGCGCTGGCCGTGCAGGCCCACGCCGGACACAGCTTCCGCTTCTGGACGCCGGCCAGGGCGGAGCGGGCGCTGCGCGAGCCGGCCCGCGCGACGCTCGAGCAGGTCGGGTTGGGCGCGCGCGCCGCCGTCGCGGCGGGGACGCTCGCCCACGGCGAGCAGCGGCAGCTCGAGATCGCCATGGCGCTGGCCACGCGCCCGCGGCTGCTGCTCCTCGACGAGCCCGTCGCCGGCATGGGAGCCGACGAGTCGCAGCGCATGGTGCAGCTGCTGCGCGCGCTGCGCGGCCACCACACGATCGTCCTGGTCGAGCACGATATGGACGTCGTCTTCGCGCTGGCCGACCGGATCAGCGTGATGGTCTACGGCCGCGTCATCGCCAGCGGCGCCCCGGAGGCGATCCGCGCCAACGCCGAGGTCCGCCGCGCCTACCTCGGCGAGGAGATCCCGGCGTGACGCTGCGGCTCGAGGGCATCGAGGCCGCCTACGGCCTCAGCCAGGTCCTGTTCGGCATCAGCCTCGAGGTCCCCTCCGGCCGGCTCGTGACCCTGCTCGGCCGCAACGGCATGGGCAAGACGACCACCGTCCGCGCGGTGATGGGCATCGTGCCGATCCAGGCCGGACGCGTCCACTTCGACGGACGCGCGCTGCACGGCCTGCCGCCGTACCGCGTGGCCCGGGCCGGCCTGGGGGTCGTGCCCGAGGGCCGCCAGGTGTTCCCGAACCTCACCGTCCGCGAGAACCTCGTCGCCACGGCCGCCAACCGGCGCCGGGCGGCCGAGCCGTGGAGCGTGGAGCGGGTGTTCGGCCTGTTTCCCCATCTGGCGGCCCGGGCCCGCAGCCTGGGCGGCACGCTGTCCGGCGGCGAGCAGCAGATGCTCTCCATCGGTCGCGCCCTCATGACGAACCCCGCGCTGCTGATCCTCGACGAGGCCACCGAGGGGCTGGCGCCGCTCGTCCGGGCCGAGATCTGGGGCTGCCTCGAGCGCCTCAAGCAGAGCGGCCTGTCGATTCTGCTGATCGACAAGCACGTCGAGGCCGTGACCCGGCTGGCCGATCATCACTACGTCCTCGAGAAGGGGCGGGTGGTGTGGGACGGCACCTCGGTCGAGCTGCGGGCGCGTCCGGACGTCCAGCATCGCTACCTCGGCGTATGATCGAGCGCTGATGGCCGCGCGCGTGACCGAGGAGCGCCACGGGTCCCCCGGGGCGCTCCGAGCGTTGGGGGGTGTGGGGGGCCATGTCGTGGCCCCTCACGTGGACTGATGGCCGCGCCCTTTCCGACCACCGCCACGCCGAGCGACCTCGTCGGTCGCGTGCTGGGACTCAATCCGGGGATGATGACGGGTCCCGGCACCAATACCTACCTCCTCGGCCGCCGCGATCCGATCCTCATCGACACCGGCGCCGGCGTGCCCGACTACGTGCCGCTCCTCGAGCACTATCTCGGCGAGCGCGGCTGGACGCAGCCGTCGCGCGTCATCCTGACCCACCGCCATCGCGACCACCTCGGGGGCGTCGCCTCGCTGCGCGCGCGCTTCAAGGGCCTGCGCGTGTCGAAGATGCGCCACAAGGACGCGGATCTACCCGAGCCGATCGACGACCTGCGCGCCGGCGAGACGGTGCACGGCGAGGGGGTGACCCTCGTCCCCGTCTACACGCCGGGTCACGCCTCCGACCACCTCTGCTACTACCTCGTCGAGGAGAAAGCGCTCTTCACGGGCGACGTGATCCTCGGCGGCTCCACGACCGTGATCCCCTCCGACGACGGCGACCTGGTCGACTATCTCGACTCGCTGCGGCGGCTGCAGAAGATGGACGTACGGCGCATCTATCCCGCGCACGGCCCCGTCATCGAGGACGGCCCCGCGAAGATCGCCGAGTACCTGGAGCACCGGATGCTGCGCGAGCGGCAGATCCTCGAGGCGCTCGCCGACGGCGTCGAGACGATTCCCGCGATCGTCGCGCGGATCTACGTGGACGTGGCGCCGGCGCTGCACCCGGCGGCGGCGCTCTCGGTGGAGTCACATCTCAAAAAGCTCGCGCGCGAGGGCCGCGCGCACGAGGACAAGCAGCCCGACCGCCCGTCGCGCTGGAGGCGTTAGTCGCGGGCGGAGGTCACGGCCTGGAGGTGGGCTAGGGCCTGCGTCTCGAAGACCGCGATCGAGTAGCCGAACGCCGAGTGGCGCTTCAGCCGGCCGAAGTACTCCACCATCTTCGCAGGCCGTGCCGCTCGATGAGGTAGTCGGCCAGCAGGAAGGTCAGGTGGTATGTCTCGACCGAGCCCTCACGCTGGTGGCGCAGCGTGAAGTCGCGCGGCGAGCCCAGGGTGCTCAAGGTCCAGCCGCCCGTGCGCGAAGGCCGGCTGTCGCTGCACGCGCACGAGGGCCAGCCGGCGGTGCATCTGCAGCGAGCCCTCGTCGAGGCGCTCGAGCGCCTGGAACGCGACGCGCTCCGCCATTCCCTCCGCCAGCCATTGCTCGGCGCGCCCCTCGCCCCCCGCCAGCTCGAACTGGGCGACGTGTGTGAGCTCGTGCGCGATGAGACGCAGCCACTCGCGGCCGCCTCCGGCCAGCCGCCCGTTGAGCAGCGCGCGTCCAGGCCGGGCGATGCCGATCGCGAACGCCGCCAGCTTGTTCGCGCCCTCCTCGCCCATGGCCGCGTCCTGCACGAGCCCCCGGCGAAATGCCTCGCGCGTGGTGTAGACGTGCACGCGCGTGCCCGCCGGCAGCGGCAGCCCGAGGTCGTGCGTGAGGACGTCCACGACGCGCTCGATGCCGCCCGTGCGCGGGCCCCCGATCACCTGCACCCCGGCCGTGGTGCCAGCCACGCCAGCGGCGGCCGTGCTCGAGGCCACGCGCGCGGCGCCGCCGCCCAGCAGGAGCAGGGTGGCGGCGGCGAGCGCCAGGGGCGGACCGAGACGGCTCAATTGAACCATCCCGCGCGGTGGAGCTCGCCGCGCACGCGCTCGACGTTCGCGATCTCACGCCGGATGCGGGAGGTCTCGGGCCCCTCGTGCGACGCGTGATGAAGGCGTCGCAGGATGAGCGCGACCCTCAGATACGGAAGCTGCCAGCCGGCGACTCGACGATTCACGCCCCGGTCAAGAGCAACGTCGCTGCCAGACCTGACGCGCGCCAAGTCCGCGTCGTTGCGAGCGCTCTTGCGGCGGCCCGGGGAGCGCCCGGGCATTTCTCCGCGGAGTCGGTCAGTTTTTCCCGCGGGCGCGCGCGGCGTCGACGACGGCGGTAAACAGTGCGCGCGCGGCCGCGTCGTGGCCGACGAGGTCTTCGGGATGCCACTGCACGGCGACGACGAAGCGCCGCTGATCGGCGTGCTCGAGCGCCTCGATCACGTTGTCGGGCGCCCACCCGACCTCCCTCAGGTCGCGCCCGAGGCGGTGAACCGACTGGTGGTGGAAGCTGTTCACGCGAAGCTCGGAGACTCCGACGATGGAGCCGATCCGCGTGTGTTCCGTCTGCAGCTTCACGTCGTGGGTGGCGAGGTGGCGCCGGTCGGGCTGGCTATGCTGGACCTTGTCGCCGAACACGTCGGGCACGTGCTGGTGCAGCGTGCCGCCGAGCGCGACGTTCAGCACCTGCAGCCCGCGACAGATCGCGAACACCGGCACGTCGTCGCGCAGCGCGCGGTCGACCAGCTCCAGCTCGAGCCCGTCGCGGTCGGCGGAGACGAGCGTGGTCTTGGGATGCGCGGCCTCGCCGAACCGCGAGGGCTCGACGTCGCCGCCGCCCGTCAGGACGAGCCCGTCGAGCCGCGCCCAGAGCGCCTCGCGGGCCGCCGGCGAGAGCTGCGGCGCCAACAAGATGGGGACGCCGCCCGCCTGCTCGACGGCGCGCAGGTACGCGGCGTTGACGTAGGCGCGCTCCGGGTACTCGTCGACGGTGACGGAGGTCGAGACACCGATCAGGGGCGCGGGCACGAAGCGAGCGTAGCATGCCCGCGCGCGGTATCATCGCGGCCATGAGCCTCGACTCCGTCTCGTCGCAGCAGAGCACGCCCGCGTACCGCCCGACCGCCACCGTCCAGGCCATCGGCTCCCGGTGGGGCGTGGCCGCCGGCCACGCGCTCGCCGCCGAGGCGGCCGCGCACGTGCTCGGCGCCGGCGGCAACGCGATCGACGCGGGCGTCGCCGCGGGTATCTGCCTGGGCGTCGTTCACTGCGACATGGTCAGCGTCGCCGGCGTGGCGCCGATCCTCGTGCACCTCGCGCGCACGGGCGAGACGTTCCAGGTGTCGGGCGTGGGGCCCTACCCGGGCGCCTCGACGCTGGAGTACTTCCGCGGCCTCGGCAACCAGATCCCGCCCGGCCTGCCCCGCACCGTGGTTCCCGCGGCGCCGGCGGCGTGGTGCGCGGCGCTCGAGCGCTGGGGGACGATGTCGTTCGCCGACGTCGCGAGGGCGGCCACCGAGCACGCCGGCCGCGGCTTCCCGGTGTCGAGCTTCTCCGCGTTCCAGATGACGGCCAACGCCGACAAGTACCGCCGCTGGCCTACCTCGACGGCGCTCTACCTGAACAACGGACGGCCGTTCCGCATGGGCGAGCGGCTCGTGCAGGCCGAGCTGGCCGAGACGCTGTCGCGCATGGCGCGCGCGGAGGCGAGGGAGGGCGGCAGCCGCGCCGCCGGCGTGCGCGCCGCCCGCGACGAGTTCTACCGGGGCGAGACCGCCGCGCGCATCGCGGAGTTCCACCGCGCGGAGAAGGGCCCGCTGACGGCCGAGGATCTCGCGAGCTTCGAGGTCGAGGTCGAGCGCGCGATCGTCGGCACCTACGGTCCCTGGCAGGTCGGCGTGTGCGGGTTCTGGTGCCAGGGCCCGGTGCTGCTGCAGATGCTGAACCTGATCGAGGGGACCGATGTCGCCGCCCTCGGTCACAACTCGCCCGCGTACCTGCACCTGCTCGCGGAGACGGCGAAGGTCGCGTTCGCGGACCGCGACGCCTGCTACGGCGACCCGCGCTTCGTCGACGTGCCCGCCGAGCGCCTGCTCTCCAGGGCCCACGCGGCCGAGCGGCGCGCGCTGATCCGCGACCGTGCGTGGCGCGAGATGCCGCCGGTGGGCGAGCGCCGCGGCGCTGCCGCCATCGCGGGCGGCTCCGGCGAGTCGCTCGACACCTCCTACGTCGCCGTCGTCGACGCGGAGGGCAACGGCTTCTCGGCCACGCCGAGCGATCCCAACGTGGACTCGCCGGCGGTGGCGGGCGTGGGCTGTGTGGTGTCGCCGCGCGGCTCGCAGGGCTGGCTCGATCCCGCGCACGCGAGCGTCGTGGCGCCGGGCAAGCGGCCGCGCCTGACGCCGGCGCCGGCGATGCTGCTGCGCGAGGGCCGGCTGGTGATGCCGTTCGGCACGCCGGGCGGCGACGTGCAGCAGCAGGCGATGCTCCAGGTGCTGCTGAACCACGTCGTCTTCGACATGCCGCTGCAGCAGGCGATCGAGGCGCCGCGCGCGGCCTCGCGCTCGTTCCCCGACTCGTTCTGGCCGCACGCGTTCGCCCCCGGCAAGCTGGAGGTCGAGCGCCGCATCCCGAAGGAGACGCGCGACGCGCTCGCCGCGCGCGGCCACGAGGTCAGCGAGTGGCCCGAGTGGGAGTGGCGCGCCGGCGCGGTCTGCGGCGTGCGCATCGCGGAGGACGGCGCGCGCTGGACGGGCGCCGATCCGCGCCGCGGCTCGCACGCCATCGCGCGCTGACGCCGCGGCGCCCCGCACCTCGAGTCGGCTATCCTGCGCTCATGCCCTGGCGGACGCTCGTCGGCCTGTCGCTGCTGGCCGTGGTAGCGGCTCCCGCGGCGGCGAGCGACGAGCGCGTGCCGCCGCCGGGGCCCGGCGGACGCCCGGGGCCACGGCCCGCGGCGCCGGTCGAGGCGGCGGAGCGGCCGGCGTACGCGATCGGTCACAAGTGGTTCCTCACCGACGGCACGTACGAGCTGAAGCGGCTCGATGGCCGCGACTACGTCTTCGTCGGGCCCGGCCGCGAGCTCCGACTGACTCCCGAGCTCGCGGTCGCCGGCGTCCGCCGCGGAGCCGACTACGTGGACTTTCGTCCTCCGCCGCGCCTGAAGTGGCCGCTGCGCGCGGGACTGTGGGGCTCGGGCGAGACGAACTGGCGGGTGAGCCGCCTGCCGAAGAACGTCGCGGGCCTTTCCACCGCGGGCGGACTGCGCGTCACGTGGCAGGTCCGCGCGCCCGAGGACGTCACCGTGCCGGCCGGCCGTTTCACGGCGTGGCGCATCGACTACGAGGTGTTCCAGACCGGCGCCGGCGGGCGGCAAACGCCCGTCTGGCAATTCTCGACCTGGTACGCGCCGGCCGTCCGGCAGCTCGTCAAGGCCGACGACGATGGCACCGGGTGGCTGTCGTTCGAAGTCGCCTCGATCGAGGCCACGCCGCCCGCGATGGCCACCGGCCCCACGCCGCCGCCGCCGCCCGCCACGACACCGCCGGTCGCCACGCCCGCGCCGCCGGCACGCGTCGCCCCCCCGACGCCGTCCGGCGACACCGAGGCGCCCAGGATCGTCATCAACTACCCGCCGGCGGACATCAAGCTCGAGAGCGAGCGGATCGTCGTGCTGGGCGTGGTGAGCGACAACGTCGGCGTGGATCGGGTGCAGGTGACCGTCAACGGCGTGGAGGTCCCGCAGGAGCGCGGGATGGAGGCTCGGGGCCGCGCGATCCGCGTCCCCGCGACGCTCCGGCCCGGCGACAACGTGATCGAGATCACGGCCACCGACAAGGCCGGCAACGTCGCCCAGGTCGTGCGCACCATCACGCGGGTCGTGGCCGTCGCGCCGCCGTCGCCCGCGCCGGTCGTGAAGACAGCCAACCGCTATGCGGTCGTCATCGGCATCGGCAACTATGCGAGTCCATCGATCCCCCGCCTGCGCTACGCCACGCGCGACGCGGAGGCGATG
>WNET01001812.1_pt1 | contig 11346 bp, 7 predicted proteins | sample 5399911 | NCBI WGS metagenome assembly WNET01 (sample SAMN13153333, study PRJNA577476) | soil metagenome | isolation source: 40 cm grassland meadow soil pre-rain plot 2 | place: USA:California | collected 2015-09-08 | reverse complement strand
CCGCACCGGGTCGCTCAAGACCAGCCGCGCGAGCACCACGGTGAGAAGCGGACTGACGCTCATGACGACGAGCGTATTGGCCGTCGTGGTGAGGGAAAGCGCGAGCACGAACGCCGTGAACATCACGCCCCACAGCGCCCCCGACAAAAGACCGGGCCAGCCGGCGCCGCTCACTGCGCGCCAGGGATTCCTTTTCATCACCAGGAAAAGCGTCGCTGCGACGAACGCGCCGGCGAAGAGGCTGCGCCAGAACACCTGCTCGAAAGGCGTCGCGCGCTCGATGTGCCGCGTGACCACGCCCGCGGTGCTCCAAAGCACGGGCGCCGCGACCATCAGCGCGAGGGCGACGCCGCGGCGCGGGGCTTTCAATTTGCTTTTCTGGATTCGAGAAACCCGGCGAGCGCGGCCGCGGTGTGGCCGGGCGCCGACCCGGCTTTCTCCGGCGGCCCCTGGAACACGATCGTGCCGCCGCCGTCGCCGCCTTCCGGACCGAGGTCGATGATCCAGTCGGCTTCGGCGATGACGTCGAGGTTGTGCTCGATCACGACCACGGTATTGCCCGCATCGACCAGGCGATGCAGCACGTGGATCAGCTTCTCCACGTCCGCCATGTGCAGGCCCACCGTTGGCTCGTCGAGAACGTACAAGGCGGAAGAGGCGATTTTTGATAGTTCGCAGACCAGCTTGATGCGTTGCGCTTCGCCTCCGGAGAGCGTCGGGCTCTGCTGGCCGAGCGTCAGGTAGCCCAGGCCGACGTCCTGCAGCAGCCGCAGGCTGCGGTGGATCGAGGCATGCGCGGCGAAGAACCCGGCTGCCTCGTCGACGTTCATTGCCAATACTTCGCCGACCGACTTGCCGCGCAGCTTCACGGCCAGCGTGTCGGCGTTGAAGCGCGCGCCGCCGCAGGCTTCGCAGCTCACCCTCACGTCGGGCAGAAAGGACATGGCGATCCTCTTCATTCCCTGGCCTTCGCACTCCTCGCAGCGACCGCCGCTCGTGTTGAACGAAAAGCGGCTCGCGCTCCAGCCGCGCATGCGCGCCTCGGTGGTGTCGGCGAACAGGCGCCGGATCGCGTCCCAGAAGCCGACGTAGGTGGCGGGGCAGGAGCGCGGGGTCTTGCCGATCGGCGTCTGGTCGACTTCGAGGACGCGCTCGACAGCCTTGGCGCCGTTCACCGCCTTGCAGCCGACCGGGATTTCCTCCACCAGGGATTCATACAGCACCTCCCGCGCCAGGGTCGATTTGCCCGATCCCGAAACACCAGTGACCGCCACCAGCCGGCCGAGCGGGACGCGCGCTTCGATATTTTTGAGGTTGTGCAGCCTCGCATTTTGCACCTGGATGAAAGGATCCTTTTTTGCAACGGCACGGCGCGGATGGATCGGGTGGCGCAAGGGATCCTTGAGGAAGCGGCCGGTGAGCGACTGCGGCTGGCTCATCAGGTCCTCGGCGTCGCCCTCGGCGATGACCTCGCCGCCGAGCTTGCCGGCGCCGGGGCCGAGGTCGACGACGTGGTGCGCGCGCCGGATGGTGTCCTCGTCGTGCTCGACCACCACCAGCGAATTGCCCTTCGCCTCGAGCTTCTCCAGCACGTCGAGCAGGATGCGGTTGTCGCGGTGGTGCAGGCCGATGGTCGGCTCGTCGAGGATGTAGCACACGCCGCGCAGGTTGGAGCCGAGCTGCGCAGCGAGCCGGATGCGCTGCGCCTCGCCGCCCGAGAGGGTCGGCGCCGAGCGCTCGAGCGTCAGGTAGCCGAGGCCGACTTCGCCGAGAAAGCCCAGCCGCGAGCGCAGCTCGGCGACGAGATCCCGGGCGATTTCCCTTTCTCTTCCCACTAGGGAAGCTTCGTCAAAGAAATGCCTCAAGGCAGAGACCGGCATTGCCCCGTATTCCGAAATGTTCTTTCCCCGCCATAGGACGGCGAGCGCCTCGGGGTTGAGCCGCCGTCCCTCGCATTGCGGGCAGGCCTGGTCGATCTCCAGCCACTCGATCCAGGAATCGAGCACGTTGTCCTCGGCGCCGGTGCGCGCGCGCTCCTCCTCCCACTGGACGTCGTCGATCTTCAGGCCGGTGCCGTAGCAGGCCGCGCACCAGCCGTGCTTCGAGTTGTAGGAAAACAGCCGCGGGTCGAGCTCGGGGAAGCTGCGGCCGCACTGACGGCAGGCGCGCTTGGTCGAGAACACCTCGACCTGCCTGCCGGTGAGGACATGGACCACTCCCTTGCCGAACTCCAGGGCCTTGGCCAGCCGCTCCCGCAGCTCCTTCTCGCCGCGGGCGCTGACTTTGACATAGCCCACCGGCAATTCGATGCTGTGCTCCTTGAAGCGGTCGATGCGCGGAAAGGGGCGCACCGGCAGCAGCTTGCCGTCGACGCGCAGCTGCGTGTAGCCCTTTGCCGCGGCCCACTTGGCGAGCTCGGTGTAGACGCCCTTGCGATTCACCACCAGCGGGGCCAGCATGACCACCGTCTCGCCGCGGTACTCGCGCAGGATGCGCGCGGCGATCGCTTCTTCGCTCTGCGGCTCGATAGGCACTTCGCAGTCCGGGCAGTACTGCGTGCCGAGCTTGACGAACAGCAGCCGCAGGAAGTGGTGCACTTCGGTCAGCGTGCCGACGGTGGACTTGCGGCCGCCGCGGCTGGTGCGCTGCTCGATCGCCACCGTCGGCGGAATGCCGAAGATCGCGTCGACGTCGGGCCGCGAGGCGGCCTGGACGAACTGTCTCGCGTAGGCATTGAGCGACTCGAGATACCGGCGCTGGCCTTCGGCGAACAGGATGTCGAAGGCGAGGGTCGATTTCCCGGACCCCGACACGCCGGTCACCACGGTGAAGCGCCCGCGCGGGATCTCGACGTCGATGCTCTTGAGGTTGTGCTCGCGGGCGTTATGGATGCGGATCGCATTCGACAAAACAGGGACAGACCCCGATTCTTTCTGCTCGACGGGCCGGGTGAATGCCTTCTCGTAATCGCGCAGGGCCTTTCCGGTAGGCGACGAAGGATGCGCCATGACCTGCGCCGGCGTGCCCTCGCACACCAGCTCGCCGCCGGCGTCGCCGCCTTCGGGGCCGAGGTCGAGGATCCAGTCGGAGGAGCGGATGACGTCGAGGTTGTGCTCGATCACCACCAGCGAGTGCCCTGCTTGGAGCAGCTGGCGGAACGCGCGCAGGAGCTTGGCGACGTCGTCGAAGTGCAGCCCCGTGGTCGGCTCGTCGAACAGGAATAAAATGGGGTCTGACCCCATTTTCTTTTCCGCGAGGTGGCCGGCGAGCTTCAGCCGCTGCGCCTCGCCGCCGGAGAGCGTGGGCACCGGCTGCCCGAGCCGCAGGTATTCGAGCCCGACGTCGACGAGCGGCGTCAGCTTCCCCAGCACTTTCAGTTCGTTCTTGAAAAAGGAGGTTGCCTCCGAGACCGTCATGTCGAGGACGTCGGCGACCGACTTGCCGCGGAGCGTCGCTTCCAGCACCTCGGCGCGGTAGCGCCGGCCGTCGCAGTCGGGGCAGCGCAGGTAGACGTCGGAGAGGAACTGCATCTCGACGTGCTCGAAGCCGTTTCCGCCGCAGCTCGGGCAGCGGCCGTCGCCGGAGTTGAAGCTGAATGTCCCGGCGGTATAGCGCCGCTCTTTCGAAACATCCGTTCTGGAAAATAAGTCTCGAATGCAGTCAAACGCGCCCACATAGCTGGCCGGGTTCGAGCGCGTGGTCTTGCCGATCGGCGACTGATCGACCAGCACCACTTCGCTGACGAGCTCGGCGCCTTTCAGCTCGCGGTAGGCGCCCGGCGCCTCGGTAGGCTTGCCCTTCGCCCGCAGCAGCGCCGGGTAGAGGACATCCTGCATCAGCGTCGACTTGCCCGAGCCCGAGACGCCGCTGACGCAGACCAGGCGCCCGAGCGGGATGCGAACGTCGAGGTTCTTGAGGTTGTGCTCCGCCGCGCCCAGGAGCTGCAGGAATTTGCTTGCCGGCACGTCGTTTCTTGCGTGCGTGGCCTGGCGCCTCCCGGACAGATATTCGCCGGTGAGGCTCGCTTCGGCCTTCAGCTTCTCCGGCGCGCCGAAGAAGACGATCTCCCCGCCGCGCTCGCCGGGCCCGGGGCCCATGTCGAGAATGCGGTCGGCGGCGAACATGATCTGCGGGTCGTGCTCGACGACGACCAGGCTGTTCCCGGCGTCGCGCAGCCGCTGCATCACGCCGATGACGCGGCCCATGTCGCGCGGGTGCAGGCCGATCGAGGGCTCGTCGAGCACGAACAGGGTATTGACGAGCGAAGTACCAAGGGCCGTGGTGAGGTTGATGCGCTGCACTTCGCCGCCCGACAGCGTGCGCGACTGGCGGTCGAGCGTCAGGTAGCCGAGGCCGACCTCGCACAGGTAGCCGAGCCGCGTGCGGATCTCGCGCAGCACGAGGTCGGCCGCCTCATCGTCGATGCTCAGACTTTGAAAGAAACCGTTCACCCCCGAAACCGGCAGCAGCATCAGCTCGTGGATGGACTTGCCGTCGACCTTCCACAGCAGGGCGTCGGGCTTCAGCCGCGTGCCGTGACAGGCCCCGCACTCGGTGTACGCGCGGTACTTGGAGAGCAGGACCCGGATGTGCATCTTGTAGGCCTTGGTCTCGAGCCACTTGAAGAAGCGGCGCACGCCGTACCAGGTGCCGGGCCAGGACTTGCGCCAGCTCTGCCAGTCCGCTTCGCCTTCCAGTACCCAGTCCTTGTGAATGGAACTTAATTCATGAAACGGCAAATCGAGCGGAATGGCGCGCTTCTTCGCGTACTTCACCAGATCGCCCTGGCAGTCCTTGAAGCTCGGGCTCTGCCAGGGGCGCACCGCGCCTGCGCGCAGGGTCTTCGCCTCGTCGGGCACCACCAGCCCGAAATCGACGCCGATCACGCGGCCGAAGCCGCGGCAGGTCTCGCAGGCGCCGAGCGGCGAATTGAAGGAGAACGCCGCCGGGGTTGCTTCCGAATAATGGATGTCGCAATCCGCGCAATGCAGGTCCGAGGAATAGCGCCAGACCGAAAAATCGGGGTCAGAGCCCGATTTTTCCGGATAAACGTTGACCCGACCCTGACCGACCCGCAAAGCGGATTCCAGCGCTTCGATGACTCTCGCTCGCTCGGAGGAAGACATGCGGATGCGGTCCTGAATGACTTCGAGCCGCCCTTTCGACCGCGCGTGGATCCGGGTATAGCCCTGCCGCTGCAGTAGCTGCTCGACCTCTTTCTCGGTAAAGTTCTTGGGGACATTGACCGGGAAGGTGATGACGAGCCTTTGCGAAGGAACTTGCAGTAAAGACTCATAAATCGACTGGGGCGTATCCCTGACCACCGGCTTGCCGCAGCCGCGGCAATGCAGTCTTGCGGCGCGCGCGAAGAGCAGCTTCAGGTGGTCGTTCAGCTCGGTCATCGTGCCGACCGTCGAGCGCGAGGTCCGCACCGGGTTGGTCTGGTCGATGGCGATCGCCGGCGGGATGCCTTCCACGGCGTCGACCTGCGGCCGGTCCATGCGGTCCAGGAACTGCCTCGCGTAAGGGCTGAACGTTTCCACGTAGCGCCGCTGCCCTTCGGCATAGAGCGTGTCGAAGACCAGCGAAGACTTGCCCGAGCCCGACACGCCGGTGACGACGACGAGCTCGCCGCCCGGGATCGCCAGGGTCAGATTCTTCAGGTTGTTTTGGCGGGCGCCGCGGATGACAATGGCGTCGCCGGGGATCTGCTCTTGCTTCACTGAGATGAAATTTTATCTTTTCCTAGCCGCCTTGTGCTTGTCGTCGGCGCATGCCGCGCCGCCGCCCGTGCTCGTCGTGCCCCTCGAGGGCGCGATCGGCCCGGCGAGCGCCGATTTCGTGCGGCGGGCGCTGCAGCGCGCGGCGAAGGACAAGGCGCAGCTCGTGGTGCTTCGCATCGACACGCCCGGCGGGCTCGACACCTCGATGCGCGAGATCATCAAGGACATCCTCGCTTCGCCGGTCCAGGTCGCCAGCTTCGTCGCGCCCGGCGGGGCGCGCGCGGCGAGCGCCGGCACCTTCATTCTGTACGCCAGCCACATCGCCGCCATGGCCCCGGGGACCAACCTCGGCGCGGCCTCGCCGGTGGCCCTCGGCGGAGGAGGATCGGAAAAGGACGAGAAGAAAGACACCTTGATGCGCAAGCAGATCAATGACGCGGCGGCGTATATCCGCGGCCTCGCCAGGATGCGGGGCAGGAACGCCGAGTGGGCGGAGCGCGCGGTGCGCGATGCCGTCAGCCTGTCCGCGGAGGAAGCGCTGAAGATGAAGGTCATCGACGTGGTAGCCAGCGACGTGCCCGACCTGCTGAAGCAGCTGAAGAAGGCGGACGCGCCGGTGATCGAGGTCCAGGTCGACTGGCGCACCAGGATCCTCAGCATCGTCACCAATCCGACCATCGCCTACCTGCTGATCCTGGTCGGCATCTACGCCATCATCTTCGAGTTCATGAATCCCGGGCTGGTGCTGCCGGGGGTGGTGGGAACGATTTGCCTGCTGATCGCGCTCTATGCGCTGCACCTGTTGCCGGTGAATTACGCCGGCCTCGCCCTGATGGTCCTCGGCATCGGCTTCATGATCGCCGAGGCCTTCTTTCCGGCCTACGGCTCGCTCGGCATCGGCGGGCTGATCGCCTTCGTGCTCGGCTCGATCATCCTCATCGACAGCGACTTTCCCGGCTTCTCGATTCCCTACACGCTGATCGCCGGCGTCGCCGCGGCGAGCGGCGCGATCCTGATCCTGGCGCTCGGCATGCTGGTGCGCGGCCGGCGCGTGCCGGTGGTCACCGGGCGCGAGCAGATGATCGGCGCCGCGGCCGAGGCGCTCGAGGATTTCGAGGGCGAAGGCTGGGCCAGGGTGCGGGGAGAAAGCTGGCGCGTGCGCGCGCAGAAACCCGTGCGCCGAGGAGAGCGCCTGCGCGTCATCGCCATGGAAGGGCTCGTCCTGACGGTAGTACCTGAGGAGGGAGGCTGACGATGTGGTTCGATTTCAGTTTCGGGCTCGGCGCGCTGGTGATCGTGGTGATCCTCGCCGCCGCGTCGATCAAGATCCTGCGCGAGTACGAGCGCGCCGTGGTGTTCCTGCTCGGCCGCTTCCAGGCGGTGAAAGGGCCGGGCCTGATCATCATCATCCCGGTGATCCAGCAGATGGTGCGCGTCGACCTGCGCACGGTGGTGCTCGACGTGCCGCCGCAGGACGTGATCACGCGCGACAACGTCTCGGTGAAGGTGAACGCGGTGGTCTATTTCCGCGTCGTCGACGCGCAGCACGCGATCATCCAGGTGGTCAACTTCCTGGAGGCCACCAGCCAGCTGGCGCAGACCACGCTGCGCGCGGTGCTGGGCAAGCACGAGCTCGACGAGCTGCTGTCGGAGCGCGAGAAGCTCAATCTCGACATCCAGGCTATCCTCGACTCGCAGACCAACGCCTGGGGCATCAAGGTCTCCAACGTCGAGATCAAGCACGTCGACCTGAACGAGACGATGGTGCGCGCCATTGCACGCCAGGCCGAAGCCGAGCGCGAGCGCCGCGCCAAGGTGATCCACGCCGAAGGCGAGCTGCAGGCCGCCGAGAAGCTGCTGCAGGCCGCGACCATGCTGGCGCAGCGGACCGAGGCGATGCAGCTGCGCTACCTGCAGACGCTCACCCAGATCGCCGGCGACAAGGCCTCGACCATCGTCTTCCCGATGCCGATCGACATGATCGGTCAGCTGCTTACGAAGAAGGAGCCGCAATGAGCGCGCGGCCGAGCGCCGCGCGCATTCGATCGTAGTGCGACCCCGGCCAGTAGACCCGGTCGCAGCCCGCGCAGTGCACGAATGAAGCATGAAGTTGCAGTATTTTTTCCGGGACCCGGCCTGGCAGCGAGGCTCGGTCGATCGGCTGTAGTGCCAGGTTGCAGTGCAGACATAAACTGAAAGGGCGCGCCGCCGACGCCAGGTCGTACCGGCCCGCGACCTCGCGCAGCTGCGCTTCGGGCTTCAGCGCGCGCACATAGCAGCCGCGCGCGATCTCGCGGCACTTGAGGAGCTCGCGGTCGCGAGTGAGGACGATGCGGCGCTCTTCGCCGGCCAGGCGGCGGACAGAAAACGCGCCAGGCCGCCGAGGTGCACATCCGCCAGGAACAAGTCGGGCTTTTCCTTCTCTCTCGGGCGCACTTCTATCAGGTCGCTGTCGCGGACCATGCGCTGCAGGGTCGCCGGCTCGCCGTTGACGGTCACCGGGCCGACCTCGGTGTGCGGCACGCCGAGCGCCTCGATCGCGTTCTTCAGGCTTGCGGCCCGGGCACAGCTGAACTCGAAGGGAGCATCTCTTTTGGGAGCGGCGAGGAATTGCCCGATGTCCCCGAAGAACCGGAAACGCGCGGTCGCCACTAGTCCAGCTCGTCGATGGAGCGCGGCCAGCTTTTCTTGAGCAGCCGCGATAGCGCCCGGTCGGCAAGCAGCTTGCCGCCCGTCTGGCAGCGCGCACAGTAGTTGGTCTCGTTCTCCGCGTAGACGATGCGCTGCACGGGGGCGCCGCACACCGGACAGGGCTGGCCGTAGCGCCCATGCACCGCCATGCCCTCGCGAAACGCGGTGACCTTCTCGGGAAAGCCCGCGCCGGCATCAGCGCGCAGGCGCTCGGTCCATTGGCCAAGCACTTCTCTGGTTGAGCTGAATAGGCGCGCAATCTCTTCCTGCGTCAGCTGCCCGGTGAGCGCTACAGGCGAGAGGCGTGCGCGATGCAGGATCTCGTCGGAATAGGCGTTGCCGATGCCTGCGAAGAGACGCGGATCGGTGAGGGCGCGCTTCAGCGTGTGGCTCTCCCCGATCAGCCTTTCGCGAAATGCTCTCAGATCAGCCTCCATCACTTCGATGCCTCCCGGATTCATGGCGTCGAGCGCCGCTTTGCCCGCCACCAGGTGCAGCGAAGCCCGCCGCTTGGTGCCGGCTTCGGTGAAAGCGAGCACGCCGTTGTCGAATTCGAACAGCGCCAGCGTGATGCGTGCGGGCGCTTTTCTGTTGCCTTCGATCCAGCGCAGCCGCCCGGCGATCATGAGGTGCAGCACCAGGTAGAGCTCGCCTTCAAGCTCGACGACGATGCGCTTGCCTAGGCGGCATAAATTCAACACCTTCTTCCCCTCGACGCGAGCGATCGGCGGCAGGGCGGTGCGCAGGAGGAAGGGGTTGAGCAGCCGGATGCGCGCGAGTCGCCGGTTCGCAATCCGCGCCGCCAGGCGTTCCAGGTAAACAGTAAGATCGGGCAGTTCCGGCACCCTGCGATCATAGGATGGCAAGCAACCTGCTCACCAGGCTGCAGAGCGGCGATTTCGTCGTCACGGCGGAGATCACGCCTCCCGTGTCGACCGATCCGGCCGAGTTCATCTCGCGCGCGCTGCCGCTCAAGGGTCTTGCCACGGCGGTCAACGTGACCGACGGGGCCGGTGCCAAGGTCCATCTCTCCAGCCTCGCCGCCGCGCATTTCCTGGTCCAGAACGGGATCGAGCCCATCTTCCAGATGACCTGCCGCGACCGCAACCGCCTCGCGCTGCAGGGCGATCTGCTCGGCGCGGTCTCCCTCGGCATCCGCAACGTGCTGTGCCTCGCGGGCGACGATCCGAAGCTGGGCGACCAGCCCGAGGCGAAGGCGGTGTTCGACCTCGACAGCCGCGGACTGCTCGCCATGGCGCACCGCATGCGCGCGGAGCAGCGCCTTCCCTCCGGGACGCAGGTCAAAGGAGGCGTCAAGCTGGTGCTGGGCGCGGCCGACATGCCCATCGACCCGCCGCCCCACTGGGAGCCGAAGGCGCTGCGCGCCAAGCTCGAGGCCGGCGCCGATTTCGTCCAGACGCAGTTCTGCATGGACGTGGCGGTCGCGCGGCGCTACGCCAAGCGGCTTCTCGACCACGGCGTTGCCCAGCGCCTGCCGATCCTGATCGGCGTAGCGCCGATCCCGTCGGCGCACTCGGCGCGCTGGATGCGGGAGAAGCTCTACGGCACGCTCATTACCGACGCGCAGGTCGCGCGCCTCGAGAAGGCGCGCGATCCGAAGGCCGAGGGCAACCGGATCTGCATCGAGGTGCTGCAGCAGCTCGCCGAGGTCCCGGGCGTCGCCGGCGCGCACGTGATGGCGCCGCAGAACTTCACCGAGATCCCGGTGGTCATCGCCGAGTCCGGCGTCACCGGGAAGAAGCGATGTTTGACCTGATCGCGCGGCATGGGCTGGCGTTGATCTTCGCCAACGTGCTGCTGGAGCAGCTCGGCGTGCCGCTGCCCGCGATCCCGACGCTGATTGTCGCCGGCGCGCTTGCGGTGGACGGAACGCTCTCCGCGCCGGCGGTGTTCGGCGTGGCCTTCGCTGCTTCCATGATCGGGGATTCCGCCTGGTACCTTGCCGGGCGACGGTACGGGCGCCGCGTCATGACCACCCTTTGCCGCATCTCGCTGTCGCCCGATTCGTGCGTTCGCCAGACCGAAAACCACTTCGAGCGCTGGGGCGGGATCACCCTGGTCCTGGGCAAATTCATCCCCGGTCTGGCCACGATCGCCCCGCCGCTCGCCGGAGCGATGCGTATCCGGTGGCGGTCCTTCCTGCTCCTGAACGGCGCCGGCACGGCGCTCTGGGCAGCCGCGCCGATTGCGCTCGGGATGCTGTTCTACGCGCAGATCGAGCGCCTGGTCGGCCGCCTGCAGGATCTCGGCGCGGTGGCGCTGGAGGTGCTCGGCGCGCTCCTTGCGGTTTACGTCGCATTCAAATGGTGGGAGCGCCGGCGCTTCTACAGGATGCTGCGGGTGGCCCGGATCACCGCCGAGGAGCTGCGCCATCTCAAGGATTCGGGCAGGCAGCCGGTGATCATCGACGTGCGCTCGCGCGCCGAGCGCGAGCTCGACGCCCGCTCGATTCCCGGCGCGCTCGCTCTCGAGGTCGAGGAGCTGGAGAGGCTGATCGACTCCCTGCCCGCGGACCGGGACGTGATCTTCTACTGCACCTGCCCGAACGAGGCTTCGGCGGCGCGCGCCGCCAAGAAGCTCATCGACCGCGGCTACACGCGCGTGCGTCCCTTGCGCGGCGGCCTGGAAGCATGGATTGCAGCAGGCTACGCGATCGAGCGCCGGGCCCCCCGGATTGCTTCCGCGTCTGCCTGCGAGTAACGTGGGTCAGCATGCCGGACGCACCCGCCGAGTCCGGCGGCGGCAAACAGGCGGGTGAAGATCTAGATGAGGGAGGAAAATCCATGAACAAGTCAGTTCGCGAAGTAGCGAGGCTATTGGGAGGCGTTGCGGTTGCCGGTGGCTTGATGCTGTCTGGGACGTCACAAGGATGGGCGCAGCAGAAGGCGACAGCTTCGGCGAAGCAACTGGT
>WNET01000951.1_pt1 | contig 11389 bp, 10 predicted proteins | sample 5399911 | NCBI WGS metagenome assembly WNET01 (sample SAMN13153333, study PRJNA577476) | soil metagenome | isolation source: 40 cm grassland meadow soil pre-rain plot 2 | place: USA:California | collected 2015-09-08 | reverse complement strand
CCGTACACCGGGTCGAAGCCGACTTTCGCCAGCTCGCCTAGCACGGCGTCCGACACCTCGAAACCGTAGTCCATCTTCGCCAGGCGCGCCTTGAGCGCGTTGAGCTGGATGCGGGCGATGGCGCGGATCTGCTCTTCGCCGAGGGCGTGGAACACCACCACCTCGTCGATCCGGTTCACGAACTCGGGCCGGAAATGCGTCTTGACTTCCGCCATCACCGCGACCTTGATGGCGGCGTAGTCGCTTCCCGCCATGCTCTGGATCATCTGCGAGCCCAGGTTCGAGGTCATGACGATCACCGTGTTCTTGAAGTCCACGGTGCGCCCCTGGCCGTCGGTCAGGCGGCCCTCGTCCAGGACCTGCAGCAGCGCGTTGAACACGTCGGGGTGCGCCTTCTCCACCTCGTCGAACAGGATCACCGAATAGGGCTTGCGCCGGACCTGCTCGGTGAGCTGGCCGCCCTCGTCATAGCCGACGTAGCCCGGCGGCGCGCCGATCAGGCGCGAGACCGAGTGCTTTTCCATGTACTCGGACATGTCGATGCGGATCAGGTGATCCTCCGAATCGAACAGGAACGCCGCGAGCGCCTTCGTGAGCTCGGTCTTGCCGACTCCCGTTGGTCCCAGGAATAAAAAGCTCCCGTAAGGCCGGTTCGGATCGGCCAATCCGGAGCGAGAGCGCCGGATAGCGTCCGCGACGAGCCTCACCGCCTCGTCCTGGCCGACGACGCGCTCGTGCAGCTTCTCTTCCATCCTGATCAGCTTCTCGCGCTCGCCCTGCATCATCTTCGCGACCGGGATGCCGGTCATGCGCGACACCACCTCGGCGATCTCTTCCGCGCCGACTTGCGTGCGCAGCAACCTGGGCTTTTTCAAGTCAGGTTTTTTTTCGACCTGTTTCAGTTGAGCTTCAAGCGGTGGAATCCTTCCGTACTGGATCTCCGACATCTTCTGCCAGTCGCCCTTGCGGCGCGCCTCTTCCATCTGCAGCTTGAGCTTCTCGATCTCCTCCTTGATGTGCTGGGTGCCCTGCACCGCGGCCTTCTCCGCCTTCCACTCTTCCTCCAGGTCGGAGTATTCCTTGTCGAGCCGGGCGATTTCGCTTTCGATGAGGGCCAATCTTTTTTGTGAGGCTTCGTCCTTCTCCTTCCTCACCGCTTCCCTTTCGATTCTCAGCTGGATCAGGCGCCGCTCCAGGCGGTCGAGCGCCTCGGGTTTCGAGTCGACCTCCATCTTGATGCGCGCCGCCGCCTCGTCGATCAGGTCGATCGCCTTGTCGGGAAGGAAGCGCTCGGTGATGTAGCGCTGCGAGAGCTCGGCCGCGGCGACGATCGCCGGGTCGGTGATCTCTACGCCATGGTGGACCTCGTAGCGCTCCTGCAGCCCGCGCAGGATGGCGATGGTCGCCTCGACGCTCGGCTCGCCGACCAGCACCTTCTGGAAGCGGCGCTCGAGCGCGGCGTCCTTCTCGATGTACTTGCGGTATTCGTCAAGCGTGGTGGCGCCGATGCAATGCAGCTCGCCGCGCGCCAGAGCCGGCTTCAGCATGTTGCCGGCGTCGATCGCGCCCTCGGCCTTTCCGACGCCGACCATGGTATGCAGCTCGTCGATGAAGACGATGGTGTTGCCCTCGTCCTTGGCCAGCTCCTTCAGCACCGACTTCAGGCGCTCCTCGAACTCGCCGCGGTACTTCGCCCCGGCGAGCAGCGCCGCCAGGTCGAGCACCAGCAAGCGCTTGTTCTTCAGGCTCTCGGGCACTTCGCCGTTGACGATGCGCTGCGCCAGGCCTTCGACGATCGCGGTCTTGCCGACGCCCGGCTCGCCGATCAGCACCGGGTTGTTCTTGGTGCGGCGCTGCAGGATCTGGATGCAGCGGCGGATCTCGTCGTCGCGGCCGATGACCGGGTCGAGCTTGCCCTGGCGGGCCCGGTCGGTCAGGTCGAGCGTGTACTTCGCGAGAGCCTGGCGCTGCCCCTCGTCGCTCTGGGAAGAAATTGCTTCTCCGCCCCGGACCTGCTCGATGGCCTTCTCAAGCGACTGCCTGGCAACCCCGGCGGACTTCAGGATCCTTCCGGTCTCTCCCTTGTCCGCCGCGGCGGCCAGGAGGAACAGCTCCGAGGCAATGTACTGGTCGCCGCGCTTCTGCGCTTCCTTGTCGGCGACGTTAAGGAGCTGAGCGAGGTCACGCGACACCATTACCTCGCCAGGGGTGCCTTCCACCTTGGGCAGGCGCGCAATGGAGTCGGAAAGAGCCTTCTTGAGAGCATTCGGATTTCCGCCCGCCTTGCTGATAAGCCCGGCCACTCCCCCGTCCTCCTGGCTGAGGAGAGCGAGCAGCAGGTGCTGGGGCTCGATGTACTGGTGGTCCTGGCCCAGCGCATTGCTTTGCGCCTCGGCGAGGGCCTCCTGCAGCTTGGTAGTGAACTTTTCGAAACGCATGGTCTTGATCCCTATGGCTATCCTGTTACGGCTGTAGCCGAGATGGGGGCTGCCGGGACACATTCAAGCGCGTTTTTGCTAGCACAATAGCGCCATGGAGCGTCGCGCCCAGTTCAACCTCGCCTACCTGCTGTTCGCGCTGATCGCCATGCTGGCGCTGCAGCAATGGTGGCAGCGCTCGCAGACCGTCGAGGTGGTGCCCTACAGCGAGTTCGAGAAGCTGCTCGCCGAGCACCGCATCGACGAGGTGGTGATCTCCGACCAGCGCATCACCGGCAAGCTCAAATCCGCCGAAGGCGGCAAGACGGTCGCCGTCGCCAACCTGGTGCCGCCGGACCTCGCCGAGCGGCTGTCGAAGTACGACGTCAAGTACACCCGCGTCTACGAAAGCACCTTCCTGCGCGACCTGCTCTCCTGGATCCTGCCGGCGCTGATCTTCTTCGGCGTCTGGTTCCTTCTCGCCCGGCGCATGGCGAGCTCGCAGGGGCTCGGCGGCGGCTTCATGAGCATCGGCAAGAGCCGCGCCAAGATCTACGTCGAGAACAAGACCGGGGTGACGTTCGCCGACGTGGCCGGCGTCGACGAGGCCAAGGCCGAGCTGCAGGAGGTGGTCGAGTTCCTGAGGGAGCCGAAGAAGTACGGCCGCCTCGGCGCCCGCGTGCCCAAAGGCGTATTGCTCGTCGGGCCGCCCGGAACCGGCAAGACGCTGCTCGCGCGCGCGGTCGCTGGCGAGGCGGGCGTGCCGTTCTTCTCGATCTCGGGCTCCGAGTTCGTCGAGATGTTCGTCGGCGTGGGCGCCGCGAGAGTCCGCGATCTGTTCGAGCAGGCGCGGCAGAAGGCGCCGGCGATCATCTTCATCGACGAGCTCGACGCGCTCGGCCGGGCGCGCGGCGCCTCCGGGTTCGGCGGGCACGACGAGAAGGAGCAGACCCTGAACCAGCTGCTGGTCGAGATGGACGGCTTCGACCCTAGTTCTGGCCTGGTATTGATCGCGGCGACCAACCGGCCGGAGATCCTCGACCCGGCGCTGCTGCGCGCCGGGCGCTTCGACCGCGTGGTGCTGGTCGACCGCCCGGAAAGGAAAGGTAGGCTGCAGATCCTGCAGGTGCACGCGAGGAAGGTTCGCCTCGCGCCGGACGTGGACCTGGAGAAGGTCGCGGCGCTCACGCCGGGGTTCTCCGGCGCCGATCTCGCCAACCTCGTCAACGAGGCGGCGCTTCTTGCCACGCGCCGCGGCGCCGATGCGGTGACGCTCGAGGACTTCAACCAGGCGATCGAGCGCATGGTGGCCGGCCTGGAAAAGAAAAACCGCGTGCTGAACGAGACCGAGCGCCGGGTGGTGGCGCACCACGAGATGGGCCATGCCATGGTCGCCATGGCGCTTCCCGGCACCGATCCGGTCCACAAGATCTCGATCATCCCGCGCGGCGTCGGCGCCCTGGGCTACACGATCCAGCGGCCGACCGAGGACCGTTTCCTGATGACCCGCAGCGAGCTCGAGAACAAGATGGCGGTGCTGCTCGGCGGGCGGGCGGCCGAGGAGGTGATTTTCGGGCACCAGTCGACCGGCGCGGCGAACGACCTCGCCAAGGTGACTGACATCGCGCGCAGCATGGTGATGCGCTACGCCATGGTGGAGTCGCTCGGCCACATCGCGTACGAGGAGCAGCCCGCTGCCTTTCTGGGTGTTCAGCCTTTTCAGAAAAACCGCGAGTACAGCGAGGCCACTGCGCGCGAGATCGACATCGCCGTGCGCGACATCGTCGACGTCGTCTACGAGAAAGCCAAGGCGATCCTCACGCGCGAGCGTGCCGCGCTGGAGCGCTGGGCGCAGAAGCTGCTCGAGAAGGAGACGCTCGGCGAAAGCGAGCTCGCCGAGCTCAGGGCTTCGTTGAGCCCTGCCTGAGCCGCCAGCGCTCGGCCGCGTCGTCGTCCGAGGATTTCGCCTCGACCCAGCGCGAGCCTCCGGACGCGTGCTCCTTTTTCCAGAACGGGGCGCGCGTCTTGAGATAATCCATGATGAACTCGCACGCGGCAAAGGCATCGCCGCGATGCGCGCTTGCCACCGCGACGAGCACGATCTGGTCGTTCGGCTGGAGATCGCCGTAGCGATGGATCACCGTGCAGTCGATCACCTGCCAGCGGGAACGCGCTTCCTCGGCAATTTTCTGAATTGAATTCTCGGTCATCCCCGGGTAATGCTCGAGCGTCATCGCCACTTCGCGCACCAGGCCGACGAAGCTCGCCACCGCGCCGATGCTGGGGTTTTTTGACAACGCCTTTATTTCAAGGCTGACGTCAAAATCCTCTCGTTGAACGAGAATCTTCAATCAGCCCCCGGTCACCGGCGGGAAGAACGCCACTTCGTCGCCGGGCTTGATCGCCGCGCCCGGCTTCACCATGTCCTGGTTCACCGCGGCGGTCACGCGCCGTGTCTCGGCCAGGACTTCCGCCCACCGGCCGCCGCGGGCGCGCAGGTGCGCGCGCAGGCCGCCCACCGTCGAGATCCCGGCCGGCACCTCGATTTCCTCGAGCTCCCTGCCGAGCTGCTCCTTCACGCTGGCGAAGAAACGCACCGTCACTTTCACCGATACAGCTCCGAGTAAGGCAGGAAGCGAACCATGTCGCCCTTCCTGATCGCGTGACGCGGCGGGTTGTCGACCAGGCCGTCGGCCCACGCCGTGGAGGTGAGCACCGCCGAATCCTGCGTCGGATAGAGATCCAGCCCGCCCTGCGCGTTCCATTTTACGCGCAGGAACTCCTGCCGGGCATCGGGCTGCGGCCACGCAAAATCTGCGCGCGCTTCCACCGCGCGCGGCAGGACGTCGGAAACTCCCTGGGTCCTGAGGACAAACGGCCTCACGAAGAGGAGGAAGGTCACGAAGCTGGAGACGGGATTGCCGGGCAGGCCGATGAAAAACGCCTGCTTGATCGACCCGAAGGCGAGCGGCCGCCCCGGCTTCATGGCGATCTTCCACATGAGGAGCGCTCCCTCCGCCTCGACCGCGGGCTTGACGTAATCCGCATCTCCGACCGAAACGCCGCCCGAAGTGACGATGAGGTCGCATTCCGCGGCTGCGCGCCTCAGGACTTCGCGCGTCGCGTCGAGGCTGTCCGGAACGATGCCGTAGTCGCGCACCTCGCAGCCGAACACTTCGGCGAGCCCGCGCAGCGTGAAGCGGTTCGAGTTGTAGATGCGCCCCGGCGCGAGCGGCTCTCCCGGCATCACCAGCTCATCGCCGGTAAAGAACAGTCCCAGCCTGATTCTTCGAAACACGGGCAGGGTCCTGATGCCCACCGAGGCCGCCAGTCCCGTGTCCTGAGGAAGGAGGCGCTTGCCTGCCGGCAGGATTTCGCCGCCTTTGCGCACGTCGCTGCCGGCGAGCCGGATCCAGTCCCCCGCCTTCGGCGCTTTCCTGATCAGCACTTCGTCGCCGCGAACCTCGCAGTGCTCCTGCATCACCACCGCATCGGCGCCCGGCGGGATCGGCGCGCCCGTGAAGATCCGCGCCGCTGTGCCTGGCTCGAGGGGTTTTCCAGTGGAACCGGCCATGATCTTTTGAGCAATGCGCAGTCTTTCCCCGTCCCGGGTACGCACCGCGTAACCGTCCATGGCGCTGTTGTCCATCAGCGGCACGTCCATCGTCGAGCGCTGCGCTCGCGCGAGAACGCGGCCGGTCGCCTCTAGGGTTGGAACCTCCTCGACGTCGACTACCGCGCGCGCCTTGGACAGCAGCAACTGAAGAGCATCGTCAACGGAGAGCAGGCCCTGGTTCATGCCAGTTTCAGGTATTTGACGATGAAGTTTTCGATCCCCGGGTGGTCGTCGAGGTGAAGCCACGGCAGCTTGGTCTCGATGCGCTCGTCGCTCGCGACGGCGACGATATGCGGATCGTTCGGATGCAGCAGCGCCTCGCCGGTCGCGGCGCGCCAGACTTCGAGCTTGGGGATGGCGGCGAACTTGAAGCCCTCCACCAGCAGCAGGTCGCAGGGCGAAAGGCGCTCGAGCTGCTGCTCGAACGCCGGCTCGTGCGCGCCGCGCAGCTCGTGCATCAGCACCCAGCGCCGCGACGAGGTGACGAGGACTTCGGCCGCGCCGGCGTGGCGGTGGCGCCACGAGTCCTTGCCCGGCTGGTCGACGTCGAACGTGTGGTGCGCGTGCTTGATCAGCGACACGCGCAGCCCGCGCTGCACGAAGCGCGGGATCAGCTTCTCGATGAGGGTGGTCTTGCCGCTGCCCGACCAGCCGGCAAAACCGAAGATCTTCATGGTGGCGGATTCTAGGACCATTCCCCTGCCGGTTACTCGGCTACCTCGATGCGCTGAGCGCTGACCCGCAGGCGCGTGAGGATGGCGAGGCGAATGATCTCCGGATCGTGCGTCGCGATGAGAACGGTATGGCTTTCGGTAATGAGCGCGCGCACCAGCTCGAGCACCTGCGCGCGCGCCTCGCCATCGAGGTTGGCGGTCGGCTCGTCGAGCAGGAGCAGCACCGGATTGAGCACCTTGGCGCGCGCCAGCGCCGCTCTATGCTTCTCGCCGCCGGAAAGCCGGTGCGGCGGCACGCCGTGGCGCGCGGTAAGCCCGGCCCAGGCGAGGGCTTCGGCTGCCAGGGCGGCGCGGCGCTCGCGCACCATGCCGCGGCGCGCGAGACCATATTCCACGTTGTCTGCAAGGCTCGTCCTGAAAAGATAAGGCTGCTGATGCGCGTACACGATCTCGCGGCGCCAGGGTTCCGGGTACGGGCCTGCCGCAGCGGCCTCGCGCGCCCGGTAGACAAGTTTCCCTTCCTGGGCAGAGTCCAGGCCCGCCAGCACGCGCAGCAAGGTCGTCTTGCCGCTGCCATTGGGCCCGATGAGGACATAGCCGTTCCCGGTCTCGAGCTCGAGCGACGCGGCGTCGAACAGGACGCGCTCGCCGAAGCGCTTGACGATGCCCTCGGCCTTGAAGAGCGGGCTCACTCCAGGCCACCTTCTCCCTGCAGCCAGGCGAGCGCGACGTTGACGCCGACGGCGATGACCATCAGCACGAAGCCGAGCGCAATGCCGTACGCGAACTCGCCCTTGGAGGTCTCGAGCGCGATCGCGGTAGGGATGTTGCGCGTCAGGCCGGCGATATTGCCGCCGACGAGCAGCGCGCAGCCGACTTCCGACACCACGCGCCCGAAGGCGTTGACGAATCCCGCCGTCACCGCGAAGCGCACCTCCCACAGCGTGGTTCCCATCGCGCGCAGCGGACGCGCCCCCAGGCAGCGCGCCGTCTCATAGATGCGCGAGTCTGCGCCCTGCACTGCCGCCACCGTAAACACCATGAGAATCGGCAGCGCGATCACCATGTAGCCGATGAGGATCGCCGAAGGCGTGAACAGAAGCTCGAACGCGCCGAGCGGCCCGCGCCGGGAGAGGACCAGGTACAAGACCAGCCCGACCACCACCGTGGGAAAGGAGAGAAAGCCCTGCATGGCGACGACGAGCGCGCGGCGTCCCGGAAAGTGGATGCGCGCGACGACGAAGCCGAGCGGCACGCAAAGCGGTGCGAGCAGCGCCAGCGCAGCCACCGATACCCAGAGCGAAAGCCAGATGATGCCCCACAGCTCGCGGTCGCCGCTGAACAGCAGGGCAAAGGCCTGCCGCGTCGGCTCGAGCAGATCCATGCGCCCTATTTCGCCGAAGGAAAGAAAAGCTGCGCGCCGCCGACCTTGTACCCGGCGATCGCGCGCTGGCCTTCGTCCGAGGTCAGCCAGTCGATGAACCTGGTTGCGCCGGCATGGTTGATCCTCGGATGACGCGACGGATTGATCGCTATCACGCTGTAGGGGTTGTTGAGGCGCGAGTCGCCCTCGACCATGATCTGCAGATCGGTCTTCTTCAGGTAGGCGAGATAGGTGCCGCGGTCGGTGAGGGTATAGCCGCGCTTTTCGTAGGCCATGATCAGCGCGGTGCCCATGCCCTGGCCGATCGACAGGTAATAGCCCCCCCATTTAGGCTCGACCCCGGCGGCGCGCCAGAGCTGCAGCTCCCGCAGGTGCGTGCCCGAGCGGTCGCCGCGCGACACGAACGCGGATCCGGCGGCGCGGATGCGCTTCAGCGCTTCGGCGGCGTCTTTCATGCCGCGGATCTGCGCCGGATCGGCCGGCGCGCCGACGATGACGAAGTCGTTGTACATCACGTCGCGCCGCTTCACGCCGAAGCCCGCGGCGACGAACTTCTCCTCCGACTCGCGATCGTGGACCAGCACCACGTCGGCATCGCCCTGCTCGCCGATCTTCAGCGCGGCGCCGGTGCCTACCGCCACGTATTGCACGGTGATGCCGGTTCGGCTGCGAAACTTCGGCAGCAGGTAGTCGAGCAGCCCGGTGTTGGCGGTGCTGGTGGTGGTCGCCATCCTCACTGTTTGAGCCTGTGCGGTGGCGGCGCACAGCAGGGTTGCCAGAGCGAAAACGATGCGCTTGATCATGAGCCATTGTACTTTGGCGTCGCCGCCTTTTTTTTTGATAGCATCGAGCGCATCCGCTACGCTGCCGCGCTCGCCATCGCACTCGCCGGGCTCCTCGCCCTCGTCGTGCTCGCCCTGCTGGTCGGGCGTTATCCGCTTTCGTTCTCGGATCTGCCGATGCTCAAGACGGTGATGCTGGACATCCGGGGGCCGCGGATTTTGGCGGCGCTGCTGGTGGGCGCGTCGCTCGCTGCCGCGGGCACTGTGTACCAGGGAATCCTGCGCAACCCGCTGGTGTCGCCCGACATCCTGGGCGTGTCGAGCGGCGCGGCGCTGGGAGCGGTGGCGGCCATGCTGCTTTCCCCGCAGATTATTCTTGTTCAAATCTTCGCCTTTGCCGGCGGCTTGCTCGCGGTGGCAATGGTCTACTGGATCGGCAGCCGGCTGCGCGGCCATGATCCTCTGCTTGCGCTGGTTCTCACCGGCGTCGTGGTAGGCACTCTGCTCGGCGCGGTGGTCTCGCTGCTCAAGACGCTCGCCGATCCGCTGGGCCAGCTGCCTGCGATCACGTTCTGGCTGCTGGGCAGCCTCGCCTCTGTGGCGCCGCGAGAGCTGGCCGTCGCCGCGCCGCTCGCGGTCGCAGGGTTGATTCCCCTCGTGCTCCTGCGCTGGCGCGTCAACCTGCTCACGCTGCCCGACGACGAGGCCCGTACCCTGGGCGCCGACCCCGGCCGGCTGCGCTTGCTGGTGATTGCCGCCGCGACCTTGATGACCGCGGCGGCTGTCGCCATCAGCGGCATCATCGGCTGGATCGGGCTGCTCGTGCCGCACGCCGCGCGGCTCCTGGTCGGGCCGGGCTTCGGCAGGCTGCTGCCGCTCGCCATGCTGCTCGGCGCGGCGTTCCTGCTGGCGGTGGACACGTTGTGCCGCGCCGCCACGGCGGTGGAGCTGCCGCCGGGCGTGGTGACCGCCCTGATCGGCACGCCGCTGTTCCTGTGGCTGTTCGCGCTGTCGCGGCGGAGCTGGTGATGCTCGCCGTCGACTCGCTCGCCTTCGGCTATCCGCACCATACAGTCGGGCGCGACGTGAGCTTCGCCCTGGACGCCGGCGAAGTGATGTGCGTGCTCGGCCCGAACGGCAGCGGCAAGACGACGCTCCTGCGAACGTTGCTGGGCCTGTTGCCGCTACACGGGGGAAGGATTCTCTTCAACGGGAAAGATTTTGCATCTCTCCCCCGCCGCGAAATGGCGCGCGTTGCGGGCTACGTTCCTCAGGCCCACCAGCCCTACTTCGCCTACAGCGTGCGCGACATGGTGCTGATGGGCCGCAGCGCCCACCTCGGCACTTTTTCCATGCCTGGCACCCGCGATCGAGAGGTGGCGGCGCGCGTGCTGGAGTCGCTGGGAATCTCGCAGCTCGCCGACCGGCCGGTCACGGAAATCTCGGCCGGCGAGCGCCAGCTCGCGCTGGTCGCGCGCGCGCTCGCGCAGGAGCCGCGCCTGCTGGTGATGGACGAGCCGACGGCCAGCCTGGACTTCGGCAACCAGGTGCGCGTGCTGGAGCGCATCGCGGCGCTCGCCGCCGGCGGCATCTCGATCCTCTTTTCCACTCACGATCCCGACCACGCCTTCCTCGCCGCGCAGCGCGCCCTGCTGCTCGCCGAAGGTCGGGTTCTCGCGCTGGGGGCACCGCGCGAGGTGATCCGGGCAGACACGCTGCAACGGCTCTACCACGTCGCGGTGCAGGTGGTGCCGCTCGAAGGCGGCGGGCACACCTGCTTGCCCGCCCTGCGGCGTTGATCCTCAAGGAGAGAGCTATGGACGCCATCCAGCCCGCCGCGCTGCGCAAAGCCATCGGTTCAGACCATCCCCCGCTCGTCATCGACGTGCGCCGTAATGAACGTTTTCGTGAAGCGAGCGATGTCATCCACGGTGCGCTAAGGAGAGACCCCGAGCACGGGGCGAAATACCTCGAGGGCGGGATCGAAGCCTGGCGCGAAACGGGCGGCAAGGTTTTTCAGAAGCCCGTCAATTCTTCCTCGCGCTGGGTCACTCGAGAGCGGCCGAAGATCGACCGCATCGCCTGCCCGTGGCTGATCCGGCGCTTCATCGATCCGGACGCCGAGTTCCTGTATGTCCCCACGTCCGACGTAAGAAGAATTGCATCGGAAAAAAATGCAGAGCCTTATGATATCCCCGACGTCGAGTTCTCCCACGCCGGCGAGGAATGCAGCTTCGATGCCTTCCTGAAATTCTTCCGCTTGAAGGAAGATCCGGCACTGCGGGAGCTCGCGATCATCGTGCGCGGCGCAGATACGAACCGTCTCGATCTCGCGCCGCAGGCCGCCGGGCTGCTCGCGGTCTCGCTCGGCTTGTCGCGCCTTTACGAGGATGACCACGAAATGCTCGAGCACGGCATGCTCGTCTACGACGCGCTCTACGCCTGGTGCAAGGACCGGTGAGAGCGCCATGGACTCCGTCACTCTGTATGGCTTTCAGCGCAGCACTTATGTCAAC
>WNET01002185.1_pt1 | contig 11402 bp, 18 predicted proteins | sample 5399911 | NCBI WGS metagenome assembly WNET01 (sample SAMN13153333, study PRJNA577476) | soil metagenome | isolation source: 40 cm grassland meadow soil pre-rain plot 2 | place: USA:California | collected 2015-09-08 | reverse complement strand
TACGGCGAGGTCTTCGGCGGCGAGCCGCCCGAGGCGTACGAGCGGCTCCTGCTCGACGCCATCCACGGCGACGCGACGCTCTACGCGCCGGGCGACTGGGTCGAGAAGGCGTGGCAACTCCTCGGACCGGTCCTCGACGCGTGGGGAGAGGCGGCAGGACCGCCTCTCTACCCGTACGAGGCGGGCTCCTGGGGACCGGCGGAAGCCGAGGCGTTCATCGCCCGGGACAGCGGCGCCTGGCGCCGCCCCTGACGAGCGCGACGATCGCGCGGGTTACCGCGTCGTAGTCGAGGGCGGAAGGGCGCGACTCGCCGTGACCTCGCCGTAGGTGAAGAAGCCGAACAAGCCCTCCCAGACGCGGACCTCGAGCGAGCTCCCCGCCTTCTCGTAGATCTGGGTGGTGCCGCGGTCCTCCACGCTCGTGCTGCTGACGTGGCGCCAGCCGTTGGCCTCGAGCGTCGCGCGCCACGCGGCGGCGAGGCTTGTGGGCTCGAGCCGGCCGCGATAGACCAGGCGGGCCGCCTTGACCGTGGGCGACTCGATGATCGTCGAGCTGTCCGCGAGATACGTGAGCCCCTTCGGGACGGGGATGTCTTCGAACTCGCTCCGGACGGCCTTGGTGGACGTGGCGCAGGCACCGAGGAGCAGGAGGGCGACCAGCGGGCTGAGCAGTCTGTGCAGTCTCATGGCCCCAAGCCTAGCAGGCGCGCCGCGGCACGGCAAAAGGATTTGGCCGGCGCTACGGCAACCGAATGAGCCGCGCGAAGTCGGCCTCGACGGCGCGCGCGACCTCACGGAGCTGCTCCGGGACCAGGTCCTCATCGAGGATCAGAACCACGATGGCGCGACCACGCTTCTCCCTCCGCCCGACGTGCATCGACGCGATGTTGACGTTGGCCCGGCCGAGGATCGAGCCGATCTTGCCGACCATCCCCGGTCGGTCCTCGTAGGAGAGGACCAGAATGTAGCCCTCGGGCGTGAACTCGATGTCGAGGTCGCGCAGGCGCACGATCCGGGGCTGGCCGTCGAAGACGGTGCCCGCGATGATCTTGCGCCCGCCACGCGTGCTGGTCGTGATCGTCAGCACGCTCTTGTAGCCTGACGTCTCCGCCTCCCGTCCCACGTGGACCTCGACGCCGCGCTCCTCGGCGACGAGCCGGGCGTTGACGAGGTTCACGGGGCCCGCCATCACGGGGGCCAGGAGCCCCGCGAGCACTGCGCGCGCGAGCAGCTCGGGGTCCGCCTCGGCGAGCGCGCCCGCCAGGGTCACCTCGAGACGCCCGAGGGGCTCCGGGTCGAGCTGGACGGTGAAGCGTCCGAGCCGGTCGGCCAGCGCCACAAAGGGCCTGAGCGCCGCGACGGCCGTGGGGTCGCCGAGCGGGATGTTCACGGCGTGCTCGACGAGCCCGCCGGCGCGGAACGCCACGAGCTGCCGGGCCACGTCCACCGCGACATTCACTTGCGCCTCACCAGAGTTCGCGCCGAGGTGCGGCGTGACGACCACACGCGGGTGCTGGATGAGCCGGCGGAGGACGTCGCCGGCGGGCGGCTCTTCGCTCCAGACGTCGATGGCGGCGCCGGCGACGTGCCCGGACTCGAGCGCCGCGAGGAGATCGGCCTCGTTGACGATCCCGCCGCGCGCGCAGTTCACGAGCCGCACCCCGCGCTTCATCCCGGCGAGCTCGCGCGCGGTCACCATGTTCTCGGTCTCGGGCGTGAGCGGCACATGGAAGGTGACGATGTCGGCCTCGTGCAGGAGCGCCTCGAAGCCCACCACCCGGGCGCCGAGGTCTTTCGCACGGCTCTCGGGAACGTATGGATCGTACACGAGGACGTCCGTCTCGAATCCGCGCAGGCGCGCCGCGACACGCGAGCCGACCTTGCCGAGCCCGACGACGCCGACGGTCTTCCGATAGAGCTCCGCGCCGTAGATCCCCCGGTTCCACTCGAGGGCCTTGAGCCGCGCGTGCGCCTCGGGGATGCGGCGCACCAGCGTCAGGAGCATGCCGAGCGTGTGCTCGGCGGCGGACACGACGTTGCCGTACGGCGCGTTACAGACCACGATGCCACGGCGTGAGCACGCCTCGACGTCGACGTTGTCCACGCCGACGCCCGCCCGACCGACGATCCGGAGGCGCGGCGCGTGGTCGAGCAGCTCGGTGGTGACGGCGGTGCCCGAGCGCGTGATGAGCCCGTCGTACTCCGGGAGGCGCGCGTAGAGCTCGGCGTGCGATGCCTTCGTCAGCTCGTCCACCTGGACGCCCCGCTCGCGCAGGTAGGCGAGCCCCTCCGGCGCGATCGTCTCGACCACGAGGACGCGCACGTTCAGCCCTGGATCGAGAAGCCGCCGTCCACCGGGATGGCGGCTCCCGTGATGAAGTCGGACGCCCGCGCGGCCAGAAAGACCGCGATGCCGGCGAGGTCGTCGATCACGCCCCAGCGGCCCGCGGGCGTCCGCCGCAGCACGTTGTCCTGGAGCCCGGCGATCTCGCGCCGCGCCCGCTGCGTCAGCTCCGTGTCGATCCAACCCGGCAGCACGGCGTTCACCTGGATGTTGTCCTTGGCCCACGCCGCGGCGAGCGACCGCGTGAGCTGGACGATCCCGCCCTTGGACGCGGCGTACGCGGGGACGAACGAGGCACCAAAGATCGACATCATCGATCCGATGTTGATGATCTTCCCGTGCCCGGCAGCCTTCATCGTGGGATACGCCGCTCGCGAGGTGAGGAAGGCGCTCGTCAGGTTGGTGTCGAGGACCTGGCGCCACTCGGCGAGCGTGTAGTCCTGGGGCTGCTTACGGATGTTGATGCCGGCGTTGTTGACGAGGATGTCGAGCCGACCACACCGGTCGAGCGTCGCCCGCAGCAGGGCGTTGACCGACCCTTCGTCGGCGACATCCACCGACAGCGCGAGCGCCTGGCCACCCGCCTTCTCGAGCTCCCGGACCGCGGCGCGCGACTTCTCCGCGTTGCGGGCGGCGACGACGACCCACGCCCCGGCCCCCGCGAGACCGCGCGCCATGCCGAGCCCGATGCCGCCGTTGCCGCCCGTGACGACCGCCACGTGGCCTTTGAGATCGAACACTCCGCACCTCCCCCATCACGTCTGCGCGTCGCCGCCATCATACTCCGCCGGGACACCCCGGCCAGGATTGCCGTCGTCTTATTGCTTGTCGAACACCACGACGTTGTTCACCTTCTGACCCTGGGCGTTCGTGCCTTTCACCGTGACCGTCATCGTCTTCCCGTCCTGCGAGACGACCCGTCTGAGGGTTTGAGCGACCTTCCCGCCCTTCTTGTCCGTGCGGTCTGTCGTCCGCGCGTCGATTCGCTTGAGCGACACCGAGTCGGCGACCTGGGACCCAGTGAGCGGGTAGTCCTTGCCGTCGAAGTTCGCCGTGTACTGGACCGTCGTGCGAGTCCCGTCCGGGTTGACGAATTCAGTGGTCGCTTTCTCCCCCTTGCCAGCGAGTTCGACTTTCACCGTCAGGCTTTGTGGCGCCGGGCCGGGGCGCCTGGGCCGCCAGGTTCGCGACGTCCGTTGCCAGAGCTGTGCCGAGAGCCAGGGCGACTCCGAGCGTCAATGTACGACAGGGTGAGTGCATCGTACCCCTCCTACCTACGAGTGAGCTGCAACGCGACGTGGTCGGCTAAGGACGGACAAGTGCGTCCCGCCCGACTTTGTATTGAATGGAAACAGCACCTCTACCACCAGCCGCGATGGCAGTGGCGGTACCACGGTCGGCTCGACCGAACAGAACAGGAAAGACTACCTCGCCCTCCCCAGAGGCTTCTACCGTCTTGACGGCTCGCTCATCTTTATACTGGCTCGTCAGCTCCACCTCTTCCCCTGGCTGAAATCCACCGAAAGTAATCTGGAAGAGCAGTCCGGTATCGGACATGAGCTCAACCGATGCCCAATAGTCGCCCCCCTTCGCCACAATGGGGAACGGAATTGTTTTTGCCTGAGCGCGGTTGTCACCGGACGCCAGCGCCAAATCCACGGCTTGTCCTGGAACATATTCCTCGATCATGAATGACTGCATGCCAAGAACTTTTACAGCACCGTTTTCGCTGACGGTCGCCGGCAAACCGGAATACGAAGCGCCCCGTTTCCACCAAAGGGTCGAGGACTCTTTAGGCGAAAACCCCACTGCTTTGAGGTCATACTCCACGCGTGTACCGTTCGGAGACGTCACGCGGCCTTTCTCGTTCAGGGTTAACGAGGTCCCCGGCGTGGAATACTCGCTATCCCACTTAAACGGGGGGTCAGCCGAAGAGCCACGAAATCGGTCCGTCGGTGCATCAATGCTCGTTATGCGAGGACGGCTCCCTAGCGATGGGATGAGAATGCGGTATGTGTCCTCCGCTCCGTCACTGAGGACTGTAGAATGCGACGTGGAGAACTTCGGGCAGACACCGCCTTCTATCTCCAATGCGAACAAATACTGCCCAGGCGCCAGGTACAGCGTCTGATATTCACCAGCGCGGATGGCGAAAACAGCTTTGCCATCGACGAGAATCTTGTGGGTGCAGGCGCTCCCAAGAATTCCTGCATCTCTCAAAAATGAGACCTTTGCGGTGTGCCCAGTCGAGGGCACAGTAAGCTCAGGCCGGTAAATCCTCGAGGCTGGAACTGGCGTTCCACTCTGCTTGGTGATTGGCATAGTCGAGGTGGACATCGTCGAGCATCCAGCCGCGGTAAGGGCCAATAGCAAAGAGGCAAGCCTTAATTTCATGCTGCCCTCCCGTGTTAGCGAGCCCCATCTGAATGGCTGCACCAGCCTCATCCGCTTCGTCTCGGCAACCTATCGACTCTCACCGAAAATCCAGCAGCAGCCGAGCTGCGTCTGCCTGTCCGAACTCTGCCGCGACATGAAGCGGATACGTGCCTCTCGCGTCCGTCTCACTCCGTGAGTTCGCCAACGCTCGGTTGGCGTCAAGCAGCAGACGGACACCAGCGAGATCGCCGCGCTTTCCCGCCCCGTGCAACCTGGCGACGTCCGACATCCACCCCTCCTCTTGGCCTCCAACGCTGGGCTGAGCCGCGCGCGGTACCGCGTCGGCTCCAACCCGAAGTGAGAAGGGACACCTCATGCTGGTTTCTCAACGATCTTCCAGTACGAGTCCTCCCTGATGACCTTCCCGTCTCGAAACTCCCAGTGGTCGCATCCCCGCACCCGGACCCGCCGTCCTTCTGACGTCGTGCCCGTCAGAAGCCACTCGGAGACACCTATATTGCCACTGACCCAGTGTCGGTCATCACTGTAGTGGACGTCCGGGAGGCCTTTGAAGCGCGTCGCCAACCCTTCCCTCACGGCCGCTTTGCCAATAAAGCGCTGTCCCCAGGGCTCTGGCCCACGGGGCATGTCCAACGAGCAATCGTCGGCAAAGAAATCCATGATGACGTCGAGATCGTGGGCATTGAATGCATTGGCGATTGCCTTCAATGTCTCGTCCGAGACCGTTTGCTGCTGGACCATGGCTTTCCTCCATTAGCTCTCACGTTATGTTGAGCGGCGCGCTTCGAACGCGTCCGCTCGAACTAAAGTTAGAGTGCGAATAGGATAACAGAGCACATTGGGTGATCCGGCCGCGACCATCACGGCTGCTATGCACCTCCCGGCCTCACCAGGTACCGCAACCGCAAGCGGTCGAATAGGCGTATGTTGAGCGTGCCGCGCTGGCGAACCTTGAAGGGGGTAGACATGAAAGTCCTTATGGTCGCTTCGGTCATCGCGTTCGAGGTTGGCACGTTCGGCGTGGCAAACGCGGACGAGGCATTGCGCCGCGAAGCCACCGCCCTGTTCGGTCAGGTCAAAGCCAGCACTGCAGCGCCGTCGCCGCAAGTCGAGCTCGGCCGCGCGCTTTTCTGGGACACGCGGCTCTCCGCCGACGGCAAGACCGCGTGCGCGAGCTGCCATCCCGCGCGCGACTGGGGCGCCGACCGGCGCCGCTTCTCGCCGGATGCGCGCGGCGCGCTCACCTCGCGGCATTCGCCGACCATCTTCAATTCCGTGAGCCAGCCGATGCTGCGTTGGCTCGGCGATCGCAAGAACGGCGCCGACCAGGCCGAAAGCTCGATGACCGGCTCGATGGGCTTTGCTTCGAAGGACGCCGGCGTGGCGAAGCTCGCCGAGCTGGAGTACATGCCCAAATTCCGCGCCGCCTTTCCGCAGGACGCACAGCCGCTCAGCGCGGCGAACTACGCCCGCGCGCTTGCGAGCTACGAGGCGACGCTCACCACGCCGGCACCGTTCGACCGCTTCCTCGCCGGCGATGATAGCGCGCTCACCGAACCGCAAAAGGCCGGATTGAAGACGTTTGTCTCCACGGGCTGCGCCGGTTGCCACAACGGCGTCAATCTCGGCGGCACGACGCTGCAGAAGTTCGGCCTAACGAAGGACTACTGGCTCGAGACCGGCTCCGAGAAGCCCGACCCGGGCCGCTTCGCCGTCACGAAGAAAGAGGAAGACCGCTACGTGTTCCGCGTTCCGATGCTCCGGAATGTGGCGAAGACCGCGCCGTATTTCCACGACGGTTCGGTCGAGCGCCTGGACCGCGCGGTTCGCGTCATGGCGAGCGTGCAGCTCGGACGGACGCTCGACGATGCCGCGGTCGCCAGCATCGTTTCATTCCTGGATTCGCTCACCGGCGATGTGCCGTCCAACTACGCGCCGCCGGGTCGGCAACCCGAGATGTAACCGGAATCACGCCAATGGCAGCCGCCATCGATTCGCATCCAAGTTTCCTCGTCCAGCTGGTTGCGCTCGAACGCCCGGTATCAGCCGCGGCCGAAGGCCGTCGGCTGCATGCCGAAGTTAGGCATCCATTCGGAGCTATCGCCATTTCCGCGGATCGCGCCAAAGAAGACGGCCCCCGGTGAGTTCCGTCAAGCCTGGTGGGCAGCGCCCATCGCCACGCCCAGTCAGTCCGCCGTCAGGGCTGCAAAGGACCTTCCCGGTCGAATCATAAAGAACGCTCGGGATGTCACAGCACCTCGGGGGCACGTAGTAGAACGTCCGGCCATCGACCTCGTACTGCACGATCAGGGACGGAGGATTCGCAACGGGCTGGGCCTGGATCTGTGTGATCAGGACTCTGACCCAACGCGGCACTTCGTCAGCCGCGCCCGCCGGTGACTCGCCACCATGCACACTGGCGGCGGCGACCGCTGCGGCGAGGCATGCTGCCGTGAAAAGGCGCTTCACTTCACGTCCTCCGGCGCAGCCTAACGTTAACGATCAGCGCGCGCGAAGCGCGTCAGCTGAAGCGTGGCGTTAGGCGACAAGTCGCCCGCAGTGACCTCCCTACCGGTCTTCATCCAGTTCGATCACTCCCGAAGCAACATACCGGCGAACCCGGTTCGTTGTAGCCAGTTGTTACACGAGGGCTCCTTCGGCCAGCCTACTGATGGCGTCACGGTCAAGACGACAGAGTCGGACGTTCTCCCGGACATTCGCCCCATTCTTACGGTAGAACTCAATCCCGCGGTGGTTGTGTATGCCGGCCGCCCACTCGATCCGCCCGCAGCCCCAAGCACTCGCTGTACGTGCGATATGGCGAAGCAGCGCCGTCCCTATCCCGCTGCCTCGGGCCTCCGCGTCCACATACAGGTCATCGAGCCAAATCCCGGGCCGGCCAAGGAAAGTTGAATATGTCCGGAAGTAGGAGGCGAATCCCACGGAAACGCCATCGACCTCGGCCAGCAAGACCGAGGCATGCGGCACTACTCCAAACAGCCCCTCTCGAATCATCTCCGGAGTAGCCTGAAGCGCCCCAAGTCGGCCATCGAACTCCGCCATGCTCCGAATAAAGCGAAAGATCAGTTGGACGTCCGCGGCCGTGGCGTCCCGGATCGCGACTGAACGAGTCGTCACGTTGTTGAACCCCCAGGCTTCATCGGCGCCTAACCTGGCGCTGAGCCGACGCGAGCGCAGCGAGCGGCCGGCTCCACCGCCGAGTTATGCCGTTCGTCACTACCGCATCACGCAACCACAGATGTGCCCTGACCCTGGCGCCATCAAGCATCCGCGCGACGCGCGATCTCCGCCACGAACCGCTGAACCTCGCTCGCGCCACTGTCCCCAGCCGACACCCCACCCTTCCGCCAAGCCAATGCCGACCGGATGAGCGGCGCCCATTCCGGGAACTCGCGTTGCGCCCAGGCCGCAGCCACCACCTTCGACGGCTGATCACCCACACACAGCGTGTACCACCCACGACACATGGTGAGGATCGCGTACGCCTGCGCCGGCAGAGAGTCACCATCGCGGACCCGGCTCGGGAACCGCCGCATATGCTGGCGAACCGCCGACTCAAACGCCTCCCTCGACATCGGCGGAATGAACGTCTCAACGGGCGGGCCGAAGAGCGTAATGGCGCTCTCCCTGGCTGGATACCAGTTCAAGACCCAGTCCGGACCGCCCTCCACCACGTGAAACGGCTCACCCGGACTGATCACCGCCATACGCGCAATCCCTTCCCACCATCGGCTGAGCGCGGCAGCCGAAACGTAGATGACCTCGATCCGACGAGCCCACACCGGATTCTCGGACGCGAGCGCGTCGTGCATCCGGCCAAGCCGCGCGACCAGATCATCGCTCGGATCGGATGTGAGCACCGCAATCAGATCGATGTCGCTCACGTCCACATCAAAGTCGCCGACTACCAGCGACCCGAACAGGTAGAGTCCCGCCAGCGCAGAACCGGCGGCCTCGCGAATGGCATCGCGAATCCGAGCCACCAATTCCTCGACCTGCGGCGGCCAACGCCCGCCCTTGCCAGACGCTACCGACATCGATTCGCAGTCAATCGGCATAACGCCGCGGTGAGCGGCGCGCGAAGCGCGTCCGCTCTACTGCGAAGTTATCCGTTCCGTCTGCGCTTCCAAACGCGGGGGTTCCTCGCGTAGTGGAACACTGCATAGACCACGACCTCGATAGCTCTGACCTCGTAAAACACCGCATAGGGAAACCGCCGGAGGAGTGCTCGTCGCACTGTGGGGTCGACGAGTTGATACGCCTCAGGATTGCGGCGGATCGACGCGATGCACCTGTCGACGGCAGGAAGAAAGCCCGCCGCACGCCCAGGAGCCTGCGTCTGGTACCAGCTGTAAGCTTCGTCAAGATCAAGCTCGGCCTCCGGCGTGAGGCGAAGCCGCTTCACTTCCGACGTCTGAGCTTGGCTCGAACCTCCGCCCAGGATTTCGCGGCCGATGGATTGCGAGCGTGCGCACGACGTCGCCGCGCGAGTTCTCTCCGCTGTGCATCGGTGACTGGGATTGCCTCTGGCGTCTCCGCGAGGCTATCCCAGATTTCCTCGAGTAGGCGCAGCCGATCCGCGACAGTGAGCGATCGGATCTCCATGCGCACGGTGCTCATGCTCGTATTCTCCACTTCTCGTTCCGGAGCTGCAAGCTTCGCCTCAGTACGGATAACGCCGGGCATGAGCCGCGCGCGTGAGCGCGGCGGCTCCATGCCCATGTTAGACGCCGCGCGCACGACACCCACTGCTCCCGCACGGCACCGACCCGCGGTCCGTTACTCGGCCAGGATCGCATCGTCTCGATGGGCTCGTAGCGACCGAGCATATCTTTCGCAAACCTTCTCGATTGTTCCCGCATCCACCAAGCTTTGCGCTTCAAGCCCGAAGACCGTCTTCGTGAAGCCCAGCGCTCGGAGCTGAGCATGCACGGTGGGGGCCTCGTGGGGAGGGTAGATCGTGGCCGGATCCCCCAGGGCAATGTGGCCAATAGGCACACCGGTGCCCGCGACGCATCGTGTGCCTACGTGGACAACCGCGTTGATCGCCACCACCACACCTTGCTCGAGGACGGCGCCGTTGAAGACTGAGGCACCAGTGGCAACAAAGGCGCGGCCGTTGACCGTGGCGCCGGCGATATGTGCATGCGGGCCGATCAGGACATGATTGCCGAGAGTGCACGGATACCTGCCCGCGCCTCGGACCACCGCATTCTCCATCACGATGCAGTGCTGTCCAATGCGGACTGGCGCCCCTTGGGAAGTGATGACCGCACCGGCTAAGACTACAGACCCGGACCCGATGTGGACGTCGCCGGAAATGACCGCAGTCGGCGCAATGACGGCTTCGGGATCGACGACCGGTCGCTTTCCGAGATGCTCGGCAAGCATGTGCTCTCCTGACTTTGCTGCGAGCGTCTAACGCCTGCGATAACCCGCGACGGCCGAGCAGCGCGAAGCCGGCGTCGGGTTCATCGCGAAGTTAGACCACGGGTCGCGTGCCGACCAGCACCGGTTGAAAGAATCGTCCATCCACGCGCTCAACGTTCTCGAAGCCAACTGCGCGCATCAGTCCGGTGACCTGCGCCACAGGGATCGCAAGATAGCTGGTCTTCAGGACCGTGCCTCCTGCTTCTGCTCCGTCTACTGGCGTGATCTCGAATGACAGGTCGTATCGCGGCCCGCGCCACGTCCACACCTGACGCAGATGATAGCGGCGACCAGCCCAGAGACGCTCGCCATACGGTCGGACCTCGACCGTTCCGGTGGGCGGCGGGGATTCGTAGTCGCGCATCGAGATCAAGCAGCCACCACCTCGACGAACGCAGCGTAAGCACTCAGCAAGGGCCTCTTGGATGTCCGCCTCGCTATCAAGATGGGGAAGGGAGTTGTCGCAGAGGAGCACGACATCGAAGGCCGCCGATCGTACGGGGAGCGCCCGGAAGTCGGCGACCAGAGAAACGAGCGGCAAGCGCCGCACTACCGCTTCGCGTCGCGCCCGGGTGACAGCACCGATGGAGAGATCCGAGCCTGTGACACGGAAGCCCCTTGCGAGAAGGCCGAGCGCTTGGGTGCCGATACCCAGCGCAGCGTCCAACACCGCGTGCGCGTTCACTCCCCAGTGTTCCGGTGTTCCGCGATGAGCGATGCCAGCGCCCCACCCTGCCGCGCGACGCTCGTCTCCCAGTCTTCGTAGACGAGGTGATACCGCGGCGCCAAGTCGTCATAGAACGCTCTGACCGACATTATGTTCTCTTGTGGTCTAACGGTTGAGCTAAGCCGCCCCGGAGGCCGAAGGCCGGAGGGGTCGGCTTGAGCGATTTGTTAGACGCCCTCAAACGGCAACTAGCCACCGCGAGTACGCACCCCTTCAGGTCTGTACCTGTCACATGTGCTCATCGGGAAGTCTGCTGCCCGAGCTCTTGGGCAAGCCCGATGAGAATTCCTTCGGGGCCCCGGATGTAGCAGAGCCGATACGTGTCTTCGTACTGGACCACTTCGCCGACGAGCTCCGCGCCGCGTTTGTCGAGCCGGGCGAGCGTATCGTCGATGTCCTCCACGGTGAACATGACGCGTAGGTAACCGAGAGCGTTCACCGGGGCGCTGCGGTGATCGGCGACCACAGGCGGCGCGAGGAATC
>WNET01000932.1_pt1 | contig 11507 bp, 14 predicted proteins | sample 5399911 | NCBI WGS metagenome assembly WNET01 (sample SAMN13153333, study PRJNA577476) | soil metagenome | isolation source: 40 cm grassland meadow soil pre-rain plot 2 | place: USA:California | collected 2015-09-08 | reverse complement strand
CCCCACCCTCACGCTCCGTCGCAACACTCGTGGCCGATCGTCCGATGCTCATGGCGACGCTCCTCCTTCCGCTCAGAGCCTCTGACACGGCCAACGGCGCGGCGGATTCGCCCCATATGCACACCCGCGGTCTCGATGGCCACCCTCACGCGTTACGGCTGCCGGCAGGGCTTGATCGCCTCGACGGCAGGCAGCCGGTCCGGCGGGACGAAGATCGCCAGGTACCCTTCCGCCGGCGCCAGCGAGACGAACTCGACCTGGCGGTACCCGACTGCAGCGGCCTCGCACCGCAGTAGCGCGGGTGGCGTCCCGTGGTCTTGCGTCGGACGATCGACGTCCACGATGCCGACCCGGGCGCCCGGCGCCAGCGCCGGCTGCAAGCGGTAGAGGAGCTCGAAGGGGTTCTCGATCTCGTGGTAGACGTGGCTCAGGATCGCGACGTCGACCGAGCTGCGCGGAAGCATCGGATCGCCCGGGCGTCCGAGGACGAGCTTCACGGTCCCGATCTTCTCTCGCTCGAGCCGCGCCCGGAGCTCGCCGAGGTATTCGGACTTGATGTCCTCGGCGTACACCGTGGCGCCGGCACCGAGACGTCGGGCGACCCTCACGGTGTAGTAGCCGGTTCCGGCGCCAATGTCCGCAACCCGGGTGCCAGGCGTGACTCCGAGCCGGTCGAGCACGCGGTCGGCTTCACCATGGCGGTCACGGGTCGCCTCGTCGGAGAAGACCGGCGAGATGATGGCCGCGACGGGCCGATCGGGCGCGGGAAATCCCCCGCCGGCAGCCAGGGCCGCGAAGCTCAGGATCGCGACGACCGCGGCCACGCGAAGTCGCCAGCGTGGAGGGCTCACGCGAGCGAGCATACCCCTGCGAGCGCCCGAGCTGTCGGCTACGACGCCGGAGAGCTCCGGGGCAGACGTCGGAGCAGGAACTCGCGCAGTCGCTCCTTCATTTCCTCGGGCATCTCGATCCGACCGACGTCGGCGGCCAGGTCCTTCGTCTTCCGGTAGGTCGCCAGATACGCCCGGCACGGTGCGCACTTCGCGAGGTGCGTCTCGAATTCCTCGACGTCAGCTGGCGTCATCTCCCCTTCGAGGTACTCGAGGATGACGGCGATCAGCTCTCGGCAGTTCATCGGGCTCGCGCCGTCCTACTCGTGTTCACATCTCTTTGACACGCCGGCCGGCGTCCAGGATTCACGCAGGCCGGGAAACCTCACCGCGGGGCAGCGCCGGCGCGTACTTCGGTGCCAGCGAACGCGTGATGATCTCGCGAAGCGCCATGCGGGCGCGGTGCAGCCGTGACTTCACCGAGGACACCGATTCGCCGAGCGCGTCGGCGGCCTCCTCGGTCGACAGCCCATCGACGTCGCGCAGGACGAGCACGGCGCGATAGCCGTCGGGCAGCATGGCCAGGGCCCGGTCCAGCGCCGCCCGCCCCTCCCCCGCCAGCAGCTCTTCCTCGGGAGTCTCCGACCAGTCGGTGAGGAGGAAGGAGCGGTCGCCGGCCCGGTGGCCGTCGTCCAGGTAGGTCGGCAGCAGGTCGTCCAGTGCCACCTCGACGGTCGCGGCCAGGCCTCGCCGCTTGTTCAGCGCGGTGTTCGTCGCGACGCGATACAGCCACGTTCCGAGCTTCGCGCGCTGCTCGAACGAGCCGATCTTGCGAAAGACGGTGAGGAACACGTCCTGCAAGACCTCCTCGGCGTCGCGGGCATTGCGCGTGATGCCGAAGGCGAGCCTGTAGAGCCTGGACGAATAGCGCTCCATGAGGCCTTCGAGCGCAGTGGCGTCGCCCGCCTGCAGGCGCTCCACGAGCCGAAGCTCGATGTCGCCGTCCACGGTCGGGTTGCCTCCTGTCATGTGCCGAGCTGGGTCTGGAGGAACGGCGAGCAGTTGACCACGACCACGCCGGCCCGCATGAGCCGGCGAAACAGCTCGACCCCGGCCCGATCGATGAAGGTCACGTCGGTCAGCTCGAGCGTCAGCCTGGCGCCTGTCGCGAGCGCCTGATCGCAGGAGCGTCGGATCTCGGCAACCCACGGGCCCACCACCTCACCCTCGAGGCGGAGCACGCAATCGCCGATCGATGTCTCGACGGGCTCGATCCTGAGCATCTCCTCGGGCCCTCCCTGGCCGCTCCTTCCTATGGCAAGCACCGTGCCTGACTGGATGATGAACGTCATGCACGAGATATCGAGGACTTCGCCTCCACCTTCCTTGGCCAGCGCGGGATACCCACGACGTGTCGTGGTGAGAGGTCTCCAGGAGCTCCGAAATGTCGTGGCGCGACGCGGGAACCGCCGCTACTGTCCCTCGGGGCGGGGGCGCTTGATGCCGAGCTTTTCCATCCGGCTGCGGAGCGTGTTGGGATGGAGCGCGAGGATGTGCGCCGCACCCCTGGGGCCGTCGATCACCCAGCCCATCTGCTCCAGCGTCGCCACGATGTGGCCTCGCTCGACCTCTTCGAGAGTGGCCGAACGCGCACGCGCCCCATCGGTGGCCGGCAGCTCCGCGGTCGGCGCCACCGAGGCGAGCGGCAGGACACTCCCGTCCAGCTCGAGCACGGGGCCGCGGGTCAGCACGACCGCGCGCTCGACGATGTTCTGCAGCTCGCGCACGTTGCCGGGCCAGGAGTACTGGACCAGGCGCTGCATCGTGTCGTCGCGGACGTTCTCGATCCGCTTGCCGAACTTCTTGGCGAACCGTGCCAGGAAGAACATCACGAGCTGGGGAATGTCGCTCCGGCGCTCGCGCAGCGGGGGAACCTCGATGGGCACCACGTTGAGGCGATAGAAGAGGTCCGAGCGGAAGCGGCCGCCGCGCACGGCGTCCTCGATGTCGCGGTTGGTCGCGGCGATCACCCGCACGTCCACCGACACGGTGCGATTGCTCCCCACCGGCTCGAACTCGCGCTCCTGGAGAACGCGCAGCAGCTTCACCTGCGTCTCGAGCGGCAGCTCGCCGATCTCGTCGAGGAAGATCGTGCCACCGGCGGCGAGCTCGAACCGGCCGACGCGCCGCTCGATCGCGCCGGTGAAGGCGCCCTTCACGTGACCGAAGAGCTCGCTCTCCACGAGGCCCGCCGAGATGGCGCTGCAGTTCACCTTCACCAGCGGCCGGTGCTTCCGGGCGCTCTCGCCGTGGATCGCCCGCGCCACCAGTTCCTTGCCCGTCCCCGTCTCTCCCGAGATCAGGACGGTCGAGTCGGTGGCGGCCACCTGGCGGATCTTGTCGAGGACACCGAGCAGCGCGGAGCTGGCGCCGACCATCTCGACGAAGTTGTGCTCGCGCCGGATCTCCTCCTGGAGGTACACGTTCTCGTGCTCGAGCCGCGCGGTGAGGGCCGCGATCTCCTCGTAGGCCTTCATGTTCTCGATGGCGAGCGCGAACTGGTTGGCGGCCTCCTGGAACATCGAGGCGTCCGCCTCGGAGTACTGCTTGGGCGTGGTGCTGGCGACGGCCAGCGCCCCGATACTCTTGCCGCGCGCCACCAGAGGGACGATCACGTAGGAGCGCACGCCGTCGGCGTAGGCTCGATCCTCCATCGGATACTGGCGCTCGCTTGCCAGGTCGCGCCGGATCAGCCAACGCTGGGTGTGGAACACCTGGCCGACGTGACTGTCGCGCGGGTTCATCTCGAGGCCGACCGTGAAGTAGTCCGATGACAGCGACGACTCGAGGACGAAGAGGCGCAGGACGTCCGCGGCCTGGTCGTGCAGGAAGATCGCCGTCCGCTCGAAGGACACGATGCGGCGCAGCGAGCGCGCGATGGCGCGGAAGAGATCGTCCCGGGTCAGGCTCGAGATCACGGCGTTGTTGATCTCGAGCAGCGTGCGATAGCGTTCGCTCTCGGGACTGCTCGCGTCACGCGCAGGAGCAGCATCCATCGTCGGCCGGGTCCTCCCGGCCGCATTCTAGACCAGAAGTATCGTCGTGCGAGACAACCGCGCGACAACTTACTTTCAGGTCGGGATGCGGTCACCGGCGAGACGCGCAGCGATCGCCACCGCGGCGCAGGCGAGGGCGACGATTCCGAGCGCAGCCGGTAAGCCAGCCACCTCCGCCGCGAGCCCGATGGCAGGCGGCCCTGCCAGAAAACCAACGTAGCCCGTGGTGGCGACCGCGGCGAGCCCGTGCCCCGGCGCGACTGCGTACGCTCGGCCGGCCGCACTGAAAATGACCGGGATGAGATTGGCGACGCCCAGTCCCACCAGGCCGAAGCCCGCGATCGCGATGACCGGCTCCTTCACGATCAGCGCGAGAAGAAGACCACCCGCCGCGAGGGCACCGGACAGACGAAGAAGACACGCCGCACCGAGCCACCGCGCGACGTGATCGCCGGCGAATCGCCCCCCGGCCATCGCGAGCGAGAACGCGGCAAAGCCGGCGGCGGCGACGCTCTGGCTCGCGCCGCGCGAGTCCATCAGGTTACACCGCGCTCCAATCGCCGATTGCGCCCTCGGCCAGGAGCGCGCAAAGCGCCAGCACGCCGAGGCCGAGCAGCCCGCGCGTCGGCCTGACGAACACGGGCGATGGAGAGGGGGCGACGGCGATCAGCGCGGACCGCGCGATCAGGATCGCCACGCTTCCGAGCAGCGCCGCGGCGAGGATGTGATCAGCCGCCCCGACGCCAGCGGCGGCGATCACGCTGCTCAGGAGAGCTCCGGCCAGGCCACCCACGCTGAACATCGCGTGGAAGGACGACATGAGCGCGCGCCCGCGCCGCTGTTCGACCTCGACCGCCTGCGCATTCATGGCCACGTCGAGTGTGGAATTGAAGGCGCCGAAGAACAGCAGCGCGAGCGCCACCAGGAAGGGCGTCGGGGCGAGGATCGGCAGCGGCAGGCTCAGGCACAATCCGAGTCCCGCGCCCACGGAGACGGTGCGGCTTCCCAGCCTACCCACCAGCGTGCCGGCGAACGGAAGCGCGCCCAGCGCACCGATCGCCATGAACAGGAGGACGACGCCGAGCAGACCATCTCCGATACCAAGGCGCTGCTTCACCATCGGGACGTAGGGCACCCACGAGGCCAGGATGGCCCCGTTGACGAAGAACAGAGCCGAGACCGCGCAACGGGACGCCGTCGGGCGTACGTCAGTCGTCACGGGCGTTGGACACTTGCGGCGCAACGCCAGATGCGCTCTACATCGATCGTCGTCGCACGCCGAGCGCCAGGCCGCGTTTCGCGGTCAGCGCGAGCGCACGCGATACCACGGGTGCGGCTGGCCCGGTGTCTTCATCCGCAGCGTGTAGACGGAGGTGCGCGCGGTCAAGAACAGCGTCCGGAGATCGGGCCCGCCGAAGGCGAGGTTGGCGGGGACCTCCGGCGTGCGAATGATCCCCAACCGCGTGCCGTCGGGCGCGAACACCCAGGTGCCGCCGGGACCGGTGCAGTAGATCCGGCCCTGCACGTCCACCTTCATGCCGTCGGGGACGCCGTCGGTCTCGTCGGACGACATGTCGGCGAAGATCCGGCGCCGCACCACGTTGCCGCCCGCGTCCAGCTCGAATGCGTGGATGTACTGCGTCCAGCGCGTGTTGGCCACGTAGAGCACGCGCTCGTCCGGCGAGAAGGCCAGCCCGTTGGGATACTCGCAGTCCGCCACCAGCGAGGTCTTGCCGTCCGGCGTGATCCGATAGACGCCGGCGTACGACAGCTCTCGCTCCGCGAGCGGCACGCGCAGGCCCGGATCCGTGAAGTAGAGGCTGCCGTCGGACTTGCACACGACGTCGTTCGGTCGGTTCAGCCGCTTGCCCTCGTAGCGGTCCATCAAGACCTCGGAACGGCCGTCGCTGGACCAGCGCGTGACGCGGCGATTGCCGCCCTCGCAGATGACGACGCGGCCCTGCAGATCGAACGTCGTCCCGTTGCCCTCGCCCGTATTCGCCCGCACGAGCTCGGGCTCTTTGCCCGGGAAGATCCGGTGCAGATGGCTCTTCCGGATGTCGACGAAGTAGTAGAACCCTTCGGGGTGCCACAGCGGGCCTTCGGTGAATCCGAACCCCGTGGCCAGGCGCTCGGCCTCCGTCGTCTCGAGGATCGTCGACAGCGCGTCAGTCATGATGTGGTCCTCCTTCTGATGGCCGCCCAAAGCCAGGCTCGGGCACCCATGATATGTGGAGGATCCGACCACGCCAACCGGATCAATGTCGCCGGACAGCGACATTGACGGCGGGCAACGAGGCGTGCGTTCGGCGAGGGCTGGGACGTTCGCGCTCAGGGGCCAATCGCCCTCGACGATACCTCTGAGCCGGAGCCGGACGTGGCAGTGGTGCGCGGGGAGCTTCGCGATTATCTGGATGCGCACCCCGCGGATCCTGTCCTCGTCGTGGAGGTCTCGCTGACGAGCCTCGAGTTCGACCGCGTGCACAAGTCGAGCCTGTACGCGCGCGCCGGCCGTCCAGAGTACTGGATCGTGAATCTGGTCGATCGCGTGGTCGAGGTCCGGAGGGCGCCAGCGCCCGCGGCTTCAGCGCCCTACGGCTGGGACTACACCACCGTGGAGATCCTGAGCCCGGGCGAGGACGCGCGTCCCCTCGCCGCCCCTGGCACGCAGATCACGGTCCCCGATCTGCTGCCGTAGCCGTCTCGCGCACCGGGAAGCCCGGGGTCAGCCCATCGTGGCCCGGAGCTGGACGCCGGCGCGCTCTTCCTGGAGCAGGAACAGCGAGTTCGAATCCCGCTGGCCCCAGCCGCGACGCAACGCTTCCTCGAGCTGCTGCTCGGCCAGCGCCGCGATCATCATCGGCACGTGGTACTCGCGCCCCAGCTCGGTGGCCAGCCCCACGTCCTTTCTCAGCAGCTCGAGCGCGAAGTTGACGTGGTCGAACTTGCCCGGGAAGACCGTGTTCGGAATCATCTCCTTGAGCACGCGTCCCTGGCCGAACGAGCTGCGCTGGATCGCGTCGAGCAGCGCCTCGGGCTTCACGCCGGCCTTCACGCCGAGCGTCATCCCCTCGGCGATCGCCATGCGTGCGCACGCGGAGACCATGTTGTGGACGAGCTTGGCGATGGTGCCGCAGCCAATCTCGCCGACGCGCATGACCTTGTCGCCGATCGCGTCGAGGATGGGCTTGACCCGGCCGTAGAGGGCCTCGTCGCCACCGACCAGGACGGCCAGTTTGCCCGAGCGTGCGCCCGGCACGCCCCCGCTGACCGGGGCGTCCAGGACGCCGACCCCCCGCTCCGCGTATATATAATGGATGCGGCGGATGAGCGTCGCCGAGCTGGTGGAGAGATCCACGTAGACGGCGCCGCGCGCCGCGCCTTCCAGGATGCCGCCCGGCCCCAGCGCCACGCTCTCGACCTCGCGCGGACCGGGCAGTGACGTGAAGACGATGTCGCTGGCCTGAGCCACCGTCTTCGGTGAATCGGCCCACTGGGCGCCTTGATCGAGATGGGGCTTCGCCATCTCGCGCCGGATGTCCGTCACCACCATGGAGTGCCCGGCCCTGGCGACGTTCGAAGCCATCGGCCCGCCCATGTTCCCGAGCCCGATGAAACCGATGCGGCTCATGGAGTGATCCTCCCCGTCTTCGTCAGGAACTCCCGGTGGCCCTGGGAGAAGCGGTCGATCTCCGCCAGCTCGCGATCGTGCATGGCCACCTCGATGGCGCCTTCGAGGAACTTCAATCGCTCGGCGGCGATGCCCCTGGGCACCGCGGCGAACCGCCACGCGGTCCACACGACGCCGCTCGTGCCGAGCCCCTCGTTGAACGTCGGCATCGTCAGATCGCGCGGCCGGCGCGGTGGCCGTCCTCGATCGCGTTCGCGAGCCGGCGCGGGGCGAAGGCGTCGCCCACCACGCGGACGTTGTCGATGCCACTGGCGCGCAACGTCTCGGCCAGAGATCCCTGGGCCTCTTGAGGCCCGACCCAGATCACCGCGGCCGCGCCGGGAATCGTCTCCTCACGTCCGGTGTAGCAGTCCTTCAGCACGACGGCGCCCTGCTCGATGCGATCGACGTACGTGTGAGGACGGGCGGCGACGCCCTGCTCGTCGAGGGCCCGCAGCGCCGAGATGCGCGAGACAGCGGGCAGCTCACGGAGGATCTCGAAGAACCGCGTGACCACGGTCACCTTCTTGCCCTGGCCAGCGACCGTCTCGATCACCGCCGCCGCCCAGTAGTAGCCGTCCTCGTCCATGACGACGACGTGATCGCCGGGGAGCATGCCGACGAGCAGCGCGCCGGCGCTCGTGGACACGGCCACCGAGCCGTCGCCCGGGACGTCGGGCGCCACCGGAATCGCGCCGGTCGCGACGATGACGGCATCCGGCTGCTCGGCCGCCACGGTGGCCGGCGTCGCTTCGGTCTCGAGCCGGACCTTCACGCCGAGCTTTTCGACCTGACCGATGAGGTAGTCGATCACCCGCCTCATCTCCTCGTCGTGCGGCACGTGCTCGGTCAGCCGGACCTTGCCACCGAGCGCGTCACTCTGCTCGAGGATCGTCACGCGATGGCCGCGCTCCGCGGCCACACGGGCGGCCTCGAGTCCTGACGGGCCGCCGCCGGCGACGACGACGCGCCGGGCCACGGGCGCGGCGTGGAGTGGCCCGAGCTCGATCTCGCGCCCGGCGCGAGCGTTGCAGACGCATCCGATCGTCCGGCCGTCGGTCACCCAGCCCCAGCACTGGTTGCACGAGATGCAGTAGCGGATGTCCTCGGGCCGTCCCTCCAGCGCCTTCCTCGGCCAGTCGGGATCGACGATCAACGGACGGCAGAGGCCGACGACGTCGGCCTTGCCGCTGGCGATGATCGTCTCGGCCTGCTCCGGCGTCTCGATCCGTCCGCTGGTGACGACGGGAAGCCCTCCGGCCGCCGCCTTGATGTGGACGTTCTGCTCGACGAAGGTCGCTGGCGGCGAGTGGCGATCGGGCAGATGGCGATCGATGGAGTTGAAGTTGCCCTGGCTCAGCGACAGATAGTCGACGAGGCCGTCGGCGGCGAGCTCGCCGGCGATCCGCGCGCTGTCGTCGATCGTGAGGCCGCCCGGCGTGAACTCGTCCGTGCCCATCCGGTAGCCGACGATGAGGTCGCGCCCGACTTGCTCGCGGATGCCGGCGATGATCTCGCGCGGAAAGCGCAGCCGGTTCTCGAAGCTGCCGCCGTAGGCGTCGCGGCGCTGGTTGCTGAACGGAGAGACGAACTGCTGGATCAGATGGCCCTGGGCGCCGTGGACCTCCACGCCGTCGACGCCGCCGTCGCGGGCGTGGAGCGCCGAGCGGACGAAGCCGGCGACGACGTCGTGGACCTCGGCGGTCGTCATCTGGTGAGGCACGCCGCCGCTGTACGGACACGCGATCGCGGAGGGCGCCCACATCGTCGGCACCATCCGGCCGAGGTGCTGGCGGCCGCCGTGGTAGAGCTGGGCGATGAGCAGCGCGTCCTCGGCGTGGACGGCATCGGCAAGACGGCGCAGGCCGGGAACGACGGCGGGATCGAACAGCGTGACGAACGTGGGCCGGCCCGCATCGCTCGCGTGGACGCGCAGCGCCTCGATCACGATGGTGCCCGCGCCGCCCTCGGCGACGGTGCGATAGTGCACGATCATCCGCTCGCCGATGCGGCTGCTCTCGGCGAGATTGGTGACGGTGGCCAGCCGCATGACTCGATTCTTGGCGGTGCGCGAGCCGATGCGGATCGCCTCGAAGAGACGCGGGAAGCGCATGGATCCCCTTCTCACCGCGGCGGCTCGCGGCCGCGCGGCGCGGGGATCATAGCAGGTGGTCGCGGCCCCTGTCAGCGCGGGGCCATGCGGTGAGTAGCCCGGGAACGGGGGACTACTGAGCTTTGAATTCCCCCGTCACGACGACGTGAGTCTCCGGCACGCCCTCCGCCCGCAAGGCGGCGTCGACCTCGCGGCGGAGGGCGGCCGAATCGTTCTCCAGGTACACCACGAGCACGCCGCCCGGAGTTCCCAGGCCCGTCACGCCGTCGATGGCGAGCAGGCGGGGTGCGACGCGCCTCTTGAGAGCTTTGACGTCGGCCTCGGGCGGCACGGCCATAGTGAACCCCGGCGTACCGCCTCGACGCAACCGCTACACGACGAGCACGACGTCCAGGGCATCGAGCACGTCAGCGATGTGGTTGGCGATCGTGAAGCGTGAGCTGCCGGCGAACAGCAGCCCCGTCGCGCGCGCCGACGTGCGGTCGACGATGAGCGAGCCGGAATCACCGGCACCGGAGAACGGGCCGCCCTCACCCCGGATCAGGACCTGGTCCTCGAACGTCAGCGTGCCGAGATCGTACTGGACCTTCACCGTGGCGCTGACGTCAAAGATAGAGCCGCGCGTGTAGCCCGTCGTGCGCCCGGTCTTGTGCACCTTCATGCCTTCCGTGGCGTCGATCGGCGTCACGCTCTTGAGGGCGCCGACCTCGGGGAGCACGCGAGGCCGGACAGTCTTGGCGACGAGCACCTCGGCGATCGCCGCGTCGACCACGTTGGCCGCGCCCGCCTTCAGCGGGACGAAGCGCGTGAGCCGCGCGATCTGATCCGTGCTCACCTTGCCATGGTCGAGCAGACCGGGCTGGAAGATGGCGCTCCCGATGGGCAGCGAGTTCTCGTCGGCGAGGACGTGATTGTTGCTGAGAATGTATCGGACGCTGCCGGCGGCCACGACGGCGCCGAACGTGCCGGCCATCACGAACCCGGCCTTGGCTCCCGTGAACTGAAAGCCGATCGAGCAGCCCGGCGACGCCGGCCGCTGTCGCCTCTGTTGAACCGGCACCGCCGCGGGCTGGGCGAGGAAGCGGCCCGTCTCGATCACGTCGGTGGGCACGCCATTCACGGTGGAAGGCAGCACGAACTCGGGTGGGATGGCCGTCTCGCCGAGCTTGCGGTCGACGTAGAAGCGCACGCAGGGCTGGCGCGTCGCCTTGCCCTTCGTGACCTTGGTGCCCAGGCCGACGCCGACGACGTTTTGCTGCGGGCGGGCGGACACCGAATAGGCCGAGGGGGTCCCGATCTCGGAGCGCGAGAGGAATCGGGTGGTGGCCTCGCGCTTGGCGTCCTGAACGGCTGAGTCGATGTCCTTGCGGCTGGTGCCTTTCATACAACCTCCTCAAAAGAGCAATCGGTCATCGGTGGCAATGGTCGGCCCTCAGCGATGGGCCGGTCCCTCACACGCTTCCCGCGATCACGGCCCAGGTCGCAATGGCGCTGCCGACCGTCGTCCAGTAGCCGTACCGCTCATAGATCCGCGCCGCGGCTCTCTTCTGCTCGTCGAGTGGCAGCGTCCCGTCGATCTGGGGATCGGACGCGTTGCGAATGGCAAGCCATCCTGGTGCTACGCTGCCGAGCTCTCGGCAGACCAGCCCGAGCACGGCATCGCCCATCTCCACGGCGGCTCCCAGCCCCTGCAGCTTGTAGGTGTTGACCGAATTGTCGAAGGCGAAGAAATCGGTCGTCACCACCGTGGGCGCTTCGCGCGGGGGCGACCCGTCGTAGTAGAGGCGGAGGCGGTGATGGGGCGCGGGGAGCATGCCGGCGTTGACCGGGATCAGCTT
>WNET01003445.1_pt1 | contig 11510 bp, 8 predicted proteins | sample 5399911 | NCBI WGS metagenome assembly WNET01 (sample SAMN13153333, study PRJNA577476) | soil metagenome | isolation source: 40 cm grassland meadow soil pre-rain plot 2 | place: USA:California | collected 2015-09-08 | reverse complement strand
AATGACTGGGGAGCTTTCGATGCGAGCTACCTGCGTCATCGCGCTGACGTTCCTGGTCCTGGCGGCGTCGGTCCACGCGGGACCGGCCGTCACGGTCTCGGTGTCGCCCACGACCATTGGGCAAGGGCGCACCGTCGCCGTGACCGTGACCGGCGACCTGCCGGATGGGACACTGCAGGTGCGCTTTGCCGGCCGGACCTGGCCCCTGTACCGGGCCTCCGACAGGTGGCGCACGTACCTGGGCACCGATCCCAACACGGCCCCTGGCGCGCGGGCGATCGTCATTGAACTCGTGGACCATGACAGCGTGCGCGTGCTGGCCCGGCGTACCATCACGGTGCGCGGTGTTCCGTTCCCCCGCCGTACCATCGTCTTCGATCCGGAGACCCTGGCGCTGCTGACCCCTGAAAAGGTCGCAGAAGAGCAGGCCAAAGTCGCGGTGGGATTGCGGGTTCTGGAACCGGCTCAGCTCTGGAGCGTGTCGTTTCAGATTCCGCTGACAGGGAGAATCAGCTCGCCCTACGGCGTCATCAGCATCTATCAGGGCGCATCGCACGGCTGGCATCATGGGGTCGACATCGCCGCCCCCGAAGGCGAGATCGTCCGCGCGGCCAACAGCGGCATTGTGCGCCTGGCCGAGCCGCTGCCACTGAGCGGGGATACGGTGATCGTTGACCACGGGATGGGGATTTTGACCTTCTATATGCACATGTCGGCCATCGACGTGACCCCAGGCGAGCAGGTACTCAAAGGGGCCGTCGTGGGCCGGGTGGGTAGCACCGGCCTGGCGACGGGTCCGCACCTGCACTGGGGCGTCCGCGTGAACGGGGTCTATGTCGATCCCCTGCTCTGGACGCGCTGACGGCGGCGGGGGAATCGCGGCACAAAGGGGAAATTTCTCCCTACCAGTGACTGCCACCCGGAACTCCGGAACCCTCGTTCGCGCCCTTCTGCCGCACCACTGGCGGCTCAGCACGCGCCTCACCGCGGCCATGGTAGTGGTGTTGGGACTGCTCCTGGGATTTTCGTTCATCACCTATGGCCAGCTGCAGCGACAGCGCCGGGGCGACGAACTCGGCAACGCCACCGCGATCACCGAGACGGTCGCCGCGCAGATCGACGGTTTTCTACGGGATATTGAGAGTACCACCCTGGCCATCGCACAGGGGCTGGCCATTCAGGATGTCCCCCTGACCCAGCGCACCGTCGGCACGCCCCTGCGCAACGTCCAGGAGAGTTATGGAATCCTGCGCGCGCTCTTCGTGGTCGACCTACGCGGCCGGGTGGTCGCGTCTGCATCCGGAGAAGGGATTGGGCTGGATCTTTCAGGCCGTCCCTACATGGAGGCCCTGCGCAGCGGCGCCACATCTGTCTGGAGCGGCGGGGTGCGTGGATTCCAATCGGGCCAGGTGACGATCGCCTTCGGCCGGCCTATCGAAGGAGCAGCCGGACGGCCACACGCTTACCTTGTGGCCGCATTCTATCCCCCGGATCTGATGCTGCGGCTGCGGCGGACGCTCCCGCAAGATTCGCGGATCACATTGATCGATCGCCAGGGATTTGTGCTCTTCACCTCTGTCGATCCCAACTTGCCTCTTTCGCAGCGCGATCTCTCGTCGCACCCCAACGTGCGGGAGGCGCTGGCCGGTGAGGTTGTGAGAGTCCTTGGAGCCGGCGTACCGTCCACCGGCGAACCTCGATACGGCGCGCTGGTGCCGATCCGCGCCACAGGCTGGGTCGTGGCGTTCACCCGGCCGCTGGCGCCGTTGGAGCACGACCTCCGGGTCATCGCTCTCCGCCAGGCAGGCGGCGCGGCCGTCGCGGTGCTGCTGGCCGGCTTCATCTTTTTGATGATCACCCGCCGGGTGATCCGCCCGCTAGAAGGGCTGGCCGCAAGCGCAGACGCCATCGCCAGGGGAGAGCGCCCGAGCCTCCCCGAGGTCAAGGGCCCGGTGGAGGTTGTGCAGCTGACCGCCGGGATGCGCGCGATGAGCCAGGCGGTTGCGGACCGTGAAGACACGCTGCGCTTCCTGGGTGAAGCCAGCAGAGAGTTATCCAGCTCGCTCGATGATGAGGCGATTCTTCGAAACCTGAGCCACCTAGCCGTGCCGCGAATGGCAGACTGGTGCGTCATCTATCTGGTCCATGAGGACGGTACGGTGCGCCGGCTGGAAATCGCGCACGCCGATCCGGCGAAGCTGGCGCTGGTCCGCCGGTTTGCAGGTCAAGACTCATCCGATCCGCGGCATCCGCACCCAGTGCTGCAGGCCATTGCCACAGGGAAGCCCCAACTCATGACGGAGATCCCCGAGGTGGTGCTGCGCGGCGCGGCGCGGAGTGAAGAGCAATATCAACTCGTGCAGGAGTTGGGCTTCAAATCGGCGATGATTGTTCCGATTATCATGCGCGGGCAGGCGATGGGGGCCATTGCCTTTGCCTCGGCAGAATCGGGCCGTCGCTACGAACAGGCCGACCTGGTGGTGGCTGAAGGGCTGGCCCACCGGACCGCACTCGCCGTCACCAACGCCCGGATGTATGCCCACCAGCGGAGCATTGCCGAGACGTTGCAGCGCAGCCTGCTCCGGAAGGAGTTGCCGCAACTGCCGGCGATGAGCGTTGCGGCGCGGTATCTGCCGGCTCGGCCTGGGGTCGAAGTCGGCGGCGACTGGTACGATGTCTTCCTCCTTCCAGACACGCGGATTGGAATGGTGATGGGCGACGTGGCCGGCCGTGGGCTGGAGGCCGCATCGGTCATGGGAGAGATTCAGCATGCGCTGCGGGCGTATGCGCTGGAAGGGCATCCGCCGGGCGTGGTCCTGAGTCGCCTCAACCGGTTGCTGGAACTGAAGGAGATGGCCACCGTCCTGTATCTCGTCTTCGATCCGGATTCCTGGAGCGTGCGCTTTGCCAACGCCGGGCATCCCCCGCCGCTGGTGATTTCGCCAGTGGGTCAGGCGGCGTTGCTGGAGGGGGGGGCGCCGCCGCTCGGCAGTTCGCCGCTGACAGTTTACGGAGAGCACATCGCGGCCATCGCCCCCGGCGCGACCATCATCCTGTTTACCGATGGCCTGGTCGAAGTGCGAGGGGAATCACTCGACGCCGGGCTGGCCCGACTGGTGGCCGCCGCCTCAACGCACGCGCGCGACGATCTCGAGATGTTGCTGGACCGCCTCCTCTCCCAGGTGGGCAGCGACTCGCCCGCGGACGACGTCGCCCTGCTCGCGGTGCGGGCGGCGCCGCTCAACCCGGCCAGCCTCGCGCTCCGGCTGCCCGCCGCGCCGGGTTCGCTGCCGGTCCTCAGGCACACGCTGGGACGCTGGCTGGCCCAGGCTGGGGCAGGTGAGAGCGACATCTACGAAATCTCCGTGGCCTGCGCGGAAGCCTACACGAATTCCATTGAACACGCCTACCGCGCCGCCGATGCCCAGGTCGAGATCGAGGCGAATCTGGTGGATGGAGAGGTCGACATCACGATCCACGACCGCGGGAAGTGGCGCGAACCGCGAGGGGAGCACCGGGGTCGCGGGCTGGCCCTGATGCGCGGGCTGATGGAAGATGTCCAGGTGGCGCGGACGGATCAAGGGACGACGGTACACATGCGCCGGCGATTGCGCCGGGAGGCGCGGACATGACGCTGGCGTCCGTCCGCATTGAACGCGATGGCCCGGTCCCCGTGGCCTTCCTGCGGGGGGAAATTGACATGGCGAACGTTTCGGAGGTCAGCCAAGAGCTGTTCAGCGCCGCGCCGAACGATGCCGTGGGGCTGATCGTCGATCTCTCCGGGGTGACCTATCTGGACAGCCGCGGTCTGCACCTGCTGTTTGAGCTCGCCGAGCGCCTGCGGGTACGCGATCAGCTGCTGCACGTGGTCGTGCCGGAGACGGCCTTGATCGGGAACATGCTGAAACTCACGCAGTTCAGTTCGGTGGTGCCGGTATTTGCCACGGTGCAGGAAGCTGTGGACGAAATGCTGTGATCTAGTCGGGGAAGAACTCCGGGCCTCGATTCTTGAAGCGGTTGATGAAGTCGACAATGGCGGTCTCGTCGTAGTGATCCAGTTTCATCAGGTGCGTCCACGCCGCCACCGCGATGCGGCTGTCGTTCTTTGGGCGCAGCGTAATGATGACCTTGGAGCGGTACCGCCGTGCAAGCGCGACCAGCTTGTTGATGACCTCGGTATCGTCCGCGCTCTTGAAGCTGATCCAGATCCCGCCGTGCTCCAGATTGTGGACCACGAGTTCGTCTGGGAGTTCGCCGTTGTAGTATCCCCAGTCCGCAGGCTGGGGAAAATGCCAGCCTGATGTCGGTGGGTTCGAGTTGTAGTCGGGATGCGCCTGTCCGGGAAAGATATGCTCCCGGCCCAGCTCGGGGTAGTTGGTGACCGGGGGCCGCGGCTGTCCGGCCACGCCGGCTGTGGTCGCGGTGGACGGCGGACGCACAGCGCCCCAGACCACCCACGCAATGACCCCCACGACCAGTACGCTGGCGGCGGCGATGATCCCCCTCGTGCGGCGGCGGGAGTGTTCCTGCCGTGCCGTCTCCTCGGCCCTGCGCTGTAGTCGGGCCAGTCGGCGGAGTTCTTTCTTCCCCAGTGGCTTCTCCACGGAACACAGTCTGCCAGAAACCCCGCCTCGAATCAACGGTGGGGGGAAGCCGGCGCGCTCTCTGGAACTTGGGTTCTGATGGTCATCCGCAGTGTCATCAAACCAAGCGCCTACTTCGACTCCGTCACGCTGATGCTGGTGCAGCGCGACGTGCGGCAGCTTCCCGGCATCGAGGAAGCCGGCGCCGTGATGGGGACCGACGCCAACAAAGAGCTGCTGCGCGACGCCGGCCTGCTGACGCCCGAGGCAGAGGCCGCGCGCCCCGACGACCTCATTCTTGCGGTGCGCGCCACGAGCGACGAGGCGGCGGTCGCGGCGGTAACGGCGGCGGAGACACTCCTCACGCAGCGGCGGGAGACGGCGGCGACCGGCACGTACCGCCCCAAAACGGTCGGGACGGCCGTTCGCACGCTGGCGGGCGCCAATCTGGCGCTCATCTCAGTGCCGGGCCGTTTCGCGGCGGGAGTGGCCAAAGAGGCGCTGGCCGCCGGGCTGCACGTGATGCTGTTCAGCGACAACGTGCCCCTGGACGCTGAGATCGAACTGAAGCAGACCGCGGTCGCCCGCGGCCTGCTGCTGATGGGACCGGATTGTGGGACGGCGATCATTGGCGGGACGGGGCTGGGATTTGCCAACCATGTGCGCCGCGGCACGATCGGGATCGGAGGAGCCGCCGGCACCGGTATTCAGGAGGTAGCATCGCTGGTGCACCGCGGCGGGGCGGGGGTCTCGCACGCGATCGGCACCGGCGGGCGCGACCTGAGCCAGGCGGTGGGAGGTCTCACGGCGCTGGCGGGGATTTCGGCGCTGGCCTCCGATCCCGGGACAGAGGTGATTGTGCTCATCTCCAAGCCGCCGTCACCCGAGGTGGCCGCGCGGCTGCTGGGTGCCGTCAGGCTCGCGCGCAAGCCGGTCGTGATCACACGCTGGCACCGGTGGGAGGCGCTGCCGGCACAGGAGGCCGGCCGGCTCGCTCCCACCCAGAAGTATGTGCGGGGGTTATACAGTGGCGGTACGCTGTGTTATGAGGCCCTGGTGCTGCTGCACCGGTACGTCGGGCCGGTCTATTCGAACACGCCGCTCGATCCAGGGTACGCGCTGGAGTCCGCGACCCGCAGCCACGCTCACACCGTGATCGACATGGGGAGCGACGAGTTCACGGTGGGCCGGTTACATCCCATGCTGGACCCCACACTGCGCCATCAGCGCCTGTTGCGGGAATCAGACGATCCTGAGGTCGCGGTCATCCTCCTCGACGTGGTCCTCGGCCACGGGGCACATCCTGATCCTGCCCGAGACCTGGCCCCGGTGATCCGCCAGGCGCGCGCGCGGGCGCGTACAGCCGGGCGATGGCTCCCGGTCGTGCTCTCCGTGTGCGGCACTGAGGAAGACCCGCAGGGATACGAGACCCAGGTCGCGGCGCTCATCGAGGCCGGCGCGATGGTGCAGGCGACCAATGCACAGACGGTCAGGCTGGCCGGCCTGATCGCGGAGGCCGCCGGCAGCACAGGGAGCACGCGCCAGGCGGTGGAGATTCCCGCCCCGTCGCCCTCCCAGCCGCTGCCTGACGCCTCACGCATTCTCTCGCTGCTGCACGGTCCCCCTCGCGTCGTGAACGTCGGCCTGGATTTGTTTGCTGAGAGCCTGGCCGCCCAGGGGGCGGAAACTGTGGCTGTGGACTGGCACCCGCCGGCGGGCGGCAAACAGAAGCTCATCGACTTGCTGGACAAGCTGAACGCCTAACTGAAAAATGCGCGACTGGGGAATTGGGACTAGGGACTAAGAACAACGAGTGCGAACACGCAATTGCCAGTCCCTAGTCCCCAGTCCCGTAGTCGCGGTGTTGACCGGTGACCATCGACGAAGCCAACCAGCTCGCTGTGCAGCGCATCCTGGACAGCACGCCCGTTCTCGTCGGGATTGCGCGCGCTGCGGATGTGATTCCCGGAATGCGGCGCAATCTGATCCTCCACGCCGGACCGCCCATCACCTGGGATCACATGTCGGGCCCCCTGCGCGGCGCGGTGATCGGCGGGCTGATCTTCGAGGGGCTGGCCAACGATGAACGGAGCGCTGGCGCGCTGGTGGAACAAAGGCAGGTGCAGTTCGCGCCATGCCACCACCATGGCGCCGTCGGGCCGATGGCCGGCGTCACCACCGCGTCGATGCCCGTCTACATCATCGAGAACCGGGCGTTTGGCAACCGCGCATATTCGATCCTCAACGAGGGCTACGGGAAAGTGCTGCGCTACGGGGCATATAGTGACGACGTCCTGGCGCGATTGCGCTGGCTGCGCGACGTGTGCGCGCCCGCAATGGGCCGGGCGTTGGAGCGGACAGGTGGCCTGGACATGAAGAGCCTCATTGCCCAGCAGATCCAGATGGGTGACGAAGGGCACAACCGCAACAAGGCCGGTACGGCGTTGTTCGCGCGCCTGCTGGCGCCGCACCTGGCGCGCACTGGGACGGAGACAGATGACCTCGCCGCCGTCCTGACCTATCTGGCGGAGAACGACCTGGCGGTGCTGAACCCCGTGATGGCCGCCTGCAAGGCGATGATGGATGCGGCGCACGGGATCGCGGGGAGCACGCTGGTGACATGCATGGCGCGTAATGGCACCGAGTTCGGCATCCGGGTCAGCGGCCTGCAGGACGCCTGGTTCACCGCGCCGGCGGAGATCCCGGTCGGGCTCTTCTTTCCCGGGTTCACTCAAGACGACGCCAACCCCGACATCGGCGACAGCACGATCACCGAAACGGCCGGCATCGGCGCGTTTGCCATGGCGGCCGCGCCCGCGATCGTGAAGTTCGTGGGCGGAACGCCGGCGATGGCGTTAGAGTCCACCTTGGAAATGTATGAGATCACGGTGGCGGAAAACCCCGCCTTCGGTATTCCGCAGCTGGATTTCCGAGGAACCCCTACCGGCATCGACATCCGCAAGGTCGTGCGGACCGGGATCACCCCGCGCGTTAACACCGGCATCGCCCACCGCAAGGCGGGCATCGGGCAGGTCGGGGCGGGGCTGGTGCGGCCGCCCATGGCCTGTTTCGAACAGGCGGTGGAGGCGATGGCCAGCACACTCAGGTGATTAGTGATTCGTGATTCGACACGGCTGTTGCGAAATCACCGCGGTCGTGTCGCTGCACGTCATGGCGAGGAGGGGGTGAGAGAGGAGCGAGATTTTGGGTGTCGTAGGGTTGTAAGGACCCCGTTCTGGACGTCCATCACCGAGGGAGGGACAGTCTATGCATGGATCGCAGGCTCCGGGCGGCCGGCCGGAGGTCCGCCTCGCCGCGGTGCTTCTCACCGGTTTGCTCGTCTGGCTGCTGTCGGCGCCACTGTCGGCCCAGCAGCCTCGAACCGGCGGGACGCTGACCTTCATCGTTTCAGCGGAGCCGCCGTCATTTGACGCTCACCGCGAAGCGACCTTCGCCCTCATCCACCCGGCCCGACCGCACTACAATCTGCTGGTGAAGTTTGATCCACTCAGCTACCCGAAGGTCGTTCCGGATCTGGCCGAGAGCTGGACGATCTCACCCGATGGGACGACGTACACGTTCAAGATCCGCCGGGGCGTGCGCTTCCATGACGGGAGCGTCCTGACCTCGCGTGACATCAAGGCGTCCTACGAGAAGATCATCTTCCCCAAAGGTGACGTGGTGAGTGTCCGGGCAGCCGCCTACACGATGGTGGGGTCCGTCGAGGCGCCCGATCCCGCCACGGTCGTGTTCCGGCTGAAATGGAAGTCGCCGTCGTTCCTGCAGAACGTGGCATCGCCGTGGAACTGGATTTACAATGCGGACATCCTCGAGCGGGACCCCCACTGGTACGAGCGCAACATCATGGGCACGGGCCCGTTCAAGTTCGTGGAGTACGTGCGGGGCTCGCACTGGGTCGGGGCGCGGAACGAGGACTACTGGGTGAAGGGCCGGCCCTACCTGGACGGCTACCGCGCCGTGTTCATCGGGAACGCGGCGGCACAGGTGAACGCCGTGAAGAGCGGGCAGGCGCTGGTGGAATTTCGCGGGTTCTCGCCGCCGCAGCGTGATGACATCGTCCGCGCGCTGGGCAGCGGCGCCACGGTGCAGGAGAGCGGCTGGCTGTGCAACAATACCGTCGTCTTCAACTCCAAGCGCAAGCCGTTCGATGATGCGCGGTTCCGCAAGGCCCTGTCGCTGGCGATCGACCGGTGGGGCGGGAGTACAGCCCTGTCCCAGATCGCCATTGTCGGCCCGGTGGGCGGCCTGATGCGACCCGAGGGTCCGTTCGCGACCCCGCAGGCCGATCTGGAGAAACTCGCCGGCTATGGCCATGACATCACGGCCGCGCGCGCCGAAGCGAAGAAACTGCTGGCGGAAGCCGGCGTCCCCGAAGGCTTCGAGTTCAACCTGCTCAATCGCAACGTGGAGATGCCCTACCGCTACGTGGCCGTGTTCCTGATCGATCAGTGGCGGCAGATCGGCCTGAAGGTCAACCACGTCGTGAAGGAGACGGGTCCCTACCTCGCCGACGAGCGGGCCGGGAACTTCGACGCGGCGGTGGACTTCAACTGTGACTTCTATGATGATCCGGACCTGCAGCTGGTGAAGTTCCTTTCCGTGGAGATGCCCAACGGAGCTGTCAACGCGCTCAACTACGGCGGGTACATCGACCGCACCCTGGACCGGCTGTACGATGAGCAGAGCAAGTCCGAGGACGCCACCCGCAGGATGACTCTGGTCCGGCAGTTCGAGAAGCGGCTGCTGGATGACAAGGTGTGGCAGATCTACGTCCTGTGGTGGAAGCGCATCATCCCGCACTCGTCCAAACTGCACGGGTATAAGGTGGGCCCGTCCCACTACCTTGAAGACCTGCAGGACGTGTGGATCTCCGAATAGCGGCTACGACGATGATCCGGTGCCGGGGGCAGGGCCGATGCGCTCCCGGCACCACCGCTCGTCGGGACGGCTGACGTGGCCCGGTATCTGACCCGCCGGCTGCTGCTGATGGTGCCGACGCTGCTGGCCGTGGCGGTGATCATCTTTGTGCTCGTCCGGGTCATCCCCGGCGACATCGTCGAGCTCCGGCTCGTCAGCGGCGGTTCCTTCGTCACGAAAAGCGTCATCGAGGCAGAACGGGCGCGCCTGGGCCTGAACAAACCGATCTGGCGCCAGTTCGTGGACTGGATGAGCGGGCTGCCCCGGCTTGATTTGGGCAGGTCCATGTGGACGGCGGCGCCGATCATCCAGGAGATCGCACTCCGCTTCCAGCTCAGCCTGCAATTGGCGATCATGTCCACCCTGATCGCGGTGGCGATCGCGCTCCCGCTGGGCATCGCGGCGGCGGTGCGCCGCGGCACCTGGGTGGACTATGGGGTGCAGGTCATCAGCGTGGCCGGGTTGGCCACCCCCTCGTTCTGGCTGGGGATCCTGCTGCTGCTGGCGCTCCTCTCATATTTTCACTGGCTGCCCCCGCTGACGTTCACCCCACTCTGGGTGAGCCCCAAGGCGAACCTGCTGCAGTTGATCTGGCCAGCGCTGGCCGTCGGGTACCGGTACTCGGCCGTCACGACCAGAATGACGCGGTCGGCGATGCTGGAGGTGTTGCAGGAAGACTATGTCCGCACCGCCTGGGCGAAAGGACTGGCCCAGCGCGTGATTGTGGTCCGCCATGCCCTGCGCAACGCGCTGATGCCGGTGGTGACGGTGATCGGGCTGGAGTTTGCCTTCCTCATTGGCGGACTGGTGGTGACCGAGCAGGTCTTCAACCTGAACGGCATCGGGAAGTTGTTTGTCGACGCCATTGCCCGGCGCGACTACACGATGATCCAGGGGCTGTTGCTCCTGGTGGCCACGGTCTACATCGTGGTCAACTTCCTCATCGAGGCGCTGTATGTCTGGCTCGACCCGCGGGTGAGCTACGGATAACAGTCTATCCAGTCTTCCCAGTCTTCCCAGTCTCCTCAGTCAGCTCCGGTCATTGTCCGTAGACTGGGGAGACTGTGAAGACTGGGTAGACTGGGAAGACTGTGTAGACTGGCCGCTCGGCGGACGACGATCGTGACAACAGCAGTCGCGCTCATGCCGCGCGTCCATCGCGGCCAGAGGACATGGCTGGCACGGTTTGTGCGCCACTATCCGCTGGGAGCCGCGGCCGGTCTGGCCATCCTGGGTCTGGCATCGCTGGCGGCACTGGCTGGCTACCTGGCCCCCTACGACCCGGTGGCGAATGACTTCGGCGCGATGTTTGCCGCTCCCAGCGCCCGTCACTGGTTCGGGACCGATGCGTTCGGCCGCGACGTCCTGAGCCGCATCCTCTACGGGGCGCGGACAGCGCTTCTCGTGGGGTTTGCGTCCTCGCTGGTGGGGGCGACCATCGGCGGGATCGTAGGGGTGACGGGGGCGTATTTTGGAGGGACCATCGACCTGCTCATCCAGCGCCTGGCCGATATCATGATTTCGTTTCCCATCATCATCCTCGCGCTGGCCATCGTGGCCATCCTCGGCTCCGGGACCGTCAACCTCATCGTGGCGATCGCGCTGTCCTTTGTGCCCCGCATCGAACTCGTCGTGCGGGCGAGCGCGTTGTCGATCCGCGAGACCGCCTATGTGGAGGCGGCCCGGGCCATCGGCGCCCGGCACTGGCGGATCATCCTCCGTCACATGGTCCCCAACGTGACCGCGCCCTATCTGGTGATGCTCACGGCGTTTCTGGGGCAGGCGATCCTGCTGGAAGCGTCGCTCAGCTTCCTGGGCCTGGGCGTCAACGAACCGACGGCGGCATGGGGGCTGATGCTCTCGGGCGCGGCGGTCGAGTTCGTCGAGCGCGCGCCGTGGATGGCCGTGTTCCCCGGACTGGCCATCACGCTCACGGTCCTGGCATTCAACGTGCTGGGCGACTCCCTTCGCGACGCGCTGGACCCCCGG
>WNET01001290.1_pt1 | contig 11549 bp, 9 predicted proteins | sample 5399911 | NCBI WGS metagenome assembly WNET01 (sample SAMN13153333, study PRJNA577476) | soil metagenome | isolation source: 40 cm grassland meadow soil pre-rain plot 2 | place: USA:California | collected 2015-09-08 | reverse complement strand
CATTCGAAGCACGCCGTTCTCGGACGTTCGGCGGCCAAGGCGGCCTTGCGCGCGACGCATTCAATCCGTTGCTGGAGGCCTTCTACGACGGTCTCCGCGCGTTCCTCGATGTCACACGCCCGACCGATCTGTTCGATGTTCTCCAGGACATCTGCCAAGTGGTGTGGATCGAGCGACACGATCTCAGGCAGTCGTGCCAGGTTTCGAGCGATGTCCTCGACATCCCCTAGCGTGGGGGCGCACACCTTGCAGAGGCCTTGCGTCAGAATCAGGTCCGGCTCCGCGGAACGGAGCGCTTGTGCGTCGACCTGGTAGAGCGCACCCGCCGATGCGAGCCGCTCACCGACCATTCGGCTCGTCTCGCCGCTCGACCTGCCCTCATATTGGAGCAGGGATCGGCTCACGATTCGTTTTGTCCTGGCCGCGGGCGGATGGTCGCATTCCGGCGAGACGCCGACCACCTCGTCGCCGAGCCCGAGGGCGTAGCAGATTTCCGTGGCGGCGGGGAGGAGGGAAACAATCCGCATGCCACTCAACCGTCGGATACACCACGGGCTCTAAAAGCATTGTTCAAGCGCACTCGTCTTCTCTGTCCAGGAGGGGTGACTGAAAACATTGCGATAAGGCGCCCGCGGTACGATCAGACGACCGTCCGTCCGAACTGAAAAATGGAAAGGAGGTCAAAAATGGAAAGAAGGTCGGGGTTTACCCGACCGTGCTCTGACGATGTTCGAATCGCTTCGAATAGGCCGTGACGATGCCATGCTCGATGACGGACTTCCCGCCGTTCACACCTTCGATCGCTTGGGTCACCAGGGCGACCGCGGCATCGACGGAAATGTCCGGACGGTAGCCCTTCACGATCGTCTCAAGGGCATCGTCCGCAGACTGTCCAATCGCGAAGGCGGAACCCTTGAACGTGGTCCCGCTCGGGTCCACCTGAATCAGCTGCACGCCGAGGTGGTCGATGCCCGCCAGGAGGACAGATGCGCCGAATGGACGGACGGCGTACATCGTGAACTCATGCAGGTATTCCGACAGGTTCCGCGAGAGGGTGCCCACGTCGATCGGCTCGTCGTAGACGATCCGATGACGCTGGGCCGCGACCCGGACCTGGTCGAGGAGCGTCGTCACGTCGCCGATGTAGCCGCTCCCCGTCGCCCCGATGTGGTCGTCGACGACGAACACCTTCTCCGCGGGCTCCATGAGCGGCCGGGTGGGCTTCACCTGGCTTGACAGCAGGGCGAAGTCTTTCGTCTTCAGCCCGAGCGTCGTCGAACCGCGGCTCACGGCTTGGAGGGCGTAGTCGACCTGGACGAGCCGGCCCTCCTGGTTGTAGAAGAACGGCATCCGACCCATTTCCGTCGCCATCTCAGTTCGCCTCCAAGGAATGGCCGTTCGGAATCGCGAGGACGTCCACGCCGTTCCCGCTGCCCGGATCGCGTTCCATCGCCGCGCGGACCGCGGCCTCCGCGAGCTTCCTCGCCTCTTCGAGCGAGAATTCCTTGCGGAACCCCTGTTCGAGCACGCCGTATGCGATTGGCGAGCCGCTCCCCGAGGACATGAAGTCCTCCGAGGTGATCGCCCCGCTCATGTCGCTCGTGTACACGTGGGCCCCTTCCTGGTCGACGCCCGCGACGACGAGTTCCACGTAGAACGGGTTGTACGACTTCATGCTCGAATACACGATGTTCGAGATCAGCTTCGCGCTCTCTTTCACGGACAGCGGGTAGCCGCGACGCAACGCGAGCAGCCCGATCGCCACCGCGGTTGCGCCATCGAGGGAGAAGATCTTCTGGACCACCTTGGATCCGACGAAGAACCCCTTCGAGGCGCGCTTGTCCGCCGCGAGGACGACGCCGTCCTTGCTTCGTATTCCGACCGTTGTGGTCATTCTAGGCACCTGGGCCTCTAATGACGGCGGTCGGGTATGTTGACTCGAAGGCCCAAAGGCTGGTCACGGGGCCGAGGGAACGAGCCGCGGACGAGTCTCGATGCCGCAAGAGTTCCCCCGCCACACTAGGGACCTGAGGCCGCGGCCCTTCCCCGGAAAGCCGACTCGATCTTCGGGCGACATGCTCGCCGGGGATGAATGCATGACTTTGATCGCTGGTTCTCGATCCAAAACAGCTTCGCCCGGAGGGCCTGACGGGCTATGCCCTTCGAGTCATCTGTTGAGGGAAACGCGCGTAGTTTTGAGCGGAGGCAGGCAGTCCGAATCCCTCCCGGCCGAAAGCGATATAGCGACCGTGAGACATATTTCGGCCAGGGGGTGCTCGGGGGGTTGCCACGATGAGATCGTCGTTTCCCCGAATCGTGGCTGTCGCTGGGCTGTTGGTGCTCGTGGTCCTCTCATCGTTGGCGTGGGCAGGTCCCCGGGAGATTAGTTCGGGCGGGGCGAAGATCGGGGAAAACCAATCGACTGAAGGTTTCGCGGCCTCGGCTCTGACAGTGGACTCGGGGGGCGGCACGGTCGTGGCCACGATTCCCGTCGGGGGGAATCCCGCTGGGGTGGCGTACAACAGCGGGAACGGGTACGTCTATGTGACTAACCCGTTCTCGGACATCGTCAGCGTGATCAACGGGACGACTGTCGTGGCGACGGTTCCAGTCGAGTACAATCCCTCGGGCGTTGCGTACGACAGCGGGAACGGGTACGTCTACGTGGCAAACGACACAACCTACGTCAGCGTGATCAACGGGACGACTGTCGTGGCGACGGTTCCGGTCGGGGGAGAGCCCAATGCCTTGGCGTACGACAGCGAGAATGGATACGTCTATGTGACGAACTCTGACTCGCAGACAGTCAGCGTGATCTCCGGGACGGTCGTCGTCGCGACAGTTCCGGTCGGGGATGGTCCCAGTGGGGTGGCGTACGACAGCGGGAACGGGTACGTCTACGTTTCGAACTATTTCTCAAGCAACGTCAGCGTGATCGACGGGACGACGAACACGGTAGTGGCGACGGTCCCCGTGGGGTACCTTCCCAGGGGCGTGGCGTACGATAGCGAGAACATGTACGTCTACGTGGCGGACTACGGCTCGAACAACGTCAGCGTGATCGACGGGACGACTGTCGGGGCGACGGTCCCAGTCGGAACCCTTCCCGGTGCCCTGGCGTACGATGGTGGGAACGGCTTCGTTTATGTGGCAAATTTCGGCTCATACTACTATAGCTCATCCAACGTCAGCGTGATCTCCGGGACAGTCGTCGTCGCGACAGTTCCCGTCGGGAACTGTCCCGACGGGGTGGCGTATGACAGCGGAAACGGGTACCTCTACGTTTCGAACTACTGCTCGGGCACCGTGAGCGTGATTTCCGCCGTCGAGCAACCCAGCTTCGATTTCAGCCTCTCCTCTCCATCGCCTGGTTCTATCTCCTTTGTTCGGGGCGATACGAGTCCCTCGTCCTCGATCACCGCTACTCTCACCACCGGTTCCGCGGTTCCGGTAACCATCACCGCTTCGGATCTTCCGGATGGTGTCACAGCGTACTTCACGAACAACCCGTGCAGTCCAACCTGCACCGTCAGCGTCTCCTTCACCGCAACCGAATCCGTCCCCACGGGCACCGTTACGGTCTCGATTAATGTGACCGGCGGTGGTCGATCCCACTCCGTATCCCTCCAGCTAACGGTTACAGCGGCATTCGGCTTCTTCCTCTCAACCCCCTCCCCGAGCAGCCTCATCGTCGTTCAGGGCGGAACGAGTCCTTCATCGTCGATTACGGCGACCTTAGTCGACGGTGCAGCCACTTCCACAGATGTCACCTTCACTGCATCTCCCCTCCCAACAGGCATCACGGCAATCTTCACGAACAACCCCTGCAGTCCGACGTGTACCGTCACGGTAGGATTCTCGGCGACGCCGTCCCCAATCATGGACAACGTCACCACCTCAATCTCAATCGTTGCCGCTGGTGGGGGTTCATATTATTCTGTCGCCATTTCCCTCATGGTCCGCGCGCCCTCCGACTTTTCCATGTCTGCAGGCGCCGTGTCGCCTGTCCAGATCTCCGCCGGTTCCCAGGGCACATCCACAATCATGGCGACCGCTCTCAGCGGTTTCACTGGAACGGTCGGTCTATCCGTTTCGGCGTCCTCGCCGTCCGGCTTGACCTGCACCCTTCCATCGAGCGTGAGCTTCGGCAGCTCACCTCAGGCCGCAACCCTATCGTGCGGGGCCACCGCCGCCGGTGATTATGCGGTCACTGTGACGGGGACGAGCGGTTCTCTCACCCATACGACATCGAGCATCCTATTCCACGTGGTCGCTGCTTCGTCGCCGCCTCCTTCGTTCCTCGGCCTCCCTGCTCCGGAAGGGTACGCACTGCTGGCAGGAATTTCGATCGCAGTGGTCGCCATTGGAGTCGTGTTGACCCTACGTCGTGTTCGCCCGAAGGGGGGCTCGCCCCCAAGGCCGTCCTGACGATTGCCGTTGCCACCGGCTCGGAGAGTTGTCTTGAGTACGTGGAAGAGGAGGTAAGCCCATGAGTCCGCACCTAAGGCCATGCACCGCTGCCGCGGTTTTGGTACTGAGACAAACACTCCAGGGCAGATAGAAATACGCGCGACCCGTTCGGCCTGCTCAACAAAATCGAATTGCGAATTCGAGGCACATGGTCGTCTCGAACCTCGCGGTCCCTCTGTCGTGGGTTAAGTATGTTGACTCGAATACCGCGTCCGCAGACACATTATGCCAGGGTTGGCGATAGGGGCGGGACGATAAGGAGACGGGACGATGAGACTGGATCCGATCGAGAAGCCCAAGGGATTCATCGCGCGAATGGCCTACTGGGGGACGCGCCGTCGGTTCGGGAAGGTGATGACTCCGATGAAGGTCATCCTCGCGCGGATGCCGGGGTCGCTGCGATTCAGCAACGCGATCGCCAAATTCGAGCTGAACGGTATCCGGCTCGAACCCACCCTCCATTACATGCTGGGGGTCCTCGCTTCCATGATCAACGGGTGCGACTTCTGTACAGACCTCGGGCGGTCCATGGCGATCCGCGAACACCTCGGCATGGAGAAGTTCAGCGCGCTGTCCGAGTACCGGACCAACCCGCTCTTCTCCCCTCGGGAGCGAGCAGCGCTGGCGTACGCGGAGGAGGCAACGCGCAACCGGCGAGTCTCCGACGCCACGTTCGAGGAGCTCAGGAAGCACTTCAGCGAGGAGGAGATCGCCGAGATCACTTGGGTGAACGCCATCGAGAATTACTACAATCTTCTGAACATCCCGCTCGAAATCGGATCCGACGGCTTCTGTGCGATTGTTCAGGCACGGAACGATGACAGGGTCGATTCCGCCTCTTGAGCCGCGGCCTCGAAAGCGGGCCGGCCGACTCAGCCGCTGATTCCCGAAAACGGCTCGCGTGAGACTTCTCGAACGATGTGCTGGAACAACTGATGACCAAGGCGTGCGGCGTCGTCCAGCCGATCGGGAGAGGCAACTTTCGCGCTGACCACGAGTTGTCCCGGTCGGATGAACGTTTCAAGTCGAATCGTATCGTCTTCGAGCGCCCATGCAAGGCGCATGCCATCCGCGAACTCGGAGAGGCCGTACCACCGCAAGGGCCCGATCCAGGCTCCTCGCAGCCCTTGGACAAGTCCTCGCAGGTCCAGGTTCGCGGGGAGGTAGGTCTGGAGGATGATGACACCCGGTTCCTCGGAAGGGAGGCTGCCCGGACTCAGGACCTGCATTGCGCGAGGGGTCACGCGGTATCCAAGATCCGTATGCTCCACCAGGTTATCGTCCGCGAGGCGATGAAGCGCCCGGGAAAGTTGTTCGGGGTGGATCCCGAGCCGCCGTCGCAATCCCTGGAACGCAACCTGAGACGACGGATCTTGTGACAGGAATTCAAGGACCTCTCGGTCGTGTTCGCGCAAGTCGAGCGAGGCAGGTTCGATCCGAGGTCCGCCGCCCTCTGGCACCATCGACAGGCGCTCACGACGTCGGCGACGGATAAATCTGCGTCGGCCAGAATCGAAAGGAAGAAAGGTGACGAACGATGATCGGCCGCCGCAGGTCTTAGGCCGCCAACGCGCCTTTCCGGATGATCGGACGACCGTCGATCGTAACCGTCGCACCCGAAATACTCGCGCCCAGGTAGAAATCCGTCTTGTTCTTCCCGCCGGGGACCTCGTCGTTCGCTCCGACCGCGACGTATACGTTTCCGGCCACGATGGCGTCTTGCAGGAACCCCGATCGGGCCTTCGGATTCAGTCCGATGTCGAGGTATCCAAGGAGGTCCTTCGGCCCCGTCGCCTCCTCCCACTCGGACCGGATGAGATCCTCGTTCTCCGAAGCCGAGAACTTCACCATCCGGCCTCCATCGAAGGCGACTCGGACGTCGCGGATCCATCGGCCGAGCCACGCGATGGGTCGATCGAAGACGATCGTGCCGTCCCCGGACTTTTCGTCCGGGACGACGAACGCTTCGCCCGCGGGGATGTTGGCCATGTTCTCTCCCGCGTCGAGATCCTCCTTGGTGACGATCCCATCCTCGATCCCCGCGGGTCTCCCGACGAGGTCGCACGAGAACCGCGTTCCGTTGGGATGGGTGATTTCGATTCTTCCCTTCTTCGCTAATTCGCGTGTCACTTTGCGGCCGATGCGAACGATTTGCTGACCATCCACGGAACTCGCTTCGAGCACCATCGCCCGCCACTCCGGCAGGTCGAATCCATACGAACGGGCGCGGCCCTCCGTGACGTACCCGAGGCCCAATCGGGCGCCTCGCAGACGGTTCCGCTTCGCGCGGCGGTACCATTCGTCGTTGTAGGCGGTCGCGGCGCTGTATTTCTTCCCCGCTTCTCGGATTTTCGTGATGTCCGCGGGGCCGGGAATGAAGACGTACCCGTCCGCCTCCGCCATCGCCTTCCATTCATGGCTCCCGACCTGTCCGAGTTTCGATTCCGGGAGCGTGGTGACGGACTTCCAATAGGTGTCCTCGTCCTCGAAGAGGAGCATCGGTCGGGCTCCGGCGGCCCGGACCTGATAGACGACTTCCGTCGCGATCGGGAGCCCGTGGTTCCACGTTTCGACGATCACGTTCTCCTTCGGCTGGATGTGCAAGGTCCTTCGGATGACGTTCTTCGCCAAGGCTTCGTATTCGGACACGGATGCTCCCCGGTCCACGCGAAGCCACCCAGCGGATAAATACATACTCCCACCGCGGGCGAAGGGCGGTAGCTTCGTCGGGTCGTCTGGCGCGGTCGACTGGCACACGGTCGCGGCAACTAAGGCCGGTTCATCCGGGCGACGTCCCCTGGCGCGATGATCTCGTCTTGGAGGTTGTCGACCTGGAGCGTGGAGTGGGTAATGTGAAACCTATCTCTCAATCGCTCTTGGACGGCCTCCACGATCCTGGCTGCCTCCTGGACCGTGGCGTTCCCGGCGACCGAGAGATGGCCGGTGAGCACGACGAGTCCGGACGTGACCGTCCACACGTGCAGGTCATGAACGCCGCGAACGCCAGAGACGGATCGAATCGCCTCCGCGACCTCCTCGGGCCGAAGGTTCTCCGGCGTGCCCTCGAGGATGATCCGCGCGGAGTCCCGAAGGAGGCGTGCGGTGCTCGCGGCGATGAGGACGACGATGAATACGGCGATCAGCGTGTCCACGAAGACGAAACGAGTGAAGGCGATCAGGGCGGCCCCCGCGACCACGCCGACGGATCCGAGAGTGTCCCCGTACGCATGGACGAAGGCCCCGCGAATGTTGATGTTCTTCCGGGCCGAGCGACCGAGGAGGGACACGATTGTGAGATTCGCCGCGAGGCCCGCCAAACCTACGGCGAACATCGTTTCCCCCTGGACGGCCTGAGGATGCGCAACCCGACCGTACACCGCGAAGGCGAGGGAGGAAGCGATCACGGCGAGGAGCACCGCGTTCACGAAGGCCGCCAGGACTTCGATTCGATGGTATCCGAACGACATCTGCGGTGTGTGGGGCCGCCCCGCGATACGGAGTGCCGCCAGACTCAATCCCAGTGCGACCGCATCCGTCCCGACGTGGCCGGCGTCGCTCAGGAGGGCGAGCGAACCGCTCCACCAGCTCCCGAACGTTTCCACCAAGGCCGCGCTGACGGCGATTCCCAGGGCCGCCGCGAGCCGGCGTTCGAGCCTGAGGCGCGGAGTGTGGACGTCCGTGGCCATCCGGGTCGAGCAATGGCCTCGAGAGTATGAACCTTGTCGGACCCTTTCGCGATTCGATCGGTCACGTGATCCGTAATCCGAATCATTAGTTTCGAACTCGAGGTTGAAAATCCTGATAAGCCCGTCAGTGGTTGGCCCAGTCGATGGCCGTCTCCCGTCGTCTCGCACTCGCCAAGTCGATTACAGCGGATCTCCGAGGTCGAGAGGGACGGAACCTCCTGGCGGTCGGCGTGTACGGCTCCGTCGCCCGCGGCGAGGAGCGACGTCACTCGGATATCGATCTTCTCGTCGTGGTGCGACGGAAGAGCCCCCGCATCCATCATGAAGTCCGAGACCGGATCGTGGCGACCATTCTCCAACAAACCGTGGAGGATGCAAAGTCGGAGGTGACCGGATCGCGGCTGGACCTCAACGCGATCCTCGGAGGCTGGACCTCGCTCAAGCCGCTCTACGACCCCACCGGCATCCTTCAACGACTCCGAGCTCGGGCCCGCCGAGCCTCTCCCCGACAATTTCGGGAGGCCGCCTTTTGGGCCTGTCTGGAGGTGTACGAGGATGTCGGCAAGCTCTGGAACGCCATCGAGGCAGGCGACGTAGACGAGGCACGTGAGATGGCCATCTGGTTCACGAATGCCGCGGCCGGGGCCTTGCTCGACTTGCACGCCCGTGTCTTGAAGACGGGCCGACGCGGGATCGTGGAAGCGAGTCGGTTTGGGAAGATCGGAGCAGCGGTCCGTCGACTTCGCTATGAGGAACTCTCGCTGGCGCAGATGCAGGACCTTTCCGAACTCATCTGGACAGGACTCCTCGATCGGGCGGCGGCGCAGGGAATCCAACTTCCTCCCCTCGTTCGGACAGCTCGCGGATCACTGGACGGCTGAATTCACAACGGGGAAGGGGGTCTCCTTGACACCCAACGCATCACGAAGCGCCCAGCTCGTCGTTTCTTCCTGCATTGTGATTGTCGCCACGGTCTTCTTGCCTGTTCTGGGGAAGGCTTATTCCCCGGATTTGCCATGCCGCCTCGCGCCTGGAACGAGTCCGGGTTGGGAGGAATATTCACGACCGTGCGCTTTGCAATCGTGGCGACCTTTGTGTTGATCGGGTTCCTCGCGATGCCCGTGTTTTCGCATACGGCATCCGCCGGCGGTGCGACATCGGTTCCGGCGTGGAAACTCGAATTGCGCGCAGCGCCGAACCCCGGGGACGCCTCCGATCAAGGAGGTCAGGATTCGGGTCCGGTCAGTCCCAACGTGCGGGTAAACGCGCGGCAGGCGCCTGCTCCGGCGGGCCTTTTGGGGAGAAGTGAGACAACGATCGCCGTTGCCCCGGACGGCCATCACATGGTGGCAGGCTGGAACGATGCCCAAGGTTTCTGCGGGCCTCCGTTCGGCGCCCCCTGTGCTCCCCAGGTGCCGAATGGACTCTCCGGATACGGATTCTCGGCTAATGGCGGATCGAGATGGACCGACGGAGGGGCGCCAGACCCATCCCTCGGGTTCGGTTCGGTGGGCGTCCCGGTCTTCACCCGCGGCGACCCGTGGCTCGCCATCGGCGCGGATGGGCAGACCTTCTTCTACGCGAACCTGGCCGTCAATCGCGACACAGGTGCTGACTTGGGTGTAAGCGTCCACCGTGGGTCCTTCAACGGTCCCAATTTTGCCTGGCACGACGTTCGAGTCTTCAATTCGCCGAATGGCGCGAACGACTTCTACGACAAGGAGGCGATCGCGACCGACCCGAATGACGCCAACAACGCGGTGGTCTCGCTCACCAATTTCCAAATCCTGTGCGGCTTGCCGCAAAATGGCTTTGGCCAGATTGAGGTCTGGCGAACCCAGGACGGCGGGGATACCTGGTCGGGCCCGGTTATCGCGGGGCCCGAACAGCCTGATTCCGTTGCCAATTGTGGCAACTCCGGGACGCTGCAGCAGAGTTCTGTACCCGTGTTCGGCCCGAATGGCGAGGTCCTTGTGACCTGGCAGGTTGGTCCTACCTTCAGTGCGAGCGGCGTTGCGTCGACCAAGGCCGCGATCTTCGTCGCTCGTTCGTTGGACGGAGGCGCGACGTTCGACGCGCCGGTCAAGGTGTCCGATATCAACTCGCTGCGGCAGGATCCGCCGGTCGGCTACAACCGCGGCAGATTCAACGATCACCCGCGGATCGCGGTCCTCGCCAATGGCGAGCATGACGGACGAGTCCTCGTGGCCTTCCCGAGTGCCAAGACACCCACGTCGGTGCCCAGCACGGCTCAGAACCTGAAATCGACCAACGTGCTCCTGAGCTTTTCGGACGATGGAGGCGCGACGTGGAGCGCACCGCGCCCCGTCGCGGGGCCTGTGCCCTCGACGGGTGTTAAACGGTTCTGGCCCGTCGTCACTGTGAGCCCCGAAGGCTCAGTGAACGTCGTGTACTACGAGAGCCAGGAGAAGTCGGCGCCGGACGGCTCGAACTGCGACATCGCGATTGGCGGCGGACTGCACCGCATCGGGTCGGCGCACTCGTTCGTGGACACGAAGATCGTACGCTCGGACGACGGCGGTGGGAGTTTCGGGACGCCCGTCCGCGTGAGTTCAGCGACATCCGACTGGTGTGCGGGGACGGTCAACATCCGGCCGAACTTCGGTGATTACATCGGTGCGGTGACCGTCGGCGGAACGACCTTTGCCGTGTGGGCTGACAGCCGAAAGACGATCTCGATCAACGGAGTTCCGAGGAACGTCGTCGACGTCTTCTTCGCTTCGGTGGGGTGAGCCGAGGAAGTCGGCCTTACAGCGCGACTGGCTGGGCACGGCGTACGGCCTACTCTGAGCCTCGGACGGATCGCGGAGCCTTTCCTCGGATTCGGATTGGGATCGAAATCATCTTCGGCGCCGGAGGAGAGGGAACGGGTTCCGGATGCTGCGGCAGTCCCGCGGAACCCTTTAGCCTGCGAGTCGCCTTGCGGCCCCGAGAGGGTCCGAGATCGACGTCCCCGTCCTCATGGCATTCCAGCTTGGCTTGGAGTCTGCCGGCGAGCTGGGGTACCTCGTCGGCCTCTTCCTCTACGCGATCGCAGCCGCCGTCGCCCTTCCCCTGCCGGTCGAGATTCTTCTACCGCTCTATCCGCGGATCGACGTGTCCGTGAAGGCGGTCGTCCTTGGCCTGGGCAAAGCGGTCGGAGCGATCTTCGTCTTCTACGTCGGGCACAAGGTGAACCCGCTCATCGAGCGGTGGATGGGCCGCCATCCGATCGGGGCAAGGATTCTCAAGATTCTGGAGACCTTCGTCGGGAAGACGGGCTGGATCGGACTTGTGGTCCTCCTCGCGATTCCCTTCATGAGCGACACCGCGGTGAACTACTTCTATTCCTTGTTGAACGAGGAGGGCAAAGCCGTCGGCCGTTGGCCTTTC
>WNET01001057.1_pt1 | contig 11568 bp, 13 predicted proteins | sample 5399911 | NCBI WGS metagenome assembly WNET01 (sample SAMN13153333, study PRJNA577476) | soil metagenome | isolation source: 40 cm grassland meadow soil pre-rain plot 2 | place: USA:California | collected 2015-09-08 | reverse complement strand
GACGCCAGGTCGGGCTACCTGCTCGAGAAGCTGCCCAAGAGCGAGGTGGAGGATCTCTCGCTAGAGGAAGTGCCGGACATCGGCTACGAGCAGATCGGCGGGCTGGGCACGCAGATCGAAGCGATCAAGGACGCCGTGGAGCTGCCCTACCTGTACGCGGACTACTACAAGGAGCACAAGCTCACGCCGCCCAAGGGGGTGCATGATCGCCAAGGCGGTGGCCAATAATCTAGCCGAGAAGATCTCGGAGAAGCGCGGGGAGAAGATCAAGGGCTTCTTCCTCAACATCAAGGGGCCCGAGCTGCTCAACAAGTACGTGGGGGAGACGGAGCGCAAGATCCGCGAGATCTTCGTGAAGGCCAAGGAGAAGGCCAACGAGGACGTGCCGGTGGTGGTGTTCTTCGACGAGATGGACGCCCTGTTCCGCACGCGCGGCACGGGCATCTCCTCCGACGTGGAGACCACCATCGTGCCGCAGCTGCTGGCGGAGATCGACGGGGTGGAGGGGCTCAAGAACGTCATCGTCATCGGCGCCTCCAACCGGCAGGACCTGATCGATCCGGCCATTCTGCGGCCGGGCCGGCTGGACGTGAAGATCAAGATCGAGCGGCCCGACCAGGCGGCGGCCTCCGACATCTTCCACAAGTACCTGACGACCGACATCCCGATCGCCGAGTCGGAGACGAGGCAGCATCGCGGCGATATGCAGACGGCGATCGACACGATGATCGGGGCGAGCATCGAGGCGATGTACAGCCTCAGAACCGCTTCCTCGAGGTCACCTACGCGAACGGCGACAAGGAGGTCCTCTACTTCAAGGACTTCTCGTCGGGCGCGATGATCGAGTCCGTCGTGCGGCGCGCCAAGAAGCTGGCGCTCAAGCGCTACATCGGTGGCGGCGCCAAGGGCATCACGACCGACGACCTCGTGGCCGCGGTCCGCGAGGAGTTCAAGGAGAACGAGGACCTGCCGAACACGAGCAATCCCGACGACTGGGCGAAGATCGCCGGCCGCAAGGGCGAGCGCATCGTGTACGTCAAGGTGCTCACGACCGAGGCCCGCAAGGACGAGCAGGCGAAGCCCGTGCAGAAGGTGGTCACGACCGGGCAGTATCTGTAGTCGCGCGCACGAGCTCGTCGACGTTGTCCCAGGTCATCACGCGGCGCCCGGCTTCGAGCTCGGAGATCATCGCCACGAGGCGCTCGGTCAGCGGCATGGCGAGGCCGAGCTTCTCCGCCTTCGTCACCGTGGCGCCGAGCAGCGCGCCGACCTCCGTCTTGCGCCGGCGCACGGCGAGATCCCGCCAGATCCCGGTCTTCGTCTTCGTGTGCCCGCGGTAGTGGGTGGCGATGACGGACATCGCGCGCGCTCGGGCCGTCTCGTCCCCACACGCCGCGGCGCGGTAGTCGGCGGGGTCGTACTCGTCGAACGGCTCCAGCCGGATCCCCGCCGCCTCGGCCACGCGCATGCTCTCCATCACGAGCGCGATCAGCATCCGCTGGGTCTCGGGCGAGCGCTCCACGACCTCGTAGACGTGCGCGTTCACCACGGCCGTGGCCACGAGGAGCGCGCCGTACACGTGCTTGGCCCACGTGTAGCCGAGGATGTTGTCGCTCACGCGGGTGGGGGCCACCACCTCGAGGAGCGTGGCCAGCGCGTCGACGCGCGCGCTCGGGCGCCCGTCGAGCTCGCCGAGCACGAGGGCCCCCTCGCCGCCGTGCAGGATGCGTCCGGGCGCCATCCAGTCCGCGGCCCAGTTGACGAGGCAGCCGACGGTGCGCCGCTCGCCGACGGCGGCCGCGATCAGCTCCTCGTTGAGGCCGTTCTGCATCGAGACGATGGCGCCGTCGTTCGCGAGCCGCGGTGCCAGCACCTCGAGCGCGGCCCGCGTGTCTTGCGACTTCACGGCGAGGAGCACCAGCCCAAGCCCCGGCCCGAGCTTCTCGGGCGTGATCGCGCGTACGGCAACGGTCTCGGCGCCGTCGCGCCGCTCGACGGTGAGGCCGCCGGCGTTCATGGCGGCAATGTGGTCGGCGGCCTTGTCCACCAGCACCACGTCGTGAGCGGCGCGGGCGAGCGCCGCCCCCGTGATGCCGCCGATCGCGCCGGCGCCGAACACCGTGATCGTCACGCGAGGAAGCGGGTCACGGCCTCGACGAACGCCTCGGGCTGCTCCCAGGGCAGCATGTGGCCCGCGCCGTCGATCGTCTGCACGCGCGCGCCGGGGATCAGCGCCTTCCACTGCGCCGCGTAGGCCGGCGCGATCAGCCGGTCGGACGCGCCCCAGAGCACGAGCGTCTCGGCGGTCAGCCGATACAGCCGCCGGGAGAGCCGGCGATTCGGGATCGGGAAGAGGATCTTGCCCGCCATGGCCAGCCGCCGCTGCGTCACGACGTAGAAGTCCTTCAGCGCCTCGATGTCCGACAGGTCGGCGCCGCCCGTGAGGAGGGCCGCGCCGCGCGCAGGATCCACGAAGAGCACCTCGGCGATCTCCTGGGGCAGCATGGCGAAGATATCCGGAATCGGATGCTCCTCCAGCCACAGGCCCGCGGCGCCGACGAGCACCAGCCTGGCGAGATCGCGCGGCGCCAGGCACGCCATCTCGGCGGCGATCATGCCGCCCATGCTGTGGCCGACCAGGTGCGGCTGTCGCAGCCCGAGCGCGTCGACGAGGTCCCAGCCGTGCAGCGCGAAGTCGAGCATGTCCTCCAGGAGCTCGTCGCCCGCCGACTCGCCGTACCCGGGCCACTCGGGGGCGAAGACGTGGTAGCGCCGCGCGAGGCCGTCGAGGAACGGGTTGTCGGCGAGCAGGCCGCCCGCGCCGTGGAAGAAGACGACCGGCGCGCCGCTGCCCCCTTCGAGCACGCGGCAGCGCGTACCCTTCTTCGTCTCGATCGTCTGAGACTTCAGCGCGGCCACTCCGCGCGCGGCTTCTCGGCGCCCGGCCGCTGCTCCTCGGGACGGATGCGCTCATCCATCGGGTGCACCCACCAGCGCTCGTCGTGCTTCCACTCGGGCCAGAGATCGCGCAGGTGCGGCATCACCTTCTCGGCGAACAGCTTCGAGGAGTGACGGGTCTTCCAGTCCGGCATGTCGCCGTTGTGGAACAGGCAGAACAGGTGGCCGATGCGCAGCCCCTTGATGCACTCCTCGAGCTGCTGGCGCACGGTCTCGGGGCTGCCCGCGATGACGAAGCGCTCGTCGACGAGCTGCTTCCAGGTGAGGTTCTCGAGGATCTTCTGGCGCGCGCGCGTGAGCTGCGAGAGCGCGCCGTACTTCACGGTGGCCATCGTGCGATAGCCCGGCGGATCGGCGAAGGGCGGGAAGACGTGCAGGCAGCGGTTGAAGAAGTAGAGGCAGTGCTCGGCGTAGAGTCGCTCCGCCTCCGCGTCCGTATCCGCGACACAGATGATCTGCGCGAAGGCCGCCCGGTACGGCGAGTCGTCCTTGCCGCGCCTGGCCACCCGCTCCCAGTAGCCGTCGAGCAGCGCCTTGCCCCGCAGGTAGCCGAAGAACGAGAGGTAGGAATAGTTGTAGTCGTGGTCGAGGCAGAAGTCCCACGTCTCGATGGAGCCGCCGCCCGGGATGTAGATCGGCGGGTGCGGCTTCTGGATCGGCTTGGGCCAGCAGTTCACCCAGCGCAGCTGGTTGTACTTGCCGTCGAAGGCGAAGGGCTCGTCGCTGGCCCACGCCTTCATGATCATGTCGTGCGCCTCGCGATACTTGTCGCGCGTGAGCGCCGGGATCTGGCCGTAGCAGAAGTTGGTGTCCATCGAGGTGCCGACGGGGAACCCGGCGACGAGCCGGCCGCCCGACATCACGTCGAGCATCGCGAACTCCTCGGCGACTCTGATGGGGGGGTTGTAGCCGGCGATCGAGTTGCCGATGACGCAGATGGCGGCCCGCGAGGTCCGGCGGGCGAGGGTGGCGGCGATGAGGTTGGGGGAGGGCATGAGCCCGTACCCGTTCTGGTGGTGCTCGTTGCACCCGATGCCGTCGAAGCCGAGCGTCTCGGCATACTCGAGCTGGTCGAGGTACGTGTGATAGACGTGGTGGCCCTTCCGGGGGTCGTAGAGGGTGCTGGGGATGTCCACCCACACGGAGCGGTGCGTCTCCCGGAAGTCGTCCGGCAGGTACGGCCACGGCATCAGGTTGAACCAGGTGAACTTCATCGCCGCTGCCCGCCTACGGTAGCACGCCGAGCTGCTTGAGCAGGTGGCCGGTGTCCCAGTACACCCAGCTGTGCGTCACCTTGCCGTGCTTGACCTCGGCCACCGTGCATCCGCGCGTTATCGTCTTGCGTTGCGTCGGCGGGATGCCCATCAGCTCGCCGCGGTGCGTGCCGGTCGCCGTCCAGCGGGTGACCACGAAGTCGCCGTCGGCCAGCATCTGGTTGACCTCCAGATGGAGGTCCGGGAAGCCCGTGAGATAGACGGCCATGAACTGGCGACCCGCGTCGCGCCCGACCATCGGGGCCGGGATCGTGTCGCTCTCGAAGACGTGCTTCTCGTCGAGCAGCTTGGCGTGCCGCTCCAGGTCGTGCTTGTTCCACGCCTCGATGTCTTCGCGTACGGTCTTGAGATTGTCCTGGGTGGCCATGGTCCGCCCTCCGGGCTGTCGCGCCGGTTTCGAACGACGAACATGCGTCCGGGCCGCGTCCTCCTCTCGATTCGACCGCTCGCGGCGGTGCCGCGACGGTAGATCAGCCGAGCCTGCGCCGTCAATGGGCCCCGGGCCGCGGCCGCGGCGACCCGGGCGGGCGGCGAATTTTCATGGTCGTGGCGGGCTCTTCGAGAATAATGGTCGTAGGCGTCAGTGAACTCTTGCCCATGGGAGGGGCTAGATGACCAAAGCGCAACGCAGGCTGCGGACGAGGAAACGGAAGGCGGATATGGGCGTCGCGAAGGCCAAACGCATGGTCCAGGCGCTGAGCAAGAAGCTCCGGAACGCGACGAAGACCTTGTCCAAGCGCCAGGCCACGCGCCGCAAGATCGGGTAGCCGGCCCCCTCAGGGGTCGCGCAGGTAGAGGCGCGCGACGTGGTGATCCACGACCTCGCCCTGCGCGCTCACGGCGAAGTTGGAAGTGATGAGTCCCTGGGCGCCGGCGAAGAGCCCGTCGCCGCCGGTCACGGTCCACATGACGGCGCCGCGCGTCCAGCCCGCGATCGGGCTGGACGCCACGGTGCCGCGGCCGATGGTCACGAACGAAACGGCGCCCGCGCGCCCGTACGTGATGGTGCCGTCCTCCACGAACGAGCCGTCGTCGAAGCGCTCCACGCGCGACTCCAGCATGGCGCGCTCGCCGGCGACCCCATCCACGCGCGTGCGAATGCCATCCGGGCCGAGCACGGTCGTCAGCGTCTGGCTCGGCGCCCGCGAGGTCGAGCGGCGCCTGGTCGGGCTGCCCTCCACCGGTCCCGCCGTGCCCCGGAACTCGAGCGCGAAGACGATCTCGCGCATCAGAACACGATCAGGCCGCGCGACAGCTCGCCGGCGGCCAGCGCGCGGAACGCCTCGTTGGCCTCGTCCAGGCCGTAGCGGCGCGTGATCAGCTCGTCGATCTTGAGCCGGCCGCCGCGGTACAGCTCGACCAGCCGCGGCAGGTCCTCACGCGTGCGCGCGCTGCCGTAGCTCGAGCCGCGGATCACGCGCTCGCCGGTCACGAGCGGCCGCACGTCGAGGGGCACCGTCGCCCCCGTGGCCGGCACGCCGATCACGACGCAGGTGCCGCCCGGCGCCAGCGCGTCGGCTGCCTGGCCGACCGCGCGCGCGTCGCCCACGGCCACGAACGTGAAGTCGGCGCCGCGCCGGGTGATGCGCCGGATTTCCGCCACCGGGTCCTCCCTGGAGGCGTCGATGGCGTGGGTGGCCCCGAGCTGCCGAGCCGACTCGAGCTTGCTGCCCACCACGTCGACGGCGATGATCGGCTGGGCCGCCACCATCGCGCCGCCCTGCACGGCGTTCAGACCGACGCCGCCGACGCCGAAGACGGCCATGCTCGCGCCCGGCGGCACGGCGGCGGTGTTGATCACGGCGCCCACGCCCGTCATCACCGAGCAGCCGATGAGCGCCGCGCGGTCGAGCGGCATCGTCCGGTCGATCGCGATCGCCGAGGACTCGGCGACGACGGTGACCGACGCGTAGGTCGCCACGTGACCGTACTGGTAGACGGGCCGGCCCCCCAGCGACATGCGCGTGGTGCCCTCGGGGAGCACGCCCTGGCCCGGGCGGCGCTGCTCGCAGAGGTTGGGACGGCCGATCACGCAGTAGTGACAGCGCCCGCACGTCGGCGCCCACGACAGGATCACGTGGTCGCCGGCCGTCAGCGTCTGCACGCCAGGACCCACGGCCTCGACGACACCGGCGCCCTCGTCGCCGAGCACGATCGGCACCGGCACGTTCGCCCACGAGCCATCGGCGGCGTGCAGGCACGAGTGGCAGACGCCGCTCGCGGCCATGCGGACGCGCACCTCACCCGCGCGCGGCGCCTCCAGCTCGACGTCCTCGACCTTCAGCGGCGTGCGCTGCTCGAACATGACCGAGGCTCTCATGGCTCCTCCTGCTTGGGGCCATTCCGGGGCCCTGTAAGACGTCCACGGGAAACTCCACCAGCACCGGCGCTTTCACGAGTGTCCCCTCGGGGCGGCGGGGCCGGCGGCAAGCAGATTACGGCATCCTGGGCTACCATGCCGATCATGAACATCTTCAAAGCCGCGCGTCCCCACTGACCTCGGGCTTCGACGCACCAGATGCGGCCAGACGCCGCTCAGGCCGCCTCGAGCTCTCCGCGGCTTGGCCGGCTTGACCAGTCGTAGATGACGGCGCGCCTGGCGATTCCCGGTGAGATCGTCCTGTGGTGCGCGTGGCTGCTGACGTTGCTGCTCATCGCCGCCGGCGCCATGATCTCGTTCGGTCGCTCCTGCTGGGCGTGTGAGTTGCTCAGCCACTTTCCAGCACAGCTCGCAGCTGCCGCGCTCGTCACATCGGTGGCGTTCGCCGTTGTCGGCCGCCTTCGCTACATCGTCATCCCCGCAGCGGTGGCCGCCTGGAACATCGGGGCGCTCGTCCCCTTCTATGCGAGCGTACCGACGATGCTCGTCCCACCGCCCTCGGACGCTCGCGTGATTCGCGTCGTGGCGATGAATGTCGCCGCGGAAAACCGAGACAGCAGGCGAGTGATCCGGTTCATCCGGGCAACCAATCCCGACGTCCTTCTCTTGACCGAGATGAACGGCTTCTGGGTCACGACCCTCGGAGAGGTCGCGGTCGATTTCCCGTTCCGCCGACTTCAGCCGCGCGAGGGACACTACGGGATCGGGCTCATGAGCCGATTGCCGCTCACCGCCCTCGACGAGAAGCCGGCGAGCGCGCACTCACTCGTCGCACGACTTCCGAAGCCACGGCTCACGATCGTCGGGACCCACACATTTCCACCGTTTACGCCGCACATGCTCGTGAGGCGAAATCAGGAGTTTGCAGAAATCGCCGCATTCGTCCGCCAGCAAAGAGAGCCCGTCGTGCTGGTGGGTGACCTGAATTCTTCTTCGTGGTCACCAGCATTCCAGGAGTTCTTGCGCGACGCAGGTCTTCGCGATACGCGACTGGGACGCGGCGTCCAGCCCACTTGGCCTGCCTGGCTGCCGATGGCGCAGATCCCCATCGATCACGCCCTGGTCTCTCCGGGTGTGCGCGTCCATGGCCGTTTTGTGGGCGGGCGTGTCGGCTCGGATCATCTGCCCATTGTTCTCGACTTTTCGACCAGCCCGTGACATTGCCTTCCGGGCACTGATGTCGATCAGTCGTCGCGAAATGGTGGAGCTGGCCGGCGGGCCTGAACCCGGCCAGCCCCGGTTCCCATCAGTAACGAATCCGTGGGTCGAGGTATGCGTACAGCAGATCCACGGCGAGGTTCACGGTCATGAACATCACGGCCACGAACAGGATCGTGCTCTGGGTCAGCGGATAGTCGCGCTGGTAGATCGACCACAGCACCAGGCGTCCCACGCCGGGCAGCGTGAACACCTCCTCGACGACGACGGTGCCGCCGAGCAGGATGCCGATCTGCAGCCCGACCACGGTGACGATCGGGATCATCGCGTTGCGCAGCGCGTGCTTGAGGACGACGAGCCGCGGCCGCAGGCCTTTGGCCGCCGCCGTGCGGATATACTCCGAGCCCAGCACGTCCAGCATGCAAGCACGGGTCGTGCGCGCGATGTTGGCGGCGCTGGCGGTGCCCAGGCAGAGGGCGGGAAGCAGCATGATGGTGAGGTTGCGCAGCGGGTCGGCGAAGAAGTCCACCCAGACGACGGGCGGCATCCAGCGCAGGTAGATCGACAGGAACAGGATGAGCATCGTGCCCTGCCAGAACACGGGCACCGACAGCCCGAGCAGGGCGCCGACCCGCGTGATGTTGTCCACGGCGCGGTCGCGCCGCACCGAGGAGACGACACCGGCCACCACGCCGAGCATGATGGCCACGGCCACCGCGAAGGCCGTCAGCTCGAGGGTCACCGGCAGCCGCTCGGCGATGAGCTGCACGACGGGCTTGCCGGTGCGCCACGAGGTGCCGAGGTCGCCCTGCAGGAGGCTGCCCATCCAGCGGCCGTACTGCACGTACCACGGCTGGTCGAGGCCGAAGAACGCCTTGAGCTGCGCCACCATCGCCTCGCTGACGATGGCGTCGGCGCCGATCATCTGCTCGACGACCGTGCCCGGGATCAGCCGGAGCATGAGGAATGTCAGCACCGTGAGGCCGAGCAGCGTCACGGCCATCGAGTAGAGCCGCACGAGGAGGTAGCGCCCCATCACGCCTTGTCGAGCCAGGCGCCCTCGAAGCCGTAGAGCAGCGTGGTCGGGTGCTGCCGGAAGCCCTTCACCGCCGTCTGGGTGAAGTCGATCGTGTCGGCGGAGAAGAGCCACAGCTGCGGCACGTTCTCGAGGATCATGAGCTGCACGCGGTCGTAGATCTCCTTGCGCTTCTTGGGATCCAGCGTGCGCCGGCCCTCCTCCAGCATGGCGTCGAGGTCCGGCACGCTCCACGAGTTCCAGTTCTGGCCCTTGGTGGAGTGCAGCGCGCGGAAGAACGCGGTGTCGGGGTCGGCGTAGCCCGGCGTGGTGTTCATCGTCAGGTCGAAGTCCTTGGCCTGCCAGCGCTTGATCCAGACCGCGTACTCGACGTTCTCGATCTCGGCGGTGATGCCGATGCGCTTGAGCTGCGCGGCGACCACCGGCGCCCCCGACACCATGGTGGGAAAGGTCGGGATCACGCCGAGCTTCACGCTGAAGCCCTGTGCCTGGCCGGCGTCGGCCATCAGCTTCTTCGCCTTCTCGACGTCGGGCTTGTAGTAGCGCATCCACTGCTCCTCGGGGAGCTGCCACTGCTTCATCGGCGCCGTGGCGGGCGCGGTGAGGCGCCCGAAGCCCGAGGCGGCCACGCGCAGCACCTGGGCGCGATCGACCGTCCACGAGATGGCCTGCCGCACGCGCACGTCTTTCAGCGGGCCGCGGGTGGCGTTGATGTTGAGGAAGTCGTAGCCGAGTCGCGACGAGCGATAGCCCGTCAGCGACTTCTCGTCCTTGAGGAGGTTGTAGTTCTTGTTGTCCTCGATGAACGCGTGCTGGATCTGGCCCGTGCGCAGCGCCGCGACGATGTTGGCCTCGTCCGGGATCGTGCGGAGCACGATCTGGTCCACGTGTGGCCGGCCCTTCTTGAAGTAGTGCGGGTTCTTCTTCAGCACCATCTGCTGCTCGACCTTCCAGTCCTCCAGGACGAACGGTCCGGTGCCGAGGGCGGCCTTGTTGAGGTCGCCGTGCTTCTTGATGCCGGCCTCGCTGATGATGAAGCCCCAGAAGCCGCCGAGGGCGGCGAGCAGCCCGGCGAACGGCTCCTTGGTGATGAACTTGACGGCGTACTTGCCGGCCGGCTCCACCTTGTCGACGGCGATGAAGTCCGACTTGCCGGGCGACTTCTCGAAGAGCCGATCGAACGTGAACTTCACGTCGGCGGAGGTCAGCTCCTGGCCGTCGTGGAACTTCACGCCCTCGCGGAGCTTGAAGGTCCACGTGAGCCCGTCGGGGCTCGTGTGCCACGACTCCGCCAGCTCGGGCACCGGCGTCATGTCGGGCTCGAAGCGGACGAGCTGGTTGTACATCATCGGCGAGCGGCGGCTGCGCGAGAAGGCGGCCACGAGCTGCGGATCGAGGCCGGTCGCTTCCGTCGTCTGCGCCGAGACGAGCGTGCCTCCCGCTTTCGGTGTCTGCCCGAGGGCGGCCGTGCTGCCGACGCCGAGGGCGCCGAGGGCGAGGCCGGCGGTCGTGAGGAAGTCGCGGCGGTTGAGGTCCCGGGACATGGCGGTCTCCTTGTTCAGCTGCTCGGGTCGAGGACGTCGCGCAGGCCGTCGCCGATCAGGTTGAACGCGAGCACGGTCAGCATGATGGCGAGGCCGGGAAAGACGGAGATCCAGGGCGCGGTCTCGAGGTACGTGCGCCCCTCGTTGAGCATGTTGCCCCACGACGGCGTCGGCGGCTGCGCCGACAGCCCGAGGTAGGAGAGCGAGGCTTCGATGAGGATCGCCTGCGACAGGGCGACGGTGCCCTGCACGACGAACGGCGAGATCACGTTGGGCAGGATGTGCTTGAGGGCCACGGCCAGGCGCGTGGCGCCGAGCGCGCGCACGGCCTCCACGTAGTCCTTGGCGCGCTCGGCCAGCACGGGGCCGCGCATCACGCGCGCGAAGATCGGCGTGTACACGATGGCGATGGCCAGCACCGCGCTGTTGACGCCGGGGCCCCTCAGCGCGGCGATGCCCACGGCCAGGAGCAGCCCGGGGATGCTGAAGAAGACGTCGAGCACCCGGTTGATGGCGTTGTCGATGGTGCCGCCGAGGTAGCCCGCGGTCAGCCCGAGGGCACCGCCGACGGCCATCGAGGCGGCGATCGAGGTGATCGCCACGTAGAGCGAGATGCGCGCGCCGTGGATCACGCGGCTCAGCACGTCGCGGCCGAAGCGGTCGGTGCCGAAGACGGCCGCGGCGCTCGGCCGCGACTCGATGAGGTCGAAGTTCTGCTCGTCCGGCGCGTGCGGCGCCAGCGCGTTGGCGAAGAGGGCCAGGCCGACGACGAGCAGGGCGCCGAGCAGGCCCAGCCCGACGAGGGTATTGCGGGTCGCGCGGCGCAGCGCCCGGCCCCACCGCGTGCGCGACGTCGCCGCGCGCCGCGCGCCGAGCCCGCCGTCGGCGGCGGCATCAGCGAGCAGCCCGGGCGGCGCCGGCGCGCTCACGGGAGGTTCGGCGGCCGGCGCTCGGCCCAGGGCCGGGCCGTCTCGAACGCGGCGGACGCCTGGAGGACCGTCAGGTCATCGAAGCGCCGCCCCACGATCTGCAGGCCCACGGGCATGCCGCTGGCCGTGAAGCCGGCGGGCACCGTGGCCGCCGGCTGGCCCGTGAAGTTGAACGGGTAGCTGAACGACGCCCACGGAAACCAGTCCCAGGCGTGCTGCGGGAAGTGCGCGGGGTTCAGCCGTCCCACCTCGAAGGCGGGCACCGAGACGCTCGGCGTGAGCAGCAGCG